>ERZ1645185.737-NODE-737-length-13790-cov-7.645795_pt1 | contig 13790 bp, 12 predicted proteins | sample MGYA00575351_ERZ1645185 | MGnify/ENA primary metagenome ERZ1645185 (study PRJEB40838, sample SAMN11284767) | freshwater sediment metagenome | isolation source: river sediment | host: Sediment | place: India: Jana village, Kanpur | collected 2015-12-17 ...
CCAACTCCCGTAGTACCAACTCCCGTAGTTCCAACTCCCGTAGTTCCAACTCCCGCCCCACCAGCTCCCGTTTCACGAAACACCAATCCGGCCATTTAGCTTTAGGTAGCATCCCACACTCTGTCCTCTTCGGCCCAAGCCAATGTTCCGCGTTCTCGTCACCGACGATGTTGATCAGGAAGGTCTCGCGCTGCTGTCAGCCGAACCGCTGTTGCAGGTGGACGAAGTGCCCACGCTGCCCAAGGACGAGCTGCTGGCGCGCATCGGTGACTATGACGCCATCGTGGGACGCAGCGCCACGCGCATCAGCGCCGAGCTGCTGAAGGCGGCCACCAAGCTCAAGGTCGTGGGACGCGCCGGCGTGGGCGTCGACAACGTGGCCATCGACACCGCCACGTCGCTCGGCATTGCCGTCATCAACGCGCCGGCCGGCAACACCATTGCCGTGGCCGAACTGTTCTTCGGCGCCACCATTGGCCTGCTGCGTCAGATTCCGCGCGCGCAGAGCGTGATGGAAAACGGCCGCTGGGATCGCAACACCTTCCTCGGTCGCGAACTCAAGGGCAAGACCCTCGGTATCGTAGGGCTCGGACGCATCGGCAGTGAAGTCGCCACGCGCGCGCACGCCTTCGGCATGAGTGTGGTGGCATACGACCCGTACATCGCCGACGAGCGTTTCACCGCACTGCGCGTGCGGCGCGCCCCCAGCCTCGATTCGCTGCTCGCCGAAACGAACGTGCTCACGCTGCACGTGCCGCTCACCGACGAAACCAAGGGCATGATTGGCAAGCGCGAACTCTCGCGCCTCCCCAACCGCTCGGTGGTGGTGAACATGGCGCGCGGCGGCATCGTTGACGAAGCCGCACTGCTTGTCGCGCTCGAAGCCGATCAGCTGCGCGGCGCCGTGCTCGATGTGTTCGACGCCGAGCCGCTCACCGCCGATTCACCGCTGCGCAAGGCGCCCAATCTCATTCTGCTGCCACACCTCGGTGCCAACACCGTCGAGGCACAGCGCAACGTGTCGCGCGACGTGTGTATTGCCGTGCGTGACGCCCTGCTGCGCAACGATTTGTCCAAGAGCATCAACGTGGCCGGTGGCGCCGGCGAGTGGGGCGAGCTGCAGCCCGCCATGCTCGTGGTACGCCGTGCCGCCGCCGTGGCGCGCGCTGTGCTCGCCGACCAGGGCATGCGTGCCGTACGCCGCGTCGCGCTGCGCGTGAGCCCCGACATCGCGCACGGCACCGGCGCCCTGCTCGCCGCTGCCGCTGCCGGTGTGCTTGAAGGTGTCATCGAAACCGATCGCCTCAACCTCATCAACGCACGCGCCCTCGCCGAAGCCCGCGGCCTCGAGCTCAGCGTAGGCGAAAGCAGCGAACTCGGCTCACGCACCGTGGAAGTGGCCCTCGCCGGCGGCATGCAGCAACTCGCCGTCACCGGCACCGCGCCCGAAGGCGGCACCCCGCGCCTCACGCAAATCGGCAGCTTTCATATCGATGTGAACCCGCGACAGACGCTGCTCATTCTCACCAACCACGACGTGCCCGGCGTCATCGGCCGCGTGGGTACGCTGCTGGGTGAGCAGCACGTGAACATCGCCGAGTATCACCAGGCCCGACTCGCCCAAGGCGGCGACGCACTCGCCGCCGTGAGCGTCGACGGCGAAGTAAGCGAAAGCACCCGCCAGGCCCTCCTGCAACTCCCTGACGTCCTCACCGCCAGCGTAGTCCAGTTCCGCAGCGAGTAGCATTTAAGGGTTCCAGCGCCGTTCCCCCGCAGTTACCGGTTCGGCAGTAACCATGACGCCGTCAGTACGTGACGCCGTTATCCCCTGACGCTCCACCCTTCTCAACTCTCAGTGTCTCACCTCTCCTCCGACCACGACGTCCGCTTCGCGCACGCGCGCGACGCTTCCGGTCTCGAACTGATACCGGAGTTCGTCGCGCGCCCGTCGACTGTCGAGGAGCTCACCGAGATCCTCCAGCAGGCCACGGCGAATCGCACGCCCGTCACGCCCGCCGGCTGGCAGAGCAGTACCACCGGCGCCAGCATCACCGACCAGGGCATTCTGCTCTCGCTGCGCAACTTCAGCACCATCCACGACGTCGACACCGACCAGAACACCATTCGCGTCGGCGCCGGTGCCATCGTAGCCGACGTGCGTCGTGCCGCCGAATCCAAGGGATTGCTCTTCACGCCCGACCCAACGAGTGAAGAGGAGAGCACCATTGGCGGCGCCATTGCCTGCAACGCCAGCGGGGCGCGCAGTCTGCGTTACGGTGCCACCGGGGCGCACGTGCGCGCGCTCACCGTGTTGCTCGCCAATGGCGAACGGCTCGACCTGCGTCGTCCGCAGCTCGAGAAGAACACCGTGGGTTATCGCCTGGCGCACGATCCCGTGGAGTGGTTCGTGGGCAGTGAAGGCACGCTCGGCGTGGTAGTCGAAGCCGAGTTTGCGTTGCAGCCGCTGCCGCAGCAGGTGCTGGGGCTCATCGTGCCCTTTGCGCGTGAAGCCGATGCGCTCGCGTTTGTGGTGAGCGCGCGGCAGAGCACCGCCGTGCATCCGCGCTGTCTCGAGTATTTTGATCGCGGCGCCATGGATATTGCGCGCGCCGCCGAAGGCAGCAGCAACTGGGCTACCACCGCCACCGCCATGGTGTACGTGGAGGAAACCGGTGCGCACGAAGCGGGCGATGACGAATTGCCGCTTGATGAATGGCTCGCGCTGGCCGAGTCGCACGATGCCATGGCCGAAGACATTCGCGTGTACGATTCGCCCACCAGTCAGCTCGAAGCGCGTCGCATGCGACACGCCGTGCCCGCCACCATGAACGAGCGCGGCGCTGCGCGTCGTCCGTTTGGTGGCCGCAAGGTGAGCACCGACTGGGCCGTACCCTATCCGCGACTGGCCGAAGCACTCGGCGTGGCGCGCCGCTTCGCCACCGAGGCCGGCATTCCCTTGGGCATTGCGTACGGTCATGCCGGCAACGGTCATCCGCATCAGAACTTCATCGCGCAGGACGCCGACGAACTCAAGCGCATTGAACAGGTGGTGTACGCCACACTGCGCGAAGTGATCGCCATGGGAGGCACCGTGGCCGCCGAACATGGTATCGGCAAACTCAAGGCGCGTTGGCTGCCGCTGCAGATGAGCGATGCGCAGCAACGCCTCATGCGTGCCGTGAAGAAGGAGTTCGACCCGCTCGGCCTGCTCGCTCCCGGCAACGTACTCGCGTAGTACGCTACGCGCCTTCATTTCTCCATGTCTCCCTGACTCCGTGACTCCCCGCTTCAAGACCGTCGTCTTCGACGTCGATTCGACACTCGCCGCCATCGAAGGCATCGACTGGCTCGCCACGCTGCGCGACCCCGAGATAGCACGCGAAAGCGAAGAGCTCACCGCCAAGGCCATGGCCGGCGAGATGCCCATCGAGGCCGTGTACACCCGGCGCCTCGCGCGCATTCGTCCAACGGGCGCGGAGTTGCTCATGCTTGCCGACGCGTATCAGCATACCGTGGAAGCCGGCGCGCGCGAACTCATTGCCGAGTTGCAGGCCGCCAAGGTGCACGTACATCTGCTCAGCGGCGGTCTGCGCGCCAGCATCATCCCGCTCGCGCTGCAACTGGGTGTACCCGCCGACCGCGTGCACGCCGTGAGCCTCGCCCGCGACGAAGACGGTACGTTCAGTCTGCTCGACGGCGAGCAGCCCCTCGCCACGCAGCAAGGCAAGCCGCTTACCGTGCAACGCCTGCAGCTGCGCACGCCCGTGGTCATGGTGGGCGACGGCAGCACCGACGCCGCCGTGCGCGGCGTAGTCGATAGCTTTATCGCGTACACCGGCGTGGCACGACGGGAGAAGGTGGTGGCCGTGGCCGACGCCGAAGCCCATTCCTTCGCCGCGCTCCGCCCGTTGCTGTTTACGTAGTCTCGCGCCGTGCAGTTGGGTGGCAACCCATTACTCCTCACGCAGTTCCCCTCCGTCCCGCAATGTCAACTTTCGGCACGTTCTTCCTCCCCGGCCCCACCGAGGTCCGCCCCGAAGTGCTGCAGGCCATGACCGGCCCCATGCTGCCGCATCGTGGGGCGAAGTTCGAGGAGCTGTTCGCACGCATTCAGGCGGCGATGAAGCCCATCTTCCGTACGCAGCGTCCCGTGTACGTGAGCAGCAGCAGTGCGACTGGGCTCATGGAAGCCGCCATTCGCTGCGCGCGCCCCGGCCCCATTCTCTGTCTCGTGAACGGCGCGTTCAGCGAACGCTTCGCCAACATCGCGCAGAGCTGTGGGCGTGATGCCACCGTGATCGGCGGTGAGTGGCACCGGCCCGTACCCTTCGATGTGGTGGAAGCCGCGCTGAAGGCGAAGCAATACGCCGCGCTCACCGTGGTGCACAGTGAAACCAGCACCGGTACACTCACCGACATTCACGCCCTCGCGCAGCTCGCGCACCGCTACGATTGCGCCGTGCTCGTCGACAGCGTGACGGGCCTGGCCGGTGTGCCCGTGGAGACCGATGCGTGGGAGCTCGACTTCGTGCTCACCGGTTCGCAGAAGGCCCTCGCGTTGCCGCCGGGGCTCGCGTTCGGGGTCGCGAGTGAGCGCTTCATTGCCGAAGCGGGTCAGGCCGAGGGGCGCGGAATGTACTTTGATCTCGTGGAGTTCGAGCAGTACATCCACAAGAACCAGACGCCCAACACGCCTGCACTCAGCCTGCTCTATGCCACGGCCATGCAGGGCGAGCGCATCGTGAAGGAAACGCTCGAGCGGCGCTGGGAACGGCACACCGCCATGGCCGAGCATACGCACAGCTGGGTGCACGAACTGCGGCAGCGTGTGGGGGAGGCGTTCTGCGTGTACGCGCCCGACGACGCGCGCAGCCACACCGTGACCGCCGTCAGCGTACCCCCCGCCATCAGCCCCGACGCCATCGTGAAGGGCGTGGCCAAGCACGGCTTCGTGATTGGCGGCGGCTACGGCAAGCTCAAAGGCAGCACCTTCCGCATTGGCCACATGGGCGACCACACCATGGAAGGGCTGGAAAACGTGCTCGAGGCCACGGCGGAGAGCATCGAGGAGCTACTCAAGTAGCGAAGCGGCGAGTGGTCAGGGCCGGTGCCAGGGCCGGGGCCGGGGTCAGGGTCAACTGCCAACAGCCAAACAGAACAGACAAAACAGGCAGAACCGGCGGAACAGGGTCGGACATGTAAAAGCATACCGAATCTGTTCCGCCTGTTCCGTCGGTTCTGCCTGTTCTGCAAAGCGGTTCGCAGTTCCCGTTGTTGCAGCTCCCGTTGTTGCAGCTCCCGTTGTTGCAGCTCCCGTTGTTCCCCTTACCTTGCCAAGGCTATCGCGTCGTTCCTCTCGCCTGCCGACTGCCCCATGCCTTGGTATCCCAAGATCGACCCCGCCCGCCTCGGCGTTCTGCCGCCGGTCGCCCCCATCGACACGACCGACGTGCCCGACCTCGCCGATCGCGTGCGCGGTATGCTGCTCGGCACCGCCATCGGTGACGCACTCGGCAACCGCACCGAGAGCATGCTCCCTGCGGCGCGCGAAGCGGAGTTTGGGCGCATCACCGGCTATCTGCCCAGCCGCTACGCCAACGGGCAGCCCGCCGGCACACCCAGCGACGACACGCAGCTCACCTTTCGCGCCGTCGAGCAGCTGCTTGCCGACGGTGCGCTCAACCCCGACGAACTGGCGTTCCGCATCGCCAACGACCGCATCTTCGGTATCGGCCGCGCCACGCGCGACTTCTGCAACGCGCTGCGTACCGGCGCCCCCTGGTGGGAGGCTACGCAGTACAGCGCCGGCAACGGCGCCCTCATGCGCATCGCGCCCACGGTGCTGCCGCACCTGCGCACCGGCGGTACCGCATTGTGGACCGATACGGCCACCAGTACCGCCGTCACGCACAACGAGCCCATGGCCATTGCCAGCAGCGTGGCGTGGGTGGCCCTGCTCTGGCGGTTGCTCAACGCCGATCTGCCCGAAACGCCCGCCGAGTGGCTGGAGACGTACACCGAAGTGCTGCGCGTGATGGACGCCGGGCAGGAATACGAAACGCGCGTCACCAGCGGCCCGCTGCAGCACTGGCGCGGCCGTCTCTCGGAGATGCTCGACACCGAAGTGCGTGCCGCCGTGAACAAGGGCACACCCGTGCGCGACGCCGCACAGCGCTGGTTCAGTGGCGCCTATCTGCTGGAAACCGTGCCCACGGTGCTGCACATCGTGGCACAGCACGGACACGACCCGCACGAAGCCATGCTGGTGGCCGTGAACGATACGCGCGACAACGACACCATTGCCGCCATCGTGGGCGCCGCCATGGGCGCCGCGCACGGTACCGCGTGGCTTCCCGCACCGTGGCGTGAGCAGCTGCTTGGGCGCACGCTCGAAGACAACGACGGCGCCGTGTTCACGCTCACAGACGAAGCGGTCGCGCGGTTCGTGGGGTAGCGCCGAGTTTCAGCGCTACCCGCCCAACGCCTTCTTCCGCCGCTCGACCAACCGCATGATGAGCGGCGTGAAGATGAGCTGCATGGCCAACTCCATCTTGCCGCCGGGACACACAATGGTGTTGGCGCGACTCATCCACGAGTCGTGCAGCATGCTCAGCAGATACGGAAAGTCGATACCACGCGGGTCGGCAAACCGGATGACCACCAAACTTTCGTCGGCGGTGGGAATGGTGCGCGCAACGAACGGATTACTGGTGTCCACCACCGGCACGCGTTGAAAGTTCACGTGCGTGCGCTGAAACTGCGGCACGATGTAGTGCACGTAGTCGGGCATGCGCCGCAGTATCACATCGGTGACCGCCTCGGTGCTGTACCCGCGCGTAGTACGATCGCGATGGATTTCTGAATCCACTCGAGGTTCACCACCGGCACCACACCCACCAGCAGGTCGGCGTGACGCGCCACGTTCACGGTGTCGGTAACCACCGCACCGTGCAGCCCTTCGTAGAACAGGACGTCGCTCTCGGGGAGCGGCTCCCACGCCGTGAAGGTGCCGGGCGGCTGCGCGTACGGCGCGGCCTCTTCGTCGTTGTGCAGATATTTGCGCGCCGTGCCCTGCCCCGTTTCCCCGTACGTCCGAAACAGTGTCTCCAACTCGGCGAACAAATTCGAGTCGTCGCCAAAGTGACTGTAGTGCAAGTTGCCCGCCGCTTCTGCTTCGGCCATGGCGCGCCGCATCTGCGCACGGTCGTATCGGTGAAAGCTGTCGCCCTCCACCATCGCCGCCTGCACCCCTTCGCGTCGAAAGATGTTGTCGAAGGTGCGCGTTACCGACGTGGTGCCCGCGCCCGACGAACCGGTAATGGCGATGATGGGATGTCGTGTGGACATGGCTACTCCGTACGCGCAAAAAGTCCGCGATGCCCGAACAGCGGCGACACGTAGTCGTCTACGGCCTCCGGCGACACATGCTCAACGTGGTAGCGCTCGATACGCTCTACCTCGTCGCGCGATCCGAACACGAACCCCACGCGGTCGTCGAGCGTAAGGGGCGCAACATCCATGGCCCGCCCGTGACCGGTGCTCGCCATGCCGCCCGCCTGCTCGATGAGAAACGCAATGGGCTGCACCTCGTGCAGCAACCGCAGTCGCCCTGGCCGCAGCGCATCACGCGTGTCGCGCGGGTCGAGAAACACCCCGCCACGCAGCAGAATGCGATGCGCCTCGGCCACCAGCGACGCCACCCACCGCAGCGAGAAGTCGGCACCACGCGGCCCCGAGCGTCCGGCGAAACACTCGTTCACGTAGCGCTTCACCGCTGGCTCCCAGAAGCGCGTGTTCGACGCGTTGATGGCGAAGTCGCGCGTTGCTGTGGGCACCGTTAAGCGCGGATGACTCAGCACCCACTCGCCCAGCGCCGCATCGAGCGTGAACGCGTGTGTGCCCTGGCCAAACGTGATTACCAGCATGGTGCACGGCCCATAAATGGCGTAGCCCGCACACACCTGCGCCGTACCGGGCTGCAGCCAATCGCCCGGCGTCGCCACCTCACCCGGCACCGCCACGCGCAGAATGCTGAAGATGCTGCCCACCGTGACGTTCACATCGAGGTTGTCGACACCATCGAGCGACTCGAAGCGCAGCAGATATTTCCCCAGCGGGTAGTGCACGGGAATGGCCTGCGGTGCGGGCGCATCGGCCGCCGAAATGCCAGCGAGATGTCCCGCCCATTCGGTGGCGCGCACGAACAGCGGCGATGTATCCGCCGCATCGATTACCGGTACGGTGGGTTCACGTTCGAGCGTGCCCTGTGCTACGCGTCGGGCTATCGCCTTGCACGCCAACGACACGTTGGTGATGAGAGCGTTGAACTCGCCCGTGGCGTGTGGCGCCGAGCGACGGGATTCGATGAGGAACTGCGTGAGCGTGGAGCGTCCGCGGGTTGGCATGCGTGTACTCGCTCAGAGCACGGCGGCAAGCCGCTGCCGCCAGTCGGGGTAGAGCCGGTCGGCATCGTGCGGGAAGCTCAGAAACGCGCGCGCAAACTCGCGATGCCCCAGCGCCCAATCCAGCGGGTCGGCGCCGGCCTGCCAGCACTCGTACGCCTGTCGCAGCGAACGCGCGCCCGCCGCCGGCGAATCGATGTGTCCGTAGCTGCCACCGCCGGCCGTACTGATCACGTTGCCATGGCCAAGGTTTTCGAAGAACCCCGGCAACCGCAGCGCGTTCATGCCGCCCGAAACAATGGGCGTGGTGGGGCGCATGCCGTGCCACTCCTGGTGATACACCGGCCCCGTGTACGCATCGCGCTCGATGATATACGCAATGGCGCGGTCGTCTTGCGTGCCTTCCATCTTACCGAAGCCCATGGTGCCCACGTGAATGCCCGACGCGCCCTGCAACCGCGCCATCTTGGCCAGCACGTACGCGTCGTAGCCGCGCTGTGAGCTGGGCGACGTGACCATGCCGTGCCCCGCTCTGTGGTAGTGCAGATACTGGTTGGGATACTGTCGGCGCGCGGTAGTGATCATCCCCGGGCCACCCACGAAGCCGTCAACCAAGAACGCCACCTTGTTGGCGTCGGCGCCGAACGTTTCGAGAATGAAGTCGGCGCGTGCGCACATCTCGTAGTGATCGTCGGCGGTGATGTTGGCCGAAAAGAGCTTGGGCTGCCCCGTCTCGTCCATGGCGCGGCGCATGGCGTCGGCCACCAGCGGGATCACGCGCTTCATGGGCGCGAACGTCTGGTTGCCCTGCGGCTCATCGTTCTTGATGAAGTCGCCGCCCAGCCAGAACTCATACGCGGCCTGCGCGAACGGCTCCGGGCGCAGCCCCAGCTTGGGCTTAATGATGGTGCCCACAATGAAGCCGCCGTTGTGTACCGGACGGCCGAGCGCGCGCCACAGGTCGGAGATATCGCGCGACGGGCCGTCGAACAGCGCCAGCGCACTGGGCGGCACGTGAAAGTCGATGAGCTTCGCGTGCGCGATGTCGCCCATCCCCTGGTTGTTCCCCACGGCGAGCGTGAGGAAGCTCACCATCATCATGCGCCCGTCGGTCATGTTGCGATCGAACAGCTCCAGCGGATACGCAAGGCGCAAATCACCGGTGGCTTCATCGGCGTGATACACCAGCGCGTCGACGCCGCGTGTGAAGTCGTCGGTGGTGACCACCTCCACATTGGTGCCGGTGCTCGACTCGGCCGCAAAGTGCGCCGCCGCTTCGATGTAGCCGTTTCCCGGCTTGGGGGTCATGCGGTAGGCCGCGAGGATGTGCTGCCCGTTGCGCAGCAGCGTGTCCTCGTTGAGCGACAGATCGACGTAGCGATGCGATTGGTCCATGGCACCCGTGGGCACGAGAAAGCGTGCGGCGCCGGGTACGCCGAGCGTGAACCTCGTAGCCTACGCGATTGGCGCGCGGCAACAGTCAGGCAATGACTGTCAGGTTAATCCCGTTGGACCGTGTCTGGTGGACCGGGGGTGCAATGCGATGCGTGTGTGTGGATCCCGGCGCTGTGGCCCTTCGATGAACGTCGGCCGGCACACTTGTGGCAAGACAGACGTGCCCGATCAAGCTCTATCGTGTCTCAGCGGCTCGACCGCTGGCTGCTTCGTCTAGCATCGCCGCGATGTCTGCTGTTGGGTACCCGTAGTGCGCCGAATCGCGAACTGCCCGAAGTTTATCCTCGACGGGAGTCCGCTCTTCCGTCGCGCGCGCGCGCCGGAGAACGTGGCGCACCCATTCGACCACCGTCAGTCGTTGGGCTTTGGCCGCCTGCTCGATCTCAGCGAGTTCCGCTTCATCGAGTAGTATTTCCAATCGCGTTGCCATGGTTCGGAGTATTTATGGATCCGGGTCAAACTTCAGTACACGCGTTACACGCACTACGGGGACTTCAAAGTTGCGTAAAGCCAGCAAGGCCGGGAACGGGGAAGAGCAAGCAGAGGTCGAGTCGCGTCCCTCATGGTTCGGCTCGCTTCGTTCGTATGCGGTGGCTGTGGCCGACCATTCCATGGATTCGGTGCGTGAGAGCATTGCGCGCGGACGCATGGCGTGCATGGGCTCGTAAATCGGACAATTCCCCACGCTTACCGCCCAAACCACCCCTCCGCCCGCAGCTGCGCCCAAATCTGCTGCACCGCCTTCGCGCCGCGCTCGACCACACGCGCGTGGTCGTCTACCACCAACTGCCCGTGGTACACCTGCACGTGGCCCTGCGTGATCACGTGCCGCACGTTGGCGCCGCTGGCGTACAGCAGATTGTTGAGCGGCTCGGGGCCCACGGCACCGCTGCCCACGAGTAGCCCGCTCACATCTACGGTGCACAGGTCGGCCTTGGCGCCCACTTCAATGCGGCCGAGGTCCGGGCGGCGCAGTCCGTTGGCCGCAATGTGTGTGGCACCGTACACCGCGTCGCGCATGCTGGGCATGGGCAGTGCGGCCCCCACGCGACCAGGCTGCGCGTTGAGCAGGCGCGCCCGCGCTCGGCCGCATATCACCGCCAGCTTGAGGTTCTCCAGGTAGTCGTTGCTGTGCGTGTCGATGCCCACGTTCACCGCCACGCCGGCGGCGACTGCTTCGGGATACGGCTGCGTACCACTGGAGTTGCCGGCGCCACCACCGCTGGGGCAGTGCGCGTACACCGCGCCGTGCCGCTTGAGCACCTCCCAATCGGCCGCGGTGGCCGCGGTCATGTGCGCTCCGAAGAACGGCCCGTTGAACGCGCCGAGTTCTTCCAGCCACGCCGCCGGCGACATGCCGTACAGCCGTTGCACTGTGCGCACTTCACCTGCGCCCTGCGCGAGATGCGTGTGCATTCCGTGCCCCAGTTCGCGCGCCGCGGCGATCATGGCGCGCATGGTGTCTGGCGTGTGGGTGTCGGCCGCGTGCGGCGTCATCATGGGGCGAATGAGCCCCTCTTCGGCGCCGTTCACCTCCCGCGCGAACGCCACGTTGGCGGCAATTTCGGCCATGGTGTCGGGCACACTCGCCGCCAGCACGCTGTCGTTGCTGCGCCGCCAAATGGGAAACAGCCGCGCCGTACCCGGCACCATACCGCCCGGGTAGCCGCGCACATGCCAGCGCCGCGCCACGCGCACATAGCTTTGCGCCTGCTTGAGGCTGAGGCTCATCTCCACGTGGGTGGTGCACCCCGAGCGAAGCAGCTCGGCCACGTTGTATGCCGTAATGTCGTCGAGCAGGTCGGTGGGTAGCTGCTCGAGCAGTTCGATGGGGCGCTGATACGACCGCCCGTCTTCGATGAGCCCGCGCGTGGGGCTGCCGCTGGCCGCGTGCGTGTGCCCCGAGATGAACCCCGGCAGCAGCAGTTGCCCCTGCGCGTTTATACGCTCGGCCGAGCCGCCAATGCGCCCCTCGCGTATTTCCACGATGTCGTTGTCGCGTACACGAACGGAGCATTCTCCCACTCCTACTTGCGCACCATTGCGCCACACAAGCGCCGCTGAGGCGTCAATGATGTAGTCGCGAGTGCGCGGCGGCCGCACGCTCGGCGGTTGGGACCGCTGGGCCGGGAGCCCGGCCGGAACGCCGAGCAGGGGGAGGGCGCCCACCGCGCCGCGCACGATGGCATCGCGGCGGGTGAGCGGGGCGTCGTTCTTGGAATGAGCTTTCTTGCGCATTGATCCATGCTTGTACTGGATACATGGAGAAATTGCAAATTCTCTTTCCGGAGCTTCAGCTCGCCCAGCTACGTCATGCAGCCAAGGTCATGGACCGTCCCCGTGAGCGAGCTGGTGCGAGGCGCACCTTCGGTTGGGTACTGGCCCTCACGCTGCGCGCGAACGGCGTCACCCGGTTCTACACGCGCAACGTGCGCGACCATAGGGGGTGCCGGTTTTGCGGAGGTAGTGGATCGGGTAGCTGTCGAGTAGACGAGGCCGTTACCAGGGGTACCATTTCTACGTGGCCGCTGACATCCGAATGACGGGGGCTGGTATCGTCTTGCATGTCAAACCGCTTACGGCCACCGTCGCACGATGTAGGTTCAGGGGAGCGCAAGGCACTTCGGCGCCACCGGCCAATCTCCAACCGCCCCCCGCTCTTCAGTTCATTCCCAGTGCTTGACCGACGCGATCGACCGGCGTATCCGCTTCGCGAAGCCGCGCGCTACGTACGCGTGGCTCCAGCGACGCTGCGCGGGTGGGTCGCCGGTCGCGAATCTACTCGGCGTGGGCAGGCGACCAAACTGGCGCCACTCATCCGTGCGGCTGACCCCGCGCACCGCGTGCTTTCCTTCAACAATCTGATCGAAGCGCACGTGCTGAATGCACTGCGCGTGGATCACGGCGTCTCAGCCAGTGCCGTGCGCGTAGCGCTTCGGTATGCCGAGGAACAGCTCAAAGTGGAGCGTTTGCTGCTCAGCAAGGAGCTGCATGCTGGTGCGGGTGAACTGTTCCTCGAGCGTTATGGGGAACTGGTGAACCTCACCAAGTCCGGACAGATCGCAATGCGTCGTCTGCTGGAGTCGTATCTCTCACGTATCGACTGGGACGACAGGCTTCCCATCAGGCTGTACCCGTTCGTCAGCGGCGAGCGGCACAACGCGCGCCCCATTGCCATTGACCCTGACGTATCGTTTGGTCGGCCAGTTTTGGTGGGGACTTCGGTATCCACTGCAGTCATTCGACAGCGGATCGATGCCGGTGAGCCTGTCCCAAGCATCGCGGCGGATTACGATATCACGGTCGGGGAGGTTGAGGAAGCGATTGTTTATGAGCTGGCCTCATGACTGCACCCACGTTCTTCACCGATCGCGACTTGGGTAAACAATTCCCTGCCATCCTCGAGACGGCAGGGTTTTTTGTGGAGCGACATGCGGCGCATTTCTCCCACGATACCCCCGACGATCAGTGGCTGTCCGTGGTTGCCGCACGAGGCTGGATCATTCTCACCCATGACCAGCGCATTCGCTATAAGGTGAATGAGCGCGACGCGGTAATGGCGAATGGCGCAGGGCTCATCGTTCTGGTGGGGAAGGCTCCCTTCCCCGATCTCGCGCGTTCATTTGTCGCCAGCCGACACGCGGTTTCCCGTTTCCTGAGCCGCACGCCACTTCCGTTTATTGCCAAAGTGCACCAACCGCGACCGGCAGATCGGAAGAAGGATCCCGCTGCTTCCGGCACCATCGAGTTGTGGCTATCAGCCAGCGAGTGGCGACGGAAACGGCGATCGAGCCGCTGACTTCAAAAGATCACCGGCACCGCCAACCCCAGCTTCGCCGCCTTGGCCGCGAACGCCGCCAGGTCGCCGGCCACGAAGTCCTTGAACTGCCCCTTGAGCCCCTCCAGCTGCGTACGCAGCATGCCGTACACCTC
>ERZ1645185.738-NODE-738-length-13789-cov-6.841780_pt1 | contig 13789 bp, 15 predicted proteins | sample MGYA00575351_ERZ1645185 | MGnify/ENA primary metagenome ERZ1645185 (study PRJEB40838, sample SAMN11284767) | freshwater sediment metagenome | isolation source: river sediment | host: Sediment | place: India: Jana village, Kanpur | collected 2015-12-17 ...
TTTTCGCCTTGTCGGACTCGGCTTCGTACTCGATGCCGGCGTAGATGTCTTCGGAATTCTCGCGAAAGATGACCATGTTGGTCTTCTCCGGCTCCTTCAGCGGTGAGGGCACGCCCTCGAAATACTGCACCGGACGCAGGCAGACGTACAGGTCGAGTTCCTGGCGCAGCGCCACGTTGAGCGAGCGGATGCCGCCGCCCACCGGCGTGGTCAGCGGGCCCTTGATCGACACCACGTAGTCGCGCAGCGCGGCCAGGGTTTCGTCGGGCAGCCAGACGTCGGGGCCGTAGACCTGGGTGGATTTTTCGCCGGCGTAGACCTCCATCCAGTGGATGCGGCGTTTGCCGCCGTAGGCCTTGGCCACCGCGGCATCGACCACCTTGATCATCACCGGCGTGATGTCCAGGCCGGTGCCGTCGCCCTCGATGAACGGGATGATGGGCTCATCGGGCACGTTGAGCGAGAGGTCGGCGTTGACGGTGATTTTCTGGCCCGCGGCGGGCACCTGGATGTGCTGGTACATGGTGGAAAACGCTCCGGATTGAACGGTGGCGCCCGCCGGCGGCTCGCCGGCCGGGCCAGCGAAAGATTCTAGCGGCAGGGTTTTTTTCGCCCCGACGTCAACCGGCCTCACCGTGTCGCCGTTACGGGATGGTCCTTCCAGCAACGGAGGGCAAAAAAATCCAATCGAAACTGTTGAAGGAAATGAAATGAACAAAGTTCTCGCTGCCCTGATCGCCGGTCTGTTCGCCGCTGGCGCGTTCGCCCAAGCCGCCGCGCCGGCTCCTGCGGCGGCTCCCGCCCCGGCCGCCGCCGCTGCTCCGGCGGCCAAGGCTGCCCCGGCCGCCGATGCCAAGGCCGACGCCAAGCCCGCCAAGAAGGAAAAGAAAGCCAAGAAAGAGAAGAAGGCCAAGGCTCCGAAGGCTGCCGCTTCCGCCGCCAAGTAATTCGGACGCCGAATTGCTTCAAAATGCCCGCTTCGGCGGGCATTTTTCATTGCTGGCCTCGCCGCGAAACCCTTCCTTTGGAGCCTTCGCCATGTCTCTTTCTCCGATGATGCGGTGCGCGAACCGGGCCCGGATGCTGGGCGCCGTTGTGCTGGGCCTGGCGCTGGTCCAGACCGCCGCAGCCCAGGAGTCGCCGCAGCTCAACCTGCCCCGCGTCAAGCTCTCGGCCGGAATGCACCAAATTGATGCACAAGTCGCCCAAACCCCGGCCCAGCGCCAGGTCGGCCTGATGCACCGCCGCGACATGCCGCAGCACGAGGGCATGCTGTTCGTGTTCGAACAGCCCGCCACCCAGTGTTTCTGGATGAAGAACACGCTGCTGCCGCTGACCGCCGCCTTCATCGCCGACGACGGCACCATCGTCAACCTGGCCGACATGAAGCCCCAGACCGAGGACTCGCACTGCTCGGCCAAGCCGGTGCGCTTCGTGCTGGAAATGAACCAGGGCTGGTTCGGCAAGAAGAACCTGAAGGCCGGCTCCCGCCTGGCGGGCGCGCCCTTCGAGGGCCGATAGCGCGCCGAGCATCCCTCAGCGCTATTCTTTCAATAGCTGCCGGTGGCCATCCGGCGCTGGGAGCATGCCAATCCGGCACCGAAAATCATGAAAAAAGCCGGCTCGGGGCCGGCTTGATCACGCGCGGGAGCGTCTTCAGGCGAAGTTGGCTTCCGCAAAGCCCCAGTTCACCAGCTTGTCGAAGAAGGTCTCGACGAACTTCTGGCGCAGGTTGCGGTAGTCGATGTAGTAGGCGTGCTCCCACACGTCGACCGTGAGCAGGGCCTTGTCGGCGGTGGTCAGCGGCGTGCCGGCGGCGCCGGTGTTGACGATGTCCACGCTGCCGTCGGGCTTCTTGACCAGCCAGGTCCAGCCGGAGCCGAAGTTGCCCACGGCCGACTTGACGAAGGCTTCCTTGAACGCGGCGTAGCTGCCCCATTTGGCGTTGATGGCCGCGGCCAGCGCGCCGCCGGGTTCGCCGCCGCCGGCGGGCTTCATGCCGTTCCAGAAGAAGGTGTGGTTCCAGATCTGGGCCGCGTTGTTGTAGATGCCGCCGCTGGAGGTCTTGATGATCTCTTCGAGGGTCTTGTTCTCGAATTCCGTGCCTTTTTGCAGGTTGTTCAGGTTCACCACGTAGGCGTTGTGGTGTTTGCCGTGGTGGAACTCCAGCGTTTCGCGGGAATAGTGCGGCGCCAGGGCGTCGATCGCGTAGGGCAGTGCGGGCAGGGTGTGTTCCATGGTGTCCTCTGGGTTTGAAAGGGGCCGAAAAACGAATCAGGGCGCGATTGTAGGAACTTACGGCGCAGGCTGCCGCGCCACCGTCAGATCAACCGTGCCGTCAACAAGGGTGGCCTGCACCGCCTGGCCGGCCTGCAGGGCGTGCGCCCGGGTCACGGCCCGGCCCTGCGCGTCCGTCAGCCAGGCGTAGCCGCGCTGCAGCACGGCGCGGGGATCCAGGGCCTGCAGCGACAGGGCCGCGAGGTCCAGGCGCTCGCGCTCGCGCTGCAGGCGCCGTTGCCCAGCCTGCGCCAGGCGATCCGCGCTGCGGACCCATTCGGCCTGTGAACGCTCCAGTCTGGACAGCACACCGTGGCGCAGCGCCTGGGCATGGCGGCTCAGTTCCAGCTGCTGGCGGGCCAGCCGCGACGAGGGCCGGCCCAGCCGGCCGGCGGTGAAGTCCAGGCGCTGGCTGCGGGTGTCCAGCGCCCGCTGGCAGGCGCCGGCCAGGCGGTCCTGCATCAGCGCCAGCGCGCCCAACCAGACCTCGCGCGGCGGCGCCACCAGTTCGGCCGCCGCCGTGGGGGTGGGCGCGCGCAGGTCGGCCACGAAGTCGGCGATGGTGAAGTCGGTTTCGTGCCCCACGCCGCAGACCACCGGAACCGGGCTGGCGGCCAGGGTGCGCGCGAGTTGCTCGTCGTTGAAGGCCCAGAGGTCTTCGATCGAGCCGCCGCCGCGCACCAGCAGGATCACGTCCACCGCATCGGGTCCGCCCGCCAGGCGGTACAGCGCGCCCAATGCCTGCGTGAGCTCGGCCGGCGCGCCGGCGCCTTGCACGGCCGCTGGTGACAGCATCACGGGTATGTGCGGCACCCGCCGCTGCAGCGCGGTCACCACGTCGTGCAGGGCCGCCGCACCGGGCGAGGTGACCAGACCGATCGCGCGCGGCATTGACGGCAGGGGCCGCTTGCGGGCCGCATCGAACAGCCCTTCGGCCTCCAGCCGCGCCTTCAGGCGCAGGAACTGTTCGAACAGCGCGCCCTGCCCCGCGCGCTGCAGGTTCTCGACGATGAGTTGCAGATCGCCCCGCGCCTCGTACACGCCGAGCCGGCCACGCACCTCCACCTGGTCGCCATCGCGCGGCATGAAGTCGAGCCCGCTGGCGGCGCGGCGGAACATGGCGCAGCGGATCTGGCCCGTCTCGTCCTTGATCGAGAAGTAACAGTGCCCGCTGGCGGCGCGCGATAACCCGGTGATCTCGCCGCGCACGGCCACCGGATTGAATCGTGCATCCAGGGCATCGGCCACGGCACGGCACAGCGCACCGACGGACCAGACACGGGGCGCCGTGGCCGTGGAATCAGCGCCAGCCATGGGTTTTCCGCTCCCGAAACCGGTGATGACCGCGTGGGACTACTCCACAAGTGCAGGTCAGCGCAGACAACGAAGGCCGCCCCTCTGGAAACGCAGCAACTTCGTTACAAGCTATTGATTTCAAAAGAAATTTTCCTGCCCAAAAAATGACCACTGCATGACATCGCCCGTCTGCAGCGGCGAAACCTGCGAAGTGCGAACAGTTCTTCACAAAGTTATCCACAGATTCTGTGGAGCGGTCGGCGCGTCGCAGGCACCAGGGCCGGGCCTTGAGTGGCGCGGTGCCGGCCCCGGGCTGCGCCATAATCCAGAGCTTCCGGCGATCAGCCCCACCCCTGCGGAGACACGCTCTTGCTTTCGATCATACAAGCCGCTGGCTGGCCCATCTGGCCGCTCATCGCCTGCTCGGTCCTGGCCCTGGCGCTCATCATCGAACGCTTCGTGAGCCTGAAGACCGCGCGGATCGCACCACCCAAGCTGCTGGATGAGGCGCTGGCGGTGTCGCGCAGCAGCGTGCCCTCGGCCGATGTGGTCAACCAGCTGGAGCAGAACTCGGCCCTGGGTGAAGTGCTGGCCAGCGGCTTCCGGGCCCTGATCGCCAACCCGCGCTGCAGCGAGGGCGACCTGCGCGCCATCATGGAGGCCTCGGGACGGACCGTGGCGCATCGGCTGGAGCGCTACCTGACCGCCCTGGCCACCATCGCCTCGGCCGCGCCGCTGCTGGGCTTGCTGGGCACCGTGATCGGCATGATCGAAATCTTCGGCGCCCAAGCCCCCTCGGCCGGCGCCCACATGGGCGGCGCCAACCCGGTGCAGCTGGCGCACGGGATTTCGGTGGCGCTGTACAACACCGCGTTCGGCCTGATCGTGGCAATCCCGTCGCTGATTTTCTGGCGCTACTTCCGGGCCCGCGTCGACGGCTACCTGCTGACGATGGAACTCGCCTCGGAGCGCTTCGTGCGTCACCTCGAAACCCTGCGCATCCGCTAGGCCCGCCATGAACTTCCGCCCACGGCCGAAGGAGGAACCGGAGATCAACCTGATCCCGTTCATCGACGTGCTGCTGGTGGTGCTGATCTTCCTGATGCTCACCACCACGTACAGCAAGTTCACCGAAATGCAGTTGCGCCTGCCGGTGGCCGATGCCCAGGCCCAGCGCGACTATCCCAAAGAGATCATCGTCGCGGTCAGCAGCGACGGCCGCTACATGGTCAACCGGACCCCGGTGGAAGGGCGCAGCGTGGACTTGATCGCGGCCGCCCTGCGCGACGCCGCCAAAGCAGGCCCCGACAGCGTGGTCATCATCAGCGCGGACGCCGCGGCTGCGCACCAGAGTGTGATCACGGTGATGGAAGCGGCTCGCCGCACCGGCTTGACGCAGATCACCTTCGCGACGCAATCCGCCGTCCATCCGGGAACCCCCTAGCCGGGCGGCTTCGCATCCGGCAAGCCGCTGTCCGATGCCCGCCCATCCATCCGCGCCTGGCGACCGACTGACGCAGGCCTGGCTCAACCGGGGCTTCCTGGCCTGGCTGTTGTGGCCGGTGTCCCTGCTCATGCGGCTGATCGTGGCTGTGCGCCGGGCGGCCTATGGTTTGGGTCTGCTCCGATCGGAGCATCCGGGCGCTCCGGTGATCGTGGTCGGCAATGTCGTGGCCGGCGGGGCCGGCAAGACGCCGACCGTGATCGCGATCGTCCGCCACCTCCAGGCGCGTGGTTTCCGGCCGGGCGTGGTGTCGCGCGGCTACGGTCGCACCGGCCGGGACTGCCGCGAAGTCACACCCGACAGTCCGCCCGAACTGAGCGGCGACGAGCCACTGCTGGTGCGCCGGGCCACGGGTGCGCCGGTTTTTGTGGCGACCCGGCGCGCGGAGGCCGCACGGGCCTTGTGCGCCGCCCACCCTGAAACCGATGTGATCGTCTGCGACGATGGGCTGCAACACCTGGCCTTGCGCCGGGACGTGGAAATCTGCGTGTTCGACGAACGTGGTGTCGGCAATGGCTTCCTGCTGCCCGCCGGGCCCTTGCGCGAGCCCTGGCCGCGCTCGGCGGATCTGGTGCTCAACACCTTCGAAACGCCCGGTTCCGCCCCGACCGTGCCCGGTTTTACCGCGCGCCGAGCCCTTGCCGACCGGGCGGTGCGCGCCGATGGTTCCGACCTGCCGCTGTCGGCCCTGCGCGGTCGCCAGCTCCTGGCGCTGGCCGGCATCGCGAGGCCGCAGGCCTTCTTTCGGATGCTGCAGGCGCGTGGCGTGGTGCCGCTGGTCGTCCAGGCACTGCCGGACCACTATGATTTCAGTAGCTGGCTATGGCCATCCGACGCCGGGATGGAGGTGATTTGCACCGAAAAAGACGCCCTCAAGCTCTGGCCCCGGCACCCGCAGGTGTGGGCCGTGCCCCTGGAGCTGACACCCGAGCCCGCGTTCTTCGAAGCCCTGGATCGGCGCTTGGACGCAACGCTATCATCGCGCCATGGACACCAAACTTCTTGAGTTGCTGGTCTGCCCCGTCACCAAGGGCCCGCTGGATTTCGACCGTGAGCGGCAGGAGCTGATCTCGCGCAGTGCGCGCCTGGCCTACCCGGTGCGTGACGGCATTCCGGTGATGCTCGAAAACGAGGCCCGCACCCTGAGCGACGAGGAACTCGCCGCGCTGCCACCGCGCACGGCACTGGTGGGTTGACCTGAACGACCCGGCGCATGCTGCCCCTGAAGTCCGAGTCCGCCGGCACGCCGGCCTTCACCGTCCTGATCCCGGCACGCCTGGCGTCCACCCGGCTGCCCGACAAGCCCCTCGCGGATCTGGGTGGCGCGCCCATGGTGGTGCGCGTGGCCCAGCGTGCACAACAGAGTCGAGCGTCACGCTGCGTGGTCGCGGCCGACAGCGAATCGATCGTCAAGGCCTGCAGCGCCCACGGCATCGAAGCCGTACGGACCCGCGCCGACCACCCTTCCGGCAGCGACCGGCTGGCCGAGGCCTGCGCGCAGCTGGGTCTGAACGACGACGCCATCGTGGTCAACGTGCAGGGCGACGAACCCCTGATCGAGCCCGGGCTGATCGATGCCGTGGCGCGGCTGCTGGTTCAGCGGCCTGATGCGGCAATGGGCACGGCCGCCCACCCGATCGACAACGTGGCCGATTTCACCAACCCCAACGTGGTCAAGGTGGTTCTGGATGCCCGGCAGCTGGCCCTGTATTTCAGCCGCTCGCCGATCCCCTGGTGGCGCGACGGCTTTGCCCAGGGCATCAAGGTTTTGCCGCATCCGGCCCCGCTGCGCCACATCGGCCTCTACGCCTACCGAGCGGGATTCCTTCGGCAATTTCCGACCCTGGAACCGGCTCCGGTTGAAACCGGCGAGGCACTGGAGCAGTTGCGTGCCCTGTGGCATGGCCACCGGATCGCGGTTCACGTGACCCCCGATGCGCCGGGGCCCGGGGTGGACACGCCCGAGGACCTGGCGCGGGTGCGCAGCCTGTACGGAATCTGAGCGTTGGAGGCTGCGCGTAAGCCTGAACGAGACCGGCGCGTGCTATTCTTCCGACGATCCGATCAGGCACCAGGGCCCGCTACCAAGCCCGACCCGCCACCCCATTCCAAACCATTCGAGGATTTCCATGAGACTGATTCTGCTGGGCGCGCCGGGCGCGGGCAAAGGAACCCAGGCCAATTTCATCTGCCAGAAATACGGCATTCCCCAGATCTCCACGGGTGACATGCTGCGCGCCGCGGTCAAGGCCGGCACGCCGCTGGGCCTGCAGGCCAAGGCGGTCATGGAGTCCGGAGGACTCGTGAGCGACGACCTGATCATCAACCTGGTGAAGGAACGCATCACCCAGCCCGACTGCGCCAACGGATTCCTGTTCGACGGCTTCCCGCGCACCATCCCCCAGGCCGATGCCATGAAGGCCGCGGGCGTGAAGCTGGATTACGTGCTGGAGATCGACGTGCCCTTCGAATCCATCATCGAGCGCATGAGCGGGCGCCGCTCACATCCGGCCAGCGGTCGCACCTACCACATCAAGTTCAATCCGCCCAAGGTGGAAGGCAAGGACGACGTCACGGGCGAGCCCCTGGTGCAGCGTCCCGACGACCAGGAAGAAACGGTCAAGAAGCGCCTGGACGTCTACAGCGCCCAGACCCGCCCCTTGGTCGACTACTACAGCAACTGGGCCAAAACCGAGCCGACGGCGGCCCCGAAATACCGCGCCATCAGCGGGACCGGGAGCGTCGAGGACATCACCGCGCGCGCGCTGACGGCCTTGTCCAGCTGAACACGACCCAAGCCTCTGGAAACGCCCTGCCCAGCAGGGCGTTTTGTTTGGTGGCCCCGGCTCAGCGGGGGCGCTGCGCGGCGAGCAAATCCAGCATCATGGAGACCCGGGCCTTGACCGGGCTCAGCCCTTTCGAGTGCGGCAAGCGGTCGTTGGCCGTCGGCAGGATGCGCCCGCGGGGGCAACGGGACGCGCGCACCACCGCGACGCCTTGCGTGCTTGCGCGCAGGAGCGCCTCCTCAAGTTCATGGTGGAGAGTGCCATTGCCGGTGCCGATCACAATCAGGCCCTGCACGCCGCCCTGGACCAGGAGATCGACCGTCGCAGCGCGGGCAGCGGCATGGCTGCTGACCAGTTCCACCCACGGCCAGTCCGACCGATCGAGTATCGAATGGATCGCATCCGATGACCGCCGGACGCTGGCTTCTGTTGCTTCTGGCAGAGCGTTGACCCACCGCACCCGGCCCTCCTCCACGCAACCCAAGGGCCCTGCTTCGCCCGAATCGAAGGCGTCGAGCCGGTACGGGTCGACCTTGCGCACCGCCTCGGCGCCGTGGACCACGCCGGCACACACCGCCAGCACGCCCTGCGCCGCCGGATCGAGCGCCACGGCGACCGCGTCCAGCAGGTTCTGCGGCCCGTCCGGCGCCAGCGAGGTCGATGGGCGCATCGCGCAGGTCAGCACCACCGGTTTCTGCGGACCCAGCAGCGTCTGCAGAAACCAGGCCGTCTCTTCCAGCGTGTCGGTGCCGTGGGTGATGACGATCCCCCGCACGCTGTTGTCTTCCAGCCAGTGCAGGCAGCGGGCCGCCAGATTGCGCCAGATCGCCACGCTCATGTCCTTGCTGTCGACCTGTGCGACCTGTTCGGACACCAGCTGCCGTCCGTCCAAGGCCCGCGACAGGGCCGGTATCGCCCCGAGCAGATCCTGCACCGTCACCTGTGCCGCCGTGTACCCGACGTTGTCGCCTGCCCGTGATGCGGTGCCCGCAATCGTGCCGCCGGTGCCCAGGACCACCACTTTTGATTGAGCGATTTCCACCATGGCTTGCAATCTCCCGAAAACTGGTTAAAAATACAGGTACTGTCTATCCAGACAGTCTATTGTCGCCAGACCCGCTCCGAGGAGTTGCCATGATCGACCCGTCAGCGTTCCCCGCCAAGCTTACCGCCCGCCAGCAGCAGATTCTGGACCTGATCCAGAGCGCGATCGCGCGCACCGGCGCGCCGCCCACACGGGCCGAGATTGCGGCCGAGCTGGGCTTCAAGTCGGCCAACGCGGCCGAGGAACACCTGCAGGCTCTTGCGCGCAAAGGGGTGATCGAACTGGTCAGTGGCACTTCGCGGGGCATCCGCCTCCGAAAAGACGCGCTTCAATCCATCAACGAATCGCGCATGAAGCAGTTCTCCCTGCCCCTGCCCAGCCTGGCCCAGTTGGCCCTGCCGCTCGTCGGTCGGGTGGCCGCCGGATCCCCGATTCTGGCGCAGGAACACGTGGACCAGACCTATTACGTGGAAAGCAGCCTGTTCCAACGCCAGCCCGACTACCTGCTCAAGGTGCGGGGCATGTCCATGCGCGACGCCGGCATCATGGACGGCGATCTGCTGGCCGTGCAGGCCACCAAGGAGGCCAAGAACGGACAGATCGTTGTCGCCCGCCTTGGCGACGAAGTGACGGTCAAACGGTTCCGCAGGAACAAGCACCTGATCGAACTGCACGCCGAAAACCCGGATTTCGCCACCATCGTCGTCGAGCCCGGCGAACCCTTCGAGATCGAAGGCCTGGCGGTCGGTCTGATCCGCAACACCATGTTGATGTAGGCCCGCTGCCCGGGTTCTTCATCCGGCACGCCTGAAGGTGGCGGGCGTTTGACATCCCTGGCGGTGTCACAACCCTTCGGACGTGCATGCTTTTCCAATCCTGCCTGTGTTCAACCTCCAATCCTTGAAAGGTTTCACATGGGAATCGCCCTCTTTGCCTTCTCCAGTCTGTTCGCCCCGTTGCAGGCGGCAACCAGCCGGTTTGCGCCGACGCAGACGCACACCCCCCGATCTGCGGCCAGACACGCACCGGTGGCGCCGATTGAACCATCCCAACATGCTTCGCCCCGGAACGTGTCTGTCCACATCGCTGCCACGAAAGCCCGCGCTCCGGCACGACCCGATGGCCCCCTGCGCCGCCCACCGACCCTGCGCGTGATCCGCAACATCGAAGCCGGCGTTCCGGTTGGCCATTCGGGACGCATGGTGATCTCCGGCCGAATGGCCGACGTCTGCGCCGAACTGGACCGCCTGGCCACCCTCGAAAACAACCGACGCGGCACCACCCGGCAGGCCGGCCCCCTCTGCCCGCATCCGTGACAGACGCGGCCACAGCGGCACGGTAGCCACAACGTCGATCGGCCTCGATGGGCGGCATCGTGCCCGGGTGGGTGCGGCTTCCGAGGGCACAATGTCGCCATGAACATCGTGATTCTTGACGACTATCAGGACGCCGTGCGCAAACTCCAGTGCGCATCCCGACTGGACGCCTTTCCGGCCAAGGTCTACACCAACACCGTCAAAGGCATCGGGCAGTTGGCCGTCCGGCTCAAGGACGCCGACGTCATCGTGCTGATTCGCGAGAGAACCGCCATCACACGCCAGTTGGTCGAAAAGCTCCCCCGGTTGAAGCTCATCGCCCAGACTGGCCGGGTCGGCCACCACATCGACGTCGGCGCCTGTACCGAACGGGGCATTGCCATCGCGGAGGGCACGGGTTCACCGGTGGCTCCCGCTGAACTGACGTGGGCACTCATCATGGCCGCCATGCGCCGGCTGCCCCAGTATGTCGGCAACCTGAAGCATGGCGCATGGCAGCAGTCTGGCCTGAAGTCGGCTTCCATGCCCCCGAATTTTGCTCTGGGTTCGGTGCTGCGCGGCAAGATTCTCGGTATCTGGGGCTACGGGAAAATCGGTCAGATCGTCGCCGGTTATGGACGTGCTTTCGGCATGCACGTGATGATCTGGGGCAGCGAAGCGTCACGCCAGAAGGCGGCCCAGGATGGATTCGTCGCCGCCACCACACGCGAGGCCTTTTTTGAAGAAAGCGATGTACTGTCCCTGCATTTGCGCCTGCATGAAGCAACCCAGGGGCTCGTCGGCCTGGATGACCTTTCGCGCATGAAACCCACATCGCTGTTCGTCAACACGTCCCGAGCGGAACTCCTGCAAGCTGACGTGCTGATCAGCGCCCTCAATCGCGGTCGCCCTGGAATGGCTGCGGTGGACGTGTTCGAGACCGAGCCCATCCTTCAGGGCCATGCGTTGCTGCGGCTCGAAAACTGTATTTGCACGCCCCACATCGGTTACGTTGAACAGGACAATTACGAACTGTATTTCGGCGCCGCCTTCGACAACGTCGTAAATTTCATCAAGGGAACCCCCACCAACATCGTCAATCCCGGTGCCCTGCAGGTTCGGCGCTGAGATGCATCAAGCCCGCCTTCCGCCCGTTCTGTGGCCCTTGCTGTTCGGTAATCTGGTCATCGGCACCGGCGTGATGGCCGTGCCGGGCACACTGAACCAGATCAGCGAATCCCTTCAGGTTTCGACGGCGACGGCGGGGCAACTGATTTCTGCCGGCGCGCTGCTGATGTGCCTGGGCGCCCCGCTGTTTGCGTCGGTGGTGGCCGGCTGGGACCGGCGCCGTCTTCTGACAGGCTGCATGATCTGGTATGCGGTGTTTCACCTGCTGGCAGCGCTGATGCCCGACTTTGGATCCGTGCTCGTCATGCGCGTACTTGCCCTGGTCGCCCCCGCCATCTTCACACCGCAGGCCGCGGCTTGCATCGGACTTCTGGTGCCCCACGAACAACGAGGACGCGCGGTCACCTTCGTCTTTCTGGGCTGGTCGGTGGCTTCCGTTCTGGGCATGCCCCTGGCCGCGCTGACGGGTGGGCTGGCCGGATGGCGCTCCGCCTTCTTGCTCGTCGTGATCTGCTCGCTGGCCAGCGCAATGTGGGTCTGGCGCACGATGCCCGACGGGATCAAGCCTCCGGCTCTGTCGCGCACCGCTTGGGGAAACGCCTTGCAGTCCCGGGCCTTGATGCTCTGCATTCTGGTGACTGTGTTGTCCTCGGCCGGACAGTTCGTATTGTTTTCCTACTTTGCGCCCTACTTCAAAACCCGTCTGGGAGCTTCACCCATGGAGCTCAGTGCGCTGCTGGCCTGGTTCGGCGCGTTCGGCTTTCTTGGCAACGTCTGGGTATCCCGCCATATCGAGCGGTTGGGCGCGAGCCGCACGGTGGGTATCGCCATCGGATGCATGGTCATGAGCATGGCGGCATGGCCACTGGGCGACACGCTGGTGATGGCCGCCCTGGTCATGATCCCTTGGGCGCTGGGCTGTTTTGCGTCGAATTCTGCGCAACAGGCACGCTTGCTGGAAATGGCGCCGGCGCTCGCATCCGCCTCCATCGCGATGAACACCTCGGCCATGTACGCCGGACAAGCGATCGGCGCGGGGGGTGGAGGGTGGCTGATTGCCCAAGGAAGCATGGCGTACCTTGGCTCAGCGGGCATGGTGGTTCTTCTTGTTGCACTGCTGACGAGCGCCATTGCGAGCCGCCCGAAGCCGCTCAGGTAACACACTTCGCCAGCCTGCGCATTTGTTCGGCTGCGCCAAACGGCGACCTGAAGCATCAGCTCTTGCCGCGCTTCATATCGGCGTGCGCCTTTGTAGCCAGATCGAAAAGATCAAAATCGATCGGAGGACTTTCAGGCGCCTTGTTTTCGGGAACCTTCTGCAATGGCTGCGAGGTGGACGCTTCCGGCCGTATCGGCACCAGTTCCGACAGGTCAATGTCCAGCCCCAGATTGGGGGACGGGGGCACTCGCATCAGGGATGGTCTGCGGCTTTCGAATGGTTCATCGTCCGAGAGAATTCCCATCGCTTGCGGTTCAGTCCTGGGTGACTGAAATTCCGCGGGCCGCCGCTCCGTCCTCTCGCGCGCTTGAACAAGATGTTCCGGCACCGCTGGCGGGACTTTGTTTGGTGCCAAGTGGTTCTGACCCGACCGGCTGACCTGTACAAGATCCTTTGCGACCGCATACAACATCAGAAGTTCGCGATAGGCCTCCAGATCGAGAACCTGACTCCCTTGCCCTGGTTTGCGGAAGATAGATTCTTCAAGGAAGTCAAGTACCGCAGGTGATGGCCACAAGGCAGTGATTCGGGACAGTATGGGTTGATATGCCTCCAGCCCCCGGGTCTGCCTTTTGAACGAGGTTATTTCAGGCACCTCGGCATTGAACAGTTGGTTGAACTCATGGCGGACAAGCTCGTAGTCCTTGTCCCGCCCTTGGAGGTGGTAGATCTTCAGGAGGTCCAGATAGGCCAGCACACTGGTTTCAACATTGTCCGCAATGTGGTTTCGCAACGTCGCAACAGCCTGTTCATATTGCCCGAGGGAGATGAAGAAGTCCGCCTGCTGCTGGATGTCGAGCAGTTCGTCAACCCTCACTGCCCGACCGGTGCCGGACAGACTGTTCTGGAAATCAACCGGTTCGACTGAGGAATGCGGTGGCTTGGCATCCGAACCCGACGTGGCAACCACAGCGGCACCAGTCGCACCCGTGTTGTCAGCAATCCTGTCAACCCCTGTCGTCGCAAGCGTCGCCCCCGCACCCAGATGCGATGCGCTCTCCTGGACCGGAGACTGCCAGCGCCCGTCGCCTGATCCGTCGACGACCGGACTCCACCATTGCGGTCGAGGCTGGATTCGACTGCGACGCCAGTAATGGAACGCCACGCCGAAGGCTGCGATCATGGCCAAGGCAAGTCCCAGGAACCATCCCCGCCCAAGCCGCCCGGATTCTGCCGCTTGCAACCGGCTCCGAAGCTCGGCGATTTCCGCCTGATCCTTCTGTCGCTGTTCCTTGAGCA
>ERZ1645185.739-NODE-739-length-13775-cov-6.852478_pt1 | contig 13775 bp, 12 predicted proteins | sample MGYA00575351_ERZ1645185 | MGnify/ENA primary metagenome ERZ1645185 (study PRJEB40838, sample SAMN11284767) | freshwater sediment metagenome | isolation source: river sediment | host: Sediment | place: India: Jana village, Kanpur | collected 2015-12-17 ...
CAAACAGCAAGGAACCCGCCGTGAAGGACCTGGCCCATCTGCGTCTGGCAGGGGTTCTGCTCGATCAGAAGCAATACGATGCTGCGCTGAAGACACTGTCTGCCAGCCACAGCGAGGCATTTTCACCGCGTTTCGACGACCTGAAGGGCGACGTGCTGCTCGTCCAGGGCAAGCACGAAGATGCCCGCGCCGCCTATCAGTCGGCCTTCGGCAAGATGAAGGAAGACAATCCCTATCGCGCTATCGTCGAGCTGAAACTCGACGCCTTGGGGGGAGGAGAATCCAAGTGATGAAACGCATGGGAATGACCGCCCTGGCGCTGTTGCTCGCCGGTTGCGGCACGATCGGCTCCATGGGTAGTTCCGTCGGCAACACGGTCGGCGGCTGGTTCGGCTCGGGATCGACCAAGGCCAAGCCGGCCGAACTGGTCGAGATCAAATCGGCCATGGCGCTTGCCGAAGCCTGGAAGGCCGAGACCGGGGAAACCGGGGCCAGCCTGTTCCAGCCCACCCTCAGCGGCGAGGATGTGGTGGCCGCAGGCGGCAATCGTGTCGTGCGCATTGCGGTTGGCAATGGCTCCGTGGCGTGGCGCAGCGATGCCGGCGTGCGCTTGTCCGCCGGGGCCGGTGCGGGCGAGGGTCTCGTGCTTGCCGGCAGCGGCAAGGGCGAGGTGATCGCGCTGGATGCATCAAGCGGTCAGCCGCGCTGGAAAGCGGCGTTGTCATCGGAAGTGGTCGGAACGATGCTCGTGGCCGGCAACATGGCAATCGTGCGCACGGGCGATGGCCGCATCCACGGGCTGGATACGACCGATGGCAGTCGCAAATGGCTCTACAGCCGCAATCTGCCGGCCCTGACCCTGCGTGGCTCGGGCGGCATGACGCTTGCCGGGTCGGTGCTGTACGCCGGTTTCCCCGGTGGCAAGCTGGCGGCGCTGAACCCTGCCAACGGCGCGCAGTTATGGGAGGCCACCGTGGCCCTGCCGCGCGGTGCAACCGAACTCGAACGGGTGGCGGACGTGATGGGCAATCCCGTGGTCGACGACAGGCAGGTTTGTGCCGTGGCCTACCAGGGCCGCGTGGCCTGTTTCGACCGGGTGACCGGTGCGCCGTTGTGGGCGCGCGACGCTTCCAGCAACAGTGGTCTGGCCATGGACAGCCAGAATCTGTACGTCACCGACGACAAGGACGCCATCACCGCCTACGACAAGGCCAGTGGCCGCGCCGGCTGGCGGCAGGACAAGCTCGCCCGTCGCCAGGTCACGGCACCGCTCGCCCTGGGCAACTGGGTCGTGGTGGGCGATGGCGAGGGCTATGTACATGTGCTGTCTACCGAGGACGGCCGCTTCCTCGGTCGCGCCAGGGTCGACGACGCGGTCCGGTCGGCCCCGGTGGATATCGGTCCCGGTTTTGTGGTGCAGACCGGCAAGGGCAGCGTCATCGCCTTCCGGCTGAAGTGATGACGCAACAATGAGGTCAAGAGGACAACAGCCCGGTCGGGGTTCGGCCGGCTCGCCATTCTCCCGGCTTTGTGTCCTCGTGCCCGCCTTGTAATGTCTACCTGAATCACCCCCATGCTTCCCACTCTGGTTCTCGTTGGTCGCCCCAACGTCGGCAAGTCCACCCTGTTCAACCGCCTCACCGGCACGCGTGACGCGCTCGTGCACGACATGCCGGGGATGACGCGCGACCGTCATTACGGGCGTGGTCGCATCGGCAGCAAACCCTATCTGGTGGTGGACACCGGCGGCCTTGAACCCGTGGTCAAGGACGGCATCCTGGCCGAGATGGCGCGGCAGACCCTGCAGGCCATCGACGAAGCCGATGCCGTGATCTTCCTCGTCGACGGCCGCAACGGCCTGACGCCGCAGGACAAGGTGATTGCCGATCGCCTGCGGCGCGCGCACTGCCCGGTGTTCCTCGCGGTGAACAAGGCCGAAGGCATGAACCGTGCGGTGGTCACCGCAGAATTCCATGAACTCGCGCTGGGTGAACCGCTGGCCATTTCCGGGGCGCATGGCGACGGCATCGCCGACCTGGTTGCCGAAGCGCTCGCGCCGTTTCCGGAAGAGACGGAGCAGGCCGATGATTTCGGCGTGCCCAAGATCGCTCTGGTCGGTCGCCCCAACGTCGGCAAATCCACGCTGGTCAACGCACTGGTCGGCGAGGAACGCGTCATCGCCTTCGACCAGCCGGGCACCACGCGCGATTCGATCTACGTCGAGTTCGAACGCGACGGCAAGCCTTATGTCCTCATCGACACCGCCGGCGTGCGCCGCAAGGGCAAGGTGTTCGAAACGGTCGAGAAGTTTTCCGTCATCAAGACCCTGCAGGCCATTGAGGACGCCAACGTGGTCGTGCTGGTGCTGGACGCGCGCGAGAACATCTCCGAGCAGGATGCGCATCTGGCCGGCTTTGTGCTGGAAACCGGGCGCGCGCTGGTGGTGGCGATCAACAAATGGGACGGACTGTCGCCGGAACAGCGCGACGACATCAAGCGCGACATCGGCCGCAAGCTCGCCTTCCTCGACTTCGCCCGCTTCAATTACATTTCCGCGCTCAAGGCCCGCGGCCTGGAAAATCTGCTCAAGGACGTGGAGGCCGCGCACGCCGCCGCCTTCATCAAGATGCCCACGCCCAAGCTCACGCGGGTGCTGCAGATGGCGGTGGAACAGCATGCCCCGCCGAAGAACGGCCTGTTCCGGCCGAAGCCGCGCTACGCCCACCAGGGCGGCAAGAATCCGCCGGTGATCGTGCTGCACGGCAATGCGCTGGAAGGCCTGCGCGACGATTACAAGCGCTATCTCGAAGCCAGTTTCCGCAAGACCTTCAAGCTTCAGGGCACGCCGCTCAGAATCCAGATCAAGGAAGACGAAGGCAAGAATCCTTTCGAGGGCAAGAAGCGTGCGGCACCGACACCCGGAGACGAGACCCGCCGGCGGCGTGAGAAACGCATCCGGCGCAAGGTCTACGGCTCGGACTGAAATGCCGATGCGCGTGCGCACGATCTGGCCCGGTGTGTGGGGGCTGGCCGGCGTGGTGGCTGGCGCAGTTATGACCGTACAAAGCGTGCGCACGGCCGACGCCGGCCTGCGTGCGCAGTGGCTCACCGAGGCCCGCCTGATGGCCCGTGCCGTCGACTGGTCGGATGTGCATGGGCTGCACGGTCGGATCGAGGACACGGCGCGCCCCGAATATGTCCGGGTCAAGCAGCGTCTGGAAAGCCTGCGAGCCGTGGGGGCACAGTACCGGTTCGCCTATCTGCTGGAGCGCACGCCGGATGGCGTGGTGCGTTTCCTGGTCGACTCGGAGGCCCCGGCCTCGTCCGATTATTCGCCGCCCGGCATGGCCTACCGGGAAGCCACACCGGCCCTGCATCGCCTGTTCGATGATCACACGCCCATGACCGAAGGCCCGGTGCAGGATCGCTGGGGTGTCTGGGTGAGCGCCCTGGTGGTCGAACCCGATCCGCGCCCCGGCACCCGTCCGGTGGTGCTGGGCGTGGATGTCGACGCCCGCCACTGGCGTCGAGCCCTGGTGCAGGCCGCCCTGCTGCCGCTCCTGGGTACCGCAGCCTTCCTGCTGCTGACGGGGCTGTTCGTGCGTGCGCGTGCCCGTACCCGGGCTGAACACGAGCGCCTGAAATCGTCCGAAGAGCGGCTCTACGCGCAGGCACATCACGACAGCCTCACCGGCCTGCCCAACCAGCGCCTGCTGGCCGACCGCATGCAGCAGGCGCTGACGCATGCGCATCGCATGGAAAAGCGTGCGGCGATCCTGTTCCTGGACCTCGACCGGTTCAAGAACGTCAACGACTCGCTCGGCCACGCCATGGGCGATGCGCTGCTTCGCACCGTGGCCGAGCGGCTGCGTGCCCTGGTGCGCGAGGACGACACCGTGGCGCGCCTGGGAGGTGACGAATTCGTCATCCTGCTGCCCGAGATCCGGCACGACGACGACCCCCGCCATGTGGCCGAAAAGATCATCAATGAACTCGCCCGGCCAGTGGTGATCGGCGACCAGAGCGTATCGGTGGGCGTGAGCGTGGGCATCGCGTTCTATCCCGACGACGCACTGGATGCGCCGGGCTGGCTGGCCTGTGCCGACCGTGCGATGTACGCCGCCAAGGATGGCGGACGGAACACCTTCCAGTTTGCCGACCCCTTGCAGAATGTGCGGGCGCGGGAACGGCTGGCGATCGAAACCGGATTGCGCCAGGCGCTGGCACGCGGCGAATTCCATCTGCATTACCAGCCGGTGTTTTCGCTGGCGAGCGGGTTGCCGGTCGGCGTCGAGGCGCTGGCGCGCTGGAAGCATCCGGACTGGGGCTGGGTGGAGCCGGGGCGTTTCATCCCCGTGGCCGAGGACTCGGGACTGATCGTCACGCTGGGAGAATGGATCCTGGCCGAGGCCTGCCGGGCCGCAACCCACTGGCAATCGCTCGCACCGGATTTGCCGGTGATGGTCAACGTGTCGGCCCTGCAACTGCGGCGGCCAGGCTTTGAATCGAGGCTGGCCGCAGTGTTGCGTGAGTCGGGGCTGCCGCCCGCCCTGCTCGAACTGGAGCTCACCGAATCGACCATCATGCAGGAAACCCTCGCCGGCTCGGCCGTGCTGCAACGTCTGGCGGAAGAGGGCGCGCGCCTGGCGATCGACGATTTCGGTACCGGCTATTCCAGCCTCGCCTACCTGCGTCAGCTGGTTGCGGCCCGGCTGAAGATCGACCGCAGTTTTGTGGCCGACATGAGCGATGACGCGGAAGCGCGTGCCATCGTCGCCAGCATGGTGGGCATGGCCCGCGCGCTGGGTTTGCGGGTGACGGCGGAAGGCGTGGAAACGGCGGCGCAGCGGGACTTGCTGAAAGTGCTCGGGTGCGACGATGCGCAGGGGTATTTCTTTGTGCGCCCGCTGGACGAAGCGGCCTTGCGGACCTATCTCGCTGCCGCCTGCCAGACGGCAGTCAATCCAGCCAGCGAACCAGATAGAACAGCTTGAACCCTTCGGATGAGCGCGACGGCCCGCTGGCCAGCGCAGCGTGGCGGTGCTTGTCCGGGTCGGCGTGGGCGCGGGCCTCATCCTCGCTGGCATAGATTTCCACCACGCCCTCGGGATAGCGGCTGCGCTTCTTGCCGGACGGCGAATAGATCACAACCGCCGTCGTGCCGACGACTTTCGATTCAAGATCGGTGAACAGGCTGGTGGCTTGCGGCATAGGGCTTGTTTACTCCGATTTCGCGCCTGCGGCGAGACCGATTCGGGATGCAGGTCGCGAAGCAGGCCGTGCCGCTGTGCGGGCACAGCAAGCGGGCTGCGACAAAGGGATGCGCCCGAATCGGTCCGCCCCTCTGGGTTGCTGCGAGAAAGCGCGTCTACTGCGTTGCGTCGCTTGGCAAGGGAAGGCCCTTGCCGGCGCACCGCGCCTTGCATCCATCGCTTTCTCGCAGCAACGCAGGCGCGAAATCGGAGTAAACATGCCCTAGTGCGGCTTTTTCGTGATGCTGCTGATCTTCACCGGGTGCGAGGTGGGGGTTTCATCGGTGAAATGCGGCTTCTCGTCGAGCGTGCGGCCGGTCTGCTGCGCCAGCTCGGTCTCGCGGGTGGAAATCACCATCAGGCAATCCTTGATGTTCATGATGGTGGCCTCCGACAGCGGGCTGGGATAGCCGTTGCGCGGTGCGGTATCACGCACGATCGAGGTCAGGGTCTTGCGCATCATGCGCATCAGGCGCTGTTCGTCGACGAGCGCTTTTTCGTTTTGGTCCATGGGGGGCTCCGGAGGTGCTGCGGGGGCCTCCATTCTCGACGCGCGGCGCGGGTGCGTCAATGCGAGACCCTGGCAGGCGAGGGGATAAAAAGCCCGAAGGGGGACATAAGCAGATTGAAGACCGGCGTCCGGGCCGCTGGCTTATGCTTGCGGGCCAGGAGACCCACCATGCCAGATAGCCCTGCCGATACCGGCGAAACCCGCGAAATCCGTCTGAATCCCATCGTGCCCGCCGAATCGGTGCTGGTCGCCACGGCGCGATCGATGCGCCCGAAAAAGGCCGAGGACCTTGCGCCGCGCGACACGCGCAAGCATGTCGAAACCTGCCCGTTCTGCCGCGGCAACGAGCACAAGACGCCGCCGGCGATCCTGGCCTGGCCCGAAACCGGCGACTGGCAGATCCGCATGGTCGAGAACCTCTACCCGGTGCTGGGCGATGACCGGGTGCAGTCCAATTTCAGTTTTGGCCTGCAACAGACGATCGACGGCTACGGCCGGCATGAAGTCATCATCGACCATCATGAACACGGCACGGCCATCCACGAAATGGCCGAATCGCATCTTGCCGCCCTGTTCGGCGTCTACCAGAACCGCATGCGGCAGTTGTTCGAATCCGACGAGCGCCTGCAATACGTGCTGGTTTTCAAGAATTTCGGCCCGGCGGCCGGCGCGTCGATTCCGCATACCCACAGCCAGGTCATCGCCATGCCGGTGGTGCCGGAAAACGTCGAGGCCGAGGTGCGCAACAGTGCCGCGCATTATGCCAAGCACCATCACTGCATCTTCTGTGCGCTGATCGACGAGGCGCTCACCTTCGAGGCGACGATCTACGACCGGGGGTCCGGCGCGGTGCGGCGCAAGATCAATGTCGGCCAGTACGTGATCGAACGCGGCGAGCATTTCATCGCCATCAAGCCCTTTGCCAGCCGCTATGAGTGGGAAGTGCACATTCTGCCGCTGGTGCATCAGGCGGATTTCCTGAATGCCCCGGCCGATACCTTCGACGACCTGGCGCGGGTGCTCCGGCGCACCATGGCCCGGCTCGACGCCGTGATCGGGGGGGCGCAGTACAACTTCTTCCTACACTCCGTGCCGCACGACAAGGATCAGCTTGCTCACGATGCGAGCTATCACTGGCATCTGGAAATCTGTCCGCGCACCTCGATTCCCACCGGCTTCGAACTGGGCTCCGGGCTGTTCGTCAACACCATCAGTCCGGAGCAGGCAGCCGAGCGCCTGCGCGCGGTCGAACTGTAAGGCGGGGCGTCAAGTTTTCCTGCCGGCGCGTCGATAATCCAGGTAATACATCGACTGTCGCATCCATGCCGTATTCCGTATTGTCTGTCACTCCCGCCACGGGCGATGTCTCGCACATCGACCGGCTCACCGCCTTGTGGAAACTCTCGGCGCAGCGTGGCCTGTCGGATGAAGCACGTATCCGCGCCATGCTGTCCATGGCGGCGGAGGTGCTGGGCATGGATCTGGTCGTGCTCGGGGAATTCGGCGACCAGTACACCGCCCGTTATGTCTTCGACCGGCTGGCCATCTTTCCCGAAGGGACGGTGCTGGCGATCGAGTCTGTGTTGTGTCGGGACGTTCACCATGCCCGTCAATCCATGCACATCCCGGATATGCGCAAGCATGGCCAGTACGCCGGGCATCCGATGGTGACGCACATGGGCCTGCTGAATTATTCGGGCCTGCCGGTCACGGTGGGCAACGAGACAGGCTGGGTTCTGGCCTTTCTCAGGCGACAGGCCAGTCCGGTCGTGGATCCTGTCGACATCGCCTACATGGAATTGATCGCTGACTGGCTGGGGAATGCGCTCTACCAGTCGGCGCAGCACGCGCTGGTGCAGCGCATGGCGCTCACCGATGCGCTGACCGGCCTGCCCAACCGGCGCGCAGCCGAGGAACGCCTGCATACCGAAAAGGCGCGTGCCCCCCGTGACCGCTGCGGGTTTGCACTCGCGCTGGTCGATATCGACCACTTCAAGTCGATCAATGATCGCTACGGCCATGCGGTGGGCGATGAAGTGCTCAAGGCAACTGCACTACGCTTTGAGCAAGGCCTGCGGGATGGCGACTGGGTGGCGCGCTGGGGCGGCGAGGAATTCCTGTTCGTGCTGCATGGCTGCACGGCGGAAGACGCCGGCAACATCATCGAACGCATGGCCGGCCTGTGCCGGTCCACGCCCATCCAGACCAGCGTCGGCGACATTGCCCTGAGTTTCTCGGCCGGGGTGGCGGCCTTGGGGGTGGACGACGCCGACACCACCACTCTCATCGATGAAGTCGATCAGGCGCTCTATCGTGCCAAGGGAGAGGGGCGCGATCAGGTCCGCCTGGTCGAACGCAACAATGCCGGGCTCAACGCCGGACAGTTGCGCCAGGCGATAGCGGGTGGCGGCATCTGCATGGCCAAGCAGGTCATCGTAGACCTGCAGACAGGCGAGGCGGTGGCGGACGAGGCGCTGGCCCGCATTCGCCTCGCCAGTGGTGAAATCGTCGAAGCCGGGCGTTTCATCGAGCAGGCAGAAGGCCTGGGCCTGATGGCTGAAATCGACCGCCAGATCATCCGCCAGACCATGCATCACTGTGGTCTGCGCATTAGTGACGGGGGAGCGCTGGATTTCGCGCATTTTGTGAACATCTCGCCACAATTCCTTGCGCGCCGCGACCTGGTCGAAGACATGTTCGCCAACGCCACGAATTACTGCGCCACCTGTGGCATCGGGCCGGTCAAGCCCATTGTGCTGGAATTGACCGAGCGGCAGCGCATCGTCAGCATCGAGCGGCTGCGCGCCGACCTGCAGCCATTCATCGACTTCGGTTTCCGGCTTGCGCTGGACGATTTTGGTAGCGGTTATTCATCGTATCTCTATCTGGCGAACCTGCCGGTGAGCTTCCTCAAGATCGAGGGCTGGCTGATCGCCCACATGCGTGGCGACCGCAAGGTGGCGGGCATCGTCGAGAGTCTGGCGAATTTTGCCCGGAAAGAGGGTGTGCTCACCGTCGCCGAACACGTCGAGGACGCCGAAACCGCGCGCATCCTGGCCGATATGGGCGTGAATTACGCCCAGGGCTGGCATTTTGGCCGGCCCGTGCTCGTCTGATCCGGTTCTACAATACCGCGTGTTCATCCCGTTCTGGTCTTGATCGATTCCATGGTTCTGGCTGCTTGCGTCAATTCAGGACGCCGTATTCGTGTTTGAGCGTCATCAGGGGGGCGAGCGCGTCGTGCTCGTGGCGGTCGATTTCGGCGGCCCGGATTTTCAGGAGGGCCTCGCCGAGCTGCGCCTGCTGGCCAGCGGGGCCGGGCTGGAGGTGCTGGGCGAGGTGGTCGGCAAGCGCGCACGGCCAGACGCCGCGCTGTTTGTGGGGAGCGGTAAGGCAGATGAGATCGCCGCCCGGGTGGCGGCATCCGGGGCCGAGGTCGTCATTTTCAACCATGAACTGTCTCCGGCTCAGGAGCGCAATCTCGAGCGCCGCTTTCAGTGCCGGGTTATCGACCGTGTGAGCCTCATCCTGGATATTTTCGCCAGTCGCGCCCGCAGTGCCGAAGGCAAGCTTCAGGTCGAACTGGCCCAACTCAAGCATCTATCAACCCGGCTGGTGCGCGGCTGGACCCACCTGGAGCGCCAGCGGGGCGGCGTAGGCATGCGCGGTCCCGGCGAGAAACAGCTGGAAACCGACCGTCGCCTGCTGGGTGTGCGCGTGAAAGCCCTGCAGGACAGGCTTGGCAAGCTGGGCAGGCAACGGCGCACGCAGCGTCGCGCGCGCGGCCGCCAGCAGGTATTCTCGGTCGCCCTGGTGGGATACACCAATGCCGGCAAATCCACGCTGTTCAACGCCCTGACCCGCGCGGGTACCTATGCGGCCGATCAGCTCTTTGCCACACTGGATACCACCACGCGCAAAATCTTTCTGCCGCGCCTGGCCGAGGCGGCGGGCGGCTCGCCGGCCAGCGGGGAGGTGGTGCTGTCCGATACCGTGGGCTTCATCACCCGGCTGCCGCACGATCTGGTCGCGGCGTTTCGCGCCACCCTGGAAGCCACGGCCGAGGCCGATCTCCTGCTGCACGTGATCGATGCCGCCAGCCCGGTGCGCGAACGGCAAATCGAGGCCGTGGAAAAGGTGTTGCAGGAAATCGGTGCAGACGCCGTGCCCCAGCTACGCATCTACAACAAGCTAGATTTGACGGGCGTTGCGCCGGGAATCGTGCGCGACGAATATGGTAAACTCCAGAGCGTTTATGTCTCGGCCCGGAGCGGGGCGGGGCTGGAACTTTTGAGAGATGCGCTGTCGGAAATCCTGCTCGAAGCGCGGGCAGTCGACGACGGGTCGGCGGTTGCCGGCGCGATTCCATCCACCCCTTTTTCTGCATGACACCCTGACTATATGGCCTGGAACGACCCGCAATGGGGCAATCGCGATAATCGCAAGAACAGCGGTCCGCCCGACCTGGATGAGGTCTGGCGCAAATTCAACCAGAAGCTGAACGGCATGTTCGGCGGCAAATCCGGCGGAGGCGACGAGGGCGGCAGTCCGTCATCCGGCCTGCCCGGTGGCGGCAACCTGATCGGGGTGCTGATTGCGGTTGCCCTGGTGGTCTGGCTGGCCAGCGGGTTCTACATCGTGGATACCGGCCAGCGTGGCGTCGTGCTGCGCTTCGGCAAATACATCGAAACCACTGAACCGGGGCCGCGCTGGCATCTGCCCTGGCCGATCGAGTCACGCGAGGTCGTCAACGTCGACCAGGTGCGCACGGTTGAAATCGGCTACCGCAACAACGTCAAGAGCAAGGTGCTGAAAGAATCGCTGATGCTCACCGACGACGAGAACATCATCGATCTCCAGTTTGCGGTGCAATACATCCTCAAGGACCCCAAGGACTTCCTGTTCATCAACCGGGCTCCGGAGGACACCGTGTTGCAGGTGGCCGAGACCGCCATGCGCGAGATCGTCGGCAAGAACAAGATGGACTATGTGTTGTACGAGGGCCGTGCCGATATTGCCGCGCGTGCCAAGGTGCTGATGCAGGACATTCTCGACCGCTACAAGACCGGCATCAGTGTGAGCCAGGTGACCCTGCAGAACATCCAGCCGCCCGAGCAGGTGCAGGCAGCGTTCGACGACGCCGTGAAAGCCGGCCAGGACCGCGAGCGGCTCAAGAACGAAGCCGAGGCGTATTCCAACGACGTGGTGCCGCGTGCCCGAGGCCTGGCCTCGCGCCTGAAGGAAGAGGCCGAGGGCTACAAGCTTGCGGTGATCGCCAACGCCGAGGGTGAAGCGAGCCGCTTCTCGCAGATTCTCGCCGAGTATCAGAAGGCTCCCCAGGTGACCCGCCAGCGCCTGTATCTCGACACCATGCAGACCGTGATGAACAACACCAGCAAGATCGTCGTCGACCAGAAGGGCGGCAACAGCCTGCTTTATCTGCCGCTCGACAAGCTGCAACAGATCGTCGCCCAGCCCTACGCGGGGGCCCCCGAGGTGCTGGCCCAGCCGGCCGCACCGGCCACCCCGCCGGCGATGACCGATTCACGCATGCGTGACGCCTTGCGCAGCCGCGACCGGGAGGATCGGCCATGAACCGCAATTTTGGTCCTTTCCTGATCGGGCTCGTCATCGTCCTGGTGGTGTTGTCCGGCAGCATGTTCACCGTCGACCAGCGGCAGAACGCCATGGTCTTCCAGCTGGGTGAAGTGGTGTCGGTCAAGACCAAGCCCGGTCTCTACTTCAAGCTGCCGCTGGTGCAGAACGTGCGTTATTTCGATACGCGCATCCTGACGCTGGATTCCGCTGATCCCGAGCGTTTCATCACCTCGGAGAAAAAGAATGTGCTGGTGGATTCGTTCATCAAGTGGCGTGTCATCGATGCCAAGCAGTTCTACGTGTCGGTGGGCGGTGACGAGATGCGTGCCGCGATCCGCCTCAACCAGACCGTCAACGATGGCCTGCGAGCCGAGTTCGGCAAACGCACCATCAACGACGTGGTGTCGGGGCAGCGTGATGCCATCATGAGCACCATCCGCCAGAAAGCCGACCAGGATGCCCGCAAGATCGGCATCCAGGTGGTGGACGTGCGCATCAAGCGCGTCGATCTGCCGGAAACCGTGTCGGAGAACGTCTATCGCCGCATGGAAGCCGAGCGCAAGCAGGTAGCCAACGAATTGCGTTCCACCGGCGCGGCCGAAGCCGAAAAGATCAAGGCCGATGCCGACAAGCAGAAGGATGTGATCGTCGCCGAAGCCTATCGTGATGCGCAGCGCGTCAAGGGTGAAGGCGATGCCAAGGCAGGTGCGGTCTACGCAGCAGCTTATGGCAAGAATGCCGAGTTCTATGCGTTCTACCGGTCGATGCAGGCCTATCGCGAAAGCTTCAAGAACAAGAGTGACGTGATGGTGCTGGATCCCAGTGCGGATTTCTTCAAGTACATGAAGAATCCGCGCGCGGCCGGCGGAAAATGAGTGGTGGCGACTGGTTCGCCGCGTTTGGACTGTTGCTGGTGATCGAGGGGCTTCTGCCCTTCGCCGCACCGGCGATGTGGCGTGATGTGTTCCGTCGCGCCGCAGAACTGACCGATGGTCAGTTGCGTTTCATGGGCGCTGCCTCGATGTTGGGCGGCGTTTTTTTGTTGACGGTGCTGAATTAAATTAAATGACTGCCTGGTTGCTGCCTGAAAATGTCGAAGACGTGTTGCCGCCGCAGGCGTGGCGGATGGAAGACATGCGCCGTGCCTTGCTCGACCTGTTCCGGGGCCAGGGTTTCCAGCTGGTGATCCCGCCCTTGATGGAGTACGTCGACTCGCTGCTCACCGGCGTGGGGGCTGATCTCGACCTCAAGACCTTCAAGCTCGTCGACCAGCTGAGTGGCCGTCTGATGGGCGTGCGCGCCGACATCACGCCGCAGGTTGCACGCATCGACGCGCATCTGCTGGCCTCCAATGCCGTGAACCGGCTGTGCTACGCCGGCAGCGTGCTGCATACCCAGTCCGACGGCTTCCATCGTTCGCGCGAACCGATCCAGATCGGGGCCGAACTCTACGGCGACGCGAGCGCGCAGGCCGACCTCGAAATCCTCACCCTGATGCTCAAGGGACTGAATGCCTGCGGTGTGCGCGGTGCCCAGATCGACATCGGGCACGTCGGTGTCTACCGTGCGCTGGCGCAGGAGGCCGGGCTTTCCGGTGAAATCGAGCATCAGCTGTTTGGTGCATTGCAGGCCAAGGATGCCAGTGCCGTGGCCGTGCTCACGGCCGGGTTGCCGGCTTCGCTCGCCGAAGCGTTTGCAGCGTTGCCGCAACTCTATGGCGACCGTGCCGTGCTCGCTGAAGCGCGCGCGCGGCTGCCGGCGCTGCCTGCCGTGGTGGCTGCGCTGGATACGCTCGAAGCGGTCGACGCGGGACTGGCAGACGTTAACGCAGCTTACGACCTGGCAGAACTGCGGGGCTATGGCTACCACAGCGGCGTGGTGTTCGCCGCCTATACCGCTGGCCGCAGCAGCGCGATCGCACAGGGTGGACGGTACGACGAAGTGGGCAAGGTGTTCGGCCGGGCGCGTCCGGCCACAGGGTTCAGTCTGGATTTGCGCGAGCTGGCGGTTGCTGGCGCGTAATACAACAAGGGAGACAGCAGCATGGCAGCAAAAAACGTCGTCGTCATCGGCACCCAGTGGGGCGATGAAGGCAAGGGCAAGATCGTCGACTGGCTCACCGACCGCGCGCAGGGCGTGGTGCGCTTCCAGGGCGGCCACAACGCCGGCCATACCCTGGTGGTGGGCGGCAAGAAAACCGTGCTGCACCTGATTCCGTCCGGCATCCTGCGCGACAACGTCACCTGCTACATCGGCAACGGCGTGGTGCTGGCCCCCGACGCGCTGCTGAAGGAAATGGACATGCTCGAAGCCGCTGGCGTGGACGTCGCCAGCCGGCTCAAGATCAGCGAAGCCTGCCCGCTCATCATGCCGCACCATGTGGCGCTCGATCAGGCGCGCGAAATCGCCAAGGG
>ERZ1645185.740-NODE-740-length-13774-cov-26.054231_pt1 | contig 13774 bp, 18 predicted proteins | sample MGYA00575351_ERZ1645185 | MGnify/ENA primary metagenome ERZ1645185 (study PRJEB40838, sample SAMN11284767) | freshwater sediment metagenome | isolation source: river sediment | host: Sediment | place: India: Jana village, Kanpur | collected 2015-12-17 ...
TCAAGGGAAGATGGGCGCCGCTCCGGTCCGTCCCAGGAACCACCGAAATTCCGGGATTGGGATGGTCAGGTAGCGGTTCCGGGGCCGAAGTCACCGCAGAGGTACGAACGGCAGGAGCAACCCCAGTCGCGGCGTAATCAGGACTACGTTCAGCCGGGCCGTGGTCCGTCGCAGGATTCGGGTCGAGAGCATGGGAAGGGGCGCGACCGGGGACAAGCAAGTGGACAGGAACGTAACAAATAGGCCAAGAAGAAGATGACGAAACTATTTTTCTGCCTACTTGGTATTGCGGCATCGGCCATGAGCGCGGCCCAAGTCGTGCAGCCGACTCAGCCTTCGCAAGCTCAGGCCAACGTCCCCCATCTAACGGGTGGCGTGGGGCAGGAGGAACTAGCCCAACTGGCCGAGCAGGCGACTGGCTATAACGTCAAGATCCTCTTTGCCGAGCGCGATGGCGCTTTCATCACAGGCGTCAAGGCGACGATCAGGGGAGCAGACGGAAAGCCGTTACTTCAGGTTGCTTCAGGCGGCCCCCTCCTGTTCGCCAAACTACCGCCTGGCAGTTACGAAATCGAGGCAACCCACGAAGGGGTCAGCCAGGTTCGTCGACTGTCGATAGGCGCCAAGGGCCGATTGGAGACAACGCTTCGCTGGTAGCGCTTGTGTATGATCGGTTTCTCGCTCGAACGACAGCGACCGCTTAGTCAGAAGGAGGCTCCCCCATTAAATCCATCGATCACGGCCGCCTCGACAAAGTCGTTCTGGATGCCCGAAAAGCAGCCGATGCCAGGGCCGACTCCTATCGCGCGCGTGCCCTCAAGATCTACCCGTGGATCTGCGGGCGCTGTGCCCGAGAATTCACCCAGGCCAACCTGCGCGAACTGACCGTTCATCATCGCGATCACAACCACGACAACAACCCGGCTGATGGCAGCAACTGGGAATTGTTGTGCATCTATTGCCACGACAACGAGCACCAGAAGCAAATCGAGGCAGACCGCGGCTATACAGATACCTCGCAGCGCGGTGGCGGCGCCACTCACAATCCTTTTGCTGCGTTGCAGACCCTGCTGAAGAACAAGGGTTGATCGGCCGACGGCCGAGCGGTCCGGATGCCGGATCGCCTGTAGCGGACGGCGCTCGGGTGTCTCCCGTCGGCTCAGCCTTCTGTCGCTATCAGATCCCGATAGGCATGCCAGGTAGCGTGCCCGGCTATTGGCGCGGTATAGATCAGGGCCAGGAAGCCCGTAGCGAAACCGATGCTGACCAGGATCACCAGCAACGCCCCCCAAATCAACATGGCCATCGGGTTACGGGCCACGACCTTCAGGCTGAGCAGCATCGCGCTGATTGCATCCTTGCCTCGGTCGAACATCAGCGGCACCGCGACGACGCTCGTCGCAAAAATGAAGCCAGCGAACAGCCCGCCGACTGCTACGTAGGTGATGACAAATTCGACGTTCTTGAAGGCCAGCAACTCGCTGAAAAACGTCTGGGCGGAAGGCAGGCCCGTATCGTAGAGCACGGCGAAGACCACCATCGAAGCCCTGGCCCAGATGAGCGTGACGACGCCGACGACGAGCGCAAAGAGGCCGAGGTTCGACATGTTGCCTCGCCAGCAACTCAGGGTCGGAAGGAGATGAGGCTCCTCGCCCTGCTCCCGTTGGCGAGAAAGCGCATACAAACCGATCGCCATGATCGGCCCGGCGAGCATGAACGCACTCATTGCTCCCACGGTGAGCCAGTACGCAGCGCCATAGAAAAAGGCGACGGTCCAGCCCATCAGCGCAAAGGCAACGCCGTAGAAGAGGCTGGCGAACTGACAGACCATCAGGTCGGCGAAGCCTTTCCTGACCCAGGTGAAAGGTGCGCCCAAACCAACCTTCCGGACCATGGAATACCCCGACGACGCTGCGGCGTCAGGAAAATTCGCGGGGTTTGCATCGTCACTCATGGCGCACTCCGACAGATGAGAATGACAGAATTTTCGATTGGCGCCAGTTTAGCGATTATCTGGCGGGGCGCGCATCATTTTCGCGAGAGTTGCCCAAGCCTGGCATGGCCGGCGCTCGGACGGATAATTCCGCTAGAATTTGCAATCGACGGTTCGCCGCTTGAGCCATACTTCCATCGTTTCGAATTTTTGCGAGTTCCACCATGTTCCCCGAATACCGCGACTTGATCACCCAACTCAAGACTACAGACCGCCACTTCCTCAATATCTTCGACAAGCACAACGATCTCGACCAGAGAATCAAGAACATGGAGTCGGGCATCGAACCCGCCACGCACCTTACGATCGAGTCGCTGAAGAAGGAAAAGCTGGCGCTCAAGGACGAGCTCTACCAGATCCTGCGCAAGGCATCGGCCTAAACAGTCGAAGCGCCGGAACACACCATGGCCCGCCTAGTCCGCGAGCGTTACGAGGACGGAGTTCTCGTCGAGCGCACCGTCGAGGGTTCGCGCTTCAAGCCACGCAAGTGGCTGCTCCTCTTCGCTCATCTAACCATTGCAGCGAGCCTGGCGGTTCTGGCCGCAGTCGCGGTACTCGACAGCCTGGCCGCTCGGGCATCGTTTGGTGATGAATCGTCTCCGGCAGCGTGCGAGCCGGCGCCACGCCTGAGGTCGTAGGCTGGGATCAACACAGCGCGGCGCGCATAGCGCCTTTGGCGATGATCCGCTCTGACCATCAGAAGCTCACACTTCCTGATACATCCTGTTGCAAGCCGTTACTTGAGTCGGGGTCCGAGGACCGGTACATTGGTCCCATGCGCTGACCAGACATCAGCCATGGCGGCCCCTCCCCCTCCCCCAACAGGCCGTCTTGAAAGCCCCGCACTTCCCCCGGTGCGGGGCTTTCGCCTTTTTGGCGCCCGCTCGCAGGTTGACTGCGGGCACGGTGGACGCTGCTTTGCTGCGCAGCTTTTCCGACCCCGGAAAAGGGGTCATGGCGAGGCTTCGACAAAACCGGATCAACCCCCAAATTTTCCTGCGCCACTTTGACTCCAGCTTGGGTAGGATGACGCTTGAGCCGACCACCTTGGAGACTTCAATCATGAAAGTGACCGTTTCTATCCAGCGCGGCGCGCAGTACCTCTGCGTCAAGTTCGGCGAAGTCGTGACCGCCATCGAACAGGTGGCGGTCGTCAAAGGGCTCCCGATGTGGGAAGTCGAGCGACACTCTGTGTCTGGAATCAAGCGCCGACTGATCGTTTCGGCACGAACGCTTTTGCCGCTCCCGCCGATGCCGGCCAGTGCCTAGCTCGAACGTAGCTCGGCAACGACTGCCCCGTCTAAGCCATTCGGCCTCCGGCGCGCCCGCGGGAGGGGACTTGCATGCGCTTGCCAGCGGGCCACGGAGTCCCAGTAAAGCAACCCCTTGAGCATTCAAAGCAAGAAATACAGGAGAACCCAGGATGCAACCGGAAGAACAGAAAGCAATTCTCGCCATCGCCCTTCATGCCGCGTTCGCCGATGGCTTCAAGGATGATCGCGAACGCGATGAAGTGCGCCGCATTGCCGAGTCGCTGGCCTCTGCGTCCCCGAATGTCGACCTGCGCGAGCTTTATCAGGACGTACTGCTCAAGCGCTTCGCTGTTGGCCAGGCGGTCGCCGCGCTGGGTGATCCAGGACTACGCCACTACGCGTACGAGATGGCGCTCTGCGTATGCGAGGCCGACGGGCGTACCAACGAAGCCGAACAGCGCTTCCTCGACGGACTCAAATCTAGCCTCGGCCTCGCTGACCAAGAAGCCGAGCAGATCGCGCGCGAAGTCGAGCCCTTCGCGCCGGGCAATGCCGGACCGGTTGGTGCCTTACCTGGGACGAGTGACGCCGAGGTCGACCAATCGATCCTCAACTACGCCCTCATCAACGGTGCCTTGGAACTGCTGCCTCAGTCATGGGCATCAATGGCTATCATCCCTCTGCAGATCAAGATGGTCTATGGCATCGGCAGGACACATGGCGTCGAACTGGACCAAGGCCACATCAAGGAATTCATCGCCGCGGCGGGCGTCGGCCTGACATCGCAGTACCTGGAGCAATTCGGGCGCAAGCTGCTCGGCGGGCTTCTCGGCAAAGCAGCCGGAAAGACTGCGGGCAAGATCGGCCGCGCAGCAACCGGCATGGCTTTCTCGTTCGCGACAACCTACGCACTCGGGCATCTGGCGAAGCGCTACTACGCAGGCGGCCGCGTGATGAACAGCGACATGTTGCGCGCCACCTTCGAAAACCTGCTCGGTCCGGCCAAGGAATTGCAGGCTCGCTACCTGCCGCAGATCGAGCAGAAGGCGGCGACGCTGGACGCCGGCCAGATCATGTCGCTGGTGCGCGGCCAATGAGTCGGCGGCCCGGTTTTTGCACCGGGCGCCCTTTGGCGATACTCGCTCCGGGCCCGCGTACGCCCACAACCGTCGCAGGTCTTCCGGTGCCTGCCGTCATGACGTATCGTTAGCGCATGGTCATCGCCATCGCCGATCTCGCTGCGCTCATCGGGGCCATCATCCTCGCAGCCGTCGGCGGCGAGGCCTTCCTCAGGTCCATCCTTGGCGCGGCGGCGCATCTGCGCGTACCGAAGATGGTCGTCGCCACCACGTTGGCAGCTTTCGCGACCTCCAGCCCGGAACTTACCGTTTCCTCCGTCGCCGCGCTCGCCGGGCAACCCGAAATCGGGCTGGGCGACGCGCTGGGCAGCAACGTGGTCAACATCGCACTCATCTTCGGCCTCGCACTGCTCTTCGGCCCCGTTCAGACCTCGCGTCAGGATTTTGGTCGGGATTTTTACCTCGCCATTGCCGTACCGCTCCTTACCCTCTTTCTTGCGCTCGACGGCCGTATCGTGCGTGCCGAAGCGTTCTTCCTGATGGCGATCTTCCTGGCCTGGCTGGCCTGGTCCGTGATCGCCGCCCTACGGCGGCGCGAGCAGGCAGTCGAAATCGGTACCGGCACTCTCTCCCCCGGACAAAGCGTGATCCTTGGCATCGCCGGCCTCGTCGCCCTGATCGGGGCTGGCCGCCTCTTCGTCAGCGGGGCGACCGGCATCGCGGCCTCGTTCGCGGTTGACACCTTTGTTATCGGCGTCATCGTGGTGGCCATCGGCACCTCGCTGCCCGAGCTGGTGACCGTGCTCCTCTCTCGGCTGCGTGGCCATGACGACGTGGGGGTCGGAACGCTGATCGGCAGCAATCTGTTCAATGGCCTTGCCATCGTCGGCGTTGCCGGGATGATCCACCCCATCGCCGTGCCATTTTCGGAAGTGGCGCTAACGCTGGCTGCCGGACTCGTCGCATTGATCCTCCTCATTCCCGACCGCAACGGCCTCATCGCAAGGGTACGTGGCGGCTTCCTCCTGGCGCTCTATGCCTGCTTCGTCTGGGCAACGCTCAGACCCTGATCCAGATTTCCGAATGCCCACCAATCCCGACACCTCCTGGCACGCGACTTCCATCGAAGAAGTGACCCGTCGTCTCGATACCAATGCCGTCAGTGGCCTCACGGCAGACGAAGCAGCGCAGCGGCTTGCCACCTACGGTCCAAACGTGCTCGCCGAAAAGCCGCCACGGGCTGCTTGGCGCAAGTTCTTCGACCAGCTCCGCGACACGCTGGTCATCATCCTTCTGGGAGCCGCGGTGCTCGCCGCCTCGATCGGCGAAGTCAAGGACGCTTCCGTCATCATCGTCGTCGTCCTGATCAACGCTGCGCTCGGCTTTTTCCAGGAACACCGCGCGGAAGCCGCATTGGCCGCATTGAAGAACATGCTCGCACCGACCGCACGGGTGCGCCGCGACGGCGAGGTGCGGCAGATCGAAGCGGCAGGACTGGTTCCGGGCGACCTGCTCCTGCTCGAAGCCGGCGACCGCATTCCGGCTGACGGACGGGTGCTCTCGGCGCACGGCGCCGAAGTGGCGGAAGCCGCGCTCACCGGAGAATCGCAGGCAGTCGCCAAGCTGCCCGCCTCGGTCGACGAGAACGCGGTGCTCGCCGAACGACACGACATGGTGTTCATGAACACCGTCGTCACGCGCGGGCGCATCGAAGTGCTCGTAACCGCGACCGGCATGTCGACCGAGATGGGCCGCCTGGCCAGCCTTCTCGCCGAAACCGCAGAGGGACAGACGCCGCTGCAGCGCCAGCTCGATGTCCTCGGCAAGCGGCTCGCGATGATCGCCAGCGTCGTCGTCGGCCTGATGTTCGTCATGGGCCTGCTGCGCGGCGATCCGCTGGTGCAGACGGCAATGACCGCCATCGCCCTGGCCGTCGCGGCGATCCCCGAGGGCTTGCCGGCGGTGGTGACCGTCACGCTGGCACTCGGCATGCATCGCATGGCCCGGCGCCACGCCATCGTCAAGAAGCTCGCCGCGGTCGAGACGCTCGGGTGCACGACGGTGATCTGCTCGGACAAGACCGGAACGCTGACGCTCAACCAGATGACGGCACGCGCCCTTTATGTCAATGGCAAGCGCCATGCCGTCACCGGCGAGGGCTACGGCAATCTCGGCGAGATCGCCGGCGGCGGCGACCTGCGCCCGGCCCTCCTGCCGGCGGCGCTCTGCGTCGACGCGCGCATCCGCGCTGGCGAACTGATCGGCGACCCGACCGAAGGTGCGTTGCTGGCGCTTGCCGCCAAGGCCGGGCTCGATCCTGACGAGATGGCCGAGCACCTCCCCCGCATCGCGGAAATCCCCTTCGATTCGGCCAGCAAGCTGATGGCCACCTTCCATCACGAAGGCGACCAGGTCCGCCTGTGCGTCAAGGGGGCGCCCGATGTTCTGCTCGAGCGCGCCAGCCTGTACCTCGACGGCGATGTGGCGTTGCCGCTCGACGCCGCCACGCGCGCCCGCTTTGCGGCTGAAAACGAGGCCCTGGCTGGTCAGGCGCTGCGCGTCCTGGCACTCGCCGGGCGAATCATTCCGGCGGCTGAGTTCGACCCTGGCGCCGACCTGCTGCCCTGGGTGGATGGCCTGACCCTGCATGCGCTGGCCGGCATCATCGATCCGCCGCGGAACGAGGCTCGCGAGGCGATCGCCACCTGCCGTGGCGCGGGCATCCAGGTGAAGATGATCACCGGCGACCACCGTGTCACCGCTGCCGCCATCGCCCGCGAGCTGGGGCTCGAAGGCGAGGCGCACGAGGGCCGCGAACTGGAGGGGCTTGATCAGGCAGAACTCGCCGCACTGGTCGAGCGCAGCGCCGTATTCGCGCGCGTGGCTCCCGAGCACAAGATGCGCATCGTGGAGGCGCTGCAGGCCGGTGGCCACGTCGTCGCGATGACCGGAGACGGCGTCAATGACGCCCCGGCGCTGAAAACCGCCGACATCGGCGTGGCGATGGGCATCACCGGTACCGAGGTGACGAAGGAAGCGGCGACACTGGTGCTCACCGACGACAATTTCGCGTCGATCGTCCGTGCCGTCGAGGAAGGGCGGACCATCTACGACAACATCGTCAAGTTCGTGCGTTTCCAGCTGTCGACCAACATCGGCGCCATCCTGACCGTTCTCGGCGCGCCATTCCTCGGGTTGGCGACGCCATTCACGGCGATCCAGATCCTCTGGGTGAACATCATCATGGACGGCCCGCCGGCGATGACCCTCGGCGTGGAGCCACCGCGCCCCGGCCTGATGCAGGAGAAGCCGCGCAGCCGGGAGGCGGCAATCCTCTCCGGGCAGCGCCTGTGGCGCATTGTCCTCTATGGCGCGACGATGGCCGCTGGCACGCTGACGGCTTACGCATGGTCCCTGCAGTCCGGTGACGTCAAGAAGGCGATGACCATGGCATTCACCACCTTCGTGCTCTTCCAGTTCTTCAACATCTTCAATGCGCGCGCCGAGCAAGGCAGCGCGTTCAACCGGCAGTTCTTCAGCAACGGCAAGCTCTGGATGGCCCTCGTCGCGGTCCTTGCCCTGCAGGTCGTCGCCGTGCACTGGGCTCCGGCACAGGCGATCTTTGACACCGTCGAACTGACCCCAGCCGAATGGGGCATGGCTTTTGCCCTCGCTTCGACGACACTGTTGTTGGAAGAGGCCCGCAAGCTCCTGCTCCGTCTGTTCAGGCGCAGGGCTGCAGGATAGTTCCTCGCGTCACCGGGGCGGGGCCCCGTTTTTTGCCTTTCCGGGCCGTCGACCGCAGCGGTCGATTCAGGCGGGCTGCACGCCGCCCGCTTCAGGGCGGTGAGCCACCCGCGGCTTTTGTAGCAAAATGCCCGTGTATCCAACTACCGGCACCCACACGGGGGCAGTGAGAAAACCTATGCGCCTAGCCCAGTCCATCGCCGCAATCGGCGCCTCGGCCCTCCTTCTGGTAGCCACCGCGACCCCGGCCGATGCGGCAGAGCAACTGCCCCGCCTTGGGGCGAACCGCGACGCGGTGACCGTTTCCGGCCTTTCCTCAGGTGCCTACATGGCGGTCCAGTTCCAGATTGCTTATTCGCACCTGGTGCGCGGGGCTGGCGTCATCGCCGGCGGGCCTTACGATTGCGCCCGCGGCTCGATATCGAGGGCGCTCAAGAACTGCATGGCCGCTCCGCCCGATGCCCAACCGCCCACCGTTGCCGAGCAGCAGGCCCGCATCGCCGAAGCCGCCCGGGCCCATGAGATCGACGACCCGGCCAATCTGGCAACTCACCGTGCCTGGCTCTTCTCCGGGGCCAATGACAAGACGGTCGTGCCGCCGGTGGTCGACGCCCTCGCCGGCTTCTACGCGACGCAGATGCCAGCCGGCGCGCTGCGCCATGTAAGGCATCCGGAAGCAGGCCACGCCATGGTCTCGGCGACCGACCCGCAACCGAATGCCTGTCCGACGAGCGAAACGCCGTACATCAACCGCTGCACGGGAACCGATGTTCCGGGCGCCCTCCTCACCCACCTGCTCGGTGCCCTGCAGCCGCCTGCTGCCGCACCTGCCGGCGTGCTGATGGCTTTCGACCAGCGGCCGTTCTTCGGCGGCAAGCCAATCGATGCCAGCATGGACACCGCGGGCTTTGTCTACATCCCGCCCGCTTGCCGGGCCGGCGGCTGCCGTGTCCATGTCGCGTTTCACGGCTGCAGGCAGGGTGCCTCCGCGATCGGTCGCCGCTTCGTCGAGGGTGCGGGCTATAACGTGTGGGCCGATACCAACCGCCTGGTCATCCTCTACCCCCAGGCTACGGCCCGCTTCGGCCTCGCCCTGGGTTCCTGGCGATGGATGCTCAACCCCAAGGGGTGCTGGGACTGGTGGGGCTACACCGGTACCGATTATGCGGCGCGTGGCGGGGCGCAGATGCAGGGCGTCAAGGCGATGGTCGACCGCCTGCTCGAGCCGCCGGTTAACTGAATCCCGGCCTCAGCTCAGTTGCCGGACAGGCGACTCAACTGGCGCCGGTCGCGTTTCGTCGGCCGCCCCTTCTGACCGGGATCTTTGGCCGGCGCCAGCTTGCGCAACTCGGCCATGCGGACACGTTGTGCGGCACTTTCCGCAGTTTCCGCATAGAGCTGGCGTGCTTCGACGGCCGGCCGGCGCTGTTCGCAGAAAGCCATGACGACGACCTCCCAGTCCTCATCGCCGCTCCGGAGGCGCAGGCTGTCGCCGACCTTGAGTTCCTTTGCCGGTTTCGCCGCGTTCCCGTTAAGCTTGACCTTGCCCCCATCGACCGCATCGGTCGCGAGGCGGCGGGTCTTGAAGAAACGTGCCACCCAGAGCCACTTGTCAAGGCGCATTATCGATCGGTTCCGTTGCGGAGACGGCGGACAGTTTACCCCGCCCAAGTCGCCGCAGGGCCAACCATCAACTGGATGACCGCGATCAATACAAGAGGCATGCCGCCCTGCGTTTCGTCAGCGAATTAGCCGCCCTGATCTCGGCTCAGAACGTCAGGTAAAGCAGCCAATCTCCGGCGCGGGCCAGGAGTCAGCCCGCGACGGTCAGCACGTCGTCCGGGCACGGCGTCAGCATCGACTGCAGCAGCAGCGGGTTCGCTGTTTCCGGATCGAGCCAGGCATCCCAGTCGTCCGCAGCAAGGATGACCGGCATCCGGTCGTGGATAGGAGCCATCAACCCGTTCGCCCCGGTAGTGATGATCGTGAAGCTATCCACGGCCTCTCCCGTTCCCGGATGAATCCAGCGCTCCCAGAGCCCGGCGAGTGCGAGCGGATGGCCATCGGCAGCCGCGAAGCGCAACTTACGTTTCCTCCGCTCGCCCGGGATTGCCTGCCACTCGAAGAAGGCCGAAACCGGAACGATGCAGCGGCGGCCCCGGAATGCGGCACGGAAGCTTGGCTTGCCGGACACCGTCTCGCCGCGCGCATTGAAGGTGTGGCGGGCGATTGCCTCATCCTTCGCCCACGACGGGATCAAACCCCACCGTGCCGGGACAGCCAGGCGCCGTCCATCGGCGAGGCGGATGACTGGCGCCGAATTCCCCGGCCGCACATCCGGGTTGGCGTAGGCAGACGGCTCCGCCGCGAGGCGGAACCAGAGCGCCAGCAACTGGGGGGATTCGTTGAGGTCGTAGCGGCCGCACATGGGTTCGTTCCGGTACGCCTCGCGCAAGCGAAGCGATGGCACGATGTTGCCATGGACGCCCCGGTATCGTCAGCCGCTGCCTCGCTGCCGACCCGTAGTTCGCCGAAGAAATCCCCGCATGCCGACCACGCTCAGGCCGAAGCAGGCTGGCGCCTCGCGGCCGATTTCCTGCGCAGCGCCGCGAATAGCTCCGGCTCGTGATCCTTGAGGTAACTGACGATACTCCAGTCTTCGCCATTGAGGCTGCGCAAGTCGATGCACTCGACGTGCGCGAGGCGCAAGAGTTCGCGTACCGACGCCGGAATGCCGCGGCCCGATTCGTAGCGCGACCCGGCGCTCTGGGTCACGCCCAAAGGCTTCCAGAACTGGTCCTGGGTCATGCCGCGGCGTTGGCGCAATTCACGCGCCGGGATCGTGTGCTGGTTGCTCTTTCTTGCCATGTCTGCTTTCTCCGAATATGTGTATGCGAGATCGATGCGCACCGGTCGCCTAGTTGACGAGCAGCTGCCTGTCCACGCCGGGAGCGCCCAGGATGCGCGCGACGGCCAGCAGGCGGATGACGTCCGCACCCTCAAGGTCGACCTTGAGGGTGACGCTGTCGAGGCAGGTGTTGCTCTCGGCAACCAAGGTCATGATCAGGGACTTCACCAGCCCCAGCTCGTCGGCGATGCCGTCGTATGGCACCACGGCCTGACGGGGGCCGCCGGGTTCTTGCACAGTCAGATTCATGCGATGGATCCTTGGTGTGGATGGTGTCGTCAGATTACCGGTCACGCGGCAAGTCGGCTTGACCCGTTGCGCCAACCACTTGATCCTTTGCGCCAGTGCCAGCCACCGCCTCCGGCATGGACGGCGTCGCTGCAACCTGCGGTGCCGTTGCGGCCGGTGCCGCTTGGACCTGGGCTTCCGAAGGTTTTGCGGAAAGCCCGTTATAGGCGATCAACGAGGCAGCCGCCGCAGACGCGATCATCAGCATCCAGTCGTTCATGGTGCGCTCCTTTCTCGGATTGACTCGCGCACAGGATGCTATACAGGCGGCATAGATGCTTGACCCCACGCGCCAATCGCATGATCCGATGCGCCAAGACCCGCCGATTGCCGCGCTCGTCGGCCCGGGCCGGCTCAGGCGCGGGCGTCGCTGCGGTATTCGCTTGGCGCTTTTCCGCTCCAGCGCTTGAAGGCGCGGCTGAAGGCGCTCTGCTCTGAAAAGCCGAGCAGGAAGGTGATGTCGGTCACCGAGCGCGCGGGATCGTCGAGGTAGCGCAATGCCAGGTCGTAGCGGGTTTTTTCGAGCAGGGTGCGGTAGGAAAGCCCGCTCTCGCCCAGCTTGCGCTGCAAGGTACGACGGCTCAGGCCCATCGCCCGCGCCAGCCCTTCCTCGGAAGGCTCGCCGGAAGTCAGCTCCTGGAGCAGGTAGGTCCGGCAACGGTCGGGGAACGCGGCTGCGTTCAATTCTCCCAGCTGCTTGGCGAGGATCGCGTCGAAAGTCACTGCGAGTTCGTGGTTCGAAGTCGGGAGTGCGCGGTCGACGGCGTGTCGGGAAAGGACGAAGGCATCCTCTGCCCCAGCAAAGCGCACGGGGCAGCGAAAGAGGCGCTCGTAGGGAGCGCGGTCATCGGGAAGCGGCCGGCGCAGGCTGACCCATTCGGGCGCGAGGTCCGGGCCGTAGTTGGTGCGGCACATCGAGAGCACCAGGGCGAGCCCGAAATCGGCCATGACCGGCCCGGCCGGCCCCTGTCCTCGCCCGTGGTCGTAGACGAAACGCAGGCCGGCCGGGTCCTCGACGCACCGGCTCGCCATGCGCTGCCCGAGCAACTTGGTGTAACGCGCCATCCGCTTGAGCGCCGTGCGCAGCGAGCCGCTCGACAGCCAGCCGTAGCCGAGCGGGCCGAGATTGGACGGATGCCAGCATTCGCCCGCACGCAATGCGAAAGCGGGATCGGGGATCATCTGCGCGGCCTTCTCGAAAGCGACGTCGAGCAAGGCACTGGGCAAACGCGTCCGGGCATCCGGAAGCTCGATCGACGATATGCCGACCTGCTGGGCAAAGCGCCCGGGGTCGATGCCGTTGAGCTCGACGAGGCGCAGGCCGATGAGGCCGAAGGACGCGAGGAAGGTTTCGGAAGCCATGCCATTGCCCCTTCTGCAGCAGGCCGGGCGACCCGCATGGCGCAAATAATCATTCGATTGGCGTATTCGGTCAAGTCAATCTGCCGAACAGCCGCCATCATGCTTTCCAAACAAAACAAGGAAAGGAAACACGGCATGCGCAGCGAGCTGACATCCACCCCGAAGCATCCTGAAAACCCGGCCGACGAAGCAGGGTTGGCGTCTTTCTCAGTGAGCGACGGCCTGGAGGATTTCGATCTGCGCCAGACACTGAACGACATCATCGTCCGCAACACGAGCTTTCACGCCTTCCGGGATGCGCTTGTCCGCTTCCGCGGCTACTTGCATTGAAATGTTGGAATGGCGCCCCCAATTCGGTGATCCAGACTGCCGTAAGCTAGGCGCCACTTTCGAAGGAGGCCAAGTCCATGTCCCGCTTGCTGATTGCGCCGCTGGTCGCCTTTCTTTCCCGGCTGCGTTTCCCGGTACTTTTCGTCGTCACCGGGATCCTGTTCGTTCTGGATTTCTTTATCCCCGACCTGCTGCCGTTCGCCGATGAAATCCTTCTCGGCCTCGGCGCCGCCCTGTTCGGCAGCTGGAAGAAGCGACACAGTTCCGACGCCGCCGAGCCCTCGCCCCGCCCCTGATCCCTTCCCGAGGAATTCGATGAACCTCATCCTGAACTGGGCCATGAGCGCCCTCGCCCTCCTCGCCGTCGCTTATCTGGTGCCGTCGATCACCATCTCCAGCTTCTGGTCGGCGCTTGCGGCCGCCCTCGTCCTCGGCCTGGTGAATTCCGTGCTCCGTCCGTTGTTCGTCCTGCTCACCCTGCCGGTGACGCTGCTCACCCTCGGCCTCTTCATCTTCGTGATCAACGGGCTCCTCTTCTGGTTCGCCGGCTCGCTGTTTTCCGGCTTCACGGTGGGCGGCTTCTGGTCCGGCTTCTTCGGCGCCATCGTGTACAGCCTGATCTGCTGGGCTTTGGCCGCGATCCTGTCGCCGCCGAAGGCCGCCTGACCTCGGCTCGGACGCCGGTGCCTGCTACCATGCGCGGCGGGCGCACCTGATCCGGTCGCCCTCGAACTCACGCTACCAACACTTCACGGAACAGATCGCCATGCAGAAGATCCTGATCATCGTCCACGCCCCTCCCTACGGCAGCGAG
>ERZ1645185.741-NODE-741-length-13770-cov-6.166752_pt1 | contig 13770 bp, 15 predicted proteins | sample MGYA00575351_ERZ1645185 | MGnify/ENA primary metagenome ERZ1645185 (study PRJEB40838, sample SAMN11284767) | freshwater sediment metagenome | isolation source: river sediment | host: Sediment | place: India: Jana village, Kanpur | collected 2015-12-17 ...
CTGCTGGGGCGTGAGCGGGCTCTGGGTGATGGCCGAGACCTTGCCCTGCACCTTGATTGAAGGCGGCACACCGGCGGTGATGAAAAGGTCGGACGCTTTCTTGTGCGCCATCAGTTTTAAAAATGAGGTGAAATCAATGCTGCTCATGAGTAACCTCCGTGTGCTTATTCAAACAGGCGTTTGTCTTTCGCGTATTCCGAAGCCTGGCTCTTGCTGACCTGGCCTTTCTTGACCAATTCCAGCAGGCATTGGTCCAAGGTCTGCATGCCGGATGCCTGGCCGGTCTGGATGGACGAATACATCTGGGCCACCTTGTCCTCACGGATCAGGTTGCGGATGGCGGGCGTGGCGACCATGATCTCATGCGCCGCGATGCGGCCGCCGCCGATTTTCTTCATCAGGCTCTGCGCGATGACCGCACGCAGCGATTCGGAAAGCATGGAACGCACCATGCCCTTTTCTGCGGCCGGGAACACGTCGATGATGCGGTCGATGGTCTTGGCCGCCGAGCTGGTATGCAGGGTGCCGAACACCAGGTGGCCGGTTTCGGCCGCGGTCAGAGCCAGCCGGATGGTTTCCAGGTCGCGCATCTCGCCGACCAGGATGTAATCGGGATCTTCGCGCAGCGCGGAACGCAGCGCGGCTTCGAAGCCGTGCGTGTCACGGTGCACTTCGCGCTGGTTGACCAGGCATTTCTGCGAGGTGTGCACGAATTCGATCGGATCCTCGATGGTCAGGATGTGCCCGAATTCGGTTTTATTGACCTGGTCGACCATCGCCGCCAGCGTGGTGGACTTGCCGGAACCGGTCGGCCCGGTGACCAGGATGAGGCCCTGCGGCTGCTCGATCAGCTCCCGGAAGATCTTCGGGCAACCCAAGTCGTCCAGGGTGCGGATGACGCTCGGGATGGTCCGGAACACGGCGGCGGCGCCGCGGTTCTGGTTGAAGGCGTTGACGCGGAAGCGCGCCAGACCGGGGATTTCGAATGAGAAGTCGACTTCCAGGAATTCCTCGAAATCGCGGCGCTGCTTGTCCGACATGATGTCGTAGACCAGTGCATGGACCTGTTTGTGGTCGAGCGCGGGGATGTTGATGCGCCTGACGTCGCCGTCGACGCGGATCATCGGCGGAAGCCCGGATGACAGATGCAAGTCGGACGCTTTGTTCTTTACCGAGAAAGCTAATAGTTCAGCAATATCCATTTCATTCCCCCTGATCCGTGGCTTATCATGGCACAGTACACTTCCAAGTATAACCCTCCTGAATAATTCGACAAGTGACCATGCCGGAATTGAACGAAAACTACCGGAAACTGACCGACGCGCTGTCGGCCTGCGCAGCACGGAGCGGACATCCGGTCCGCCTGCTGGCTGTCTCGAAAACCCAGCCCGCCGAAGCGATAGCCGCCTGCAGTGCGCTGGGACAACGTGCGTTCGGTGAAAATTACGTGCAGGAAGCGCTGGAAAAAATCGGCGTGCTGGAGCCGCTGGCGCTTGAATGGCACCTCATCGGCCCGTTGCAATCCAATAAATGCCGGCCTGTCGCCGAGCATTTCGACTGGGTGCATACCGTCGACCGCGGCAAAATCATCGATGGCCTCAGCCAATTCCGGCCGACCGGACGACCGCCGTTGAATGTGCTGATCCAGGTCAACGTCGATGACGAAGCGAACAAGTCGGGCTGCGCGCCCGATCAGATTGAGTCGCTGGCCGAACGCATCGCGGAAAAACCCAACCTGCGCCTGCGCGGTCTGATGGCGATCCCCGACCCGGCGCGCAGCGCCGACGGCCATGCCTTTGCCGCAATGCAGTCGCTGTTCAACGCGCTGCAGGAAAGCCACCCCGGCATCGACACGTTATCCATGGGCATGAGCGATGATTTTCCGCTGGCGATCGCCCATGGCGCCAATCTCGTCCGCGTCGGCAGCGCACTGTTCGGCGCACGGCCGAAAAAACCGGAGACACCATGAACACATCCATAGCATTCATCGGCGGCGGCAACATGGCGCGCAGCATCATCGGCGGCCTGCTCAGGCAGGGTGTCGACAGATCGCGCCTGCACGTTTCCGAGCCGTATGAACCGACACGTACCGCATTGGCGGCCGAACTGTCGCTGGACGTGTTGGATGACAATGTCCAGGTGGCCAAGTCCGGCCAAGTCTGGCTGTTCGCGGTCAAGCCGCAGGTGATGAAGGCGGTCTGCGCGGAACTGCGGGAAGCGGCGCAGGCGCAGAAACCGTTGATCATCTCGATCGCCGCCGGCATCACCGCCACACAGTTGGAGGCCTGGCTCGGCGGCGGTCTGCCGGTGGTGCGCGTGATGCCAAACACCCCGGCCCTGCTGGGTGCCGGCGCCAGCGGCCTGTACGCGAACACCCGGGTCGATGGCGGTCAGAAGCAGATCGTCGAGCAGCTGTTCCAGGCCACCGGACTGTGCACATGGATAGGCGATGAAGCCCTGATGGATACCGTCACCGCGCTTTCGGGCAGCGGCCCGGCCTATGTGTTCCTGCTGTGCGAGGCGATGCAGGCGGCGGCGGAGAAACAGGGTCTTCCGGCCGATGCCGCGCGCGCCCTGGCGGTGCAGACGTTCGTTGGCGCCGCGAAAATGCTCAGCGAATCAGGTGAAACGGCCGACGTACTGCGCCAACGCGTTACCTCGCCGAACGGTACCACGCACGCCGCCGTCACCGCCTTCGAACAAGGCGGACTGCGCGAACTGGTGCAGACCGCATTGGATGCCGCGACCGCACGCGGCGTGGCGCTCAGCAGGGAAAACGATTAGGCGCCGGCAAAGGCCTGGATATGCCGGGCCATTTCATTGATGCCATCGGTCAACGCGGCCGGGCCCGGCTGCAGGATGATCGGCGATTTGATTTCGAACATCCGCTGCTGGCGGACGGCGGAGATCTCCTGCCAGCCTGCGCGTGCCGCGACTTTTTCGGGACGGAATTTCTTGCCGCACCAGGAACCGAAGATGATGTCGGGGTCGCGGGCGATGACCTGCGCACCATCGGCCATGATGCGGTGTTTGGCCAGGGACTCGGCCGCCAGCTCCGGGAAGATGTCGTCGCCGCCGGCGATGCGTACCAATTCCGCCACCCATTGGATGCCCGAAATCAGGGGCTCGTCCCATTCCTCGAAATACACCTTGGGACGGACCGGCAGGCGCGCGGCGCGCGCGGCGACGGCATCGAGATTCATCCGCAGCGTATCGGCATAGGCGCGGGCTTTATCGGCCGCGCCGACCAAGGCGCCGAGCCGCAGCACGTAATCAAGGATGCCGTCCACGCTGCGGTGGTTGCTGATCCACACTTCCACGCCCTGCTTGATCAGGGCGCTGGCGATGTCGGCCTGGATGTCGGAAAAGCCGATGACGAAATCCGGCTTGAGCGCCAGGATCTCGCCGATCTTGGCGCTGGTGAATGCGCTGACTTTCGGTTTTTCGCGGCGCGCCGCCGCAGGCCGCACGGTGAACCCGGAAATGCCGACGATGCGGTCCTGCTCGCCGAGCGCATACAGCGTCTCGGTCGGCTCTTCGGTCAGGCAGACGATCCTCCGCGGACCGATCACGGATACAGCATGCCCAAGGTCCAGACCCCGTCCACGCGCTCATAGCACTGGCGCTCGTGCAGGCGGAACTGCGCGCCGTACCAGAACTCGATGCGCTCCGGCACGATGCGGAATCCCGACCAGTGCGGCGGACGCGGCACGTCCATGCCTTCATAACGCTTCTCGACCTCGGCCACCCGCTCTTCGAACACGTCACGCGAAGCCAGCGGCTGGGACTGCAGGGACGCCCAGGCGCCGATCTGGCTGCCGCGCGGGCGCATGGCGAAGTACTGGTCGGCTTCGGCCGCGCTGACCGGCTCGACCGTGCCTTCGATCTTGACCTGTACGCCTTCCATCAGGAATTTCCAGTGGAACAGCAGCGCCGCCTGGGGATTGGCCGCCAGTTGCCGGCCTTTGCGTGAATTGAAATTGGTGAAGAACACGAAGCCGCGCGCATCGACGGCTTTCAGCAACACGGTGCGGGCGGCGGGGCGGCCGTCGCGGCCGACGGTGGCCACGGTCATCGCGGTCGGTTCGGGATCCTGGGTCTGCTGGGCCTGCTCCAGCAGCGCGTTGAATGTTTCCAAGGCTTGTTTATATAGGGCGTCCATGGCTTACTCCTGAAAGATCTGGGTCATTGTCGCTGAAATCCGGGCGGGGCCTGCTGATTTGAATCAAGTCCCGACAGGGGCACTGCCGCCCTGCGGATAACTCTGCCGGTAGCTGGGGTATGCCGGCCGCCAGCCGGTGGCTTTCAACCGGGCATTGCCTACTTTCTTGCCCGTGGCCAGCGTCTGCGGCGAAGGCAGGGCCGGCAGATGGTGCCGCTCACGGATCCAGTTGGCCACATCGATCTGCAATGCCGGCTCGTCATCGCTGACGTTATAGACCGGGTCCAGGCCGGACCGGTCCATCAGGTGGGAAATAGCGGATGCGGCATCATCGATATGGATGCGGTTGGTCCAGGTGTTGTGGATGCCTTCCCCCAGCAAGGCCCTGTTGACCAGCATGCGCCGGCCGGGCCCGGTGATGCCGCTGAGCCGCAGCACGGTGCTTCCAGGCCGGTCCAGACACAGCTGCTCGGCCTCGCGCAGCACACGGCCGTTGAAGCTGCCGGCCGCGGCCGGGCTGTTCTCATCCACCCATTGCCCGTCGTCCTGCGCATACACCGCCGTGGAACTGATGAACAGGACGCGCTTGGGCCGCAGCGTGTGCAGCGCGGTGCGCAGGGCATCCACATAGGTCCGCCGGTAACAGGGTTCGGAACGCTCATCCGGCGTCGGGCAGAACAGCAGCACATCCGGATCGGCCGGCAGCCGCCGCAGGGTTTCCGTGTCTTGCATGTCGCCGTGCAGCGCATGGATGCCGCCTGGCATCGGCAGGTTCCTGCGCCGCAGCGCCCATACGGTATCCTGCAGGCCGGCGCGCAACGCGGCGACACGCTGGCCGAGATCACCGGCACCAAGCACAACAAGGGATAAGGACATGGCAAGCTCCGCAAACTCAGCGCTCAATGTTAGCATTGTGGAATGAACGACATGTCAAACCTGATCCTGATCGGCCCGATGGGTGCCGGAAAAACCACCAACGGCAAGTGGTTGGCCAGGCAATTGGGCAAGACCTTCGTCGACATGGACGCCTACATCGAGCGGAAAACCGGCACCGGCATCACGCACATCTTCGAACTGGAAGGCGAAGCGGGCTTCCGCCAGCGCGAAGCCGCCGCCTTGGCTGAGATACTGGCCGCCGAGAACCAGGTCATCGCCACCGGCGGCGGCAGCATCCTGCTGGATGCCAACCGGGACCTGATGAAACGCCGCGGCCTCGTGCTGTATATGCATATTCCCCCGGAAATGCAGCTGCAGCGGCTGCTCAACGACCGCAAGCGGCCCCTGCTGCAGACCGGGGACCGGGCCGAGCGGCTGCAGCAACTGGCCGCCGAACGCAACCCGATCTACTCGTCCTGCGCCGACATCACCGTGGACATCAGCCGGATGCCGATGTCGCGGATCCGGCCGCACCTTCTGCAGACCCTCATGAACCAAGGGATGTCAAACAACCACCATGCCTGAACTTACCGTCGCGCTGGCACAGCGCAGCTACCCGATCATCATCGAATCCGGCCTGCTCGGCGCACCCACGAACGCCACGGCCATGGGTCACGGCACGGTCCTGATCGTGACCGACAGCCATGTCGGCCCGCTGTATGCCGAACGACTTAAACGATGCATCGGCCGCCCGGACTGCCCGGTCTGGCGCATGCCGGCCGGCGAGCAGGAGAAGAACCTGGCGCGCTTCGCGGAACTGCTGGATTTCCTGGCGGACAGCGGGATGACCCGCGACAGCTGCCTGCTGGCGCTTGGCGGCGGCGTGGTCGGCGATCTGGCCGGCTTCGCGGCGGCCTGCTACATGCGCGGCATCGCGTTCATCCAGGTGCCGACCTCACTGCTGGCCATGGTGGACTCCTCGGTCGGCGGCAAGACCGCCGTCGACCTGCCGGCCGGCAAGAACCTTGCGGGCGCATTCCATCAGCCGAAGGCGGTCTGGATCGATCCCGAGGTATTGGATACCCTGCCCGAACGCGAATACAAGGCCGGCCTGGCCGAAGTGGTGAAAGCCGGCGCGATCGCCGGCGCTGAATTCTTCGAATGGCTGGAAACCCATGCGGCGGCGCTGGCGGCTAAGGATCCGGCGGCCGTCGAGCAGGCCATCGCCAGAAGCTGCCGGCTGAAGGCCGCCATCGTGGGCCGCGATGAGACCGAACAGGGCGAGCGCGCCCTGTTGAACTTCGGCCATACCTTCGGGCACGCCCTGGAAGTGCTGCTGGATTACGGCAGCTTGGTGCATGGCGAGGCGGTTGCCATCGGCATGGCCCTGGCCGCCGATTATTCGGCGCATCTTGGACTGGCCGGGCAGGACGACGCCGACCGGATCAAGCGTCTTTTACAGGGCTTCGGCCTGCCCACGCAACTGCCGGCCGCCATGGATCCGGAACGGATCGTCGAAAAAATGCGCCTCGATAAAAAAGCCCTGCACGGCGAGCTGCGGCTGGTGCTTTGGCGCGGCATCGGTAAGTGCCATATCCATCCGAAGGCATCCGCCGCGGACTTGTTGCATTTTCTGGGCGACGAACTAAGATAGGCCCAGGCATTTGATCCAGGTCAACGCCGGGCCGTCGATATGCCTTACAGTGAATCCACCTCAACAGGAGTGATCTCATGAAACAGAATGTCGGCAACGCAGACCGCCTCGTCCGCATCGTACTTGGCCTCGGCATCATCGCCTGGGGCGTCATCGCGCAGAACTGGCTGGGCGCCATCGGCCTGGTGCCGCTGGCCACCGCGTTCATGCGCTGGTGCCCGGCCTACCTGCCGTTCGGCATCACCACCTGCCGGTCTTGAACGCCGCCATCACCACCATCAAGGCCGGTATCGGCTTCGGTACCGCCTTGGCGATCACCATCTCATGGAGCGTCAACAAATCCATCCTGTGGGCCGTCGTGCATGGTTTTTTCTCCTGGTTTTACGTGGCCTACTACGCGGTCATCCGGTAGGGCGCAGGCTGGGCGGCGGCAAATCGCGTTACAATAGGCCTCTATGCGCGTTTTAATGCAACAACCGCCCCAAGGGCAGGAATCACCCCGCTATGTCACCATCAGCCTGCAGCAGGATCTGCTGGGCGGCTGGACCCTGCTGCGTGAATCCGGGCTGATCGGCGGCAAGAGCCTACTCAAACGCGAACAGTTCCTGGAAACCGATTCCGCCATCGAGGCCTTCGAGAAAGCGCGCGCCGCGCACTCCAAGAAGGGATTCCAGGTCATGTTCATCCAAGGCGTGGCGGAACCCAAACCATGAATACCCGTTTTCTAGATACCATAGCCGGCAAACCGGTCGATGCCACGCCTGTCTGGCTGATGCGCCAGGCCGGCCGTTACCTGCCGGAATACCGCGCCACCCGCGCCAAGGCCGGCAGTTTCATGGGCCTGGCGACCAATCCCGAACTGGCCTGCGAAGTCACCCTGCAGCCGCTGGCGCGCTTCGATCTGGATGCCGCCATCCTGTTTTCCGACATCCTGACCATTCCGGACGCCATGGGCCTGGGACTGAGCTTCGCCGAAGGCGAAGGCCCGCGCTTCGCGCGCCCGGTGCGCACGGCCGCCGACATCGCCAAGCTGGCCGTGCCGGACATGGGCGGCGAGCTGCGCTATGTGATGGATGCGGTCAGCCTGATCCGAAGGGAACTGCACGGCCGCGTGCCGCTGATCGGTTTTTCCGGCAGCCCGTGGACGCTGGCCTGCTACATGGTCGAAGGCGGCGGTTCGGCCAACTACGCGCGCGTCAAGTCACTGGCGCTGAACGATCCGAAACTGATGCATCGGCTGCTGGACGTGGTCACCGATTCGGTGATCGCCTACCTGAGCGCGCAGCGTGCCGCCGGCGCGCAGGCGCTGATGGTGTTCGACACCTGGGGCGGCGTGCTGGCCCCGCATACCTACCGCGAATTCTCGCTGCGTTACCTCAGCCGCATCGCGCAGGAATTCCCGCGCGGCATCGGTGCCGACAACACGCCCTTGATCCTGTTCGGCAAGGGCAATGCGCCGTATCTCGAGGAACTGGCCGCGACCGGCGCCGAGGGCGTCGGTGTCGATTGGCTGGTGTCGCTGGAAGAGGCGCGCCGCCGCACCGGCGGCAAGGTCGCCCTGCAGGGCAACCTGGACCCGGTCACGCTGTATGCCAAGCCCGAAACCATCCGCGCCGAAGTGGCGCGCACCCTGGCCAGTTACGGCCACGGCTCAGGCCATGTGTTCAACCTGGGGCACGGCATGTCGCCCGACATGGACCCGGAGCACGTGAAGGTGCTGGTCGATGCCGTGCACGAACTCAGCCGTCCGTATCACGCCTGACGTTTAGCGGACAGCCATGAAAAAAGCCGGATTGTATCCGGCTTTTTTACTTTCAGGCATCCGGCCCGATGGCCAGCCGGCGTTTGGCGGCGTCTTCTTCGCTGAGCAGCTCGCCCTCCCATTTGCCGATGACCGCCGAGGCGATGGAGTTGCCGACCGCATTGGTGGCCGAGCGGCCCATGTCCAGGAAGCGGTCGATGCCAAGGATCAGCACCATGCCCTCCACCGGCAGGCCGAACTGCGCGAGCGTACCGGCGATCACCACCAGGGACGCGGACGGAATGCCGGCCATGCCCTTGGAGGTCACCATCAGGGTCAGCAGCATGGCGATCTGGGTGCCGAGCGGCATGTCGATGCCGTACACCTGGGCGATGAAGATCGAGGCGAAGGCGCAGTACATCATCGAGCCGTCGAGGTTGAACGAGTAGCCCAGCGGCATCACGAAGCTGGAGATCTTGCGGCTGACGCCGAAGCGGTCGAGCGCGTCCAGGATCTTCGGGTAGGCCGCTTCCGAGGACGCGGTGGCGAACGACAGGAAGAACGCCTCCTTGATCTCGTGCAGCAGGCGCTTGATGCGGCGGCCGAGGAAATACCAGCCGACCGCGACCAGCAGCGCCCACAGCACCACCAGCGCGGCGTAGAAGCTGCCCATGAACTTGAGGTAGGTGTACAGGATGCCGATGCCCTGGCTGGCGACCGCGCTGGCCATGGCCGCGAACACCGCGAACGGCGCGAACAGCATGACGTAGCCGGTGATCTTGATCATCACGTGCGAGAGCTGTTCGATCATGTCCTGCAGGGCCTGGCCGGCCTTGCCCAACGAACCCAGCGCCACGCCGAAGAACAGCGAGAACACCACGATCTGCAGGAGCTTGTTCTCGCCCAGCGCGTTGCCGCCGGCGGCGTTGATGATCGAGGTCGGAATCAGCTGGTTGGTGACGAAGGCCACGAACCCGGAATCGTGCACGCCGGTCTGGAAGCTGTCCAGCTTGGCCTTGCTGGCGGCGATCTGTTCGGCGTTCGGCGGCAGCAGGCCGGCGCCGGCGCCCGGCTCCAGCAGGTTGGCGAACAGCAGGCCCAGGAACAGCGATACCAGCGACGCGATGACGAACCAGCCCAGCGCCTTCATGCCGACCCGGCCGATGCCGCCGGTGTTGCCCATGTGCGCGATGCCGATGACCAGGGTGGAGAACACCAGCGGCGCGATGATCATCTTGATGGCGCGCAGGAACAGGGTCGACAGCAGGGACACATAGGACATGTCGACGTCGATCATCTGCTTGTTGACCAGCCAGCCGAAGCCGATGCCCAGGAACATCGCGATGATGATATATACCGCGAGCTTCTCGGCGCCGCTCCTGCTGTTGGTGTCCAATGCCGTCATGCCCGTTCCTCAATGCCGTGGCGCGCCGATGCGCGAATCGAATCATTGTGAATAAAAAAGGGGCCGGAGTAAAGCGAATGCTCCGGCCCCTTGACGGCTTTCAGGCGGTCAGGCGTTGAAAACCAGCCCCGCTCCATCGGCGTCGACGCGCACCGCATCGCCGGACACATACGCGCCGGACAGGATCCTGTTGGCCAGCGGGTTTTCCAGCAGCTGCTGGATGGCCCGTTTGAGCGGACGTGCGCCGTACACCGGATCGAAACCGGCCGAGCCGAGCAGATCCAGCGCCTTTTCGCTGAGCTGCAGCTTGATGCCACGCTCGCCCAGGCGCTTCGCCAGCGAACGGGTCTGGATCTCGGCGATCCGGCGGATGTGCTCGGCGGCCAGCGGGTGGAATACCACGATGTCGTCCAGGCGGTTGATGAACTCGGGGCGGAAGTGCGCCTGCACCGAGGCCATCACCGAGGCCTTCATCTGCGTGTAGGCTTCCGGGCTCAGGCCCTGGCGGTCGGCGATTTCCTGGATCTGCGTGGATCCGAGGTTGGAGGTCATCACGATCACCGCATTGCGGAAATCCACGGTGCGGCCCTGCCCGTCGGTCAACCGGCCGTCGTCCAGCACCTGCAGCAGGATGTTGAACACATCCGGGTGCGCCTTCTCCACTTCGTCGAGCAGGATCACCGAATACGGCCGGCGGCGCACGGCTTCGGTCAGGTAGCCGCCCTCTTCGTAGCCGACATAGCCCGGCGGCGCGCCGATCAGGCGCGAGACCGAATGCTTCTCCATGAACTCGCTCATGTCGATGCGCACCATGGCATCGGGGCTGTCGAACAGGAACTCGGCCAGGGTCTTGCACAGCTCGGTCTTGCCGACGCCGGTCGGACCCAGGAACAGGAACGAACCGTTCGGGCGGTCGGGATCGGACAGGCCGGCACGCGAGCGGCGGATGGCCGCCGACACCGAGGTCACCGCCTCATCCTGGCCGATCACTTTTTTGTGCAGTTCGTCCTCCATGCGCATCAGCTTGTCACGCTCGCCTTCGAGCATCTTGCTGACCGGAATGCCGGTCCAGCGCGATACCACCTCGGCGATTTCGTCGGCGGTGACTTTATCCTGCAGCAGCCTGAAGCCCTGGGTCTCGACTTCGGACGCGGCCTTGAGCTGCTTTTCCAGGTCGGGAATCCGGCCGTACTGGATTTCGCTCATCAGCGCGATGTCCTGCTTGCGCTGCGCGGACTCGAGGTCCATGCGCGCCTGCTCCAGCTGTTCCTTGATCTTGGTGGCGCCGGTCAGCGTGGCTTTCTCGGCCTTCCAGATTTCCTCCAGGTCATTGAAGGACCTCTCGAGGTCGCCGATTTCCCCTTCCAGGTCGGCAAGGCGCTGTTTCGACTCGGCGTCCTTTTCCTTCTTGAGCGCTTCGCGCTGCATCTTCAGCTGGATCAGGCGGCGTTCCATGCGGTCCATCTCTTCCGGCTTGGAATCGATTTCCATCCGGATGCGCGAGGCCGCCTCGTCCATCAGGTCGATGGCCTTGTCCGGCAGCTGCCGGTCGGCGATGTAGCGGTGCGACAGGGTCGCCGCCGCCACGATGGCCGGATCGGTGATCTCCACGCCGTGGTGGACCGCGTAGCGTTCCTTCAGGCCGCGCAGGATGGCGATGGTGTCCTCGACCGACGGTTCGCCGACGAACACTTTCTGGAAGCGGCGCTCGAGTGCGGCGTCCTTCTCGACGTACTGGCGGTATTCGTTCAAGGTGGTCGCGCCGATGCAGTGCAGTTCGCCGCGCGCCAGGGCGGGTTTCAGCATGTTGCCGGCGTCCATCGCGCCTTCGGCCTTGCCGGCGCCGACCATGGTGTGCAGCTCGTCGATGAACAGGATGACATTGCCTTCCTGCTTGGACAGGTCGGACAGCACCGCTTTCAGGCGCTCCTCGAACTCGCCGCGGAATTTCGCGCCGGCGATCAAGGCGCCCATGTCGAGCGACAGCACGCGCCGGCCGCGCAGGCCTTCCGGCACTTCGTTGTTGATGATGCGCTGGGCCAGGCCTTCGACGATCGCGGTCTTGCCGACGCCGGGCTCGCCGATCAGCACCGGGTTGTTCTTGGTGCGGCGCTGCAGGACCTGGATGGTGCGGCGGATTTCCTCATCGCGGCCGACCACGGGGTCGAGCTTGCCGCTTTCGGCGCGTTCGGTCAGGTCGATGCAGTATTTCTGCAGGGCCTGGCGGTTCTCTTCGGCATTGGGATCGGACACGGTTTCACCTCCCCGGAGGGTTTCGATGGCTTTTTCCAGACCCGCTTTCTGCGCGCCGGCCTCTTTCAGCAGGCGGCCGATCTGGCCTTTGTCTTCCACCGCAGCCAGCAGGAACCACTCGCTGGCGATGAACTGGTCCTGGTTCTTCTGCGCCAGCTTGTCGGTGACGTTGAGCAGGCGCGCCAGCTCGTTGCCGACCGACACCGCGCCTTCCTGGCCGGCCACTTTCGGCAGCTGGTCGAGCGCATCAACGAGCTTCTGCTTGAGCACCGGCACATTGACGCCGGCCTGGCGCAGCACCGGCACGCTGTTGCCGCCCTGCTGTTCCAGCAGGGCCAGCAGCAGGTGCGTGGATTCGATCATGTTATGGTCGCGGCCGACGGCCAGCGACTGGGCATCGCTCAGGGCCTGCTGGAACTTGCTGGTCAATTTATCGCTGCGCATGCATCACCTCTTCAGATGGTCAGGTTACGCCCGGAAGGCGTCTACCCACTAAATGAGGGCGTCAGGGCGGCGCTTCAAGTCCTTGTTCAGGTTCAGTCCGGCCGGGTACCGGCGCATCGGCCGGATGCAGTCAGTCGAGCACACATCAGGGACACCCCATCAAGCCATCCAGATAAGGCTGGCCATGCGCCCGGTGCGCTGTTCGCGGCGGTGCGAATAAAAACGGATATCGCCGATGGTGCAATGCGTTCCGCCGTAAACCCGCGTCACACCGGCGCTCTGCAGACGCTGGCGCGCGATGGCGTTCATGTCGATCAGATAATGGCCGGGACGCGTGGCAGTGAATGCTGGTCCGGCGCTTGGATCGGCTGACAGAAACGCCTGCCGGACCTCTTCGCCGACTTCATAGCGGCTGGCGCCGGCCGCCGGGCCAAGCCAGGCCATGAGCTGCTCCGGCTGCGAGTGCATGGCCGCCACAGTCTGTTCCAGCATGCCTGCGGCCAGGCCGCGCCAACCGGCGTGCGCGGCGGCGGCTTCGGTGCCTTGTGCGTTGCAGAACAGCACCGGCAGGCAATCGGCGGTCAGCACCGACAGCACGCTGCCGGGAATGGACGTCACCGCGGCGTCCGCCAAAGGCTCGCCGCCGCGCGTGCCGTCATCGACGGCCACTTCGATGCCATGCACCTGATGCAGCCAGAGCGGTTCGGACGGCAGCGCATAGGCGGCGACCAGGGACGCGCGGTTCTGCCGCACGGTGGCCGGTTCGTCGCCGCAACGGGCGCCGAGATTGAATTTATGGAACGGCAGCGCGGAGAACCCCGGGCCCTGCCGCGTGGTGGTGAAGGCGTGGATGCCGGCGGGCGCCGGCCAGTCAGGACGGATGATGCCGCTCATGCGGCATGGAAGGCCTGCGTGTCTTCGCGCAGGGCTTTGATCAAAGTCTGCATGTCTTCCGGCATCGGCGCATCGAAGCTCAGCTGTTCGCCGCTGACCGGATGGATGAAGCTGAGCTTCTCGGCATGCAAAGCCTGGCGCTTGAAGGCGCGCAGGGTTTCCACCAGGAACTCGGTGGCCGCTTTCGGCAGCTTGAACGCGCCGCCGTACAGCGGATCGCCGACCAGCGGATGCTTGACGTGCGCCATGTGCACGCGGATCTGATGCGTGCGCCCGGTTTCCAGCCGGCATTCGACCAGGGTATGCGAACGGAATTTCTCCCGCACGCGGTAGTGGGTGAT
>ERZ1645185.742-NODE-742-length-13760-cov-16.586720_pt1 | contig 13760 bp, 14 predicted proteins | sample MGYA00575351_ERZ1645185 | MGnify/ENA primary metagenome ERZ1645185 (study PRJEB40838, sample SAMN11284767) | freshwater sediment metagenome | isolation source: river sediment | host: Sediment | place: India: Jana village, Kanpur | collected 2015-12-17 ...
GACGGACGCGCGTTCCGACGAGCGGTGCACTTGCGCGGGGTCACGCCCGCCACACTGCCGCTTGGTCAACCGGCGGAGCACGATGCATGAAATCCAAAGTGTGGTGGATCCTCGCGCTGGCGTGCACCGCGCTCGGCGACGTGGCCGCAAGCGGGATCAATGGCATCAACAACGGGATGCCGAACCGGATCTCGATGAACGTGACCGTGGCCAGGCAGACGCAAGGCGCGACGTTTGGCGAGAAGGTGAATGCCGGGCTGCATGCCGCGGGCAGCGCGATCAGCCAGGGCGCGTCCCTGTCGATCGCGATCGAATGCGGGCAAGCGGCCTGCATGATCGTGTTGCCGGATGGCGAGGGCTACCGCGCGGACCTGCAGCGCAGGCGCGTCGAGGTGCTGAAGTCGAACAAGACCGGCGATCCGGCTGCGAACGCCGCGCGTGGGGCGGGCCAGGGTGCCTCGCTGCTGGGCGGCGCACTGCCGGGAGGCAGCATCGTGTCGGCGGCGGTCTCGTCGGTCGGCACCCTTGCGGGAAGCGGTGGCGGGGCCGCCGCCGCGAGCTATGCGGCCACCGGGCGCAAGCTGGAAGGCGGCAAGGAGGGGCTCGCGACGACGACGCGGGGGCCGGGCGAGATCGACGTCGTGGACCCGCTGGCGGACGGCGACTACCTGCTGACCCTGGTCGTGGAGAAGGCGACCAGCGGGTTGAAGGACACGCTGAAGACCCAGGTGCGCACGCAGGCGCCGGAGCGCCTGCAGGTCGTCGTCGGCTTCCGGGTGGAGGCGGGCAGGTTGAAGGTGCGGCACGATACCGCCAGGAACAGCGTCTCCAACCTGCGCTAGGCGCGCGCGCCGTTCAGAACACCAGCGGCGGCTCTCCGCCGACGATCACCACGTCGGCCGGCCGGCGCGCGAACAGGCCGACGCTCACCACGCCCGGCACCTGGTTGAGTTCGCGCTCCATCGCGACCGGGTCGACGATGGACAGGTTGTGCACGTCGAGGATCAGGTTGCCGTTGTCGGTCACCACCCCGTCGCGCCACACCGGCTGCCCGCCGGTCAGGCGCAGGATTTCCCGCGCCACCAGGCTGCGCGCCATCGGGATGACCTCGACCGGCAGCGGGAACCTGCCGAGCACGTCCACCCGCTTGCTCGGGTCGACGATGCACACGAAGCGCTCGCTGGCCTCGGCGATGATCTTCTCGCGGGTGAGCGCCGCGCCGCCGCCCTTGATCAGGCGCTTGTGCGGGTCGCATTCGTCGGCGCCGTCCACGTAGAGCGAGAGCGGTCCGGCCGCGTTGAGGTCGATCACCTCGATGCCATGCGAGCGCAGGCGGGCGGTGCTCTGCTCCGAGCTGGAAACGGTGCCGGCGATGCGGTCCTTCCACGCGGCAAGGGCATCGATGAAATAGGCGACCGTGGAGCCGGTGCCGACGCCGACGATCATCCCGTCCTCGACGTACTCGATCGCCTTCTCGGCGGCGCGTTGCTTCATGTCCGACATGGCGTCACTCCAGTGAGAGCAGCAGCTTGGCCTGCGCGGCGGTCACCGGCAGCACCGACAGGCGCGACCCCTTGCGGATCAACGCGAATTCCTCGCCCAGCGCGTCGGCGTGCGCGCGGATCTCGTCCAGCGCGAGCGGACGCGCGAGGTGCCGGACGTAGGCGACGTCCACCAGGTCCCAGCGCGGCTGCGCCTGGGTCGCCTTTTCGTCGAAGTACTTCGACGTCGGCATGAACTGGGTGGGATCCGGGTACGGCGCGCTTGCCACCCGGCCGATCCCGTAGATGCCCGGCACGTCGCAGTTCGAGTGGTAGAACAGGACCGTGTCGCCGACCTGCATCTGGCGCATGAAATTGCGCGCCTGGTAGTTGCGCACGCCGGTCCAGGGTTCGGTGCCGACGCGCTCGAGGTCGTCGATCGAGAAGTCCGTCGGTTCGGACTTCATCAGCCAGGTCTTCTTGCGCGCGGTCATGGGCGATGCAGGGTACGGGTGGGGGTGCAGATCGCGTCGGGGACCACGTCCCAGTCCGCCAACGCGAGCGGTTCGGTTTCCTGTTCGTCGAAGCCTGCGCCCACCAGCAACGGCGGCGCCGCCCGCGACCGGCGGAACGCGAAGCTGCGATCGTACCAGCCGCCCCCCATGCCGAGCCGGTGGCAGCCCGGGTCGAAGCCGACCAGCGGCATCACCACCAGCGCCAGCGCGTTCGCATCGAGCAGGCCGGCGGCGGCGACGTCGGGTTCGGGGATGCCGTAGCGGTTGGTGGCCAACGCATCGCCCGGGCGCCAGGGCGCGAAGCGCAGGCGCTGGTCGGCGCCGAGCACGGGCAGGCAATACACCAGGCTGGGTGGCAGGCGCAGTTGCCAGGCATGCAGGCCGATCTCGCCATCCATCGCCCAGTAGCCGGCGACGTAGCCCTCCGCGGGCAACCCGGGCAGGGCGAGCAGGCGGCCGGCCAGCGCCTCGGCGCCGGCGATGCGGGCGGCGGCAGGCAGTGCACGACGGCGTTCGCGCAGGCGGCGACGCAGGGCGGCGCGGTCGTCGGGGAGGGCGCTCACGCGGTCTGCGGGCCGGGCTGGTCGGAGGAGGAAGGTCTCCGCCGTGGCGATGCGTGCGAAACGACCTTGAACCCGGGGTTCAAGTGGGAACGCGTGGCGGCCATCGGGCTTCCCGCTCGGGGCGGACTTGCACTCCCGGCTGCCAGTGCGTCCCCGCGGTCGTCATTAAGGGACAAGGCGAATGTTGCGCACGCCGTCGCTCACGGCAGAGGACGCGACCAGTATAGGAGCGGCGCGCCGGATGGCAACGCCATCCGTCGGCGTGCAGGCGGGAACGGTTCAGCCGTTGCGCGCGAGCAGGGCGTCGAGCTTGCGGTTGGCCTCGTCGAGCAAGGCGAAGGCGCCGCCGCCGGCGGGCGCGCCGGCATCGCGCAATTGCTGCAACTCGTGCGCGAGGTTGAGCGCGGCGAGCACGGCGAGCCGGTCCAGCGCGACCATCTTGTTGCCGCCGCGGATCTCGCGCATGCGCGCGTCGAGCAGGCGCGCGGCCGCGGCCAAGCTGGCGCGTTCGTCCTCGCTGACGCCGACCGTGTACTCGCGGTCGAGGATGCGGACGTTCGCCGGCTCGCTCTTGGCGGCGTCGCGGGTGTTCACGTGTGCTGCTCCAGCGATTTGAGGCGGCTGATCATGGCCTCGACCCGGCTACGCGCCTGTTCCTGCTTCGCCAACAACTGCGCGCGCTCGGTGGCCATCTGCTCATGCTGCTGGCGCAGGCTGCGGTTCTCGTCCTGCAGGCGCTGCATCTGCTGCGCCAGCACGTCGATCCGCGCAAGCAGCATCCGCAGTTCGGCGTCGAGGTCGCGCGCTTCCATGCCGGTCATCATGGGCGCAGCCCTGCGGCAGGGTCAAGGCGCCCGCAGGCCCGATGCCGCCGCCCGCTGCGGCCAGTCGCGGAGGAATTGCAGGCATTCGCCGGCCGGCATCGGCCGGGCCAGCCAGAAGCCCTGCACCACGTCGCAGCGGTGCTGGCGGAGGAAGGCGAGCTGCTGCGGCGATTCCACGCCCTCGGCGATGACCTGCAGGCCCAGCGAGTGCGCCATCGCGATCACGGTGGTGGTGATCGCCGCATCCTCGCCGTCGGACGGGCCGCCGAGGTCGTCGATGAAGGCCTTGTCGATCTTCAGCGTGGTGATCGGCAAGCGGCGCAGGTAGGCCAGCGACGAGTAGCCGGTGCCGAAGTCGTCCACCGCGATCGAGATGCCGAGCCTGCGGAACGCCTGCAGGCGCTCGGCGGCGAGCGCGGCGTTCGCCATCAGCATGCTTTCGGTGAGTTCGAGTTCCAGCGCATGCGGATCGATGCCGGTCTCGCGCAGCACGCGCTCCAGGGTGCGGGTCAGGTCACTGCGCAGCAGTTGCACCGCCGACACGTTCACCGCCATCGCGACGTCGGGTTGCCCGGCCTGGCGCCAGTCGGCGAGCGTGCGGCAGGCCTCGCGCAACACCCATTCGCCGATGCCGACGATCAGCCCGCTTTCCTCCGCCAGCGGGATGAACTGCGATGGCGGGACCTCGCCGTGCTCCGGGCTGTGCCAGCGCAGCAGGGCCTCGACGCCGGTGACGCGGCCGTCGGCCAGCGCCAGCTGCGGCTGGAACACCAGGCGCAGTTCGTCGCGCTCGACCACCCGCCGCAGCGACGCGATCATGCCGGCGCGGCGGCGGCTCTGGCCATCCATCGCCTCGGTGTAGCGCAGGTAGGTGCGACGCCCGGCGGCCTTGGCCTGGTACATCGCGGTATCGGCGTGCTTGAGCAGGTCGGTGGGGACCTGCGCGTGGTCGGGATACAGGCAGATGCCGATCGACGGCGTGATCACGATCTCCTGCCGGTCGTCCAGCCGCAGCGGCTGGTCGAAGGCGTCCAGCAGGCGCTGCGCGCAGGCATCGGCCTCCGCGGGCGAGGCCAGGTCCTCCAGCAGGACGGTGAATTCGTCGCCGCCGATGCGCGCGACGGTGTGCTGCACGCCGGCCGCCTGCTGCAGGCGCTGCGCCGCCATCCGCAGGATGCGGTCGCCGGTCGCGTGGCCGAGCGAGTCGTTGACGTCCTTGAAGCGGTCCAGGTCGAGGAACAGCAGGGCCAGGCGATGGCCCTCGCGCCGCGCCCGCACGATCGCGCGCGACAGGCGCTCCGACAGCAGGGTGCGGTTCGGCAGGTTGGTCAGGGTGTCGTAGTTGGCGAGGTAGCGCAGTTCCTGCTCGATCCGGCGGCGGTCGGTGATATCGGAGGCGACCAGCACGAACAGGCGGCGCTGGCCATCGGGCTCGCGGATCGCGGTGGCCTGCATCGCGCAGAGGAACTCGTGCCCGTCGCGGCGCTTCTGCCACATTTCGCCGGACCAGCCACCTTCCTCCTTGGCCGCACGCCGGGCTTCCGCGTAGAAGGCGGCGTCGTGCTGGCTGCTGTTGAGCAGGCTGGCGTCCTGGCCGACCACCTCCGCGGCCTCGTAGCCGCTCATGCGGGTGAAGGCGGGGTTGACGGTGACGAAGCGGAAGTCTTCGTCGGTGACCACCACCGCTTCGGCCATGGTGTGCATGACTTCCGCCGCGATCCGGTGCTCGCGGGCGAGGGCATGGCTCTCGTTGACGTCGCGCGCGATGCCGGCGATGCGCGTGATCCGGCCATCGTCGTCGCGTTGCACCGCGCGTCCGCGCGCCCGCACCCAGGTCCATGCGCCGCTGCGATCGCGCACGCGGTGTTCGGACAGGAACATCGGCGACTCGCCGCGCACGTGGGCCCGCAGGCGTTGCTCGACCAGCGGCAGGTCGTCGGGATGGATCTCGTGGTTCGGGTCGACCCGCACGTGCGGCTGGAGGTCGCCGTCGCGGCCGGGCACGACGCGGGTACTTTCCAGTTCGCGGCGCGGCAGGTCGTACTGCCAGTACAGCTCGTCGGAGGCCCACAGCGCCAGCCGCAGCTTCTCCTCGCGCTCGCGCAGGGCCGACAGGTGCAGCCGATGCTCGCGCGCGCGGCGGCGCTGCGCGGCCAGCACGACCCCGGCGATCGCCAGCACCAGCAGCGCGATCAGCAGCGCCATGAAGTGCAAGGCCGGCATGTCCAGCACGCCACCCTGCCGGGCGGCGTCGGACGGCGGGCCGGCCGGCGCGGTGCTGGCCTGCAGGGGGCGGGGGACGGTCTGCATCCGGGCAGTGTAGGCAGGCGCGCGACGGGCCGCCAATCATGGTGCCGGACCCGGGTTGGTACACTGGTATTCCTGCACTGGAAGCGAACGCGTGAGCGAAATCCGATTGCCGTCCTGGGACGAGGTCGAGGCCGAGGCCGTGCGCCTGGCGCTGGCCGCCAGCGCGGCGGAACTGCATGGTGCCCTCAGCGGCTGGCTCGCCGCCGGCGGCAAGGACCTGCCCGGCTGGATCTCAGAGGTGATGGCCGATCCCGCCTTGCCCGCGCCCGTGGAGGGCGATCCGCTGGACCGCCTGCGTGCCGTGACCGTGGCCCAGCTTGGCGACGCCGACTTCGGCTTCGACCTGCTGCTGCCGGAAGGCGAGGGCGACCAGGTCGCCGTGCGCGCCGGCGCCCTGTTCGCCTGGTGCCGTGCGTTCCTCGGCGGCTTCGGGCTGGCGGTGGGCGACAAGGCCCTGGGCGAGGAAGACCAGGAAGCGCTGGGCGACATCGCCAACCTCGCCGCCGCGCGCATCGACGAGGTCGATCCCGAGAGCGACGAGGAATCGCTGGTCGAGATCGAGGAGTACGTGCGCATGGCCGTGCTGCTGCTGCACGCCGATTGCGCGCTCGGCCCGCGCCAGCGCAGTCGCCTGCACTGAGGCGATGACGCCCTCCGCCGGCGAACGCAAGGCGCTTGCGCGCCGTCGCCGCCAGCTGATGCAGGCGGTCGGCGATGGCGCGATCGTGATCGTGCCGGCGGCGCCGGAGCGCATCCGCAGCCGTGATACCCATTACCCGTATCGCCAGGATTCGGATTTCTGGTACCTCACCGGTTGCGCCGAGCCGGAGGCGGTGCTGGTGCTGGTGCCCGGGCGGCGCCACGGCGAATCGCTGCTGTTCTGCCGCGAGCGCGATCCCGAGCGCGAAGGCTGGGACGGCCCGCGCCTCGGGCCCGATGGCGCGGTGGACGCGCTCGGCATGGACGATGCGTATCCGATCGCCGACATCGACGACATCCTGCCCGGCCTGCTGGAAGGGCGGCGGCGGGTGCACTACCACCTCGGCCGCGACGCCGACTTCGACCTCAAGCTGATCGGCTGGATCAACCGCGTGCGCGCGCAGGTGCGCCAGGGCGCGCAGCCGCCGCAGGAGTTCCTGGAGCTGGGCCACCTGCTCGACGAAATGCGGCTGGTGAAATCCGCCGATGAAGTGAAGCTGATGCAGAAGGCGGCGGACATCAGCGTGCTCGCGCATCGCGCGGCGATGCGCGCGGCGCGCCCGGGCGTCCACGAGTACGAACTGCAGGCCGCGGTGGAACACGTGTTCCGCCTGCATGGCGCCGAGCCGGCGTATGCCAGCATCGTCGGGGCCGGCGGCAACGCCTGCGTGCTGCACTACCGCGACAACCGCGCGAAGTCGCGCGATGGCGACCTGGTGCTGATCGACGCCGGCGCCGAATACCGCGGCTACGCCGCCGACATCACCCGCACCTTCCCGGTCAACGGCCGCTTCACCCGCGAGCAGCGCCAGCTGCACGACCTGGTCTGCGCCGCGCAGGCGGCGGCGTTGGCGCAGGCGCGGCCGGGCATCGCCTACGAGGCCGGCCACGACGCGGCGGTGGCGACGCTGACCGAGGGCCTGCTCTCGCTCGGACTGTTGTCCGGGGGGCTGGAGGCGGCGATCGCGCGGGGCGACTACAAGCGCTACTACCGGCACAAGACCGGGCACTGGCTGGGTCTGGACGTGCACGACGTGGGCGAGTACCGCATCGACGGCGAGTCGCGCCTGCTGGAACCGGGCATGGTGTTCACCATCGAGCCCGGCCTCTACATCCCGCCCGACGATGCGTCGGTGCCCGCGAAATGGCGCGGCATCGGTATCCGCATCGAAGATGACGTGCTGGTCACCCGCGACGGCCATCGCGTGCTCACCGGCGCGCTGGAGCGCAGCGCGGATGACATCGAAGCCCTGATGGCGGCCGCAAGGCCCTGACAAGACGGAGGCTCGTGGCCTGGGGCGTGCCGAGCGCGCCATGGAGGGCGCGCGGCCGCGAATCGAAGCTGGATGCGGAGCCTGAGCGGCGGCATGCCCCGCGCCGGGGGCCTCCGGCGAGCGGGGTTTCAGACCGCCGCGAATGCCTCGCGGGTCAGGTTGATCGGCGCGCCATCGGTGCACACGACGTCGTCCTCGATGCGGATGCCGCCGTACGGCTTGAAGGCCGCGACGCGGTCCCAGTCGACGGTGTCGCCGAGGCCCTTCGCCTTCAGTTCGTCCAGCAGCATGTCGATGAAGTAGATGCCGGGTTCGATGGTCACCGCCATCCCGGGCGCGAGCGTGCGGGTGAGGCGCAGGTAGGGATGGCCCTCGGGCTTCGCGATGGTGCCGCCCGCGTCGGAGGCGGCGAAGCCGGCGACGTCGTGCACCTGCAGGCCGATGCCGTGGCCGATGCCGTGCGGGAAGAACGCGCTGGAGACGCCGCGCGCCACTGCGTCGTCGGCGGCGATGCGCAGGATCCCGGCGTCGCGCAGGATCCCGGCCAGCGCCAGGTGCGCATCGAGGTGGATCTGCCTGTAGTCGGCGCCGTCGCGCACCGCATCGCACATCTTGAGATGCGCGGCATCGACCGCATCGACCATCGCCTGGAACTCGTCGCCGCGGTCGGCGGAATAGGTGCGGGTGATGTCGCAGGCATAGCCGCCGAAGCTGGCGCCGGCATCGATCAGGAAACTGCGCGCGGCCTTGGGCGGCACCCGGTCGCGGTCGGTGTAGTGCAGCACCGCAGCATGCTCGTTCAGGCAGACGATGTTGCCGTAGGGCAGGTCGTTGGCGTCCTGGCCCGCGGCCTGGCAGTAGGCCAGGTGGATGCCGAACTCGCTGGCGCCGGCGCGGAACGCGCGCTCGGCAGCGCGGTGCGCGCGCACGCCGATGCGGCTGGCCTCGCGCATCATCGCGACCTCGTACGGGGTCTTGAACGCGCGGTGGTACTCCAGGTAGGCGACGACCGCCGGCGGGTTGTTGGGAACGTAATCGCCCAGCGCGCTCTGCGCCTCGCCGAGGATCGCGCAGCGCGACGGGTCGGCCGGCAGGTGGCGCGCGGCGTCCGCGGCGTCGCGGACCACCACGACGTCGAAATGGCCGGCCCAGTAGCCGCCCGGCGCCGCCGGCACCACGTGCCAGTAGTCGTGCGGTTGCAGGAACACCAGCCTGGGCCGCTGACCGGGGGTGGCGACCAGCCAGCTGCCGGGCGCCCTGGTCACCGGCAGCCACGCCTTGAACTGCGGGTTCACCGCGTAGGGATAGTCGCGGTCGTCGAAGGCCTGGTAATGCAGCGTGCCGCTGGGCACCACAAGGTGGTCGAAGCCGCCGCGCGCGAGCGCCTCCGCGGTGCGGGCGAGCAGGGTGTCGAGGTGCGCGGGATACAGGGCGGCGGGGCTATTTGCGGTCATCGGTCGGATCGGGGCCGGGGGGGGGCGATTGTGACCGATCGCGCCGGCTCAGGGGGCGCTGCCGTCCTCGCAAGTCCATGCGCGCAGGCGGCGCGCGGCCTCCGGCGGGACGCCGAGGAAGCGCAGCCCGACCCAGGACTGCCCGGGCGCCGCGCCGCCGTCCTGCCACAGCACGTGCGCGCCCAGTTCCACCGGACCGCCGCCGTCGGGGAGGGCGAAGCGCAACTGATAAAGGGCATCGTCCGCCATCGGCACGCCCGCGATCAGCAGCATGCCGCCGACCGAGAGGTTGCCGAGATGGCCGATGCGTTCGCCGGTCAGGGTGTCGACCACGTCGACGATCCCGCCCACCGGGCGGCGCGGCATGCGGCGTGCGTCATTCGTCATCGCGGGCCTCCCGGTCGCCGGCCAGTCGTTCGAGGTTGGCGTAGGTGGCTTGCCAGGCCGCTTCGGCCGGCTGCACGTCGGTGTCCAGCAGGCGCAACCGGCCACCGGCGAGGAGGCGCGCGAGGTGGTCGAGGCGCGGTTCGTCGACACGCATCCCGCGCCGGTTGAGCAGCAGGGCCTGCCCGCTGCCCGGCCCGACCCAGGCGAGCCGGCGCCGGATCCAGGTGTCGCCGCCGGCATCCGCCAACTCGATCCAGCACGGTACGGTGCACGCGGCGAGCGTGGCGAGGGCCTCGTGCTCCGCGTGGGTGAGCGGGTCGGCGGTCGCGGTCTCCTCGGCGCGGGCGTTGTCCTCGCCGAGGCGCGCGCGCGCCTTCAACTGGACCATCAGCTCGGTGCGCGAGGCGAGGTCGGTGCCGGCATCCGCACGCCCGTTCGCCAGTTGCCGCGCGATCAGCGCCGCGTCCTCGCCGTGGTAGCCGACCTGGCCGAGCGCCTCCTGCAGGCGGGCGATGAAGGCCGGATCGGCGATGCCGGCCGGCGCCACGCTGGCGCGCACGATGGCCACGGTCGCGGCACGCAGGTCACGCCAGGCATCCGAGGCCTCGCCGCCGCGCAGCAGGGTGAGGGCGAGCACGTCGGCCCAGGCCTGCTCGATCAGCAAGGCGTGGAAGCGCGGCACGTCGCGCCCCGCGACCACGCTGGCGATTTCCTCCGCCGCGCGCCGGCGCGCAAGCTGCAGCCGCTCGCGCCCGCGCGCTGCATCGACCTGCCTGCGTTCGGCCATCTCGTGCTTGCGGTGCGCCGCCTGCAACCCGCCCTGCAACGCATGGTTGGCGGCGACGAAGCTGTCCGCGCCGGCGTCGGGATCCTCGCCGACGGCGCCGACCGCGCGCTGCAGCAGGCCCAGCGCCTGCGCATCGAGGTCGTCCTCGGCCAGCCAGCGGGCGCCGGCGAGGGACACCGCGTCCAGCAGCATCCGGGCCGGGTGGTGCGGGGCCACGAACACGCGGTGGTCGCGCAGGCCAGCCTGCAGCAGCGGCAGCACCAGGCGGGTGGCGAGTTGTTCGCCCGCGCTGCCCGGGCGCAGTTCGCGCTGGAACTGGGCGGCGAACAGCGTGGCCAGTTCGAAGACGTCGGCGTCGACGTCCGAGAGGGTGGCGCCATGGCCACGCGCCTGCCGCGCCTGCGCGAGCAGGGCCTGGCGGGCGTCGGCCGGCGCGACCGCACGGCCGCCGGCGACCCGCATGCGGCGCAGGCCGGCGAGCACGTCCTCCTGCGGCAAGACTTCGCGCACGCGTTCGTCGTCGCTGGCCGGGCGCAGCTTGGCCAGCAGCGTGCGCCGACGCGCCAGCTGCGCGCGCAGGTGCAGGAACGCGGGGTCGTCGCCCGGCGCGGCGGCCGTGGCGGCCGGCTTGGCGGCCACGCGTTCCTCGCGTGCGGTCGTCGCGCCCTCGGCATGCACGCGCACCGGCACGAAGCTCAGGTGCGGCAGGATGCCGTCGCCGGCCAGGCGGTTGTTGAGCGCGTCCAGCAGCGCCGGGTAGTGCACCAGCACGGCTTTCTCGAACTGCCGGAACAGCGCCAGGCGTGCGGCCAGCGGCAGTTCGATGGCGTGCGCGCCGCTGCGGATCGCATGGCAGAGCGCGTTCGGCCCGACCGCCAGGTGTTCGGCATCGAACGCGGGGCCGGCGGCCAGCACGCCGTAGCGATGACCGAGCAGTTGCAGCGCGAGGGTGTTGCGCGACTCGCCGCGCGCGGCGATGCCGGCCAGTTCCGCGCCCTCGTCCATGTCGATGGCATCGACCAGCACCAGCCCGCCGGCCGGCGCGCTCACGTCCTCCAGTGGCCGCGACACGCGCGGGGCGCGCAACCCGGCGATCCCGGCCTCGAGGTCGAGCAGGAAGGCGTCGATGCAGGCGTTCGTGCGCGATGCCAGCAGGCGCCCGGCGGCGGCCAGGTCGTTCGCGGCGATCGGATCGATGTCCCCCTGCGCCTGGCGAGACAGGCTGCGCGAGGTCTCCAGCGCCATCCCTTCGAGGTGCCGGCGGAAGTGATCGCCGATCGTGCGCAACTGGTTCGCGAGCGCCAGGCGCACGCGCTGAGGCAACGCGGACTCCGCCAGCGTCTTGCCCGGATTCGTGCTCGGCGCGGGGCCGTTGCCGACCATGTGCGTCCCCCAACGCAACGTGACGGCCATCATGGTATGCGCCGCGCGCGGCGGCCTCAATCCACGCGCTTCACTCCAGGAACAGGCCAATCACGTCGTTGGCGAAGCGCCGGCCGAGTTCGGTCGGGCGCAGCCAGTCGGGATCGGGTTCCAGCCAGCCGCGGGCGTGGGCCGTGGCCAGGTGGTCGGCGATGGCGGCGCGCGGCAGGCCGGTGCGCGCCTCGAACATCGCCATCGGGACGCCGGCATTGAGGCGCAGCGCGTTCAGCATGAAGTCGAACGGCAGCCGGCTGGCGGTCAGCACCTCGTCGCCGCCGATCGCGGCGGGCGTGCCGGCCTTGGCCTGGTACTCGGTGGGATGCCGCAGCTTCCAGCGCCGCAGCACCTCCTGCGACGCGCCGAGGGTCAGCTTGCCGTGCGCGCCCGCGCCGATGCCGAGGTAGTCGCCGAACTGCCAGTAGTTGAGGTTGTGCCGGCACTGGCGCCCGCCGCGGGCATAGGCGCTGATCTCGTACTGGGCGAAGCCGGCCGCGGCGAGGCGGGCCTGGCAGGCCTCCTGCATGTCCCAGGCGCCGTCCTCGTCGGGCAGGCCGGCCGGCGTGCGCACCGCGAACACGGTGTTCGGCTCCAGGGTGAGCTGGTAGTGGCTGAGGTGCGTGGGCTGCAACGCGATCGCGCGATCGACGTCGGCCAGCGCCATCGCCAGCGACTGCCCCGGCAGGGCATACATCAGGTCGAGGTTGAGGTTGTCGAAGCCGGCATCCTGCGCCGCCTTGACCGCGCGCTCGGCGTCGCCCGAGGAATGGATGCGGCCCAGCCGCTGCAGGCAGCCATCGTCGAAACTCTGCACGCCGAAGCTGAGGCGGTTCACCCCGGCGGCGCGGTAGCCCGCGAACGGACCGTGCTCGACCGTGCCCGGGTTGGTCTCGAGGGTGACCTCGACGTCCGGCGCGAAGCGCAGCCGCGCGGACGCCTGCTGCAGGAAGCGGTCGATCGCCGCCGGCGGGAACAGCGACGGCGTGCCGCCGCCGAAGAACACGCTGTGCACGGTGCGGCCCCAGGCCAGCGGCAGGTCGTGGTCGAGGTCGGCGAGCAGCGCATCGACATAGGCCTCGAACGGCAGCGCGCCGCGGCCTTCGTGCGAGTTGAAGTCGCAGTAGGGGCATTTGCGCACGCACCACGGCAGGTGCACGTACAGCGAGAGTGGCGGCGTGGTCAGCACGGTCGCGGAGAGGCGTCAGGCAGTCGTGGAACGGCATGGCGGCGGCGCATCGAACGGGACGTTCGCATGCGCCGGCCGGCAATGCCGCCCGCGGCTGCGTTCATGGCGCTGCTTGCAGGCGTACCCGCATTGCCGCCAGCGCCTGCCCACGATGACTGTCGCGGTTCTTCACGTCGGCCGGCAGTTCCGCCGCGCTGCAGCCATGCAGGGGCGAAAAGAACACCGGGTCGTAGCCGAAGCCGTTGCCGCCGCGGCGTGCGCGCAGGACGCGGCCTTCCCAGCGGCCCTCTGCGACCAGAGGCATCGGGTCGTCGGCGTGGCGGACCAGCGCCAGCACGCAGACGAAGCGCGCGGTGCGCGCCGGGTCGTCGATGCCGTCGATCTCGCGCAGCAGCTTGTCGATGTTGGCGTCGCTGTCGCCGTGGGTGCCGGCGTACCGCGCCGAGTACAGGCCGGGCGCGCCGTGCAGCGCGTCCACGCACAGGCCGGAATCGTCGCCGAGCGCGGGCAGTCCGGTGGCGCGGGCGGCGTGGCGCGCCTTGAGGATCGCGTTCTCGATGAAGCTGAGGCCGGTCTCGTCGGCATCGCCGAGCCCGAACTCGGACTGCGCGTGCAGGGTGAAGCGGTCGCCCAGCAGCTCGCGCAACTCGGCCAGCTTGCCGGCGTTGCCGCTGGCCAGCACCAGCTTCACGGCGTGGCCAGCGCGGCCCGCTGCGCGGCGAACAGTTCGCCGCAACCCTTTTCCGCCAGCGCCAGCAGCGCGTCCAGTTCGTCGCGGCGGAACGCATGGCCCTCGGCGGTGCCCTGCAGCTCGATGAAGCCGCCGCCGTCGTTCATCACCACGTTCATGTCGGTGTCGCA
>ERZ1645185.743-NODE-743-length-13758-cov-5.167846_pt1 | contig 13758 bp, 14 predicted proteins | sample MGYA00575351_ERZ1645185 | MGnify/ENA primary metagenome ERZ1645185 (study PRJEB40838, sample SAMN11284767) | freshwater sediment metagenome | isolation source: river sediment | host: Sediment | place: India: Jana village, Kanpur | collected 2015-12-17 ...
AGCCGCTTCATCTTTTCAAGAAGGATGCTGAGCCGCAGCTCGTAGTCGGCAGGATTGATGTCGGCAACGAGGCCCCATGCGAGGCGCGACAGGATACGATTCTCGATGCCTTCGAGGTTCTGCGGCGAGCGGTCGGCGGTGATGACCAGCCGTTTCCCTGCCGAGATGATCTCGTTCATCGTGTGGAAGAATTCTTCCTGCGTCGAATCCTTGCCCGCGATGAACTGCACGTCGTCGATCATCAGGAGGTCGGCGGTGCGCAGCTTCTGCTTGAACGACAGCGTGTCTTTGTCGCGCATCGCCGAGACGAACTCGACCATGAACTTCTCGGCCGACATGTAGACGACCTTGGCGCCCGGCACGGCATTCCGGATCTGCCAGCCAATGGCGTGCATCAGGTGCGTCTTGCCAAGACCCGTGGTGCCGTGAAGGAACAGCGGGTTGAAATCGATGGGCCCGCCCTCGGCGACCGTGCGCGCGGCATTGTAGGCAAGCTCGTTCGCCTTGCCGACGACGAAGCTGTCGAACGTATAGCGCGACTCCAGCGCGACGCCGAACGTCGGCACCTCGCGCACTGACACGGGTAGGGGCTGTTCCGGCTCGGGGGCAGACGCGGTCCGGAGACCGTTCTCGACGACGATGCGAACGTGCTGGATGGCCGCCGACTGGGCCGCCCAGAGCAAGCGCAGCCGCTCGGCGAAGTGATTGCGGATCCAGTCCGCCGTGAAGTGCGTCGGCGAACCCAGCGTCACCGTATCGGCATCGACGCTGACGAGCGCGAGCGGCTTCAGCCAGCTGTCGTAGGTGCGGGTGCCGTACTCGGCACGCAGGTGCGCGCGAATCGTCTGCCAGATCGCTTCGGCCGAATCGGTGCCGGACAGGAACATGGAGACGCCCTGCGCCGAACCGCGACCGGCCATTGCCGACACGGCGCGTTCTCCCGCCTGCTTGCCCGTCATATCCCCCAAAACCCAGCATCCTCAGACAAAGGCGCGCACGGCGACTCGCCGAACGAAAAACGAACGAAAACAGCATCGTCCCGCCGGTAAGCTGGCGGGAACGTGGCTTAACTCTTGCGTCACTTTGGGGAAGGAGCGAACTCCCCTTTGGCGCGAGGCCGGGGGCACATTAGGCAGGCCGCGGACGGGCTTTCAAGTGTGTCAGCGTGCAACGAAAATGAAATAAAAGATTTGACAAGGACGACCGCCGATTCGCCGCTTCAGACCCCCCGAAAGGCATGGTCCGTGACGTGGGCGGAACGAATCAGGAATGTGTCCCAAATGAAAACGCCGCCGAAATTCGGCGGCGTTTGACCCTTGAATTCAAAGGGTTTTCAGGCGAGCGCCTTCACGCGCTTGCTGAGTCGCGAGATGGTCCGCGCGACAGTGTTCTTGTGGAGAACGCCCTTGGTGACGCCCCGCATCATTTCCGGCTGCGCGGCCTGCAGCGCAGCGGCTGCCTCGTCCTTCTTGCCGCTCGCGAGCGCAGCCTCGACACCCTTCACGAAGGTGCGGATGCGGCTGACGCGCGACTTGTTGATCGCCTGGCGGCGGGTATTGCGACGGATGCGCTTGCGCGCTTGCGGTGTATTCGCCATCGGGTCCTCAAATGATCCTGATCCGGACCGGCGCACGGGCCGGCTGGACGCGAGGGAGACCCGCGCCCGGGAAAGCGGGCCTCCTACTAGGCGCCGCCGCCCTCGTCAAGCACGCTTTGCCGCCGCCTTCCTCACAAGTTTCGGGATATACAGCGGCGGACCCGCCGATAGGCTCAGAGCGCCATGACCAGCAAGGACGAAACCGTGGGAACAAGTCTGGGCGCCATGCTCGCCGCCGCGCGCACCGAAGGCGACGCGGCGCTCTACACGATTACCGAGGAGTGGATGCAGGGCCGCACCACATACGGCGGGCTTTCGGCGGCACTGTGCCTTGCCGGAACGCTCGCCGCGCACGAAGACCTGCCCCCGCTCCGCTCGGCGCAGGTCGCCTTCATCGGCCCTGCGGGGGGTGATGTGGCGGCGCGCTGCCGCGTGCTGAGGCAGGGTAAGTCGATGACCTACATGGAAGCCGATCTTCGTCAGGACGAGGCGCTCGCGACGCGCTGCATCTTCGCGTTCGGCAGCAGCCGCGAATCGGTCATCCACCTCAACCATTTCCCGATGCCCGCCGTGCCCGCGCCCGATGCGTGCGAGCTCCTGTGGCGCAAGCGCACGCCGCTCAACTTCCTGCAGCAGTTCGACGCGCGCATGGCCTTTGGCGGCCGGTCCGCCGACGGCACCGGGAATGGCGACATCGCCTACTGGTTTCGCCTGCGCGATCCTTCCGGCATCCCGCCCGCCGTGCGCCTGCTCGCGCTCGCCGACACGCCGCCGCCCGCCGTGATGCCGATGTTCAACGACTTCGCGCCCATCAGCACCGCGACATGGCAGATGGACGTGCTTGACACCGAAGCCAGCGGAGAAGGCTGGCACCTCATCCGCTCCACGGCGGAAACCGGCGCGAACGGCTACACGTCGCAAACCATGGGCATGTGGGACCAAGGCGGCCGCCCCGTGCTCGCCGGGCGGCAGATGGTGGCGCTGTTCGGCTAAGGCCGCCTCAGCGACCCGTGAACTTCGCCTCGCGCTTCTCCAGAAACGCCGCCATGCCTTCCTGCTGGTCGGCGGTGCCGAACAGGCCGTGGAACAGGCGACGCTCGAAGCGGACGCCTTCGGACATCGTCGTCTCGTAGGCGCGGTTCACGGTTTCCTTCGCGGCCATCACCGCAAGCGCGCCGTAGTTCGCGATCTGCTCGGCCGCCTTGATGGTCTCCTCCATCAACTGCTCGGGCGGATAAACGCGCGCGACGAGGCCGATGCGCAGCGCCTCTTCGGCATCGATCATGCGGCCGGTGAGGATCATGTCCATCGCGACAGCCTTGCCGACGAAGCGCGTCAGCCGCTGCGTGCCGCCCGATCCGGGGATGACGCCGAGCTTGATCTCCGGCTGACCGAACTTCGCCTTCTCGCTCGCGAAGATGGTGTCGCACATCATCGCGAACTCGCAGCCGCCGCCGAGCGCGAAGCCGTTAACTGCCGCGATCACGGGCTTGCGCGTACGGGTCAGTTCTTCCCACGTCGCGGTGATGAACTCTTCGGAATAGACCACCGAGAAGGTCTTAGGCTGCATCTCCTTGATGTCCGCGCCTGCCGCGAACGCCTTGCCGTCGCCGGTGAGGATCATCGCGCCGATATTGGGATCGGCTTCGAAAGCGCGGAGCGCGGCGGTGATCTCGCTCGTCAGCTGGTGGTTGAGCGCGTTCAGCGCTTCGGGCCGGTACATGGTGATGATGCCGACGCGGCCGCGCGTTTCCACCTTCAGGCACTGATATTCGGACATGGGCTGGTCTCCCCTATTTCTGGCAGGATGGGCAATAGAAGCTGGAGCGTCCCGACTGGACGATGCGGGCGACGGGCGCGGCGCAGCGCAAGCAGGCCTCACCCTCTCGCCCATAGACGCGGAATTCGTGCTGGAAGTAGCCGAGCTCGCCCGCCACCTGGCGATAATCACGCAAGGTTGAGCCGCCCGCCGCGATCGCACGTTCGAGCACCTCGGGAATCGCAGCCGCAAGTTTCGCAAGCTCCGTGCGCTTGACCTTGCCGCCCTCGCGTGTCGGCCGGATGCCCGCGTCGAACAGCGCCTCGCACACGTAGATGTTGCCAAGGCCCGCGATCAGCCGCTGATCGAGCAGCAGCGCCTTCACTGGCGCGAAACGCCCCTTGAAGCCGGAGAGGTCGACCGGCGCGCCGAGCGGCTCGGGGCCAAGTCCCTTCATGAGAAAATGACTGTCGAGTGCATCCGTCGACACCAGATGCACCGATCCGAAGCGGCGCGCGTCGTTCAGCACGGCGCGGCGGCCTTCGTCGGTCTCGATGACAATATGGTCGTGCTTCTCGTCGGTTTCGGGATCGACGCGCATCCGGCCCGACATGCCGAGATGCAGGATCATCGTGTCGCCGCGGTCGGTGTCGACAAGGCCGTATTTCGCGCGCCGGCGGATGCCGGTGACGACCGCGCCCGTCAGCCGCTGGCGCAGGTCCGCCGGGATCGGCCAGCGCAGGTCGGGCCGCCGCGCCTCGACGCGCGCGAGGCGGCGGCCTTCGAGGACCGGCCTCAGGCCGCGCATCACGGTTTCGACTTCGGGAAGCTCAGGCATCGAAGAGGCGTCTATGCCGCGTTTACGAAGGGGGCAAGCGTGGGCTAAGGGCTTCCCTATGTCCGAGACAGTCTCATACGGCTTCCAGGAAGTCGACCCCGAGGAGAAGACGCGGCGCGTCGGATCGGTCTTCGCGCGCGTCGCGGCGCGCTACGACCTGATGAACGACCTGATGTCGGGCGGGCTGCACCGGTTGTGGAAGGACGATTTCGTCCGCGCCGTGAACCCGCGCGCCGGCGAGCATATCCTCGACATGGCGGGCGGCACCGGCGACATCGCTTTCCGCATGGCGAAGCGCCGCGCACAGGTGACGGTCGCCGACATCAACCCGGCAATGCTGGACGTGGGCAAGGAGCGCGCAAGGAAACGCGGCATCGAAGGCCTCGAATGGTCGGAACAGAACGCCGAGGTGCTGAGCTTCGATGGCGCCAGCTTCGACGCCTACACGATCGCCTTCGGCATTCGGAACGTCACCGACATCCCGGCGGCGCTCCGCGAGGCGTACCGCGTGCTGAAATTCGGCGGGCGCTTCTTCTGCCTCGAATTCTCGCGCTGCGAATGGCCTGTATTCGCCGACGTTTACGATCGCTATTCGATGAATGTGGTCCCCAAGATCGGCAAGGCGGTGGCGCGCGATGAGGAGGCCTATCAGTACCTCGTCGAATCGATCCGCCGTTTCCCGGATATGTCCACGTTCAAGTCGATGATCGCCGAGGCCGGCTTCGCGCAGACCGCGGCGCGCCCCATTCTCGGCGGCGTCGTCGCCATGCACAGCGGCTGGAAGATTTGACCGCCGGCTTCGTCCATGCCTTTCGGATGCTGCGCTGGGGCCGAACGCTCGCGCGGCACGGTGCGCTGCGTGAGATCGAGATCGCGCCGCAAACGCCGCCGCTGCTGCGCCGGATCGCAAAGCTCGCCCGGTTCGGAACGGGCGCGCCCAAAACGCCGCACTATGCCGACGCTTTTCAGGCGCTCGGCCCCGCCGCGATCAAGCTCGGACAGGCGCTCGCCACGCGCCCCGATCTCGTCGGGCCGGATGCCGCGAAGGACCTGACCCGGCTGCAGGACAACCTGCCACCCGCGCCATTCGCCGCCGTGAAGGCCTCGATCGAGGAGGCGTTCGGCGTTCCGCTCGAATCGCTCTATTCGCGTTTCGACGAAGTGCCCGTCGGCTCCGCGTCGGTCGCGCAGGTGCACCGCGCCGTCACCACCGACGGGCGCGCCGTCGCGGTAAAAGTGCTGAAGCCCGGCATCGAGGCGGATTTCGCGCGCGCCATCGAGACCTACGAATGGGCTGCCGTCCGCGCCGAAACGATCGGCGGCGAGCTCGCCCGCCTGCGCCCGCGCGCCACGATCGCCTACTTCCGCCGCTGGGTGGAGCGCGAGCTGAACCTCCGCATGGAGGCCGCGTCCGCGTCCGAACTCGCCGCCGCGCTCACCCCCGAAACCGGCTTCGTCGTGCCCGAGGTGGACTGGGCGCGCACCAGCCGCCGCGTACTCACCATCGCGTGGATCGACGGGGTGAAGCTCACCGATCTCGCCGCCGTCGACGCGGCAGGCATCGACCGCAAGCTGCTTTCGCAGACGCTCGTCCGCAGCTTCCTGCGGCAGGCGATCGGCCACGGCTTCTTCCATGCGGACCTGCATCAGGGCAACATGTTCGCGCTGCCCGACGGGCGGCTCGCCGTCGTTGATTTCGGCATCATGGGCCGCATCAACCGGCAGGCGCGGCTCTGGCTCGCCGAGATCCTGCACGGGCTCCTCACGGGCAACTACGCGCGCGTCGCCGAGATTCATTTCGAAGCGCAATACGTGCCGCCGCACCACGACATGGCCGAGTTCGAAACCGCGCTGCGCTCGATCGGAGAGCCGATCCGCGGCCTTCCGGTGAAGGACATTTCGATCGGCAACATGCTCGACGGGCTGTTCGCGGTCACCCGCCAGTTCGACATGGTGACGCAGCCCCACCTTCTGCTGCTCCAGAAGACCATGGTGATGGTGGAGGGCGTGGCGCTGGCGCTCGATCCCGACGTCAACATGTGGGAAATCTCGGGACCGTTCGTCGGCGACTGGATGCGGGACGAGCTTGGGCCCGAAGCGGTCATCGCCGACCGGCTGGTGGAGGGCGCCCGGGCGCTCGCCGGGCTGCCGGACCTCTTGCGACGGCTGGAGGCGATGGTGCCGAACCCAGGTGCCGCGCCGCCGCTGCCACCGCTCGCGCCGCTGCCGATACGACGGGAAACGTCGCGCACGGCATGGCTGCTGCTCGGCGCCGGCATCGGCGTGGGCCTTGGCTGGCTGGCGATGACGCTTTAGGGTCCGGCGCGTGGGCAAACGCATCCTTCTTATCCTCTCGGGCGGCATCGCCGCCTACAAGGCGCTGGAACTCGTCCGGCTGCTCCGGAAAGACGGTATCGGCGTGCGCGCGGTGCTCACGCAGGCCGCGCAGCAGTTCGTGACGCCGCTCAGCCTCGGCACGCTCACCGAAGACAATGTCTACACCGATCTCTTCGACCTGAAGGACGAGCGCGAGATCGGCCACATCCAGCTTTCGCGTCAGGCCGACCTTGTCGTCGTCGCACCCGCGACGGCCAACATTCTCGCGAAGATGGCGGGCGGCATCGCCGACGACCTCGCGACGACGCTGCTCCTTGCGACCGACAAGCCGGTGCTCGCCGCGCCCGCGATGAACGTCCGCATGTGGCAGCACCCCGCGACGCAGCGCAACATCGCGCAGCTCCGCGCCGACGGCGTCACCATCATGGAGCCGGACGAAGGCGACATGGCCTGCGGTGAGTACGGCCCCGGCCGTTTGCCCGAACCCGAAGCGATCCTGGCGTCGATCCGCGCGATGCTCGCAGCGCCGCTCAGCGAGGCACAGGGCGCCACCGCGCGCTTTGGCCAGAACCCGCCCTCACTCACCGGAAAGCGCATCCTCGTCACCGCCGGGCCGACGCACGAACCGATCGACCCTGTGCGCTACATCGCCAACCGCTCATCGGGCAAACAGGGCTTCGCGATCGCAGGCGCGCTCGCAGCACTGGGAGCGGACGTGACGCTCGTGGCCGGCCCCGTGACGCTCGCGACGCCGCCCGGCGTGCGCCGCGTGAACGTGGAAACCGCGCGCGAGATGGCCGCAGCGGTCGAGACAGCGCTTCCCGCCGACGCTGCCGTGATGGTCGCCGCCGTCGCCGACTGGCGCGCGGAAGCGACGGATCAGAAGATCAAGAAGGACAAGGGCGGCCTCGAAGCGCTCCCGCTCGTCGAGAATCCGGACATTCTCGCAGGCCTTTCGAAATCGCCGAAGCGCCCCGGCCTCGTCATCGGCTTCGCAGCCGAGACCGAAGCAGTCGTCGAGCACGCCAAGGCCAAGCTCGCACGCAAGGGCTGCGACTGGATCGTCGCCAACGACGTTTCCGGCGACGTGATGGGGGGCAGCCGCAACCGCATCCACATCGTGCGCGCGGACGGCGTCGAGGATTGGCCGGACATGGAAAAGGATGCCGTCGCCCGGCGCCTCGCACAAAGGATCGCAGATGAACTCACCGATTGAAATCCGCCTGAAGCGCCTCCCCCACGGCGAAGGCCTGCCCATCCCCGCGCTCGCGACGCGCGGTGCGGCGGGCATGGATGTGGTGGCCGCCGAAGACGTCATCATCCCGCCGGGCGGCCGCCATGCCGTCGCCACCGGTTTCGCCTTTGCGATTCCCGAGGGCTATGAGGTGCAGGTGCGCCCGCGCTCCGGCCTTGCGCTCAAGAACGGCATCACCTGCCTCAACACGCCCGGCACGATCGACGCGGACTATCGCGGCGAGGTGAAGGTGATCCTCGCCAATCTCGGCGGCGAGCCCTTCGCCGTGAAGCGCGGCGAGCGCATCGCGCAGCTTGTCGCGGCGCCGGTGCAGCAGGCGCACTTCGCCGAAGTCGAAGACCTCGACGAGACCGCACGCGGCGCCGGGGGCTTCGGTTCAACGGGCCGGTGAGCCTTACCGACCAACAACTCGAACGCTACGCCCGCCACATCATCCTGAAAGAGATCGGCGGGGCCGGTCAGGCGAAGCTGCTCGCCGCGCGCGTCGCCATCGTCGGCGCGGGCGGACTCGGCAGCCCCTGCATCCAGTATCTCGCGGCTGCGGGCATCGGGCACCTCACGGTCATCGACGACGATGCCGTCGACCTCTCGAACCTCCAGCGCCAGGTCTTGCACGGCACCGACGACGTGGGCCGCGCCAAGACGGAAAGCGCGGCGGACGCCGTCGCCCGCCTCAACCCCGACCCAGCCGTCACGCAGCACCGCGTCCGTCTCGATGCGTCGAACGCCGCTGCGCTCCTGGCCGGACACGACGTGATCGCCGACGGCTCCGACAGCTTCGAAACCCGCCGCGCCGTCGCCGATGCCGCACTCGCGCTGCGCATCCCGCTCGTCGCCGCCGCCGTCGGGCCTTTCGAAGGCCAGATCGCCACCTATCGCGGCTGGGAAGCGGACAAGCCCTGCTGGCGCTGCTTCGTCGGCGAGGCGGCCGACCGCGAGGGCGCGACGTGCGCCGAGGCGGGCGTGCTCGGGGCACTCACCGGCGTGATGGGCGCGATGCAGGCGCTGGAGGTGATCCGCGAGATCGTGCCCTTTGGCGATTCGCTTGCCGGGCGGGTTTTGCTGTATGATGCGCTTGGCGCCCGGATACGAACCGTGCGGCTGCCGAAGGACCCCCGATGCCCGTCATGCGGAAAAGCGTGAAACAGCAAGGCCTTGCGCTCATCTTTGCCGAGGCGAACCATGCGCGCCTGCACGGCGGGCTCAGCCTTGCACTCGCCGCCGCCGCGCTCGGCCGTCCGGTTCGGCTGTTCTTTCAGGGCGAAGCGGTCTGCGCGCTCCAGATCAAGCGGCACTGGGCGGGCGACAAGTCCTACAAGGCGGGCGGCTTGCCGCTGCTGTCCGATCTTCTCGATCAGGCGGTCGGCCTCGGCCTGCCGATGATGGCGTGCGAATCAGGCATCCACCTCTGCGGCCTCAGCGCGCCGAACCTGATCGCCGGCGTCGAAACCGGGGGCCTCGTCGCCTTCCTCGCCGATGCGCGCGCGGATGACCTGCTGTTCGTGTAAAACCAGGCTAATCTATCGTTTCGCCCTTGTAGACACCCCACAGATCGACCGCGAGCACATAGCCGTTGCGCCCGCCGAGCGAGAGGCGGCACCAGCCTTCGTCGCAGACCTGGATGTCGGCGACCACGCCCGGCTCCGCGCGCCACACCGGCGGGCTCGAAAACTCGGCGCGGGCATAGAGATTCGCAACCTTGCCGCGCACCATCGCCGTGCGCTTGCCCGAAAGCAGGTTCTTGTTCATCCAGCCCGTTTCGCCATCCGGATCGCGGATCTGCCGCCAGATGCCCCATTCGCGGATCACCTCCACGGGAAGCCCCTTGCGCTTGTAGGTCCATGTCACCGGGTAGGCCTCGCCCGGCCCCGCGCGCATGTTGGCTTCGCCAGAAGCAATGGAGACCCAGCGCGGCGTCGGCAGGCCTGAAAGTCCCTTGGTGGCGTCCGAATCCTGCGCCGCAGCGGGCGTTCCCGCAAAACCGGCGGCGAGCAGCAAGGCGATCATGCGTTTCATACCGCTATTGAATCGAAACCGCCCCGCCATGCAAGCACCTCGCTTGCGCTCTCGGCCTTGACGCGGGTGCGAGGCGATCCTAGCCACAGCACATGGAAGAACGCCCCCGCCGCCCGCGCGTCGTCGTCACGCGCCGTCTGCCGCAACCGGTCGAAGCGCGCATGAGCGAACTGTTCGATGTGGTTTTCAACACTGAAGACAAAGCGATGTCGCAGGGTGAGCTCGCCGCCGCGATGGCGGATTGCGACGTCTTCGTCCCCACCGTGACGGATACGATCGATGCGGAACTCCTCGCCGCAGCGCCGCCGCGGCTGAAGCTGATCGCGAACTACGGCACCGGCGTCAATCACATCGATCTTGTCGCAGCGCGCGCCAAGGGCATCATGGTCACAAACACACCGGGCGTCCTCACCGACGATACCGCCGACCTCGCCATGTCGCTGATCCTGTCGGTGCCGCGCCGCCTCACCGAAGGCAGCCGCCAGCTCTATTCGGGCAAGTGGGACGGCTGGAAGCCGTGCGACGTGCATGGCCACCGCATCACCGGCAAGAAGCTCGGCATCATCGGCATGGGCCGCATCGGCCAGGCGATCGCGACACGCGCGCGCGCCTTCGGGCTTCGCATCCACTACCACAACCGCCGCCCTCTGGCGGACACGGTCGAAGGCATGCTCGGCGCGACCTACTGGGACGATCTCGACGCGATGATCGAGGCGGTGGACATCGTTTCCATAAACTGCCCGCTCACCGACGATACGCGACACCTCTTCAACGCACGGCGCATCGCGCTGCTCGGGCCGGACGGCTATCTCGTCAACACCGCGCGCGGCGAAATCATCGACGAGGATGCACTGGCCGACGCGCTGGAAAAGGGCGTGATCGCAGGCGCGGGCCTCGATGTGTTCGAATACGAGCCGCGCATCAACCCGCGACTCATCCCGCTCAATAACGTCACGCTGCTGCCGCACATGGGCTCCGCCACGTTCGAGGGCCGGCAGGCGATGGGCGACAAGGTCGTCACCAACATCCGCGCCTGGGCCGATGGCCACCGCCCGCCCGATCAGGTGCTCGAAGGCTGGCTCTGATCGGGGGAACCCCCGCCCCCACACTGCGTTGATCCTCCGATGGGGCGTTATGTGGGAGACTTGTCATGCGTAAGTCTATGATTCTGCTCGCTTCGGGCGCGCTCCTTGCACTGGGCGCCTGTACCGGCAGCCGAACAGTGGACAGCGGCCTTGTCGGCGCGGGTGTCGGCGCCGCGGCGGGCGCGGTGGTCCCTGGCGTCAGCACGACCGAAGGCGCGGTGGCCGGCGGTGCAGCCGGCGCGATCTACGGCGCGGTGACGGACGGCGACGCCAAGCGCGGCAGCAAGAAATACTGCCGCGACCGTTACCCCCGCGATTCACGTGAATACGATCGCTGTCGCCGCGACCGGTAGAACCTCGTGAGCTGTGCGATTCAGCAATCGCGCAGCTCACTCCAAAACTCAGTCGCCGGTCAGGATCCTGTCGACAAGCTGCTTCACCGTCGGAATGAAACCGTTCGAATAAAACGGGTCCGTCGAGAAGTGGTGCGCGCTGTGACCGGCGAACATGAGATTATCCTCGGGCGGTGAGCCGTGCGCGATATCCTGAAGCGTCTTCTGGATGCAGAAGGAACGCGGATCGGCGAGCCGCCCGGTGCTGTTCTTGTCGAGGTGCTCGGCCCACGCGCTGAAGCGGCATTGCGAAAGGCAGCCCATGCAGTCTGCCTGATCCTTGCGCACGGTCTTCGCCATTTCGGGCGTTTCGAACACCAGCGTATCGTCGGGCGTTTTCAGGGCCTCGGTATAGCCTTGGGCGTGCCAGCCGCGCGCGTGCAGGAGGTCGTCGCGCGTGACGTAATAATGCTTGTTGCCCGGAACACCGACGTCGAGCAGGTGCGTGCGGTGGTCGTGCGGTTCGGTGGAAATGCCGATCTGACGCTCGGAGCGGTGGATGAGCTCTTCGAGGAACGGCGTCCTCACGGCCGACGAATAAAAGCCCGTCGGCGAAAACGCCTGCAGCAGGATGTCGCCTTCATTGAGCGTGGTGAGCTTGCGCTTCCACACGTCCGGGATCGGGCTTTCCTGCGTCAGCAGCGGCCGCGAGCCGAACTGGAAGGCGATCGTGCCGAGTTCCGGGTTGTCGATCCAGTTTTCCCACTCGCGCAGATACCAGACGCCGCCTGCCATCACGATCGGCACGTCATCGGAAATCCCGACCTCGCGCATCGTGTCGCGCAAGTCCTTGACGCGCGGATACGGATCTTGCGGGCGGAGCGGGTCTTCGGCGTTCGAAAGGCCGTTGTGTCCGCCGGCAAGCCACGGGTCTTCATAGACCACGGCGCCAAGCCATTCGGGCGCTTTGCTATAGGCGCGCTTCCAGAGCGCGCGGAAGGCACGCGCCGAGGAGATGATCGGATAATAATAGGTGCTGTGCCGCGCGGCGATCTCGCTCAGCTTGTAGGGCATACCCGCGCCGCAGGTGATACCGTCGACAAGCTCGCTCGCCTCTTCCAATATGCCTTCAAGGATGCGCTGCGCGCCGCCCATTTCCCAGAGGACATTGATGTTGATGCCGCCTTGGCCGCCCGCGATCTCGTGCGCGCGACGGACCTGCTCGACGCCGCCTGCGATGCCGTAGGCGACCAATTCTTCGTGGCGATCCCCGCGTGTGCGGCCGCGATAGATTTGCGGGATGATGTTGCCGAGCGCATCCGTGCTGTCGGCGTTCACCGCCGAGACGGTGCCAAGCCCGCCCGCCGCGGCCCACGCGCCCGACGATGCATGGTTGGTCGCCGAAACGCCCTTGCCGCCCTCAACGAGCGGAAGCAGTTCGCGCCCGCCCATGCGGATGGAATTCAAAAGCTTCATCGTACCTGTTGTCGTTTCTCAGCCCGCTTGCGCCCCTCCGGCGCGTCTCCCCTCACGAGCTATAAACCAACGGGAGCGCGATTGGGGGCCAAAAGTTGCCCAGCCGTCAAATAGACAGGGGGAACCGCCCGAAGACGGTTCCCCCCGGAATGTGTTCGTCAGTCGCGGTCGCCGGCGATGAAGTCCGGCAGACCGCCGCCCTCGCCTTCGCTCGACTCTTCACGACGGGGACGGTCGCCGCCCTCGCCGCGATCCCGGCGCGGGCCACGATCACGGTCACGGCCACCACCGCCGCCGCGTCCACGGTCGCCGCCACGGCCGCCGCGATCTCCACGATCGCCACGGTCGCTGCGCTCACCGCGCGGGCGTTCCTCACGCGGCGGGCGCGTGTCGGGCAGTTCCTCGCCCGTCTCCTGGTTGACGAGGCGCATCGACAGGCGAACCTTGCCGCGGTCGTCGATGCCGAGCACCTTGACCTTCACCTCCTGGCCTTCGGTGAGCACCTCGGAAACCTTCGCGACGCGCTCTTCCTTGATCTCGGAGATGTGGACGAGGCCGTCCTTGGCGCCCATGAAGTTCACGAACGCGCCGAAATCGACCATCGACACGACCTTGCCGTTGTAGATCTTGCCCACTTCCGGCTCGGCGACGATGCCGATGATCCAGTTCTTGGCGGCTTCGATCTTGGCGATGTCCGAAGACGCGATCTTGATCGTGCCGTCGTCCTCGATGTCCACCTTGGCGCCCGTCTCTGCGACGATCTCGCGGATCACCTTGCCGCCGGTGCCGATCACTTCGCGGATCTTGTCCTTCGGGATCGTCATCGTCTCGATGCGCGGCGCGTGCGCCGACATCTCGGTGCGGGTGCCGTCGAGCGCCTTGTTCATCTCATTCAGGATGTGCGCGCGGCCGGCCTTCGCCTGGCTGAGCGCCACCTTCATGATTTCCTCGGTGATGCCCGCGACCTTGATGTCCATCTGCAGCGAGGTGATGCCGAGCTCGGTGCCCGCCACCTTGAAGTCCATGTCGCCGAGGTGATCCTCGTCGCCGAGGATGTCGGTCA
>ERZ1645185.744-NODE-744-length-13734-cov-6.812706_pt1 | contig 13734 bp, 15 predicted proteins | sample MGYA00575351_ERZ1645185 | MGnify/ENA primary metagenome ERZ1645185 (study PRJEB40838, sample SAMN11284767) | freshwater sediment metagenome | isolation source: river sediment | host: Sediment | place: India: Jana village, Kanpur | collected 2015-12-17 ...
AGGAAGCGTCGACGCAGGGTGCGAGGTGATTGCGCGGTGAGAACAGAATCATTCCGGGGCTTCACCGTTCTGTTGCTGCGAGGCTCGCGACATACGCTCGCTTGGATGATGTTGTCGCTGTTCGCTCCGACGAAGGTTATCGGCCAAGACGCGTTGCTGATCAGCCGCCCACGAAGCGAAATCGCAATCACAATAACAGGTCGATCACTACCGGACGCGTCTTCGTTACTGAACGATGCGCAGAGCGGTTGCCGCCTGACGCCGGCGCTTGCTCGTGACGCGGGCAAGCGTATCGAAAGAAGCGTTACTGCCGCTGTTCCCGAAAGTCTTCCGTCCGGATTGGTGGTCGTTACCGTCACCACTACGGCGAATACGCGATGTGGTTCAGTGAATTCTACGCGCGCGGAGCTCACAGCCGCGGCCCTGGAGCTCCGCAAACCTGCCCCGCATGCACCGCTTGCATTCGTCACGGTCGTGGTCAGTGACAGTGCGGTAACTCCATTGTTTTCGCGGGCCATTCCTACAACAAGATTGTGGGCTCGTGATGACGTATTACGTGACACGAGCGTCCCTGGAACTGCCCTTCAAATCGCACTTCCCATCGAACTCTTTACTGCCAAGGATGACACCGACGTAGCCAGGGTCGCTCTGCTGATCACCCGTCAAGGCGAAGTCAACGTGGAGCGCGTTGAACTATCAGTCCAGGTACTCGAGGCACTATGGCGTCTTGTGATTCCCGCACGGATGGGCGCGATTCGTGAAGATACGAGCGTTGCGATGAAGTTTTCGCGCGTTCCGAACTTGTCACGCTCTGACCTTCCATTCGCCGCTGTTGCGCTACAGAAACTCAGTTCGCGCGGTGATTCGTTGGCTGTTCACTGGCTTGCGCGTCAGTTAGTTGAAGCCGAGCCCTGTCTGCGCCTGCCACGCGATGCAGATGCGCTCGCGGCGAACTCGCTCGAGAGATACCGGCCCAGGGCACATTGCCGATCGCAGCAATTGAATGTGGTACTACTCCGTGGCGCATTGGTACCGGGGCTCGGACAACGGAGTTCGAGGTGGCGTTCAGTCGCAGGTGCGCTTGTCCTCGGATTATTTGCGCAACAAGTATATGCGTCTCGGGAATCGAAACTCGAAGCGAGGCGCTACTATCAGCAATACGTTGACGCAACTACGACATTTTACGCCGAAGAGTATTGGGGGCGTGCGGAAAGAGCACGCCGGAGGACAGACTCGCATCTTCTACTCGCAAGCACACTGTGGGTAGGAGCGCTCACCGAGGCAACTCTTTACGAGCTGAGGCTTGGACGGCGCCTCAGATTCTCCTCCCCAATCGTTCGGCCGTAAGGTGTGGGCGAAGCATAGCGTCTGAGGTGGACGGCCGCAGCCGCTAAGGGACCAGCCCCTTACGGCTGCGCTGCGACAGCGCGAAACTCCCGCGCCATTCGCAGAAAGTTCACCAGTATTGTGCGCCCGTGTTCCGTGAGAATAGACTCGGGGTGGAACTGCACGCCCCACACGGGATGCGTGCGATGCTGCAGCGCATGAATCTCGTTCGCATCATCCGTCGCCACCGCCGTCACCTGCAACGCGGCGGGCAACGACTCGCGCTCCACCACCAGCGAGTGGTAGCGCATCACGCCGAAGGGTGACGGAATATCGGCGAAGAGGCCGGTGCCATTGTGCACGAGGCGCGACATCTTGCCGTGCATCACGCGCCCGGCGCGGACCACATTGCCACCGTACGCTTCGCCAATGGCCTGATGCCCCAGACACACCCCCAGCAGTGGGATGTGCGCGCCATAGCGGCGGATTACGTCGACTGAAATGCCGGCCTCGCGCGGTGAACAGGGACCTGGCGATACCACGATGGCATCCGGCGCCATGTCGCCTACCTGCTCCACGGTGAAGGCATCGTTGCGATGCACCTCGAGCTGTTCACCCAACTCGCCGAAGTACTGCACGAGATTGTAGGTGAACGAATCGTAGTTGTCGATGACGAGGAGCATGGCCGGGCCGTGGGTCAGGAACGCGGGTGGAACTGCTTGTGCACACTTCGAAGATACTCACGATCCACGTGCGTGTAGATCTGCGTGGTGGCGATATCGGCGTGACCCAGCATTTCCTGCACGGCGCGCAGGTCGGCCCCACCTTCAAGGAGATGCGTGGCAAACGAATGGCGCAACGTGTGCGGCGACACGGCTTTCTCAATGCCCGCCTGCTCCACGTATTTGCGGAGAATCTTCCAGGCGCCCATGCGGGTAAGCGGCTTGCCCTGCCCGTTGAGAAAGAGAACGCCCTTCCCCTGCCCCTTCTCCAGTACGGGGCGCAGCTCGCGCGTGTACACGGCCACAGCACCAATCGCCGAACGGCCGATGGGGACAAGTCGCTCCTTGCTGCCTTTGCCGAATACGCGCACGAGCCCGTCTTCGAGCAGCACATCCTTCACGGCGAGCCCAATCCACTCGGAGACGCGAAGCCCCGCCCCGTACGCCAGCTCCAGCATGGCGCGATCACGGAAGGCCAGCCGTTCGTCGAGCTGCGGCGCCGCCAGCAGCCGCGTGACTTCGTCCACCGACAGCACTTCGGGGAGCGTGCGCCACCGTTGGGGCGAGTCGAGGCGTTCGGTAGGGTCGGTGTGCACCAACCCTTCGGCCAACATCACGCGGAACCACGTGCGCAGCGCCGAGATGTTGCGTCGAATGGAGCTGCCGGCGAGACCGAGGTCCTTGAGGTGATACACGAACTCGCGCAGCACACCCGGCGTGATGTCGCGTGCGTTCGTCACGCCTTGTTCCCGCATGAACGCGGCGCAGCGGATGACGTCGCGCCGGTACGCCTCGATGGTGCGCGGCGACGCCCCTTCTTCGAGGGCAAGCGCATCCTCGAATGGCTGCAGGTGGAAGCCGCGGCGGAGTTCGCGCTCCTCGGCTCCCATACCGCTCGGGGTGGTCACGAGTCGCTACGCTCTGCCGAGCGACGCGCACGCCGCCAGCGCCACCACACAATGAGCCCTCCCGCGGCGACGATGACCACGGCGCCAATGCCGAGCGCCCGCTGCTGCTCGGCAATGCGCGCAAGCAACACGTCGGCATTGGCACCGGCGCGGAAGGCCAATACGCACACGAGGCCGTACCACACACCGGAGGCGAGCGTCATGGCGACGGCAGCGCGTACCGCCCCAATGCCCAGTGCGCCGGCCATGGGCGGCACCAAGGCACGCACGGCGGGCAGGAACCGGCTCACCACCACGGCGGCCATACCCTGTGTCTTGAAGCGCTCGGAGAAGCGCGAGGCCGCCGTGGGCGACACGATGGCCGGGAAACGCCGCACGAGCCATGGCAACCCGTACCGGTGCCCCAGCCCGTACATGAGCATCGCACCGCCAACGTTGCCGACCATGGTGGCAGCCCACACGCCAAGCTCCGTGCCGTTGCCCTGCGCGGCGACGAACGCACCGAGGGCGATGACCGTGTCGGCCGGCAGCGGTGGAAACACGTTCTCGAGAAACGCTGCCACCAGGATGGCACCGTAGAGCAGCGCGTCCGGGAGCTGTGTGAGCCACGCGAGCAGGTCGTTCATGGGACCAGCTATCGAGGAAACGCGACCTGACGGCTCAGACGCCGTGGATGGTCGCCGTACACATCACGGCGAGCCCTTCCTCCCGACCGATCCACCCCATCCCTTCGTTCGTCTTGCCCTTCACGAACACCTGATCGTGCGGAATGCGCAGCGCCTCGCACAACACCGCCCGCATGGCCTCACGGTGCGGACCGATCTTGGGCCGCTGCGCGATGACCGTGACGTCGACGTTGTGTACGCGGTATCCGGCATCCCACAGGCGCTGCACCGCCGCCTTGAGCATCACGATAGAGTCCTTGCCCTCGTTGGCCGCATCGGTATCGGGAAACATCTGGCCGATGTCTCCCATGGCAGCCGCGCCGAGAATGGCGTCGGTGATGGCGTGGCAGATGGCATCGCCGTCCGAATGCCCCGCGCAGTGAACGTCGCCGGGGATGTCGATGCCGCCGAGGCGCATGGGGCCACCCTCGCCGAAGCGATGGGAATCGTAGCCGATGCCAACGCGCGCGTTCACGTACGCCGATTGCGACACGAACGTCACGCCGCCACCGTGGCCGGCGACTCGGCAGGCGCCGACTCGGCGATGATGGAGTAATCCTGCCGACGCCGCGCCGGCGTGAAGCCCGCGTCGACGATGAGCCGATCGAGCTCGTCGGTCGTGGTGCGGTGCGTGGTGTTCGCGGCCGACACCACGTTCTCCTCGATCATGAGTGAGCCGAAGTCGTTGCAGCCATAGCGCAGCGCCATCTGTCCCACCTTCATGCCCATGGTCACCCAGCTCGACTGCAGGTTGGGCACGTTGTCGAGCACAATGCGCGAGATGGCCACCGTGCGCAGGTACGTGGCGGCGTCGGTCTTGGGCATGTGCGACATGGCCGGCGTGTTCTCCGGCTGCAGCGGCCACGTGATGAACGCGGTGAAGCCGTTGGTGCGCGCTTGCAGTTCGCGCACGCGCTGCAGGTGCTCGAGGCGCTCGGCCAGCGTTTCGCCGATGCCGTACATCATGGTGACCGACGTCTTCATGCCCGCGTTGTGCGCCAGCTCCATGATCTCAAGCCAACGATCGGCACCGGCTTTCTTGGGCGCCGCGATATCACGCACCCGCTGCACGAGAATTTCACCACCACCACCGGGGATGGAATCAAGGCCGGCAGCCTTGAGTTCGCGAATGACATCGGCGGCATCCATGCGGAAACGCGTGGCGAAGAAATCCACTTCGCTGGGCGAGAAGCCGTGGATGTGAATGGGGTGGTACGTCTTGATGTAGCGCAGCAGATCGAGATACCACTCGAACGGGATGTACGGATTGTGCCCGCCCTGAATGAGGATCTGCACACCGCCGAGCGCCTTGGTCTCCTCGATCTTCTCGCCGATCTGCTCGTACGAGAGCGTGTATCCCTCGCCGTGCTTTGGGCGCCGATAGAAGGCGCAGAAGCCGCAGTCGGCTACACACACGTTCGTGTAGTTGATGTTGCGGTCGACGATGTAAGTGACGACACCATGCGGATGCTTCTGCTCGCGAATGCGATCGGCTTCGAGGCCGAGCTCGAGCAACGGCGCGTTGGTGTAGAAATCGAGAAGGTCACGCATGACGGTCACGTGGGTTATGCAAAAAGTCGGTCAGGCCGCGGGCAGGAAGGCCAGTGTGCCATCGGGCACTCGGCCGGCCAGCACGAGCCGTCGGAAAAACTCAGTCAGTCCCGCGAGATGCGGATATGACAAACGGTAGTCGAGCCCTTCGAAATACTCGCGGCACGCCTCCACCGGCACGCCACTGGCGAGAGCCGCCTGCGCCGACAACTGGTCGAGATGCGCCAGCCCCCAGTCGCGCGAGGCAATGAGCGACGCGTGCGCGCCCAGCGCCGCATGCACGGGCGTACGACGCTGCGCCACCCACACGGCAAACACGAACGGGAGCCCGGTCCACTGCTTCCACACCGCGCCGAGGTCTTCGATGTGTGGATAGCGCTCGGCCCAGGGGCCGCCGCGTGAGGCGGCATCGAAGAGCTTGAGCGCCGCGTCACCGATTACGAGGCGCGCGTCGTGCTGCTCGTCGCTGAAGCGCTCGATGTCGCCCATCTCGGCGTCACCGGGTACGAACTCGGGGCGGCACTTCCACACGTGCTCGAACAGCAGTTCGAGCAGATGCACGCTGGTCATGCTGCTGCGGCTCACCACCACGCGGCGCCCACCCAAATCACGCGCGTCGCGCTTGCTGAACAGCATCACGCTGCGCACGGGGCCGTCGCTGGTAATGCCAAGTTCCGGCAGCAGCAGGAACTGGTGCGCGTCCTTCGCGTACTCGACAGCGGACACGACACTGATGTCGATGTCACCCGAGGCCATGAGGCGGTTAAGCTGCGTAGGCACGCCGTCTACCAACTGCCCGTCGAGGGGCACGATGCCGCGCTCGATGGCCCCGTACACCGGGTAGCAGTTGATATACCGGATGCGCCCTACCCGCAGCACGTCACGCCCCATGGTGGTCACGCTCAGCCCGCGGCAGGTGCGAGGGAGTCGGCCGGCGCAGTGATGCCTTCACCGGTATCGTCCGGGGCGAACTCGCGGATGACGCGATAGAACGAATCGCGTTCAGCCGGTTCCTTGGCGGCACCGCGAATGAGTTGCAGCAGTTGCGGCAGCGTCATGCCCTGCGGCGTGTTCGCGCCCACGGCGTGGTAAATCTTTTCGCGCACCACGGTGCCTTCGATGTCGTTCACGCCGAAATGCAGCGCGATCTGCGACACCGCTGTGGACACCATGATCCAGTGCGTCTTGATATGCTCGAAATTGTCGAGGAACAGCCGCCCCACGGCGAGATTGCGCAGGTCATCGATGCCCGTGGTGCTCGTGCCCTGCCGCCCCAGCGTGACGCCGAGTTCGTTGTCATCGGGGTGGTACGCGAGCGGGATGTACGCCAGAAAACCGCCGGTCTCATCCTGCAGCGTACGCAGCATGGTGAGATGTTCGAGGCGGTCTTCAATGGTTTCCACATGCCCGTACAGCATGGTGCAATTGCTGCGGATGCCGAGCTTATGCGCGGTGCGGTGCACGTCGATGTAGTCGGCGCCACCCAGCTTCTTGTCGGCGATTTGCTCGCGCACGGCTGCGCTGAATGTTTCGGCGCCACCGCCCGGAAGCGTGTCGAGCCCGGCCTCGCGCAGCGCGATGAGCACATCTTCGCGGCTCATCTTTTCGATACGCGCGATGTGCGCGATTTCGACGGCGGTGAGTGCCTTGATGTGCACCTGCGGGTGGCGCTCCTTGAGCGCCCGGAACATCGTGGTGTAGTACTCGAGGCCGGCCTGCATATCGAGGCCGCCCACAATGTGGAACTCGCGCGTGATGGTACCGTCGGCGCGGTCGGACTCGGCGAGCACCTGCTCCAGCGAGTAGCGATACGCGCCCTCTTCCTTGGGCAACCGCGCGTAGCCGCAGAAGACACAGGTCTTCCGCAGCACGCAAATGTTGGTGGGGTTGATGTGCTGGTTGGCCGCGAAGGTGACGCGGTCGCCGTGGCGCGCGCGATTCGCGGCATTCGCCATGGCACCAACCCCGAGAATGTCGGGGCTGGTAAACAGCGTGTGGCCATCGGCCGCGCTCAGGCGCTCGCCGCGCACCAGCTTTTCGCCGATGGGGCGCAGCGCAGGATCACGCAGCGTATCGAGGTCGAACGGTACTGCGAGCGGCATCAGGACATATCCGGGCTTCGGCACGGCGACACGCCGTACGTCACCTCGATAAACGCCCCGACGGGCTTACCCGTGCCAGCGTCGGAGCGCGATCGAGACGTTGTGACCACCAAACCCGGAACTGTTGGAGAGCGCAACGTTGACCGCACGCGCCTTGGGCGTGTTTGGGGTCACGTCGAGATCACATTCCGGATCGGGGGTGCTGTAATTGATGGTTGGCGGAATCATGCCATCGCGAATAGCCAACGCGCAGGCGATGAACTCCACACCACCGGCCGCGCCGAGCATGTGCCCGGTGGCCGACTTGGTCGAACTCACGGACAGCTTGTACGCCTGCTCGCCGAACACCGTCTTGATCCCGCGGATCTCGTTGGGGTCGTTGAGCGGCGTCGACGTGCCGTGGGCGTTGATGTAATCGACATCGGTGGGGGCAATCTTGCCGTCAGCCATTGCCTTACGCATGGCGCGCTGCAGCCCCTCGTGCGCCCCCGGCTGGCCCGTGAGATGATAGGCATCACCCGTGGCACCGTAGCCGATGACTTCACCGTAGATCTTGGCACCGCGAGCGAGCGCGTGCTCGAGCACTTCGAGTACGACCACGCCGGCCCCTTCACCAAGCACGAAGCCATCGCGCGTGGCATCGAACGGCCGCGAAGCGGTTGCCGGCGAGTCGTTGCGCTCGGAAAGCGCCGTCATGTTGCCGAAACCACCGATGGCCATGGGCAGCACGGAGGCTTCGGTACCACCGCAGATCATCACGTCGGCATCGCCGTACATGATGGTGCGGAACGCCTCACCGATGGCGTGGGCGCTGGTGGCACACGCCGACATGGTGGCGAAGTTCGGCCCCTTGGCGTTGAAGCGCATGGACACGACGCCCGCCGCGATATCGGCGATGTACATGGGGATGAAGAACGGCGAAATGCGCCGATTCCCCGAGTTGATCAGCGCCGAGTGCTGATCTTCCATGGTTGCCAGGCCGCCGATGCCACTGCCGATGATGACGCCGGTATCTTCGGGCACGTACCCGCCCTGATCGAGACCCGCGTCACGCATGGCCTGCACCGCGGCGCCCATGGCGTATTGCGTGAACAGGTCGGCGCGCTTGGCTTCCTTGCGGTCCATGTACAGACCCACATCGAAGCCCTTCACCTCGCACGCGAACTTCACCTTGAAGTCGGACGCATCGAACTTGGTGATGAGCGCGCCTCCCGATACTCCGCCCAGCAGGGACTGCCAGGTCGTCGCCACGTCGTTACCGACGGGCGTGATCGCCCCAAGACCCGTGACGACGACCCGCCGCCGCATCAGCCGCCGACCTTCGCCTCGAGGTACGCAATGGCGTCACCAACGGTGCGCAGCTTCTCGGCGTCTTCGTCAGGAATATCGATGTTGAATTCCTTCTCGAACTCCATGACCAATTCGACGATGTCGAGCGAGTCAGCGCCGAGGTCTTCGATGAAGCTCGCCTCGGGGGTGAGCTTCTCGCGCTCAACGCCGAGTTCCTTCTCGATGATGTCCTTGATCTTCGACGCGTTATCCGACATGGGAACGGTTCCTCTAAAGTAGTTGGAGTGAGATGGGGAACTTAGCCATGGCAAGGCGTGACAGGGAGGGCCTACCGGGACAAACCGGCAGGATTTTGCCCTCCCGCCGCCGAAATCACATCACCAGGCCGCCGTCCACCACAAAGACCTGGCCAGTGATATAGCTGGTCAGATCGGATGCGAGCACCAGCACCATGCCCGCAATGTCGTTGGGCGTACCCAACCGCTCGAGCGGAATGCCCGCGCTCATGCCAGCCCGCGCTTCGGGCGTCATGGCTGCCGTCATGTCCGTCTCGATGAATCCTGGCGCCACCACGTTGGCCAGGATGTTTCGTGACGCGAGTTCCTTGGCGATCGACTTGGTCATGCCAATGAGCCCGGCCTTGCTGGCCGCGTAGTTGGCCTGCCCCTTGTTGCCCGTGAGGCCCACCACACTGGCCACATTGATGATGCGGCCCCAGCGGCGCTTCATCATGCCACGCGACGCGGCGCGGCTGGTGGCAAAGGCGCCCCGCAAGTTCGCGTTGATGACCGCGTCCCAGTCGTCGTCTTTGAGGCGCATGAGCAGGTTGTCGCGCGTCAGCCCGGCGTTGTTGACCAGGATGTCCAAGTGTCCGAAATCCCGCTCGACCGCCTCCACCAGCGCGGCAGCCTGCGCCACCTCGCCAACATCGGCCGCATACCCGCGTACTTCGGCACCAGTCTCGGCCGCCAACTCCGCCGCGGCCGCCTCTGCCTTGGCTTGATCGCGACCCGTTACGGCCACACGGGCGCCGGCCTTGGCAAGCGTGGCCGCAATGGCTCGGCCAATGCCGCGCGTGGAGCCGGTCACCAGCGCCACGCGACCGGTGAGGTCGATTTGGATACCAGCCGACATAAGTTGAATGCCTGTCAGGAGTTCTGTGAAACGGACTCGAGGAACTTCTCAATTTCGGCCACGGTGCCCACCGCCGATGTTTTCACGGCTGGCGCAATCCGGCGCGCCAAGCCCGAGAGCACGGCTCCACTGCCGATTTCCACAAACCACGCGTCGGGATGGCGATCGGCCAGGGTCCGCATGACCCGTGTCCATTGCACGGGAGCGGTGAGCTGCTGCAGCAACAGGGCGCGCGCATCACTCGCGGTGGCAACCGGCTCGGCGTTCACGTTCGCGACAACCGGCACGGCGGGATCTTGCCAGCGTTCGGCGTCGAGCGCCAAGGCGAGCCCATCGACAGCAGGGGCCATGAGCGGCGAGTGGAAGGCACCGCTGACGGGCAACGGTAGGCAGCGCTTCGCACCAGCTTCCTTCGCCAGTTCCATGGCCCGTTCCACGCCGGCCACTTCACCGGAAATCACGACCTGCTCTTCGCTGTTGTAGTTGGCTGGCACAACGAGGCCGCGCTCGGCGGTGGCTTGGGCGCACAGGTCGTCGATGGAAGCGGTAAGGACGCCGAGAATGGCGGCCATGGCGCCTGGGCGCTGTACGCCTTGCTCGAACATCAGGGCTCCACGCCGGCGCACGATACGGGCCGCTGCCCCGAGGTCGAGCGTGCCGGCCACGTGGTATGCCGAGAACTCGCCCAGCGAGTGGCCGGCGGCTGCAACCATCCGTTTGCCTACCGCGTCGCGAATCACGGCCCAGACCGCGGCGCTGTGCGCCAGGAGCGCCGGCTGGGCATTTACGGTGCGGGTGAGTTCGTCGGCCGGGCCCTCGAACGCCAACGTGGAGAGGGCGGCGCCAACGGCGTCGTCCACCACGTGAAAGGCGTCACGCGCGGCAGGGAACGCCTCGTAGAGGTCCTTCCCCATGCCCACCTTCTGCGACCCCTGACCGGGGAGCAGGAACACGAATTCCATAGCCGTCGTGGAGCGAAAGTCGAAAGACTGGAGCGGGGCGCCAGCAGCGCCCGCTCAGGCGGTGTTCAGAAGCGGACGACCAGTGAACCCCACGTGAAGCCCGCGCCAAAGGCGGCGAACAACACGGTGCTCCCTTCGCGGATGCGCCCCTGCTCCATGGCGTCATTGAGCGCGATGGGGATGGAAGCGGCCGACGTATTGCCGAAGCGGTCGACGTTCACAAAGACCTTGTCCATCGGGATACCGGCGTGCTTTGCCGTGGCTTCGATGATGCGGATGTTGGCCTGATGCGGAATGAGCAGGTCGACATCGGCTGCCGTGATGCGCGCGCTATCGAGGGCGCGATCGGTGGCCTCGGCCATGGAGCGCACCGCGTGCTTGAACACCTCGCGGCCCGCCATCTGGATGCACGCGCGCCCTGGTGCCTCGGGCGAGAACTTCTCTGCTCCGCCACCGGCCGGACGCCACAGCAACTCCGCCAGCGCGCCATCGGAGCGCATGAACGTGGAGAGAATGCCCTTTTCGCGCTTCTCGCCCTTGGCGCGACGCAACACCGTGGCGCCTGCACCGTCGGCGAACAGAATGCACGTGTTGCGATCGGTCCAGTCGACGATGGCGCTCAGCTTTTCTGCGCCAATGACCAGCACGGTATCGGCCGCACCGCTGGCGATCATGGAGTCGCCAACAATGGCGCCGTACAACCATCCGGAACAGGCGGAGGCCACGTCGAAAGCGGCCGCGCGCGACGCGCCGAGTACTTGCTGCACTTCGACGGCCTGTGACGGCAGCAGGTGATCGGGCGAGGCGGTACCCACAATGATGACATCGATCTCGCCGGCGGTAACACCGGCCTTGGCCATGGCCTGCTGCGACGCTTTGGCGCAAAGCGAGGCGAGCGACTCGTCGGGTTCGCAGATGTGGCGCTGCCGAATGCCGGTGCGCTCGACGATCCACTCGTCGTTCGTGTCGATACCCATGGCCGCGAGGTCGTGATTGGTCACGACCTTGGCCGGCACGGCATGTCCGGTGCCGGCGATATACGAAAACGGACGCTTCATGAGGCGGTTCCGGAGGTATTGGCCTGTGGCACGGACTCGGCGAGTCGGCGGCCGATTTCTTCGGTCATCCCGGACTCGTATGCGCGCAGCGCCACCTTGATGGCGTTCTTGATCGCGCGTGGGGAGCTCTTGCCGTGCGAGATGATGGACACGCCGCGCACGCCAAGCAGCGGCGCGCCGCCGTACTCATCGACGTCGAGTTGCTTCAGGGATCCGGCCACTTCGCGCGGGTTCAGGCCAGCAACCTGGGACACCATGCCGATCAGCATGGGGCCAATCCCCTCGTAGAACTTGAGCAGGATGTTGCCGGTGAAGCCGTCGCACACGACGACATCGATGGGGCCGCGATCGCAGGTACCCTTGGGCAAGTCCCGCCCTTCGACGTTGCCGAGGAAATTGAGACCGGCGCCGAGCAGGCGCTGATGCGCGTCCTTGACGGCCAGATTCCCCTTTTCGGGCTCCTCACCGATGGATAACAACCCCACGGCAGGATTCTCACGCCCCAGCAACGCGCGCGCATACACGGTACCAATGCGCGCGAACTGCACGAGCTCCTCGGCGGCGCAGTCCACATTGGCGCCGACATCGAGAACGAGCACGGGCTGGCTGGCGGTCGGGAAGATGGTCCCGATCGCGGGTCGCGTGAGGCCGGTGTGCAGCTTGAGCAGCACCAACGACGCGGCCATCTGCGCGCCGGTGTTGCCGGCGGAGACGAACGCGTGTGCCTGCCCTTCGGCGACGCGCTTGAGGCCGACCACCATGGAGCTGTTGGTCTTGCCGCGCAGGGCGACCGAGGGCTTGTCGGTCATGGTGATGACGTCGGGCGCCTCGATGATCGAGAGGCGATCACGGACGTGCGCCAACGCGGCGAGCTCGCCACGCAAGAGCGTGTCGAGTTCGGCCTCGATGACTGCGGATTGCCCTACGAGATCGATCTGGAGATCGGGAGCCAGCGCGCCGAGCGCGTGGACGGCACCCGCGATGGGGGCCTGAGGGGCGAAATCGCCCCCCATGGCATCCACGGCGATGCGCGCCAAGCTTACGCTTCCTGCGCCGTTACCCGCTGCTCGCCCGCATAGTACCCACACTCCGCGCAAACGCGGTGCGGGCGCTTGGCCGTGCCGCACTGCGGGCACGACTGAATCACGATGGCGGGCGCGGTCTTGTGCGTGTTGCGGGCGCGCTTCCGCCGCTTCGAGGTACGGCGCTTCGGTACGGCCATGGGATGCTGACCTGAACTTTTCGAGACGTAAGGACCGGGAGTCGCTCAGCGCAGATTGCGCAGCGCGTCCCACCGGGGATCAGAGGGTGGAGGACAGGTGCAGTCCCCCGTATTGCGATCGGCGCCGCAGCTTGGACATAGCCCACGGCAATCCTCCCGGCACAGCGCGAACGCCGGAACGGCTAGCAGCCATTCCTCGCGTATCGCCGGGCGAAGATCGAGTTCGCGTTCACCGGCCGGTATCGGAATGACATCGCTTTCTTCCGCCTCGTCGACTCCTGACTCGGCAAAAATCAGCTGGACCTCGTCCGATACTGCCACAGTTGCTTCGGCCAAACACCGCCGGCACTCCGCAACCGCTGTACCTTCAAGCTGGCCGCTGAAATAAAAGCGACCTTGCCCCGCACTCGAGAGGCGGCCAGTCACGTGCACCCCGGGATCAACCGGACGCGACTCACCCTCCCCCCACACGGAATCCCCGGCGTCCAGCCAACCGTCGACGCTTTCGGCACGGGCTTCCAAACTGCGGATGTCAAAGTACAGCATAGCCGTGTAACGTAGAACGCCAGCCCCCGATTCACAAGGGCTGGCGCTCCTTTTTCACTGTCGTAGCCCGAGGGCAAGTTGCGCCCCCGCGCGGAGTTACGCGATCACGTCGGCTTCGGCGAAGAAAAAGCGCGCTTCACGTGCCGCGTTCTCATCCGAGTCCGAGGCGTGGATGGCGTTCTTCCCCTTCGACTCGGCGTACAGATCGGAAGAGCGTCGTGTAGGGAAAGAGTGTAGATCTCGGTGGT
>ERZ1645185.745-NODE-745-length-13726-cov-5.002926_pt1 | contig 13726 bp, 12 predicted proteins | sample MGYA00575351_ERZ1645185 | MGnify/ENA primary metagenome ERZ1645185 (study PRJEB40838, sample SAMN11284767) | freshwater sediment metagenome | isolation source: river sediment | host: Sediment | place: India: Jana village, Kanpur | collected 2015-12-17 ...
AGGTTGAGGAGAGATCATGGCTATCGACGTCGTTATCCCTGCGCTTGGTGAATCGATCACCGAAGCCACTGTCGGCGAATGGTTGAAGAAGCCGGGCGAGGCCGTGAAGGCGGATGAGCCGATCGTCAGCCTCGAGACCGACAAGGTCGCGGTCGAGGTGCCGGCGCCGTCCGCGGGTGTGCTCTCCGAACAGCTCGCCGCGGTGGGCGATACGGTGAATGTCGGTGCGGTGATCGCGCGCCTTGAAGCGGGCGGTGTCGCCGCCGCGCCTGCGAAGGCCGCGGCTCCGAAGGCTGCAGCGCCTGCCAAGGCAGCCGCGCCCGCCGAAGCCAAGCAGTCTCCCGCTGTCACTGTTGCCCTCGCCGAAACCGGCGTCGACGCCGCGAACGTGCAGGGTACGGGCAAGGACGGACGCCTCACGAAGGCCGATGTGCGGAGCGCGGCGACAGCCCCGGCGCCTGCTGCTGCGGCGCCTGCTGCCGGTGCCCGTCAGGAAGAGCGTGTGCGCATGACGCGCCTGCGCCAGACGATCGCGCGCCGCCTCAAGGAAGCGCAAAACACCGCCGCCATGCTCACGACCTTCAACGACGTCGACATGACGGCGGTGATGGAAGCGCGCGACCGCTACAAGGACATGTTCGAAAAGAAGCATGGCGTTCGCCTCGGCTTCATGAGCTTCTTCACCAAGGCCTGCTGCCTTGCGCTGAAGGACGTCCCCTCGGTCAACGCCACGATCGAAGGCGACGAGATCGTCTATCGCAACTACGCCGACATCGGCGTCGCGGTCAGCTCACCGGGCGGCCTCGTCGTGCCGATCCTGCGCAACGCCGATGCATTGTCGTTCGCGGAAACCGAGAAGGCGATCGGTGACTTCGGCCGCCGCGCGCGTGACGGTCAGCTCAAGATCGAGGAACTGCAGGGCGGCACCTTCACCATCTCGAATGGCGGCGTGTTCGGTTCGCTGCTCTCGACGCCGATCCTCAATCCGCCGCAGTCCGGCGTGCTTGGGATGCACCGCATCGAGGAGCGTCCGGTGGTCCGCGATGGCCAGATCGTCGTGCGCCCGATGATGTATCTCGCGCTCAGCTACGATCATCGCCTGATCGATGGCCGCGAAGCGGTGACCTTCCTCGTGCGCGTCAAGGAAGCGCTGGAAGATCCGACCCGGCTGGTGCTCGACCTCTAAACGGTCTCGTCGACGTCGATATCGAAGCCCGGTGGCGCGCCTGCCGGGCTCTGGTCCCAGCTGCCGCGCAACCGCGCCAGCGGTCGCATCAGCCAGGGCATGTTTCGCCACATGAAGCCGGGGCGGTGCGTCCAGTAGCGCGAGCGTTCGAGCCATGGGCTGTGGAAGTTCATCGCGATCGAAACGCGGTCGCCGTCGCCCTCGTGGGGCTCGACGCGGTGTGAGACCCACGAGGGCCACATCAACATTTCGCCGTTCGAAGGCGCATAGCGGAAGCTGCGACGCGTTGCGGACTGGAGCGTCTGCACGCCGCTCCAAAGATCTTCAAACACGATGTCGCCGCCCTTGTCGGCATTCGAAGGCGCGCCTGCCACATAGTAGCAGGCCGACCAGTTCCAGTTGAGCATCACATGGTCGTGGGCGCGGTTGTACGCGCCACCCGGCGGATTGACGTTGGCCCAGCCGTCCATGCGCCATTGCCGGGGCGCAGGCTGCTGCTCGCCCTGCCGCCACTGCGCGGTCGCGTCTGTGGCGCGCGCGGCTGCCCATTGCGCCAGCATTCGGGTCGCGCGGTCCTCCCAGCCAGGAAGGTCGCGCTTCGAATGCCAGCCGCCGACGTTCGTGCGCTGCATTCCCTTGGAGATGCGCCGGCGCTTCTCGATGGCGGCCAGGATCTCCGCCTGCCAGTATTCCGCCTCTTCCCAGCGGAAAATCAGCAGCGGCGCTGCAAACAGGTTGATCTGGCTCGCGACGTTCGATGCCGAACTGCGATTGATGAACTCGATACGTGTCACGCCTGCTGAACACCCCCGTTACGAATCGACGAAATTCGTTTCGTACCCATTATCATTTCATGTTCGCTTCTAAATCGCCACCCACTGCGTTAAGAGCGGCCCGAATCCCTGATCTCCCACATTAGACAGGCAAGGTTGACGATGGCTGAAGAGTTCGACGTGATCGTGATCGGTGCAGGCCCCGGCGGTTATGTCGCCGCCATTCGGGCGGCGCAGCACGGGCTCAAGGTGGCCTGTGTCGAAAGCCGCGAAACGCTGGGTGGAACCTGCCTCAACGTTGGCTGCATCCCTTCGAAGGCGCTCCTCCACGCCTCGGAGCTCTATGCGCACGCGGCGGACGGCAGCCTTGCGAAGTTCGGCGTTGAAACCTCGGGCGTGAAGCTGAACCTGGGCGCTATGCTGGATGAAAAGCTGGCAGCAGTGAAGGGCCTGACCGATGGGATCGCCTTCCTGTTCAAGAAGAACAAGGTAACGTGGCTGAAGGGCCGCGCGCGCTTCACCGGCAAGTCGAGCATCGACGTGGGCGGCGCGGCGTATACGGCGAAATCGATCGTGATCGCGACGGGCTCCTCGGTGACCCCATTGCCGGGAGTGGAGATCGACCAGAAGGTCGTCGTCGATTCCACCGGCGCGCTGTCGCTGCCGAAGGTGCCGAAGCACCTTGTCGTCATCGGCGGCGGCGTGATCGGCCTCGAGCTCGGCTCGGTGTGGATGCGTCTCGGCGCGAAGGTTACGGTCGTCGAGTATCTGGACCAGATTCTCCCCGGCATGGACGGGGACGTGCGCAAGGACATGGCGCGCCTTCTGAAGAAGCAGGGCATGGAATTCCGCACCAGCACCAAGGTGACGGGCGTGAAGGTCGCCAAGGGTACGGCCGCGGTGACGGTGGAGCCTGCGGCAGGCGGTGCGGCAGAAACGCTGGAAGCGGACGCGGTGCTCGTCTCCATCGGCCGCCGCCCCAACACCGATGGCCTCGACCTCGACAAGGCGGGCGTGGTGCTGAACGCGCGCGGCCAGATTGAGGTCGGTCACAAGTTCGAAACCGGCGTCGCAGGCATCTACGCGATCGGCGACGTGACGCCGGGGCCGATGCTCGCGCACAAGGCTGAAGACGAAGGCGTCGCAGTGGCAGATTTCCTCGCGGGCCGTGTCGGCTATGTGAACCACGACGTGATACCGGCGGTCGTTTACACGATGCCGGAGGCAGCGAGCGTCGGGAAGACCGAAGACGAGCTGAAAGCGGCGGGCGTCGAGGTCAAGGTCGGCAAGTTCCCGTTCGCGGGCAATAGCCGCGCCAAGACCAACCGTGACACGGACGGCTTCGTGAAGGTTATCGCTGACGCGGCCACCGACCGCGTGCTCGGCGTTCACATCGTCGGGAGCTTGGCAGGCACGATGATCGCGCAGGCCGCGCAGGCGATGGAGTTTGGCGCCTCAAGCGAGGATATCGCGCTCACCTGCCACGCGCACCCGACGCATTCCGAAGCGCTCAAGGAAGCGGCGATGGCCGTGGAAGGCAAAGCCATCCACGTCTGAACGACTCTGATCCGGGAGGGCCGGTCGCTGCCTCAGCGCAGCGAAAGCGACGGCTGCTTGCGGTCGTCCGACCGTGTTTGCGCCACGGTACGCCAGGCATCCTTGCGACGTTCGGCAACGCAGATCGAATGCTCGACGCTGCCCTTCCGCTCGTTGCGGCAGCTTTGCTTCACGTCTTCGTCGATGCGTGTGTGAATGCTCGGGTCGGCGAGATGCGCCGATTGGTCTTTAGCGGCGGCTTTGGCCGGGAAACCGGTAAGCAGGAAAGCTGCGACCACCGGTACCAGCATCACCGCGCCAACGGTTATGCGTAGAGACTGGCTCACGTCCTCTGTCCTCGTTCACTCTTCCCCAGCCCCTCGCGGCACGATCACCGCATCTGCGGCCATATACGCCGGACCGGCTCCGTAATATTGTACGGATTCGACAAACATCTTCCTAATGTCGACGAAAATATCACACTGTGGCGCGAGGCATACAGTGGAGCCGCTGTGGACCAATGCTCCCGATCAGCGAAACAGCCACTTCAACCAAGCGGGCGGAGCTTTCGCGGCCACCGAGACAGGGCGCAATCCCGCGCAAGCGATGCAACGCGCCTGCATGGAAGGACCGGAGGCGATCGCGCTGGTTTCCGCGAGCATCGACAGGCTCTTCATCTGCTGCACGCGTGCGAGCCGCGTGAGCGCATCGGGCGGCGCGGCTTCGCCTTCGTCGGCAGAAAACAGGCTGTTCAGCACTTGCAACGGGATCGGCGGGGCGACCTCCACGTCCACGGTGCGGATTTTGCCGGGCTGCAGCCCGGCACGCTTCGCAGCGGCGTCGACCGCGGCGTCGAGGCCGCCGAAATGGTCAACGAGCTTCAGTTGCCGCGCGGTGCCGCCGTCCCACACACGGCCCTGCCCGATCGCATTGACGCGCTCAACCGGGAGTTTCCGCGCCGCGCCGACGATCAGCATGAAGCGCGCGTACATATCCTCCACCGAGGCTTGCAGCAGCGCGCCGACCTCGGGCGTGATGCCATCGAGCACGTCCGGGGCGCCGGAAAAGGGCGTGCTCTTCACGCCGTCGGCATTGATCCCTAATTCTTCAAGTGTGCGCTGAAAGGTCGGGATGATCGCAAACACGCCGATCGAGCCGGTGATCGTGGAGGGCTGCGCATAGATCTCGTCTGCGGCGGTTGCGATCCAGTAGCCGCCGCTCGCTGCGACCGGGCCGAACGAAGCAACAATGGGCAGACCCTGCGACTTCGCGGTCATCAGCGCCTCGCGAATCTGCTCCGACGCCGTGACCGAGCCGCCGGGGGAATCGATCCTCACGACGAGCGCCTTGATGCTGTCGTCGGTAAGCGCCTCGTCGATCAGGCCCGCGATGGTCTGCCCGCCTGCCGTGCCAGACGGCGCCTCGCCGTCGACGATCTCGCCGGAAACATAGACGATACCGACAGCATCGCCGCCGCCCATCGGTCCTGCAGCGCTGTGTGCATAGCGATAATCGGCAAGGGCGATGCCATTGAAGCCTCCCGGCGCGCCATCGTCGCCGCTTCCCACGACCTTCGCCAGCATCTCGCCGAACGCGACGCGCGTGCCGATGTGATCGACCATGCCGCCCTTGAGCGCGGCCTGTGCGAAGCCGCCGCCGGAGGCGGAGAGCAGGCGGGGGAGGGATTGCATGTAGGTGCGGACATCGGCGCTCTTGCGACGCGTCGAGACGTCCGTCATCCAGGTTTCCCACAGGCTGTCGACGAGCGCCTGATCGGCGGCCTTCGCCTCGGGCGACCCTTCGGTGCGCGTGAAGGGTTCAACCGCGGACTTGAAGGTGCCGACGCGGAACACGTTGACGTCGACTTTCAACTTGTCGAGCGCGTCCTTGAAATAGAGGCCGGAGCCGCCGGGGCCGGTGAGGAGCACCGCGCCGAGCGGCGCGAGCCATACCTCGTCGGCGTGCGCGGCGAGGTAGTAGCCGTCATCGAGGTAGGCGGAGGAGAAGGCGTAGACCTTCTTGCCGCTGGTCTTGAATGCGGTGAGCGCGGAGCCGATCGACTGCAGGTTCGCAAGGCCGCCGCCCCAGAAGCCGTCGAGATCGAGCACCAGCGTCTTGACGCGCTTGTCCTTCGCGGCCGCGTTGATCGCGTGGATCACGTCGGCAGCCTCAGTCTCGCCGGGGAGGCTCGGGCCGCCCGTCAACATCGAGAGCGGATCGGGGTCGGTGGCCTGATCGACGACATAGCCTTCGATGTTGAGCACGAGCGCGCCGCCTTCCGGCACGCTGATGGGGGCCGCACCTTGTCTTAGCGCGAGGATCGCAAATAGCAGCAACAACAGGAAAAGGAGCGCCAGCCCGTCCTTGACGCCGACCAGAAATCGCCAGAAACCGCGCAGGATCGCCATGGTGTTTCCTTAAGAGGATTGAGCCGGTGTAGCGGCATGGGCTTTGAAGGCCAAGGATAGGCCCCCGAGCGTTACAAAAAAATTCACAGGCCGGCCGTTGACACCCCGGGGGGTGGGGCACATATCCCACCGCGTTGGCACTCGCTCCCTGTGAGTGCCAATATCGGAATTCGAAACTTGAACGAGAGGGTGACACGAATGGGCTTCCGTCCTCTGCACGATCGCGTGCTGGTCCGCCGCATCGAGGCTGACGAAAAGACCGCCGGGGGTATTATCATCCCGGATACCGCCAAGGAAAAGCCGCAGGAAGGCGAAGTTGTCGCCGCCGGCGCGGGCGCCAAGAACGAAGAGGGCAAGGTTTCTCCGCTCGACGTGAAGGCTGGCGACCGCATTCTGTTCGGCAAATGGTCGGGCACCGAGGTCAAGGTCAACGGTGAAGACCTGCTCATCATGAAGGAAAGCGACATTCTCGGCATCATTGGCTGAGAACGCGCTTTTTTCATTTCAGATCCCAGGAAAGGGTAGTCAAACATGGCAGCCAAAGACGTAAAATTCGGCCGCGACGCGCGTGAGCGCATCCTTCGCGGTGTGGATATCCTCGCCGATGCGGTCAAGGTCACGCTGGGGCCGAAGGGCCGCAACGTCGTGATCGACAAGAGCTTCGGCGCGCCGCGCATCACCAAGGACGGTGTGACGGTCGCGAAGGAAATCGAGCTCAAGGACAAGTTCGAGAACATGGGCGCGCAGATGTTGCGCGAAGTGGCCTCGAAGACCAACGACATCGCCGGCGACGGTACGACCACCGCCACGGTGCTCGCGCAGTCGATCGTCCGCGAAGGCATGAAGTCGGTCGCGGCCGGCATGAACCCGATGGACCTGAAGCGCGGCATCGACCTTGCCGTCACCAAGGTCATCGAGAACCTCGCTGCCCGTTCGAAGGCGGTTGCCGGTTCTGACGAGATCGCCCAGGTCGGCACGATCTCCGCGAACGGTGACGTCGAAGTCGGCAAGATGATCGCCGAGGCGATGGACAAGGTCGGCAAGGAAGGCGTCATCACCGTCGAGGAAGCCAAGGGCCTCACCAGCGAGCTGGAGACGGTCGAGGGTATGCAGTTCGACCGCGGCTACCTGTCGCCGTACTTCATCACGAACCCGGAGAAGATGCAGGTCGAACTCGATAACCCGCATATCCTGATCCACGAAAAGAAGCTCTCGAACCTGCAGGCGATGCTGCCGATCCTCGAAGCCGTGGTGCAGAGCGGCCGTCCGCTCCTCATCATCGCTGAAGATATCGAGGGCGAGGCGCTTGCGACGCTCGTGGTCAACAAGCTGCGCGGCGGCCTCAAGGTCGCGGCCGTGAAGGCGCCGGGCTTCGGCGATCGCCGCAAGGCGATGCTGGAGGACATCGCGATCCTCACCAACGGTCAGATGATCAGCGAAGACCTCGGCATCAAGCTCGAGAACGTCACGCTCGGTATGCTTGGCCAGGCCAAGAAGGTCACGATCGACAAGGACAACACCACGATCGTCGACGGCGCTGGTGACAGCGAGCAGATCAAGGGCCGTGTCGAGCAGATCCGCGCCCAGATCGAGACGACGACCAGCGATTACGACCGTGAGAAGCTCCAGGAGCGTCTCGCGAAGCTCGCGGGCGGCGTTGCCGTGATCAAGGTTGGCGGTGCCACCGAAGTCGAGGTGAAGGAGAAGAAGGACCGCGTCGACGACGCGCTGCACGCCACGCGCGCGGCCGTTGAAGAGGGCATCGTCCCCGGCGGCGGTACGGCGCTTCTCTATGCGACCAAGGCGCTTGAGGGTCTTGCTGGTGCCAACGAGGACCAGACCCGCGGTATCGACATCATCCGCCGCGCGCTTCAGGCGCCGGTGCGTCAGATCGCGCAGAACGCCGGTCATGACGGTGCCGTCATCGCTGGTAAGCTGATGGACGCCAAGGACGAGAAGCTTGGCTTCAACGCCCAGACCGATGCCTACGAAGACCTGGTGAAGGCCGGCGTCGTCGACCCGACCAAGGTCGTCCGCACCGCGCTGCAGGACGCCGCGTCGGTCGCGGGCCTGCTCATCACCACCGAGGCGACGATCGCCGAGCTGCCGGAAGACAAGCCGGCGCCGGGCGGTATGCCGGGTGGCATGGGCGGCATGGGTGGCATGGACTTCTAAGTCCAGTCAGCTGCAGTCAAAAGAAAGGCCGTCGGGTGATCCCGGCGGCCTTTTTCTTGCCTATCATCAATCGAGATCGATAACGGGCAAAAAGAAACGGGCCGCATCCGAAGATGCGGCCCGTTCTTTTTTCCGAACTGTCAGTAAAGCTTACTGAGCAGCTTCTTCGGCCGTAGCAGCGGCGTCCGCAGCAGCGTCGGCACCGGCAGCGGCTGCGTCGGCGGCACCGGCAGCGGCGTCAGCGGCGCCAGCAGCGGCATCGGCCGTCGCGTCGGCAGTCGCATCCATCGCGGCGTCGGTTTCGGCGACAGCGGCATCAGCAGCAACAGCAGCGTCTTCAGCCGCGGCATCCACGGTCGCGTCGGCGGCTTCTTCGGTCTTCTCGCTGCAAGCGGCGAGGCCGAGGCCGGCGACGAGCGCGAGAGCTGCGAAACCCTTGGTAACATTGCGCATCGACTTGTTCCCCTAGAACAGTTTGTATTGACCCTGCGCCCAATAATGGGAGCGGCGCGGATTGTCACGGAAAACCTTGTCTGTGGGAAGAGATTTGATGCCGCCGCGCAAAATATTTTTGTGAAGAACTTTCGCGATCCGCAGTCTGCTTCACGGGCGCCCACTTAATGTCTTGTAAAACAATAGATATTCTTCGGGTTGGGGGGTGCGCCCTGCGCCGGCGGATCGGGCCGGCGCAGGGCTGAAGTGCTCCAAAATACCGCAGGTATCGGATTCGGCACGATAAATTCGGTGTGCGAAGAGGGGCCGGCGCGATTCGCGGACGGCATTCGCCCCCTTACGGCGTGACGGTTTGGGCCTTGGGCTCGTCCGTATCAGATGCGGGCGCGAGCGCTTCCTCTGTCGCGGGTTCGGACGCCACGGCGTCTTCGACCGGCGCGGTGGGGGCTGGCGTCTCGTCATCGAAGGTCGGCGTGAAATTGTCTTCAGGCGGGTCGCCATCGTAAATGTCGTGGAGGCGTTGCTGGAGATAGGCGGCGCGAACGGTCGCATATTCGTCGAGGGCTGTGGCGAGCAGCGGGTCGGCCGTGTCGACGAGGCGTGAGCGCAGATCGATCGCCTCGCCGGCAGTGACGCCGAGCCGCTCCGTGCCGCTCAGGCCGGCGACCTCCTTTTGGAACTTGGGCCACGGGTCCGTAACCGAATCGACGCCGAAGCCGACGGTGTCGCGAAGCGTGGAGGGGCCGAGCAGCGGGAGCATGATGTAAGGCCCCGATCCGACGCCCCACGCCGCGAGCGTCTGGCCGAAGTCCTCTTCCTGCTTGGGAAGCCCCATTTCGGTCGCGTGGTCGAAGAGGCCGGCAACGCCGAACGTCGAGTTGATCATGAACCGATCGACCGCCCGGAAGGCGACCTTGAACTTGCCCTGCAACACCGCGTTGATGAACGAAAGCGGCTCGTCGACATTGTCGAGCGCGTTCGAGACGCCGCGCCGCGCGATGCCGGGAACGACAGCGCGGTAGCCTTGGGTCACTGGCTTGATGACGGCCGTGTCGACGCCCTTGTTGAATGAATAGATCGCCCGATTGGTCTTTTCGAACCGGTCGAGCTCTGCCTCCGAAACGCCGCCCGGTGTTGTGACGCAGCCGGCAAGAAGCGGGGCGACGAGGAGGGAGACGAGTGGGACGGTGCGTGCGGACATGAGGTTTCCCGAATAACGCTGGGCGACAAGGCGCGGAACCTAGAGTTCCACGATGGTCTGTGACAACGTATTTCGTTCATTGACCGCATATAAAGATATCTTTATATCCCTTTTCATGCAGCCTGCGCTCGACCTTTTCCGCGCTCTCGCCGATCCGTCAAGGCTTCGGATCATGGCGCTCGTGCGCTCGATGGAGCTGTCGATCGGCGAGCTTGCCGAGGTGCTCGGGCAATCGCAGCCGCGCGTGTCGCGGCATGTGCGTATCCTGGCCGAGGCGGGGCTTCTCGTGCGGCACAAGGAAGGCGCCTGGGTTTTCCTGCGGATCGAAGGCGCGGGGCTTGCCGGCGAGGTCGGCGGGCTTCTGGACCGTATGCTGGACGGCAGCGCCGCCGTCGCGGCGGATACGCGGCGGCTCGACGAGATTCGCGCGCGCCGGGTCGCCGAAATGCGCAGCTATTTCGATGCCCATGCCGAAGGCTGGGACGGTATCCGTTCGATGCACGTTTCCGATGATGAGGTCGAGGCGGCGATTCTGCGAGCGCTTGCTGCGCGCCCGGTCGGCTATCTGCTGGACGTCGGCACGGGGACGGGGCGGATGCTGGAGCTGCTCGCGCCGGGGTCGCGCGGCGCGATCGGCGTCGACCGCAGCGCGGACATGCTTCGCGTCGCGCGCGGCAAGCTGGAGGCGGCGCGGCTCGGACATTGCGAGGTGCGGCAAGCCGATATGTATGCCCTCCCGCAGGCAGACGGCAGCATCGATACGGTGCTGCTGCACCAGGTTCTACACTATGCGGACAATCCTTCGGGTGCGATCGCAGAAGCTGCGCGCGTGCTCGCGCCGGGCGGACGTCTGCTTGTTGTCGATTTCGCGCCGCATACGCTCGAAGAACTGCGCGCAAACCACGCGCACACGCGTCTCGGGTTCGCCGACGACGCCGTGCTTGGCTGGATGCGCGAAAGCGGCCTGGAAGGCCGTGTTATGGATCATCTGAAAGGGGGCACGTTGACCGTCAGCATCTGGCTTGGGGAAAAGACCCCGCTCGCGAAAAGGAAAGCGGCATGATCCTGACACTCGATCAGATGACGGAAGCGCAGAACGCTGTCCGCCAGCCCCTGTTCGCGGATCTGCGCGGCGACATCGGCGTGTCGTTCGAATTCTTCCCGCCCAAGACGGAGAAAATGGAGGAGACGCTGTGGGAGTCGATCAAGACGCTTGAACCGCTGCATCCGCGTTTCGTCTCCGTCACATACGGTGCGGGCGGATCGACACGGGAGCGTACGCACGCCACTGTTTCGCGCCTAGTGCGCGAAACGACGCTGACACCTGCCGCGCATCTAACTTGCGTCGATGCCTCGCGCGGCGAGATTGATGACGTCGCACGCGCCTATTGGGATGCGGGCGTTCGGCATATCGTGGCGCTACGCGGTGATCCACCGCGCGCGGGCGAACGCTTCGTGCCGCGCGCGGACGGATATGAGAACGCCGCCGCACTCGTCGCGGGGCTTCGCCGCGTCGCAGACTTCGAGATCAGCGTTGCAGCCTACCCGGAAATGCACCCGGAGGCCGCGAGCATCGCGCAGGATCTCGACAATCTGAAGCGCAAGCTCGATGCGGGCGCGCACCGCGCGATCACGCAGTTCTTCTTCGAGCCCGAAACCTATTTCCGTTTCCGCGATAACGCTGCTGCGGCAGGTCTCGATGCCGAGATCGTGCCCGGCATCCTGCCGGTCAGCAATTTCGCGCAAACGAAACGCATGGCCGAGATGTGCGGCACGGCGATTCCCGGCTGGATGGGGCGGCTGTTCGAGGGGCTGGAAGAGCGGCCCGCAGCGCGCGGTCTCGTCGCCGCCACCGTCGCCGCCGAATTCTGTCGGCGCCTTTACGCGGGCGGGGTTCGCGAATTCCATTTCTACACATTGAACCGCGCTGATCTCAGCTACGCGATATGCCACATGCTCGGGAAGCGCGCGAACGGAGAACAGGCATGACGAACGCAGCAGAGCGCCTGCGCGCGGAAGCTGCGAAGCGCATCCTCATCAACGACGGCGCGTTCGGCACGGCGATCCAGACCTATGGGCTGGATGAAGCAGCTTATCGCGGCAATTACGATCTCGGCCACGATCAGAAGGGCAACAACGACCTTCTGGTCCTGACCCGCCCCGACATCGTGCGCGCAATCACGCGCGGCTATGCCGATGCGGGCGCGGATATCCTTGCCACCAACACCTTCAACGCCAACCGGATCAGCCAGGCGGATTACGGCGCGGAGCATCTGGTCGCGGAGATGAACCACGCCGCCGCCCGCATCGCACGCGAAGAGGCGGATGCCGCAACTGCGCGCGACGGGAAGCCCCGCTTCGTCGCGGGCGCGATCGGGCCGACGAACAAGACGCTGTCGCTGTCGCCCGACGTGAACGATCCGGGCTTCCGCGCCGTGACGTTCGACGAGGTGAAGGAGGTTTACAAGGAGCAGGCCGAAGCACTGCTCGATGCGGGATCGGATTTCATCCTCATTGAAACGATCTTCGACACGCTGAACGCCAAGGCCGCGATCATGGGGCTTATCGAACTCGGCGAAACGCGCGGCGCGCGCATCCCCATGATGATATCGATGACGATCACCGACATGTCGGGCCGCAATCTTTCGGGTCATTCGGTGGAAGCGTTCTGGTATGCGGTGCGCCATGCCGAGCCGGTGACGATCGGGCTCAACTGTTCGTTCGGCGCGAAGGAACTGCGCCCGCACGTGCAGGCATTGTCGCGCATCGCCGATACGCTGGTGATGGTCTATCCGAACGCGGGGCTTCCGAATGAACTCGGGCAGTATGACGAGGCGCCCGATACCACCGGCGGCATGATCCACGAATGGGCGGAGTCGGGGCTTATCAACATCGTCGGCGGCTGCTGCGGCACGACCGCTGCGCATATCGCCGCGATGGCCAGAGCCGTTGAGGGGCTGCCGCCCCGCGCCATTCCGCACCTCGAACCGGCGATGCATCTTGCCGGCCTCGACGCCTTCACACTCGCCTGAACTGCACATCATGACACAGAACACCGCGCGTTTCGTCAATATCGGCGAGCGCACCAATGTTACCGGATCGGCGAAGTTCAAGAAGCTGATCATGGCGGGCGATTACACCGCCGCCATCGAGGTCGCGCGCGATCAGGTGGAAAACGGCGCACAGATCATCGACGTCAACATGGACGAGGGCCTGCTCGACGCCGAACACGCGATGGAGACATACCTGAAGCTCATCGCGGCGGAGCCCGATATCAGCCGCGTGCCGGTGATGATCGACAGTTCCAAATGGAGCGTGATCGAGGCGGGCCTGAAGTGCGTGACCGGCAAGCCGATCGTGAATTCGATCAGCATGAAGGAAGGCGAGAAAGCCTTCCTTGAGGCCGCGCGCAAGGTGCGTGCCTATGGCGCCGCTGCCGTCGTGATGGCATTCGACGAGGTGGGGCAGGCCGATACCGCCGCGCGCAAGGTCGAGATCTGCGAGCGCGCTTACAAGCTCCTCACCGCCAACGGCTTTCCGCCCGAAGACATCATCTTCGACCCCAACATCTTCGCGGTGGCGACGGGGATCGAGGAGCACAACAACTACGGCGTCGACTTCATCGAGGCGACGCGCGAGATTCGGAAACGCTGCCCGTACGTGCATATTTCGGGCGGGCTTTCCAACCTCTCCTTCAGTTTCCGGGGCAACGAGCCCGTGCGCCGCGCGATGCACAGCGTGTTCCTGTATCACGCTATTCCCGCGGGAATGGACATGGCGATCGTCAACGCGGGCCAGCTCGACGTTTACGACACGATCAACCCCGAACTGCGCGAAGCGTGCGAGGATGTGGTTCTCAATCGCCGCCCGGATGCGACCGAGCGTTTGCTGGAGATCGCCGAGCGCTTCCGCGGCGATGGCCAGGTTGCCGAGAAGGCGACAGAGGAATGGCGGATGCTGCCCGTGCAGAAACGCCTGGAACATGCGCTGGTGA
>ERZ1645185.746-NODE-746-length-13721-cov-7.214474_pt1 | contig 13721 bp, 14 predicted proteins | sample MGYA00575351_ERZ1645185 | MGnify/ENA primary metagenome ERZ1645185 (study PRJEB40838, sample SAMN11284767) | freshwater sediment metagenome | isolation source: river sediment | host: Sediment | place: India: Jana village, Kanpur | collected 2015-12-17 ...
GCTGGCATTTCGAGGCATCGTCTCGGATAATATCCGCTAGCATTGTGCCCGATTCCGGGCAATACCGTCACCCTCAGCCTTGGAACCGCCATGATCATCGAGAAAAACGCCGTCGTCACCTTCCATTACACCGTTGCCGAAACCGGACAGGCGCCGATGGAAAGCTCGAAAGACAGCCAGGCGCTCAGCGTATTGATCGGTCACGGCGCCATCATTCCTGGATTGGAAGCGGCTTTGACCGGCAAGCAGGCCGGCGATCATGTCGAGGTCACGGTAACGCCCGATCAGGCCTACGGCGAGCGCCGCGATGGTATGACCCAGCGTATCCCGAAAAAACTGTTCAAGAACGCCAAGCTGGTTCCCGGCATGCAGGTCGTGCTGCCGACCGAAATGGGTCCGCGCGCGATGACCGTGCTGAAAGTGGGGTTGACCGCAGTCGATGTCGATCTCAACCATCCGATGTCCGGGAAAAACCTGGATTTCACCGTCGATATCGTCTCCGTCCGCGCTGCTACGGAAGAGGAAATCAGCCACGGCCACGTGCATGGCGAGGGCGGCGTTCAGCACTGACTTCCGGCCTATGGCGTAATCAGGAAGCGTACCATATCGTGGTGCTTTAGCCAAAGCCACCGCCCATGATCGAAGCGCCGTTCAATGCATCCCAAGGGAACTATCCTGCGCGCATCGACATGCTGGATGGCATCCGCGGCTTTGCCCTGTTCGGCATTCTGCTGATGAACCTCGAGGCCTTCAACGGACCGATCATCGGTGCCATGTCCGGCATCGATTCCGGCCTGCAAGGAATCGATTACCTTGCCGATGCCCTGATCTACGTTCTCGTGCAAAGCAAATTCTGGATGCTTTTTTCGTTGCTGTTCGGCGTCGGCTTCGCCGTGATGCTCGAGCGCATTCGGATCGTTGGCGGCTGTTTCGAAGCCGTGTACCGCCGCCGACTGTTTTTCCTGATGCTGATCGGCCTGTGCCATCTGTGGCTGATATGGGAGGGCGATATTCTGTTTTCCTATGCTCTGGCGGGATTCGTACTGCTCGGCTGGCAGCGTTCCGGCGGCGATTTCGGCTTGCCTGCGATCATCGCTTGGTTCTGTACGCCCTTACTGGTGCTGGCCGGTATCGGCATGTTGAACGGCGCAGGATCGGAAGCGGATGGACATTTCAACAGGTTATTGTCAGAACAGATACAAATCATGGGTTCGGGCAGCTACGCCGAAGCCGTGCAATGGCGGATTGGCAAATTCGGCCAGGATCTGGCGTCCAACATTTTCCTGCTACCGATGACGGTGGCGCTGTTTGCCTTGGGCGTGCGCATTTACCGTCAGGGCCTGGCCATGCCATTGCCGCAAGCCGATTCCGCATCATTACGTCATGCCGCGATGCATTGGGGTGCGGGCCTGCTGCTGATGCTGCTGAGTGTCTGGATCGCGCCCGAAATCGACCCGACCGGATCAGACAGCCTGTTTGCCATCATCAATATTCTCAATCTGCTGGCCGGCGCTTTGATGTCGGTGGGCATGTTCTTCGGCCTGCGCTGGTGCTGGGCGACGCCGGCCGGAAGGCGCATATTGCGGCCGCTGGCGCCGGCAGGTCGGATGGCGCTCAGCAACTATCTGACCCATTCCATCCTGTGCACCCTGATTTTCTACGGATACGGGTTCGGGTTTTACCAGCAGCTGCCGCGTGTCTGGCATATCCCGTTCGCGCTGGCACTGATCGCCGCGCAGGCGGTATTCAGCGCATGGTGGTTGGACCGTTTCAGCATGGGTCCGGTGGAATACCTCTGGCGCTGGGCGACTTACGGCAGGCGCCCGAAGTTTGTATCATAGTGGCAGTTCATTCAATGGCTGGCCATGGCGACCGAATCTGAAGATGTGCTGATACTCGGCGGCGGCGTCATCGGCCTGAGTTGCGCTTTGTTCCTGCTGCAGGCCGGGCGTTCGGTGCGCATTCTCGAGAAAGGCCGCGTCGGCGCAGCCACCTCGCACGGCAATTGCGGCACCATCACCCCCAGTCACGCACCGCCGCTGGCGGCGCCGGGCATGATCGGCAAGGCGCTGAAATACATGGCGCAGGCCGACGCGCCGTTCTATATCAAGCCCTCGACCGATCTGTCCCTGCTGGATTGGCTGCTGCGCTTTTCGCTGCGCTGCAATGAAAAAGACCATCGCCGTGACGCCTTGGCCAAAGCGACATTGCTCAATGCCTCACGCCGCCTGCTGCAAAGCACGATTGAAAGCCATGGCATCGATTGCCAGTTCCGTTCCAGCGGCGTGATGTATGTGTGCAAAAGCCCCCAGCGTCTGGACGAACTGGGCGCCGAGCTGCCCTTGCTGAAGGAATGCGGCGTGTCGGCGGAAGTGCTGGACGGACCTGCCTTGGCGTTGCGCGAACCGGCGCTGCTGCCGGGCATGGCCGGCGGCGTGTTCTTCCCAGACGATGCGCATTTCAGGCCCGATGCCTATTGCGCGGAACTGGAGCGCCTGGTCAGGCGGCTGGGCGGCGTGATCGAAGAAGGCTGCGAAGTGCTGTCGCTGCGCGCGCAGGGAGACAGGATTGTTACTGTCGAAACCTCCTGCGGTATGCGTTCCGCCCCGCAGATACTGGTGGCGCTGGCATCCTGGTCGCCGGCACTGGTCAAGGATGTGGGGCTGGCGTTGCCGATACAGCCGGGCAAGGGCTATTCGATCACCTACACGCTGCCGGCGATTGTACCGAAAACCCCGTTGGTGTTGACCGAACGCAGCGTCTGTGTCACCGCTTGGCAGGACGGTTACCGGCTCGGCAGTACCATGGAGTTTTCCGGCTTCGATGACACCCTCAATGCCAAGCGCTTGGCGGCATTGGAGCGCGGCGCCCACGAATACCTGCACGAACCCTTCGGTGAAGAAGCCAAGGAACGCTGGTTCGGCTGGCGGCCGATGACCTACGACGATCTTCCGATCATCGGTCCATCGCCGAAACACAGGAACCTGTTCCTGGCCACCGGCCATGGCATGCTCGGCATGAGCATGAGCGCCATCACCGGGCAATTGCTGGCGGAATTGCTGACCGGCCGCGAACCATCGATCGACATCGCACCGTTCGCGCCGGGCCGTTTCTGATGCATACCTTCGAACTGCTCCAAGGAACACTGCCGCTGTTGGTCAGCCTGCCGCATAACGGTTCGGAGATTCCCGACGATATCCGTTCGACGCTGAAACCGTTCGCACACACGGCGCCGGATACCGATTGGTTCGTCGATCAGCTGTATGCCTTTGCCAAGAGATCCGGTGCGTCGGTGCTGAAGCCACGCTACTCGCGGTATGTCATCGACCTGAACCGTCCGCCGGATGATGTTCCGCTGTATCCCGGCCAGAACAGCACCGGCCTGTGCCCGCTCACCGCGTTCACCGGTGAAGCCATCTACATTGACGGCAAGCAGCCGGACCAGAACGCCATTGTGCACCGGCGCGCCCAGTACTGGCAGCCGTATCACGGCGCCTTGCACGCCGAGCTGATGCGGCTGAAACAGCAACACGGCCGGGTCCTGCTCTGGGAAGGCCATTCCATACAGCCGGAACTGCCGTACCTGTTCGAGGGCCGGTTGCCGGACTTCAATCTCGGCACCGCCAATGGCGCCAGTTTTCCGGAGGCGCACCTGGCGCAGGTGGAAGCCGTGCTTTCCGAACAGTCGGATTACAGCTGGGTCAGCAACGGCCGTTTCAAGGGCGGCTACATCACCCGTCATTACGCCGATCCCGGGCAACGGATATATGCGTTCCAACTCGAGCTCGCACAAAGCGCTTATATGGATGACAGCATGACGGCATTCGATGCCGAAAAGGCCGCGCCGGTGCAGGCCATCATCGAACGGATGATGCGCGCGGCCCTGCAATCCATCGAATGATGTTGGGGCCGCCCCTGCGGCATCCGGTTTAAATCTCCAGCGAGGCCAGATCGCCCTTGGTTTCCAGCCACTGCTTGCGGTCGCCGGCGCGTTTCTTGGCCAGCAGCATGTCCATCAGGGAATCGGTCTGTCCGGCGTCGTCGATGGTCAGCTGCACCAGACGGCGGGTGTCCGGGTGCACCGTCGATTCGCGCAGCTGCGCGGGATTCATCTCGCCCAGGCCCTTGAAGCGGGTGACCGACAGCTGGCCTTTGATCTTGTCCTTTTCGATGCGGTCGAGCAGGATGCGCTTTTCCTCCTCATCGAGCGCGTAGAACACCTGCTTGCCGACATCGATGCGGAACAACGGCGGCATCGCCACGAAAATATGGCCGGCCTCGACCAGCGCCGGAAAATGTTTCAGGAACAGCGCCGCCAGCAGCGTGGCGATGTGCAGGCCGTCGGAGTCGGCATCGGCCAGGATGATGACTTTGCCGTAGCGCAGGCCGTCAATGGCGGCCGAACCCGGGTCGCAGCCGATGGCGACTGCCAGATCGTGCACTTCGTTGGAGGCCAGAACCCCCGAGCTGGCGACCTCCCAGGTGTTCAGGATCTTTCCGCGCAGCGGCATGATGGCCTGAAATTCCTTATTGCGCGCCTGCTTGGCCGAACCGCCGGCGGAATCGCCTTCAACCAGGAACAGTTCGGTGCGCGAAAGATCCTGGGAGATGCAGTCGGCCAGCTTGCCGGGCAGGGCCGGGCCTGAGGTGATTTTCTTGCGGATTACCTGCTTCTCGGTTTTCAGCCGGAGCGTGGCGCGGTCGATGGCCAGCTGCGCGATGGCGGTGCCGGCCTCGACGTGCTGGTTCAGCCAGAGTGAAAACGCATCGTGCGCGGCCGATTCGATGAAGGCGGCGGCCTGCCGCGAACTCAGCCGTTCCTTGGTCTGCCCTGAAAACTGCGGGTCGGTCATTTTCAGCGACAGCACGAAACTGATCCGGTCCCAGACATCTTCCGGCGCCAGCTTGACCCCGCGCGGCAGCAGGTTGCGGAAATCGCAGAATTCGCGCATGGCGTCGGTGAGTCCGGAGCGCAGGCCGTTGACATGGGTGCCGCCCTGCGCGGTCGGGATCAGGTTGACGTAGCTTTCCTGCACCAGTTCGCCGTCCGGCAGCCAGGCCAGGGCCCAATCGACGACTTCGTTTTCCTTGTCGAGATGCCCGGCGAACAGTTCCGGCGGAAGGAGTTCCTTGCCCGCCAGTTCGCCCAACAGGTAATCGCTCAGGCCGTTTTCGAAAAACCACTGGTTGCGCTCGCCACTGGCTTCATCGTACAGCGACACATTCAGGCCGGGGCAGAGCACGGCCTTGGCGCGCAGCAGGTGGCGCAGCGCCTTGACCGCGAATTTGTTGCTGTCGAAATACCTGCCGTCCGGCCAGAAGCGCACGCGTGTGCCGGTATTGCGTTTGCCGACCGTGCCGACCGTTTCCAGGGCCGATGCGCGCAGGCCGTCGCGGAACTGCATGCGGTATTCGTTGCCGTCGCGCTTGATGCCGACCTCGAGCAGTTTCGACAGGGCATTGACCACCGACACGCCGACCCCGTGCAGGCCGCCGGAAAAGGTGTAGTTCTTGCCACTGAACTTGCCGCCGGCGTGCAGCCGGGTCAGGATCAGCTCGACGCCGGGAATGCCTTCGTCGGGATGGATGTCGACCGGCATGCCGCGCCCGTCATCGATGACCTCGCAGCTGCCGTCGGCGAACAGGGTGACTTCGATGCTGCGGGCATGGCCGGCCAGGGCCTCGTCGATGGCGTTGTCGATGACTTCCTGGGCCAGATGGTTCGGGCGGGTGGTGTCGGTGTACATGCCGGGCCGGCGTTTGACCGGATCCAGGCCGGAAAGGACTTCAATGTCGGCGGCGTCGTAGCGGGTAGTCATCGTCTGTGGAACAGGATTCGGGACACTCAGGATGCTATCTGCGCCGTTTGCGGTCAAGCTTTGATTAAAAGGGTGCGTTTTCGGCCGTAAGTCGGTAAAATGGTGCTTTCCAACGCCCCTTTTTTTATGACGCGTCTAATCTTCGTTACCGGCGGTGTGGTCTCCTCCCTGGGCAAAGGCATCGCTGCCGCATCCCTGGCCGCCATCCTCGAGGCCCGCGGCCTTCGAATCACCATGATGAAGCTGGACCCGTATCTGAACGTGGATCCGGGCACCATGAGCCCGTTCCAGCACGGCGAAGTGTATGTCACCGATGACGGCGCCGAGACCGACCTCGACCTCGGCCATTACGAACGCTTCGTGCGTACGCATCTGACCCGCATGAACTCGATTACCACCGGCCGCATCTATGACAATGTCATCCGCAAGGAGCGGCGCGGCGATTATCTTGGCGGCACCGTGCAGGTCATTCCGCACGTCACCGATGAGATCAAGCAGTCCATCTATGCCGCCACCGAGGGTTTCGATGTGGCGTTGGTCGAGATCGGCGGCACCGTCGGCGATATCGAATCGCTGCCGTTCCTGGAAGCGATCCGTCAGATCCGCAGCGAACGCGGCCCTGACCACGCCATATTCATGCACCTGACCCTGGTGCCGTACATCGCGGCCGCCGGCGAACTGAAAACCAAGCCTACCCAGCACTCGGTCAAGGAGCTGCGCTCGATCGGCATCCAGCCCGATATCCTGCTGTGCCGCAGCGAACAGCCGTTGCCGGAAAGCGACCGGCGCAAGATCGCGCTGTTCACCAACGTGCCGGAAGCGGCGGTGATCAGCTGCCTGGACGTCGATACCATCTACAAACTGCCGCTCTGGCTGCATGCCCAGGGTCTGGACGCCATCGCCATCAAACTGCTGCGGCTTGAAGACAAGGTCGGTCCGGCCGATCTACGCGAATGGCAGGATGTGGTCGATGCCGTCGAGCATCCGGTCGATGAAGTCACCATCGCCGTGGTCGGTAAATACGTCGATCACCAGGATGCCTACAAGTCCATTGGCGAAGCCCTGCGCCACGGCGGTCTGCGCCAGCGCACGCGGGTGCGGCTGAAGTGGCTGGAATCCGAGCAGGTCGAAACCGCCGGCGTCGGCATATTGGAGGGCGTCGATGGCATTCTGGTGCCGGGCGGCTTCGGCGATCGCGGCTTCGAAGGCAAGGTCGCCACATCCAAATACGCGCGCGACAATGGCATTCCGTATTTCGGCATCTGTTACGGCATGCAGGCCGCAGTGGTCGATGTGCTGCGTCACAAGGGCGGCCTGCCGGGCGCCAATACCACCGAAATCGACCGCCAATGCGCCGATCCGGCCATCGCACTGATCACCGAATGGCGCACTGCCAGCGGTCAGATCGAGCGCCGCAGCGAAGATTCCGACATGGGCGGCACCATGCGTCTGGGTCTGCAGGAATGCCGACTGAAGCCCGGCACGCTGGCGCACAGGCTGTATGGCAAGGATGTCGTGTCCGAACGCCACAGGCACCGATACGAATTCAACAACAGCTACCGCGAGGCGGTCGAGAAGGCCGGCATGACCATCTCGGCGCAGTCGATGGACGGTTTGCTGGTGGAAATGGTGGAGCTGCCGGATCATCCGTGGTTCCTGGCCTGTCAGGCGCATCCGGAATTCCTGTCGACCCCGCGCTACGGACACCCGCTATTCACCGGCTTCATCGAAGCCGCCCGCCGGAAAAAAGCCGGCACATCCCCCTGAGGACGCGTGCCATGGAACTCTGCGGTTTCAAAGTCGGCTTGGACCAACGCTTTTTCCTGATCGCCGGCCCGTGCGTGATCGAATCTATGCAGCTACAGCTCGATGTCGCCGGCCAGCTCAAGGAAATCAGCGGCGCGCTCGGCATTCCGTTTATTTTCAAATCCAGTTTCGATAAGGCCAACCGCACGTCCGGCACCAGCTTCCGTGGTCCGGGTCTGGAACAGGGCTTGCAAGTTCTGAGCGAGGTCAAGCGCCAGCTCGGCGTGCCGGTGCTGACCGACGTGCACGAATACACGCCTATGGATGAAGTGGCGTCGGTTGTCGATGTGCTGCAAACGCCGGCGTTTTTGTGCCGGCAGACCGATTTCATCCAGAAGGTGGCCAGCGCAGGCCGTCCGGTCAATATCAAGAAAGGCCAGTTCCTGTCGCCATGGGAAATGAAGCATGTGGCCGCCAAGGCCAAAGCCACCGGTAACGAGCAGATCATGGTCTGCGAGCGTGGTGCCAGTTTCGGCTACAACAACCTGGTGTCCGACATGCGCTCGCTGTCGGTAATGCGCGACACCGGTTGCCCGGTGGTGTTCGATGCCACCCACTCGGTGCAGCTGCCCGGCGGCATGGACGGCAAATCCGGCGGCCAACGCCAGTTCGTGCCGGTGCTGTCGCGCGCGGCGATGGCGGTCGGCATCGCCGGCATCTTCATGGAAACCCATCCCGATCCCGATAAAGCGCTTTCCGATGGTCCGAACGCCTGGCCGTTGCCGAAAATGAAGGCATTGCTGGAAAACCTGATTGCATTCGATGAGGCCGCCAAGCGCGGTGGCTTCATTGAAGACCAACTTTAATCACCGAGAACGCCATGAGCCAGATCAATAAAATCATCGCCCGCGAAATTCTTGATTCACGCGGCAATCCAACGCTAGAAGCCGAAGTGACTTTGAGCAATGGCCATATCGGCCGTGCCGCCGTGCCTTCGGGCGCCTCCACCGGTTCGAAGGAGGCCATCGAACTTCGCGACGGCGACAAGACCCGCTACATGGGCAAGGGCGTAAAGAAAGCGGTTGAGAACGTCAACGGCGAAATTGCCAAGGCCCTGCAGGGATATGAGGTATTTGATCAGGCCGGTCTAGATCAGCGCTTGATCAATCTCGACGGCACCGAAAACAAGGCTCGTCTCGGCGCCAATGCCCTGCTCGGGGTTTCCATGGCGGCAGCGCATGCAGCGGCGTCGGCAAAAGGCCAGGCGCTCTGGCAGTATCTGGCCGATGGCCGGGAAGTGACCCTGCCGGTTCCGATGATGAACATCATCAACGGCGGTGCACACGCCGACAACAACGTCGATATGCAGGAATTCATGGTGCTGCCGGTCGGTTTCGATTCCTTTGCCGAAGCGCTGCGGGCCGGAACCGAGATTTTCCACAGCCTGAAATCGGTTCTGAAAGGCCGCGGCCTGAGCACCGCGGTCGGTGATGAAGGCGGTTTCGCCCCCGATCTGCGCTCGAACGAGGAAGCGCTGGAAACCATCCTGGAAGCGATTGCCAAAGCCGGTTACCGCGCCGGCGACGACATCCTGCTCGGGTTGGACGTGGCCAGCACCGAGTTCTTTGAGAACGGCAAATACAACCTGTTGGGCGAGGGCAAGCGACTGGCTTCGGAACAGTTCGTCGAGTTCCTGGCCGATTGGTCGCGCCGGTATCCGATCATCACCATCGAGGACGGCATGGCCGAAGACGACTGGGACGGCTGGAAACTGCTGACGGAGACCGTCGGCTCGAAAGTGCAGCTGGTCGGCGACGACCTGTTCGTGACCAACCCGAAGATCTTCGCCGAAGGCATTGAGCGCCACATCGCCAACGCCATCCTGATCAAGGTCAACCAGATCGGCACCCTGAGCGAGACCCTGCAGGCCATCGCCATGGCCAATGCCAACCGCTATGCCGCCATCGTCTCGCACCGTTCCGGCGAAACCGAAGACACCACCATCGCAGATATCGCGGTGGCAACCAGCGCTACCCAGATCAAGACCGGCTCGCTGTGCCGCTCAGACCGTGTGGCCAAGTACAACCAGCTGCTGCGCATCGAGCAGGCGTTAGGCGCCAGCGCCCGCTATGCCGGCCGCAATGCATTCGTGAGCCTCAACCGCTGATCCGTGGAAAAGCCGGCGCCCCGAATATGGATACTGATTGCGCTTGCCATCGTTTTGGCATTGCTGCAGTACCGATTCTGGTTCGGGCAGGGTAATTGGCGGCAAGTCCAGGAATTGCGTGCGCAGGTGGCGGCGCAGAAGCTGGAAAACCAGAAACTGCTGCGCCGAAATCAGGCCCTGGCGGCGGAGGTTCAGGATCTCAAGTCCGGCGTCGATGCCGTCGAAGAGCGCGCACGCAACGAAATGGGCATGATAAAGCCGGGGGAAACCTTTTACCGGGTAGTCGATCCGGATGGCAAGCTCGATGCAGACGATGACACGGAAGCATCCAAGCCATGATCTGGGCCATCATTCCGGCCGCCGGCCGCGGAACGCGCACGGGATCCGAGACGCCTAAGCAATATCAGGATCTGCTCGGCCGGCCTATGATTCACTTTGCACTGGATGTCCTTTCTGCGCATCCCGATATCGACGGCATCATCCTGGCCTTGGCGGCCGATGATGCGCGTTGGCAGGACGTAGGCGACTGGCGCGGCAAACCGTTGCGTACCTGCCTCGGCGGAACCGAGCGCAGCGACAGCGTGCTGGCCGCGATTGCCGCTCTGGGCGACGTACTCGGACCCGATGACCATGTACTGGTACACGATGCCGCGCGCCCATGCCTGCGCCAGGAAGATCTGCATAACTTGATCGAACAGGCCAGTGCGCATCCGGTCGGTGCGCTGTTGGCTGGAAAAATGCGCGATACCGTCAAGCGCTCGGATGACTCCGGTTTGGTTGCTGGCACCTTGGAGCGCAGCCTGCTGTGGCGGGCGTTCACGCCGCAGATGTTTCCTGCCAGAAGCCTGCAGCGCGCTCTCGAGCATGCCCGTCAGGAACATGCCATCATCACCGATGAAAGCAGTGCCATGGAACGCCTGGGGCTCTCGCCACTGTTGGTCGAAGCGCCGGACGACAACATCAAGGTCACCGTCGCAGGTGATTTCGCCCTGGCGGAAGCCATTCTGAAAGCAAGGAGCTAGGATTGATGCGTATCGGCAGTGGATTCGACGTACACGCGTTCACTCCAGGCGACTCGGTCGTCCTCGGCGGTATCCGCATCGCGCACACCAATGCGCTGCTGGCGCATTCCGATGGCGATGTGCTGATCCACGCCCTGTGCGATGCGCTGCTCGGCGCGCTGGCGCTGGGCGACATCGGCGTGCATTTTCCGCCCAGCGACCCGCGCTGGAAGGGTGTCGACAGCAGCGTGTTGCTGGCGCAATGCCATGAAATGGTCCGGGCCAGAGGCCATGAGCTGGTCAACGCCGACGTTACCGTGATCTGCGAACAGCCGAAAATCACGCCGCATGTCGCCGCCATGCGGGCACATCTGGCGCAGGTACTGAAAGTCGGCAGCGAGCGCATATCGATCAAGGCCACCACCACCGAAAAACTCGGCTTCACCGGCCGCGGCGAAGGCATCGCCGCGCAGGCCGTGGTGCTGTTGGGAAAAAAATGAACCTGCCCCGTGCCTTGAAAACCGCGTCCTTGAGCGGACGCATCCGCTGCGTTCCTGAAGATTTCATTGTCGAGGAAATACCGGCCTTCGAAGCCAGCGGCGAAGGCGAACACCTGCTGCTGAGCATCCGCAAACGAGGCATGAACACGGTGTTCTGCGCCGAGCGCATCGCGCGTTGGGCCGGAGTGGATATCCGTGAAGTGTCGTTCGCCGGCATGAAGGACCGGCATGCGTTGACCACCCAGCGCTTCTCGGTGCGTCTGCCGAAGAAAACCGCGCCGGATGTTGCGCTGCTGGGTAACGACGAATGTCAGGTGCTGGAGGCGGTCTGGCACAGCCGCAAGCTGGCTCGCGGCGCCTTGGCCGGCAACCGCTTCACGCTGGCCCTGCGTGAATTGGCCGGTGGCCGCGAGCTGGCGGAAATCGCCTTGCAGGCCATCAGCGCGCAGGGCGTGCCGAATTATTTCGGCGAACAGCGTTTTGGTGCCGAACAGGCCAACGTCGGCAAGGCGCTCGGCATGTTCGAAGGCCGACGGGTCGACCGCGCCAAGCGCTCGATCTACTTGTCCGCGGCGCGTTCCCATCTTTTCAACCAGGTGCTGGCTTGGCGGGTCGAGCATGGCACTTGGAATGCACCGATGCCAGGTGAAGTCTGGATGCTGGAAGGAACCAAGAGCATTTTCGGACCGGAACCCTTGACAGATGACATTCGCAAGCGCTGCGCGGCTCTCGACATCCACCCGACCGGCCCGATGTGGGGCGCCGGTAGCTTACGCAGCCAAGATGAGGTTCAGATTCTGGAATCCCAGCTGGTGCTGGAACAGCCGGAACTGTGCCGGGGCTTGGAGAATGCCGATCTGCATCAGGAACGGCGGGCTCTGCGGCTGGTTCCGAAAAATCTGCAGTGGCGTTTCAAATCCGATGATGTGCTGGAACTGCGTTTCGAATTGCCACCGGGCGCTTATGCCACGTGCGTCCTGGCCGAGCTTGGCGAATTCGCTTAAGCGCTGGCCACCCCGAACAGGCTGCCGACCAGATAGGTCGCGGCCATCGCCAGCAGGCCCCAGAACAGCACCCGCGATGCGCCCTTGACGATTTCGGCGCCGCCGGTATGTGCTGCCACACCACCTAGTATGGCAAGGAATAACGCAGTGCTTCCGGCCACGGCCCTGATCATCAGGTCGCCCGGCACCAGCCAAGCCACGGTCAGTGGCAATACAGCACCGACTGAAAAGCTGGCTGCCGAGGACAGCGCCGCTTGCACGGGGCGAGCGCTGAACGCATCCGAAATGCCGAGTTCATCACGGGCATGTGCTGCCAGTGCATCCTTGGCCGTGAGCTGCTCGGCAACTTTCCTTGCCAAATCCGCATCCAGACCTCTATGGACATAGATGCCGGTTAATTCCTTCAGCTCCGCTTCCGGTTCGGTTGCCAGTTCGTGTTTTTCCTTTTCCAAGTCGGCTTTTTCGGTATCGGCCTGTGAGTGTACTGAGACATACTCGCCGGCCGCCATTGACATCGCGCCCGCCACCAGGCCGGCTACACCGGCAATCAGCACGGCCTTGTGATCGGCATTTGCCGCAGCGACACCAATAATCAAGCTGGCGGTCGAGACAATTCCGTCATTGGCACCCAATACTGCGGCGCGCAGCCAACCTATGCGGTCGGTACGGTGGCGTTCAAAATGGCGGTATGGCATGTCACGATCTCCCGTTACTCGATCAATGCTAACACAGCGCCGGTACCACCCTGATTCTGCGGTGCAGAGCAATAGGCCAAAACGCGCCCCTGCATTCGCAATACTTTATCGACGACATTGTGCAGAACCGGACCGGCTTCCGAGCGCGTGCCCTTGCCATGGATGATGCGGATGCAATGCAGGCGTTCCTTGTAAACATCGGACAGGAACCGCTTCAAATGCCGCTCGGCATCGATCGCCAGCATGCCGTGCAGGTCGAATTCGGCATCGACCCGGATGCCGCCGGATTTCAACTGGCGCATCGTCCGGTTGTCGATCCTCGGGCCCTGGTATAGCAGGGGTTCGTGCGAATGCAATGCGGCATCCAAAGCCGAAACCCGTTTGGACTGCAGCAGTGCCTCGTGTTCGTCGCTTTCGAACATGCGTGCGCGCGGTTTCGGTTTGGCTTTCTGCAGCCGGCTTTCGGTGTGCCGATGCACGACAACCTGGCCGATGGCTTCGCGGAACAGTTCGCTGTCTTCCGGCGTTATCGGCGGAGGTCCGGACTTTTTGCTCATGGCCGACCGCAACCGGATTGGCCGCTCATCTTCTGTTGGTCGGTGCTATCGATGGGATTTTCCTGATCGCGGATCAGCGAGAAATCGCCATCTGCCAGCTTGTGCCACATCAGGGTGCCGCATCGGATGCCGGCTGGGTCTGTGGGCGCGGTGTATTCGACCGAGACCACGATGCCAGGCAATTCGGCATCGGGCGGGTTGTCGTACCAGGTCATGCGGGTGAGCTGGAAAT
>ERZ1645185.747-NODE-747-length-13721-cov-5.014123_pt1 | contig 13721 bp, 7 predicted proteins | sample MGYA00575351_ERZ1645185 | MGnify/ENA primary metagenome ERZ1645185 (study PRJEB40838, sample SAMN11284767) | freshwater sediment metagenome | isolation source: river sediment | host: Sediment | place: India: Jana village, Kanpur | collected 2015-12-17 ...
GAACCAGCCGACGGCGCGCGAGAGATCGAGCGCGCGGCCGGGGATCTCCTCGCGACCGTGGCCCTCGACGTCGACGAGGACGTCGTGGCCGGCGGCTTCCACGAGCGCCGAGGCGAGGGCGGCGAGGAGGCGCGGGTGCATGTCGCGCTCGGGCGCCTGGTAGCGCACGCCGATTTCGTACTGCTCGCCGACGCGCGGATCGATCGTCGTCCCATCCTGCTGCAGCGCGGTCTGCGGGTTGAAGATGTCGGAATAGCTTCCGTAAAGCGTGACATTGTCGGTGAGATAGAGCACCGCGCCGATGCTTGGCGTGAACTGCCCACGTTCCCGCGATGTGACGCGGAAATCGGTTGCGGTTGAGGGCGGAATATTGCGGGACTTGTTGGTGAAGTTGCTGAATCGCCCGCCAAGCACCACAGTCAGCGGATCGAGGATACGGAGCCGCGCCTGCGCATGGAAACCGCTCTGCCGAAGATCGGTTTCGCTGCCCTGCGTGAACGGGCCGGGCTGCGGAATCGAATCCACATCGAAGATCGAGTAACGGCCGACCACGGTCTGAGAGCGGGACAGGAACGATGTCGTCCGCTTGTCGAAGCTGTAACCGAGCGCCAGTTCATGTTCGCGCCCGAACAGCGTGAAGGGACCGGTCGCATAGGCATCCACCGCCTGCTTGCCGTTCTCGCCGTCGCTGCGGCGGTTGACATAGGTTGCCGTCAGCGGGGCGGGATCGACGCCGGTTCCCGGCTGGATGAATGCATCGACGAAGGAGCGCGGAATCTCGCGTTCCAGCGCGCGCACCTTCAACGTCCACCGCCCGATGCGCTGCTCGACCTCTGCGGCGTATTCGACGGTCGTATCGGTGAAGATGTTCCAGTCTGGAAGGTGCTGGAAACTGCGCGGAAAGCCGAGGAATTGCTGGTTGGTGAATGCGGGCTGGCCGTTTTGCGGCGTGTTGGCCTCGTTATGCTGATAGGTGACCGACGCGCCGATCGTGGTGGTGGGCGTAAGGTCGTAATCGACCGCGCCGTAGGCGACGAATTTGCGTGTATGCGATTTCTTCTGGAAGAAATCCCGGTCGAGCAGGCTGCCGACCGCGCGGACGCGAAGCTTGCCAGCAGCATCGATCGGTCCGCCAATATCGAACTCGCCGCGATAGTTGTACCACGAACCGGCGGTGAGGGCGGCCGACATCGAAAATTCAGCGAGGCCGCGCTTGCGGATGAGATTTATCGTGCCGCCCGGTGATCCGGCGCCGCGGAACAGGCCGGTCGGGCCGCGCTGAACCTCGACCCTTTCATAAATCACCAGGTCGAATTCCGGCACGCCGGACGAGAAGGTCGATGGGACGCCATCGTAAGCATAATCGAGCACGAATCCGCGCGCCCGGTAGTCCGGGTTCGATCCGTCGAAGGGCATCACCGTCACGCCCGTCACCTGCTGCAGGGCTTCGCCGATCGTGAAGAGGTTGCGATCTTCGATCTGTTCGCGGGTCACGACACTTATCGATTGGGGAATCTCGATAAGGGGTGCCGGGCTCTTGCCCGCCACCGCCGCTGTTTCCGGCGCATAGCTGTCGTCGGCGGCGATACCGGTAACGACGATCTCCGGGTTGCGATGTTTCTCGCCCTCTGCATCGTCGGCATATGCGGGAACGGTCAGAAGCGGCAAGCCGAGCAGAAGTCCGGCCCTGAACGGCAATGAAAGAATCACGATTTCCCCCTGAATGATATGAGACAGTATATCATATCAATTAGCGCCAAAACGTTTCGGCGCAAGTCAGGGTTTTGGATAATCGTGATCGGTACGGGCAGGGAAAACGGTCGTGCGGCAGCCTCTCAGCCTGCCTTGCGTGCCTCCTTGATCGCCTTTTTCAATTCGTCATACCCCACCGCGCCCGAGAGGATGCGATTGCCAATGACGTAGCTCGGCGTGCCCGTCAGCCCCAGCGCGTTGCCGAGGCGGAGGTTCTTGTCGATTTCGCGCTTCAGGCGCTCGCTTTTCATGTCGGTCGCGGTTTTGGCTTCGTTCAGCCCCGCCTTGCGGACACCCTGAATCGTCTTCTGGGTGGAGACGCGCGCCTTGTCCGTGAACATCCAGTTGTAGAAGGCGCGGTACTTGCCCTGCTCGGCGGCGGAAAGGCTGGCGAGCGCAGCTTCGCGCGAGGCTTCGCCGAGCACCGGGAGGTCGCGGTAGACAACCTTCAAATTCTTGTCCTCCTTGAGCAGCCGTTCGACGTCCGGATGCGAGAGGCGGCAGTAGGGACAGTTGAAATCGAAGAATTCGACGAGCGTGACATCGCCGTCCTTCGCGCCCGCCCATGCACTGCCGAAGGGCGTTTCGATCTCGTCGCGGTTCTGGGAAACGAGGCTGGAGACCTCGCGCGCCTGCAGGCGGTTCACCGCTTCGGGAATGATCTCCGGGTGCGCGAGGATATAATCGTGGACGATCTTCTCCACCTCCTCGCGCTGCGCTTTCGTCAGCGCGCCGCCGTTCGCCACAGAAGGCTGGCGTCCGGTGAGCAGCATCAGCAGGCCACCTGCGAGCAGCAGCAGCGCGATCGCGCCCGCGATATTGGCCGCAAGCGGCCAGCGCGCCCGCAGGCGTTTGTAGAAGTCGATCATAAAGCCCCTAACGACGTTTCCGCTTGCCGTCCTCGTCTTCGACGGCGTGTTGGCTCACCATGTAGATATCCTGCGCGCGAATCCAGTCCGGAGTGCCGGGGCTGAGGCCTGCCATCGCCGTGCGCGAACTCGCGAGCGCGAGCTGCGCGTTGCCGGTGAGATTGTTCTGCTCGGCGGTGGCGAGCGCGGCGCGCGCTTCGTCGCCGCCGCGCGCGTAAGCGATGCCGAGCTGATACCAGGCGAAGGGATTGCGGTTGTCGCGCGCCACTGCCGCCCGCAGCACGCGCTTTGCCTCCTCCGTATTCTCGGGCTTCTCCGTCGCGATCAGCGCATGGCCGAGCATCCCGGCGATCAGCGGCTGATCGGGCGCGAGCGCCACCGCGCGGCGCAGCGGGCTGATCGCATCACCGACCCTGCCGGATTCGAGCAGCACCTGTCCCTTGAGCTCCAGGAAGAATGGGTCGTCCGGCGCGTCCCGCAGCAGCCAGTCGATCTCGGTCTCCGCGCGGTCCGGGAAGGCATTCTTGTGCCATGCATAGGCGCGGGCGTAGCGCGCAGGTACGGACGTGTCGGTTTCCGGGTACTTCTGGAAGGTGCGCGACGGCTCCTCGATATAGCCGTGGAGCTTTGCCTTGATGCGCAGGAACTTCGCCTGCAGCGCCGGATCCGTGGGCTTTTCCCACGCTGCATCGTTCTTGTAGGTGTTTTCGAGCGAAGCGATGCGATCGCCCGTCAGCGGGTGGGTGCGCGCGTAGCCGTTGTCCTGCGGAATCGCGAGCCGGAACTCCTGGTTCTGCAGCTTTTTGAAGAAGCTGATCGAGCCCCGGCCGGAAAGCCCCGCCTTGTGAAGGAAGGTCGCGCCGGCTTGGTCGGCCGCGGATTCCTGCGTGCGCGAATAGGCGAGGAACTTGCCGAGCGCGGCTTGCTGCCCGCCCGCGAAGATCGCCATGCCGGCTTCGCCCGCGCCCGCCGCCATCGCCGCCGCGCCGAGCAGCATCGAGAGGAGGGTGATCGAGGTTGCCGCCTTGGCACCCTCGCTGAAGCGCACGACATGGCCGCCAGTGATGTGGCCGATTTCGTGGGCGATGACGCCCTGAACCTCGTTGACGTCGTCAGCGGCCATGAGGAGGCCGCTGTGGATGTAGACCGCCTGTCCCCCCGCGACGAAGGCGTTGATCGAGGAATCGCCGATAAGGATGACATCCAGCGAGCGCGGATTGAGCCCGGCGGCCTCGGCGAGCGGCGCGGAGATTTCATGGAAGAAGGCTTCGGTTTCCGCGTCGCGCAGGATGCTCTGGGCAAGCGCGGGGCGGATCGACGCCGTAAAGGCGAGAACAGCGGCGAGCAGGAGGCGCAGGCCCGCCGAAAAAGGCTTTCGGGCTGAAACAAACCGGGATGTCATCGCCGCCCTATCACCTTTCGCGACTGAACCCCCAATGAGCGAAACTAAGGCGGCGGCGGGCGATTGCAAGCCCGCCGCCGTGTCTCTGGTACGCTGTGGCGTCCTAGTCGCCGAACGTCCGCTGCCACCAGCCCTTACGCGGCGGTGCGGCGACTTCCCCCGTATCGTTCGCGGCAGGCTCGGCCGTCTCGGCGACCTCTACGGCCTCCGACACGGTTTCCGCTGCAGGCGCGCTTTTGGCGGCGGCCTTGCGGCGCGGCGTGCGCTTCGGCTTCGCGGGCGCTTCGGCGGCAATCTCTTCAGCCGGTGCGGCGGGTTCCGGTGCAGGCTCCGGCTCGGGCGCAGCTTCCACGGTCTCCGCCTTCTTGCGACGGCTCCGCTTGGGCTTGGCTTCGGCCTCGGCCTCGGCAGCAGGCGCTTCGACGGCGGATGCTTCGACCGTTTCCGGTTCGGCCGCTTCTTCCGCCGTTTCGGCCTTCACGGCCTTGCGGCGACCGCGCGGTTTGCGTGCAGGGGCTTCCGCGGGCTCGGCGGGTACTTCCTCCGCAGCCGGTTCGATGTTCGGCGCGGCTTCGTCCTCTGCGGTTTCGCTTTCAGCGGCTTCGCCCGGGACTTCGTCACCGTTCCTGCGGCGGCCGCCACGACGACCCCGGCGGCGGCGGCGGCGCTTGTTGCCATCCTCATCCTTGTCGTCGCGCGATTGCTCCTGCGTCTCGGCGCGTCCGGCTTCACCTTCTGCGGCTTCGTCCGCATCCTCGCCGGCGTCGAGAGCCTCTGCGGCATCCTGCGGCGCGGGGCGGCGCTCGTCGTCGCGTTCGCGGTCGCGACGGTTGCGCCCACGGCGGCGGCGGCGCGGGCGGCCGCCATCGTCGCGGCGCTCATCGCTGCGCTCGCGGCGGTCGGAGGCTTCGGCTTCGACCTCTTCCTCCTCGACCTCGTCCTCGTCTTCCTCGATGATATCGTCGTCGTCATCCTCGGCGACAGGCGCAACGGGCGCTTGCAGGCTGACGCGGGCGACGGGCGGCGGGCCGCTGCCGTCGATCTCCTGATCACCGACATTGAGGTCGCCGTTCGGCGCGATCTCGACCATGACGCCGTACAGATCCTCGACGCGCGAGATCTGGCTCCGTTTCACGTTCAGCATGTAGATCGCCACCTCGAAGGGCAGGCGCAGCGTGATGCGGCTGTGCTTGCCGCGCAGCGCCTCGGCCTCCAGCACGCGAAGCGCGCCGAGCGCGGCGGACTGCACGGTGCGGACCATGCCCGCGCCGTCGCACACCGGGCAAACATGCGTCGAGGCTTCGAGCACGCCGGTACGCAGCCGCTGGCGGCTCATTTCGAGCAGGCCGAACGACGAGATGCGGCCGACCTGGATGCGCGCTCGATCGTGCTTCAGCGCTTCCTTCAGTGCCTTCTCGACCTTGCGGTTGTTCGAATGCACATCCATGTCGATGAAGTCGATCACGACGAGCCCGGCCATGTCGCGCAGGCGAAGCTGGCGGGCGATTTCGCGCGCCGCTTCAAGGTTCGTCTTGAGCGCGGTTTCCTCGATATTGTGCTCGCGCGTCGACTTGCCCGAGTTGATGTCGATCGAAACGAGCGCTTCGGTCGGGTTGATGACCATGTAGCCGCCCGACTTCAGCTGCACCACCGGGTGATACATGGCCGCAAGCTGCTGCTCCACCTGGAAGCGCTGAAAAAGCGGAACAGGATCAACGTATTGTTGAACCTTCTTCGCATGGCTTGGCATCAGGAGCTTCATGAAGTTCCTGGCCGCACGATATCCCTCCTCTCCGTCCACCAGCACTTCGCCGATGTCCCGATTGTAGATATCGCGGATCGCCCGCTTGATGAGATCGGAGTCCTCGTGGATCAGGGCCGGCGCGGATGAGGCCAGCGTCTTCTCGCGGATTTCGTCCCAAAGGCGCGTGAGATAATCGAAGTCGCGACGGATTTCGGCGCGCGTGCGCGACAGGCCGGCGGTGCGGATGATGCAACCCATGCCCGTCGGCAGCTGCAGTTCCGAAACGATCGACTTCAGCCGCTTGCGGTCGCTCTGGTTCGATATCTTCCGGCTGATGCCGCCGCCGTGGTTGGTGTTCGGCATGAACACGCAGTAGCGGCCGGCAAGGCTGAGGTACGTCGTGAGCGCCGCACCCTTGTTGCCGCGCTCTTCCTTGACGACCTGCACCAGCAGCACCTGACGGCGCTTGATGACTTCCTGAATCTTGTAGCGGCGGCGCAGATTCTGGCGCTTCGCCCGCATGGCGTTGTCGTGATCGTCGTGATGATCGCTGCCGACCGTGGTGGGGGCGGGCGGCTCGCTGTCCTCGCCGTCGTCGGACGGCTCGTCGGCGCTCTCCGCGTCGTCGTCGTCATCCTCGTGCTCGGCGTCCATCTCGGCGCGGTGCGCCTCGGCAGCTTCGCGCTCCTCGCGGAGCAGCGCGTCACGATCCTCTTTCGGGATCTGGTAGTAATCCGGGTGGATTTCCGAAAAGGCGAGGAAGCCGTGCCGGTTTCCGCCATATTCCACGAACGCCGCCTGCAGTGAGGGTTCGACGCGTGTAACCTTGGCGAGGTAGATATTGCCCTTCAGTTGTTCCTTGTGGGCGGATTCGAAGTCAAACTCCTCGATCCGGTTGCCTTCTATGACGGCGACCCGGGTCTCCTCCGGGTGGCGCGCGTCGATGAGCATGCGCATTGACATTTAGTATTCTCCGAGGCCTCGGCACCGCTGAGGCTTCAGCCGCAGGCGATGGGGCACGTGTTACGGGAGCGTCGGGCAAGCCCGCGCTCCGATGGTTTGGAACTGTGGCGAGCCGCATATCGCGCGCCGAGGGGAAGGCCATCGCCTTCAACGTCTCCTCATGGCATCGCATTGCCGACATGCGTCAAAACCTCGATCTTAGCGGCAGCATCTCCCCGTCCGGCAGAATGCCAGTGCCGTTTCGCGCGGGAAGGCGTGAAACCATCGACCCGGTAAAAGAGTAGACGGTTTGGACACTGTCGAAGGACCGGACATTGGCCGCTATTCGGTCTGCTAGCAGCTATGCGTGGCATGAACAACACAAAGCGTTACGGAAATGTGCAATTCACTTGAACACTCCGAACCTTAACCATAAGATTCGGCAGAAGTTCGCCATTTCCGGGGGTTTCCGGGCGAACAAATGTGCTCTTGCGGGGGATGGGACATGTCGCGCTGGTTGAGGCGGGGAGGGCAGGCGTTTTGCGCACCGCTGATCGCGGCGTGCATCACGCTTTCCGCGCCCGCCGCGGCCGCGCGGCTTGGCGACGCGGTCGTCACCGCGAGCGGCGACGGCGCTGCCGTCAGCATCGGTGCGGAAGGGGCCGGGCGTGTCTCGGCTTTTGCATTGTCCGGCCCGCCCCGGCTCGCCATTGATCTCGACGGCATGACGGCGCCGGGCGGGTCCGCGCCGGGCGGCGGGCTTGTCACCAAGGTTCGGAACGCCCAGTTCGATACTGATACGGCGCGGCTGGTTCTGGACTTGGCATCGCCCGCGAGGATCACGTCAAGCACGTTTTCCGGCGGGAAACTGCGGTTGACCGTGGCGCCGACCACGGAGGCCGCATTCGCAAAACTCGTCGCGGCGGGACGCACGACGCTGATAGCTACGCCCCCGAAGGCGGAAAAGCCGATCGTCGCATCGATGCAGCCCGCGGCGCCACCGCCGAAGTCGGTTCCGAAGCCTGTCCCGGCGGTCCCCGCCAAGGTTGCGCCGACGACGGCGAAACCCGCTGCGCTCCCGCCCACGAAGGTTGCGGCGGTTGCGCCGCGCCCCCGCCTTGCAGGGCGATTGCCGGTCGTGGTGATCGATGCCGGACATGGCGGCAAGGACGTCGGCACGATCAGCGTGCTCGGCGAGAAGAAATACGAGAAGGATGTGGTTCTCGCGATCGCCAAGGCGATCAAAAAGGAACTCGACGCCTCGGGGCGCGTGAAGGCGATCCTGACCCGCGACGACGACACTTATTTGCGCCACCGCGACCGGTTCGGCATTGCGCGGCACAGCAATGCCGCGCTGTTCATTTCCGTGCATGCGGACAGCGCACCTGTTCCGAACGCGAGCGGCGCAACGGTCTATACGCTCTCTGAGACCGCGTCCGACGCCGAGGCGGCGCGCCTTGCCGCCAAGGAGAACCGGTCGGACATCATCGCGGGCGTCGATCTCGCGGTCGAGACCAACGAGGTGACCGACATCCTTATCGACCTTGCGCAGCGCGAGACGATGAACACCTCCGCTGAGTTCGCCGCCATCCTCCAGCGCGAAATGCGGCAGGACATCAAGGTCCGCAGCCAGTTCCACCGTTTCGCGGGGTTCCTGGTGCTGAAGGCGCCGGATGTGCCCTCGGTGCTGCTGGAGACAGGCTATCTTTCGAACGAGGAGGACTCGAAGTTCCTCTTCTCCTCGTCAGGCCAGCAGCGGATCGCCAAGGCTGTGCGCCGTGCGGTCGAGGCGCATTTCCTGCGGCGGCTCGCCCAGCGCTGAACCGCGCTCGCTGAGGATCGTCTCGGCGACATGCAGCGTGCGCTCGTTGTCGACATCGATGGCAAGCGCGCCGTCGGTGACGAGGACGGGATGGATGGCGAAGCCGAACCGCCGCGAGAAGCCGCGGAATGCGCCGCTGAGCGTCGCTAGGCCGTAGCGGAAGCGGATGAGGTTGAGGAGGCCGAACGCCTTCACGATCCGCATCGGAAATTTGGCGAACTGGCCACCGCCCCGGAAGACTTCGGCGGCTTTCAGTGCTTCGCGCGAACCGATCACGTAGGTGTTGCAGTTCGAATATTCGCCGCAGCGAAAGCGGTAGAAGCGGCGCTGCCCGTCCGGGTGGGCGGCGATCACGCGCTCGCGCCGGGCGAATGCGACGGCGGCGTCGGCGCCTTGCGCCGCCGCGAGGATTTCGGCGACGCTCGCGGGGGTAAGGTTCACGTTGTCGGCGGTGGTGACGAGGAAGGGCGGGGCGGATGCATCCGCGGCGCCGATCACGCTGTCGACCAGATTGGGCGCGGAGTGCTCCACGAGGATGCGTCCGCTGCCGAGATGCCGGATGAGCGGCGCGAGAATTTCAGGCGCGTCGATCGAAACGACGATCCGGGCAACCCCCGGGGATGCGTCGAGCGCTTCGAGGACGTGGAGGAGCATCGGCTTGCCGGCGACGGGGACAAGGCACTTGTGCGAAACGCCCGCGTTCGCGGCGAGCGGATCGAGGCGCCCGTCGCGCTTGCCCGCGAGCACGATGGCGGAGAAGGCGGCGCTCATTTCAGGCGACAAGCCGGTCCGAAGCGGCAGTTATCAGCCCCTGCCGCCACAGGCTATGCGCGACGATGGACTCGACGAGCTCGTGATGCTCGATGCCGAGCGTCGCGGCGGAGCGGGAGATGCTCTTTTTCGACCAGAGATTGCAGGAGAGGTTCACTTCCATGAACCACACGCTCTCGGTCGCCGGATCGTAGCGGAATTCGAAGCGGCCGTAATCAAACGGCCAGAGCTCGCGGCAAAGCGTGCGCGTCATCGCGTAAAGCCGCTCGGCGACGCGGGAATTCGCCAGCACTTCGAGCGGGTCGTCCCGCTGCTCGGTAAGCGCGCGCTTCTCTTCGTAGCTGCGGAGCGCATCGGGGTCGGCTGGGATGTAGGCCATCGCCGGCAACAGCCACGGCTCCGCCGCGCGGCCGCCGACAACCGGCACGGCGACATCGAGAAGGGGCAGCCACGGCTCGATGATCGCATCGTGGCCCGCAGTGTGGAGGTGCGCGGCGTGCGCGAGCGCGCCCGACCAGCTTTCAGTGACGCCGATACCCCAAGAGGCCGAGGACGCATTCGGCTTCACGATGTAGCGCGCGGCGTCCAGCGCCGCCACGGCGGCAAGATCGGTGCCGCGACGGAGGATGCGCCAATCCGACGTCGGCACACCGTGCTGGCGGGCGACGAGCTTCATCAGGTGCTTGTCGTCCGAAAGCCCGCGCAGGATTGGCGAGGCGCCGAGATAAGGAATGCCGAGACGCTGAAGCAGCAGCGGCGCCAGCATCTCGCTGTTGAGGAACCCGGCGCGGTTCAGCAGCGGGAACACGAAATCGACGTCGGGCTCAGCAAACAGCGCGTCGAAACTGTTTGCGGTCACGACATTGAGGCCAATCTTCTCGAGCGTGCTTCGCAGCTCGTGGTGATAGACGGCGTGGTTGCCGTCCACGCGGTCATGGCTGCCATCGCCGCAGGCGTGCTTGGCCAGCAGCATGATTCTGAGCGAGGCCTTCAGATGCGCGGGGATCTGCAGGCAATGTTCGTGGGGAAAATCCGTATCCATGGCGGCCGGTTAGCAACGCTTGGTAACGGTTCGATGCCAGTCGTGTTGCGGGACGATGACGTTGGCGTGCCAGTTGCGGTTCGGCGCGTCCGGCTTGAGACTGGCTGCCGGCCTGCTATAGGCAGCGTCGATGGCACGTCTTGCCCAGATTCTCGGCGACCTGAAAAGCCGGTTCCGTGCCCTGCCGCGTTGGGCGCGGGCGCTCAGCTATGTCGCGGGTGGCGCGGCGCTGCTTGGCATCCTCGTCGTGTTCGCGGCCTGGCTGATCTTTGCGCGCGGGCTTCCCGACGCGGCGCAGCTTGCCGAGTATGAACCGCCGCTGCCGAGCCATGTGCGCGCGGCGGACGGGACGCCCTTCACGAGCTTCGCGCGCGAGCGGCGCATTTTCCTCGATTACGAGCAGACGCCGAAACAGCTCGTGGGCGCGTTCGTTTCCGCCGAGGACAAGACGTTCTTCACGCACCCCGGCATCGATCTGCCCGGCATCTTCCAGGCGGCGATCACGAATTTGAAAGCGATGGGCACGGGCAAGCGGCCCGTTGGTGCTTCCACGATCACGCAGCAGGTGGCAAAGAACCTGCTGCTGACGAACGAGGTGAGCTATGTGCGCAAGGTGAAGGAGATTTTCCTTGCCCGGCGCATCGAGCAGGCGCTGACCAAGCCTGAGATCATCGAGCTCTACCTCAACCAGATTTTCCTCGGCCGCAGCGCCTATGGCGTGCAGGCGGCGTCGTTCGCCTATTTCAACAAGCCCGTCGATGAGCTTTCGCTCTCCCAGACGGCGTTCCTCGCCGTGCTACCGAAGGCGCCCGCCAACTACAACCCCGCCACCGAAAAGGGCCGTGTCCGGGCGCTTGCCCGACGCAACTGGGTGCTGGGGCAGATGGCCGAGAACGGCTACGTTACCGCTGCCGAAGCACGCGCCGCTGCCGCCGAGCCGATCGTGGTGGTCAACCGCGCCGAAATTCCGCGCGACCGCACGGGCGCCTATTTCATCGAGGATATCCGCCGCGAACTCGTCGAAAAGTACGGCGAAGAGGGCGAACACGGTATCTACACGGGCGGATTGTGGATCCGCTCGACGATCGACCCGGTGATGCAGCGCGCCGCCGAAATGGCGCTGCGCGACGGCCTCGTGAAGTACGACCGCCCGCGCGGTTGGCGCGGCGTGACCGACAAGATCGAGCTCGGCGAGGGCTGGCCGCAGCGCCTGCGCGCCGTGAACCTGCCGGTCGGCTACGATGACTGGCGCGCGGCCGTGGTGCTCGAAAAGGCGGGCAAGGTGATCTCGCTCGGCTTTGAAGACGGAACGAACGGCAGCATGTCCGCGCAGAACGCTTCGATCCCCGTGCGGGGCGTCGGGGTGCCGGCGTTCCAGCGGCTCGCGCCAGGGGACGTCATCCCCGTGAAGCGCCTTTCCGGCGACGATTACACGCTACGCCAGATCCCGGACGTCGGCGGCGGCATGGTGGTGATGGAGGTTTCCACGGGGCGCGTGCTGGCGATGGTCGGCGGGTTCGACGCGCGGCGCTCGCAATACAACCGCGCGACGCAGGCGATGCGGCAGCCGGGGTCGGCGATCAAGCCGTTCGTCTATGCCGCCGCGCTCGACAACGGCTACACACCCGCGTCGGTGATTGTCGACGGACCCTACTGCGTGTTCCAGACGCGTTCGCTCGGCACCAAGTGCTTCCGCAACTTCTCGGGCGGCTACGCGGGCCCGCAGACAATGCGCTGGGGTCTTGAACAATCGCGCAACCTGATGACCGTGCGTCTTGCCTACAATACGGGCATGGACAAGGTCGTCGAAACGATCGACCAGATGGGTATTGCCAAGCTGGCGCCGGTGCTTTCGATGTCGCTCGGCGCGGGCGAGACGACTGTGATGAAGCTGACGAACGCCTATGCGATGCTCGCGAACGGCGGCAAGCGGCAGTCACCGGTGCTCTACGATCTCATTCAGGACCGGCACGGCCGCACGATCTACCGCGCTGATGCGCGCGACTGCGCAGGCTGCAACGCGCCGGACTGGGACGGCGACGCGATGCCGCGTCCCGCCGATGCCCGGCCGCAGGCGATGGACGCGAAGACCGCCTATCAGGTGGTGCACATGCTCGAAGGTGTCGTGCAGCGTGGCACGGCGGTGGTGCTGCGCGACCTCAATCGGCCGATGTTCGGCAAGACCGGCACCACGAACGGCCCGACCAACGTATGGTTCGTGGGTGGCACCGCGGATATCGTCGCGGGGCTTTATATCGGCTTCGACGATCCGCAGAATATGGGCGGCTACGCGCAGGGCGGCACGCTCGCCGCGCCCGTTTTCAAGCAGTTCGCCATCGCCGCGCTGAAGGACGCGCCGAAACGGCCTTTCGAGATATCGCCCGGCGTGCGGATGGTGCGGATCGACCGGCGTTCGGGAAAGCGCGTATACGGTGGCTGGCAGGTTGATACCGATCCGCGCGCCGCCGTGATCTGGGAGGCGTTCAAGCCCGAAAGCGAACCGCGCCGCGTCGCTGCCGCTTACGATCCGTTCGCGAAGCGTGAAGTCGTGCGATCGGACAGCGACTTCTTGCAATCCACCGGCGGCATTTACTAGAACCCGCCACTTTCAACGGACAGGAACAGGACAATGCGCGCTGAAGCGCTCAATCATGTCGACCGGATCAAGCAGGCGCTGGCCCTGCTGAGGAGGTTTCTTTGACTGGGATGTCGCCCTCAAACGTCTCGATGAGCTGAACGCCGAGGCCGAGAATCCCGATCTCTGGAACGATCCCAAGGCCGCGCAGAAGCTGATGCTGGAGCGCCGCCGCCTCGATGAGGCGATCCAGGCGACGCGGAGCATCCAGACCGAACTCGACGATACCGTCGAGCTGATCGAGATGGCCGAGGCGGAAGGCGACGAGGATCTCGTGAACGACGGCGTCGCCGCGCTCGAGGCGCTCGTGAACCGTGCCGACAAGGATAAGGTCGCCGCGCTGCTTTCGGGCGAGGCCGACGCGAACGACACCTATATCGAGATCAATGCGGGTGCGGGCGGAACGGAGAGCCAGGACTGGGCCTCCATGCTGCTGCGCATGTATCAGCGCTGGGCGGAACGGCGGGGCAACAAGGTCGAGCTCGTCGATTATCACGGCGGCGAACAGGCGGGCATCAAGTCCGCGACACTGATGGTGAAGGGCGAGAACGCCTATGGCTACGCCAAGACCGAGAGCGGCGTACACCGGTTGGTCCGCATCAGCCCGTATGACAGCGCGGCACGGCGGCACACGAGCTTTGCGAGCGTGTGGGTTTATCCCGTGGTGGATGACGACATCGCCATCGAGCTCAACGAAAGCGACCTGAAGATCGACACCTACCGCGCCTCGGGCGCCGGCGGG
>ERZ1645185.748-NODE-748-length-13710-cov-4.491102_pt1 | contig 13710 bp, 16 predicted proteins | sample MGYA00575351_ERZ1645185 | MGnify/ENA primary metagenome ERZ1645185 (study PRJEB40838, sample SAMN11284767) | freshwater sediment metagenome | isolation source: river sediment | host: Sediment | place: India: Jana village, Kanpur | collected 2015-12-17 ...
ACTAGGGGATTCTCCAGTGGGACTGGAGGCGGGGAACGCGCAGAGTAGGAAAAGCGGTTCACCTACACTCGGAGGACGGGTATGCGTACATTCATGACAGTGGCGATGATCGGTGTCTGTCTGTCGGTTGGCATGATGATCTCGGCCGAAGCCGGCGAAACGAAGGCCAAGATGGAAAAGGCCAAGGGGGCGGTGAAAGGTGAAATCGAAGAGATGAAGGGGGAAACCAAGGCTCTGCATGAGGAGCTCAAGGGGAACGACACGAAAGCAGAACTCGAACGCGCCAAGGGCAAGGTAAAGGGGGCCGGTGAGCGGGCGAAAGGAAAGATGAATGAGTTGAAGGAGAAGGCCAAAGACTAGTCGGCTGTGTGGCGCTCCCGGCCCGCCGTCCTGTTTGGGCGGCGGGCTGCAGGAGGAAGTCGGCGTAGTGCCTATCGAGGCTTTCTTGCGCTGACGATTCGCACGGCGATCGGCAAGGCCACGCCCTGTGGCCCACGATAGTCGTTCACTGCCTTGATGATCCCCTGTTCAGCCTCCACCTGTTGTGCCGGCGTCAATTGCGCGAAGAGATTTTGAATCGGCGCCGCGATATCCATCAGCCCGCGAAAGAATTCTTCACCGGACTCGTAGGCGACCTCGGCGGTAAATTCCTCATCATCCAACGGGGTGAGTCCAGCCCGCTGCAGCATGCCTGCGAGGTCGCCGGGTTTTGCCAGGCGAAAGATTCCCGGTGCTTCAGGATCCGGCGGGGGCAGAGGGGTAATTGATTTGATGACATCCATGGGAATCCGAATGAACGGATTCTTGTCTGGAGACGACCAGACGGCGGCGGCGACATACCCTCCCGGTTTCAACACGCGGGCGATCTCCCCGGCGGCCTTGGGAATGTCCGGGAGGAACATCAGGCAAAACCGGCTGATGACGGCATCGATCGAGCCGGTCTCGAACGGCAGCGAAGTGACGTCACCGGTGCGAAAGCTGACCTGCTGCAAGCCGAGCGTCTTGGCCTTGCGTGTGGCCACTGCCAGCATGGATTCCGCCAGGTCGATCCCGATGACGGTGCCCTCCGCTCCGACCACTTCACCGGCGAGGATCGCCGGGTAGCCTGTCCCTGATCCAAGGTCCAAGACCCGAAGCCCCGGACGTACGCGGGCATCGGCCACCAGGCGGTGGTTGATGAACGCCATGGTACGGTTGAAGAATTGGTCCCATTTGTCCCAGCCCGGTGCGACGCGGTTCCAATCCTGGCGCTGCGCTTCGATGACGGCTTCCGGCGTGTGTGTTGGCATGTGCAGACTCCTACTCTTGCGCCCGGTGTGGCGTCGGTTACTTCACCCGTTCAAACGAAAACACCTTTGGGACATCCTTCCCCGCCTTGCTGAGAGTCCAGGTCTGGGTAATGTGATCGTGGTCTTTCACGTCGATCACCAGCTGTCTCATGTGCACATCGGTCGGGTTCTTGAGATTCGTGACGTCGACGAAGGCGAAGCTGATGCTCTTGTCTCCTTCTTTGACCGCCGCGGCGCGCATTCGTGGCTGATTGTTGAGCGAGCAATAGTGCGTCAACATCAACTGGTCGCCGTCGCTGTAGTACATGGTTGTCATGGGCGGGCTGTCGGGCGGGGTGAGGGTTTCGGTCAAGGTGGTTCCTCCAGAACTGAGGGCAAAGGCGATCTTGTGCGGCTTCCCTTCGGCGTCGGCACCCTTCCATTCTCCGGCAAGAAACTTTAAGGGGGCGAGGCTGGTGTCGGGAGCCGTGTCGGTGGCTGATGCGGAGAGCGGAGCGAGGAGCAGGGCGAGAGTCACGAGAAGGCGAAGACTTCCATGCGGCATGCAAATCCTCCATCAGGGAAGACGATGAACAATAAATTTCAGTCAAGCATGTCTCCAAGGTCCAGATCAAGACTTTTTCCGTGACTGTTGCAGGACGACACAGATTTCGTCGCGGAGTGAATCACAAATGCACGTATTCTCCGCTATTCATAGTGGCGTGAGTGGGAAACCTCCGACACGATTCTGTTCCGACACAGGTGGGAGCGCCCCGTACGATGATCAGGCGGTGACGAGGTCAGGGGGCGGCCAGGCCGGATGACAGAAGAGCTGTAATATTTCTCCCCCGCCTCCGTCTGTAGTGATGACGGCAGACATCACCACAGACAAAGGAGGATCACATGCTTCATTCTCACTCAGCCGGCACAACCCTATCTCTCCATCGCGGGACCGCCCAACAGCATAGCTGTGAAGAGGCTCATGGAGAGGTGCAGGGGATCCAGCATCGTCATCACCCGCATCACGAGCAGGGGCCGCGGGTGCAGGAGCATGATGCGGTCTCACTCAATCACACCGCACTTATGGCCACCCTGCATTGCTTGACCGGGTGCACCATCGGCGAAGTCGCCGGCATGGTACTGGGCACGGTGCTGGGGTGGGGCAATTGGCCGACCGTCGCCCTGGCCGTTGCGTTGGCTTTTACCTTCGGGTATGCCATGACGTTGTATCCCTTGCGGCGGGCGGGCATGGCTTGGGGAACCGCCATCGGGCTGGCGTTGGCCTCGGATACGTTGTCGATGACCACTATGGAATTGGTCGATAATGCGATCATGCTGGTGATTCCTGGCGCGATGGAGGCCGGCTTGCCTGATCCGCTCTTCTGGGGCAGCTTGACCTTGTCGCTGATCCTGGCCGGTGCAGCCGCGTTTCCGGTGAACCGGTGGCTGATTGCTCGTGGGCGCGGCCACGCGCTGGTGCATGGGCATCATTGCCACTGAAGCGAGTGCGTGAGGCGGCGAATACGTCGCCTCACGTGTGCGCACGGACGCGAGACGGTAAGCGCCCAGCCTCTGCCGCGAGGCGTCTGTTCACATCGATGAAGGAGCAATTCAGCATGGCGAGTGGATCAGACCTGCGCCGCCTGACAATCGTGGCCTTGGCCATGGTCGCGCTGGCGACGGCGGCGTGCAGCCAGTTCGAGCCGCGTGACAAGCGCTTTTACTATCGCGCGTTCTGGAATTTCGCCTTGCGCGAGGACTTAGCCGAACTCGACAGTGAGTTCAACGGCGTCGACTTCGGTCATTCCAATCTGTACGAGAATCTCTTGCTGACCGGCGGCAGGGACGTGGCGGCTATTGAAGAGCGGGCCCGGAAGGAAACCCTCGCGTTCATCGCCACCAAACCGAGGCTGAATCCCAATGAGGAGGCGATCGCGCCGACCTACATGAAGCTGGCCTGGCGCGCGCAAAACACCTTCGACGAAGCCCATGCCCTCCATCGGGCGACCTACGACATCGTGGTGTCGGACGAACCGGATAAGGATCGCGCCATCCGCGAGGTGCTGGAGTATTACCGAAACAGCGCCTATGCGCTCACGTCGAAGCGGCTGGACCATCGCCGCCTGGATCAGTTTCCCTATTCCAAGGCGTTCCGGACGCGCTTCCCGCTGTTCAACGCGACGATCTGGTCGTATCACTATTTGCAGGTCGCTGTGTACGATCCCTTGCAGGCGGCGACGAACCTGGCTGCCAAGACCAAGGCGGTTCGGCCGATTCTGACGACCTATCGGGGCTATCTTGATCAGCCTCCGGTGCAGTGGACCTTCATGCCGCTCGCGGCGGAGTATAGCCCGGCCTTTGCCGCGCGGTATCCGGAGGTGGCAAACATTTTCGACAACCTCCATATGCTGCACGACAACATCAGCGACATCCTCACCAGCGAGCGCCTGCCGACCTGGGAGGCCAAGCGGGAGGAAATTTATCGTGTGGTTGATCACTATTACCTGGCCAGCGCAGATGAGACCAATCCCATGATCGTCAGGAGCGCACAGGAGCATCACCATTGAATCGTCTGGGACTACAGGCCGCTGGGTTGTTGTCCCTGATGCTGCTGCTGTGGCAAGCGATGCCTGCGCGGGCGTTGGATCATGACAATCTGGACCCTAACCGTCCTATCGGCATGGAAGATGCCTATGCCGTTCCCAAAGGAGAAATCGGGCTGGAAGGCGGAGTGCGCTTCAACGACCGCCGGGAAGGCCGCACGCAGGTGACGTTTCAACCGCAAATCATCTACGGCGCGTTCGACAACACACAGATTGAAATTCAAGGCGATCTGTTTACCGATCCGCGCTCCATCGCGGGCACGAACAAGTCCGGGGATCTCCACCTCGGCGTCCTCTACAACTTCAATACCGAGACGCTGACGCTTCCGGCCATGGCCGTGCGCGTGGAGGTCGATTTGCCGACCGGCGTCAACTCGAAGGGAGTGGATACGCAACTCACGGGAATTCTGACCCGGTCGTTCGGGCGGCTGCGGGTGCATCTCAATGCGGGGTACACCGTGCTTGGCTCTCCACAAGGGCAGGAGCGCTCCGGCGCCTATCGGGGCGTCGCGGCCGTCAGTTATCCGCTCGGGTATCCGAACAGCTTCCGCGATACGCTCATCGCCAGCATCTATACCAGACAATCTGACTTGCGCGGGCAACAGAATCACACCGGAATCGAGGTAGGCATCCGGCATCAACTGACCTCGCGCGTCGTACTCGACGGCGGCCTCGGCACCGAATTCCTCGGGCCTGCCGAGCGGGCGGCGTTGCTGGGGACCGTAGGCCTGTCAGTCGGATTCTAACGAACGGCCCCGTACAATCGGCCCGGTGAAAACGTTGACGTGGTTTGTTCTACAAGTGGATAATGCGCCCGTCGCCAGGAGGCGGGCATGGGACCAGCCGGTCGTTGTGCGGGCAGTATCGTCGCGCTGTGCAGTCTCCTCTTGGCGGTGGCCTGCGGCGATGCCTCGGTGGATGCCTACTGCGAAGCCAACGGCAAGGGCAACCGGGAGACCCTTGAACTCCTCACCCGTCTCCTCGACCAAAAACGCAACCAGACCGGCCTCTATCTCGCACGTGCTCGCTGTTATTATGTGCTCGGCTCCTATGCCCAAGCGCAGCAGGACGCATCGGAGGTCATTCGCCGCCTGCCCGATAGGCCTGAGGCTTATCTGATTCGCGCCAAGGCCGGGAAGATGCTCGGCCGGATTCCGCAGGCGCTGGACGACTATTCGACATCGATTCGCCTCCGTCCGACTGCGGAAGCCTATTATGGCCGCGGATTGACGTACATGCGGGATTATCAGGGGAAGGATCGCGAAGCCCTGGAGGATTTTACCGCCGCCATTCGTCTGGACGGCACACATGTCGGTGCCCACGCATTTCGCGCTCAAATCTACAGCCGCCACGAGCAGTATCAGAACGCCCTCGGGGATTCGGAGCAGGTGCTCAAGCTCGATCCCGCCACGCCGAATGCCTACTGCAACGTCGGATTCGCCCATTACGCATCGGGGCACGACGCACAAGGGCGCAAATTTCTGAACATCTGCTATCAAAAGGATCCGGATCCCCAAACGCGTGGCTATTATGAGACCGAAGTGAACAAGGTTTTGCATGCGCGGAGGCCCAGGAAGAATTTCGGCGGGAGTGACGTCGCCAAAGGCCGGGAGAAGACGCCCTACGATCGGGAAATGGAGCGGCAACAGAACGTCTACGAAAGCCTGCGCAACTCAGGCTTCAACGACCGGGCAGAGGCTTGTCGGATGGATGGATCGAAATGTTGAGTGGTGTGACGTGACTCCGTTCCCTTGCTCACGGAACGCGCGCCCTCAGAAGGGCCTCGTTCGACGTGCGCAGTTGGGAACGCACTCACGCCACCCTTTGGGAGGAAGGGGCAAGTGGAGGGAGCATTAGATTCTGACGCGCGGCTTCGAAAGGCCCTCGTTGACAGCAGTCTTCATCGATCGGTAGGCTAAGAAAAAAACCGGGAGGATTCGTGATGGCACTAATTCTCGCAGTCTTTCTCATCTTTTCCGCAGTCATTCCCGCAGCAGCCGCTGACAACACTCAGGCCACCGCCGCGTTGGTCATTAAGGCCGACGTCTTGTATTGGGAAGAGGGCGAACTGATCGTCAAGGAATTCTCTGGTCACGAAGAACGGCTGAAGGTGACGCCTGAGACCAAAATCGAGGGCGTGGTGGGTGGACGGTTGAAAACCGGCGACAAGATCGTGGCGCAGATTACCGATGACCGTACGGCGATCTCCATCAAGTTGCAGGTTCCCGACGGCCGATAGGAACCTTTCGTCAGCCTCACGTTCGTCCAATGCCGATCATGAATCGGCTCCACATCTATTTCAAGTCACCCGTTTCGGCCTTGCATCACCATAGTGCGAAGCTTCACTGGGACTGGCTTCTACTTAAACATGTCGTAATCGTAGATTGAGTGGTGGTGGCCGATGTATCGGAGTTCCACGTGGTTTGGGCCGAGGAATTTAAAGACGACACGATAGGATCGATCAATGCGAAAGCTCCAGACTTCATGATGTTTGGGGCGGAGCTTCTCTGTATGGAGTGAAGGGTAAAACGGATTCTCCCGGAAGAGATCCGTTTTGGAAGCGGCCTTACGTTGGATCGCCTTTGGAAGCTTGGCAAACAGGGCGTCGAAGGTTGTGGTTGTCGAGAGCTCGAGCATGATCGAGCTATGCAATCAACTCTCGTAGCGATTTGCGTTTGGTGACTCGTCCTGCCTTGTGATCCTTCTCGGATGCATCCAGGGCATCAAGGAACTCCCGGCGATAGAGGCCGATCGAATCACAAAACGACTCAAAGTTCTCTTTCGAGATCTTAAACTGAAAGCTGTCTTTCGTTCGTTTCACCACTTTTGCAGCCAGTGCCATGATGTTCCTCGTTGTGTTCTGATTCTAGCGCCTTCAAAGCCGAGAGACAATCTTAAACACCCAGCCATCCAGTTGCAGGCTATTCAGAGCGCCTATCCAGCAAGCCCGCAGTGAGCCTCTGAGCGAAGCGGAAATGATGCCGGGTTTCTCTGCACTCCGTTAATCGAGTATCGAGAAGGCCCCGATAAAGTACGGCCCCTTTGCAGCCTGAGCCCCACTGATCCGTACTTCGACCACATCCGGCACCCAGACGCCGACCAGCCAGGGATCGGGCGCCAGGTTCGACCAATACCACCAGTGTTGTTGCTCTTCTTGAATCAGAATTGAATCGGTTCCGCCCTCGTCCCCTGCGCATCCTAACAATCGTCTGGATACAGTGGACGAAAATGCTGCTATTTGTGTGAGGCTGGAAGCGGTACCGGATCGGATGCTGCCCCATATCCCCAGTACGTGGTCTCCTTCAGGACGGCGTGAGGCAAGTCGCTGCCGGCATGTGTCTAGGGCCGGACGGCACGGATTGACAGTATGCCCCGAAATACGTAGCCTAAGAGACCATTCGAGTTCCCCTTAGGCCCAGGGCGGTTGCTGCTCGTCAGGAGGCCTTCATGTTCACCCCGCCGTTTCGTATTCTGGTGTCGATCACGGTTCCGGTTGTGGCCTGCCTGCTGGTCTCCTGCGTGTCCCTGGAGTTCGACCGGATGACGGGTACCACGTTTCCTCCGCAACATACGGTGAACGGCCAGCTCGTGACGTTGGAGTCGATCTTCGACGATGCCGGTATCGCGTTGACGGTGGAGCAGGATGAGACGGGGATTCAGCCCCTCAACATCGCCGCCGACGAGTGCATCAGCGATGCCGAACTCTCGACATTGGAAAACGGCCATCGCCACCTGTCGCTGTTTCCCTCATCCGCCTGTCCCTTTGACTTCTGCAATACCTATCACCTCTACGGTGTGGTGGTGAATCACTACGGCGAGGTGCTCGATGCCTGTATCCCTGAATTCATCCTGGGCAAGATGTGGCAGGGTCACACCAGATCGGCCTTCGCTATTTTTTATCGCACGAACACCATCCAGACCAGCGGTCCGGAATACCTGCGTACGACGGCCCATGAGATCGGTCATGCCTTCAATCTCCACCACAGTGACGGAGACGGCACTTCGATCATGACGCAATCCGATGACCTGACGGGCGATCCGGTATATCGCTTTTCTGAGCAAAGCCGGGACCATTTGGCGAACCATCCGGGGCAGTGCAAATTTCCCGGCGCCATCGGGGCTGCGCCCTTCACATGGGTCGTCAACGACCACGCGGCCTGGGCCCATCCCCTGGAAGAACTCACGATCACCGATTGTCAGTGAGGCTGAAGAGCAGCGTATGAACCTCTATCCTGTCGCGTCCCGGTCCAGGAATGTGTTCTTCCTGTGCATGGTCGCGGTCCTGTTGCTGGCGGCGGGGGCATATGATGGTCTGGCGCAGGAGCGTCCCGGTTCGGCCACGCTCGAACTCACTCTTGAGCTTGGCACGTCCGCCTTGAATCTCGGTGAGCCGGTCTATGCCACCGTCCGCCTCGTTAATGCGGGGATGAAGCCGGTGGAGGTCGTTAAACTGCTCGACCCGCAAACCGGCGCGATCCAGATTGAGGTGTCGAGCGCGAATCGGCCGCGGTTCGTGTTTCTGCCGTTGTTCTACTCGGATGCCGTGCATGCCCGGACTGCCCTGGCTCCGGGCCAGGCTGTCGTGGCGGTGTTTCCAATTTTTTACGGCGCCTTGGGGTGGACGTTCGATCGGCCGGGAACCTATCGCGTGACGGCGGAATACCGTCCTCAGAGTGGCACTCAACGGGATCGGATACGGTCGCGCGCGGCAAGCGTGACGGTGGCCGACGAGCATGGAGCGGGTGCTTCCTTGCTGACAGGCTCGTCCGCCGGTGAGGAAGCGGCAAAGTTTCTGCTCTGGCAGCGGGGCGACCAGTTGCAGGCGGGACAGGCGCTGTTGACCGGGTTGCTGACGCAACAGCCCGATTCGCCGCTGGCCGATTATGCGCTGCTGGCGTTCGGGAGAAATCTGAGCCGGAGTTTTCGCAATTATGCCGTCGGAAAGATCCGTGAGGCAGATTGCGAGACGGCGTTGAGCTATTTTCAAAGGGTCCGATCAGAGCGGTTGCCGGTATTCTTGCAGATCCAGCAACGCCTAGATGAAGCCCGGTGTCTGATTAAGTTGTCTCGACCGGACGAGGCTCGAGCGTCGATGGAGCGAGCCGAAGGGTTACGCGCCGATCGTCCTGAATTCGCGCTCTTCTTCCAACAAGCGATACGGTTGGAACCGGCGCTGGGCGATCGCGCCGAGATCCACACACCACCCCGGTAATTCTCACCTCTGAACTCGACGACATTCTTTCTCGCACCCGGCTTGGAACCGTTCAGGCGTCGGAGTATTCTGATCCGGAGATGTCCGCTCAACGCCTCAATAGAACACCGTTCCGGTCTGTAAGTGGCTGGCTGGTGCTCACGGGTCTCTGCATGGCCCTGTCAAGCCTGCCCCTTTCCGTCGGTGCAACCGTCACGACATTCATTGCGGAAGACTATGTCTTCACCGGCCCGGAGCAGCTCGAATCCGGTCGGCAAACGGTGCGGCTCCTCAATCGCGGTCGGGATGTGCATCAGATCCAGTTTCTGGCCCTGCCCTCGGGCAAGAGCATCACCGATGTCGAACGGGCCTTGGCGTCCCGGTCGCCAAGCTTGCCGAATTGGCTACGGCGTCATGGGGGAGTGAATAGTGTTGCTCCCGGCGATGAGGCGTCCGTCAGCATGCAGCTTGAGTCGGGAGACTATCTGCTGCTCTGCGGCATTCCGGACGTCGCGGGTCGTCCCCACGCCATGCGCGGCATGGTACGGGCGCTTCGGGTAGTGGAGGCTGCGCCTTCCGGCGAGCCAGCGCCGCGAGCCGATGCCACTCTGCGTCTGACCGATTTTGCATTTTCGTTGAGTGGCCCGCTGCATGCGGGAGCCCGAACCGTGCAGCTCGTAAATGATGGCCGGCAGGCCCACGAAGCGGTGGTGATTCGTCTCGCAGAGGGCGCATCAGCGCAAGACTTCATTGAACGGTACCGGCCTGGAGGACTGCCCAATTCCGCCGGTCTGGAATCCGGCGGGGCGACCGGCATCGACCCGGGTCGTCAGGCCTCTATGCATCTCGATCTGGAGCCGGGGCGGTACGGGTTGCTGTGTTTTCTGGCAGACCCGGTGACCGGCGCGCCCCATTTTTCCCGCGGCATGTGGATGGACATTGAAGTCAAGATGGTGCTGACTCCCGCGGAGGGGTCGTGACATATCGCGACCTGATGCGTCCGGCGAAGGACGAGAGGAAGTCTACAGGGCGGGTCGGGGCCACTATGAACGAGGCTTCTTCACGGTAATTGGATTTGGCGGCACATGTGCGCAGGGCTTGGACTGGTTCCTCTGAAAACGAGTGATGTGTGATGCGAGATCCTGGCGGGGCGGCGCTGGAAGCCTGGACCGGAACAATCCGTCCTGCAAAGACAGAAGGGCGGCGTCAGCGGCGCTTTCGCAATCGCACCGGTTGTTTGCGCTGAATCCAATCACGAATGAGAGTTCCGATGACAAGAGCCGGTACCGCCAGCAGCCAGAGGTACCAGCTTGCCCAGAGCGCGGGGTCGTGCATGATCATGCCTCCTGTGTGTGTCTGACGAGAAAAGCAAGCCTCATACCGCCTCGCCATATTTCGCGAGAGAAGACCGTACCCTGCTCCACGCCGGTCCAGTTGCGACGATTGCGAGTTCTGACGGAAAGCGGCCGCCTGGCGATCTACGCTAGGCAATTTTTGCCGTCGCAAAAACCTCACAACGCGTGACGCGGTTCCCACAGGTGAGGAGTGAGAGGGACAGCGGTCCTGTGCTGATCAGCGAGACGGGAGCGAGCAATGGACCCGTCAGGTCGCCAGTAGGCTCATGAGGTGGGGGAGGAATGGAAGCAGGGCGACGCCGCAGCAGATCGAGAGTGCCACGATCGAGGTAACCAGATCTTCATCAAGCCCTGTGTTGGTGGCAAAGATCACTGCGGTAACGGCCGACGGCATCGCCGCGATCAGGATGGCGATCGCACGCTCCATGCCTGTGAGGTGTAAGACCTCAGTGACGGCCAGTCCCAAGAAGCAGCCGCCAAGCATCCGCATCGCCACGCCGAGCAGTGCCAGGAGCCAGGTGCGGCGGAGGGCGGTGAAATTGATCGACAGGCCCAGGACCAGGCTTGCCAGGGGTGTCGTCGTCAAGTGAACGGGCGTCAACACCTCACGGAGCCAGGTTGGGAGATGCCACTCCGCCACCGAACACAGGAGACTGATGCCGAGCGCCCATAACGGTGGCGAGGAGATAAATCGAACGAGTGCATATCGAAGGGTGGCCTCCTTGGTCCCGTGCCACACGGCAATGGCATAGAGCACCGTGAGTGTCAGCGTGGTTTGGCCCAAATCGAAAAGGATCGCGTGCGCGAGGCCGCTCTCGCCGAATGTGCCGAGTACCACGGGGTAGGCGAAGTAGACCGAATTAATGCAACCGGTGCCGAGCAGGAATCCACCTTGCGACACGCGCGGCAGGTGGAGGAGGCGCGCCAGCGGCCAGGCGCACAGCAACATGGAGACGGTGACCAGGCAAGCGGCGATGGGCAGTTTCCAGGCGTTGGGAGCCACGACGATGTGATCGAGTGACACGACAATGGTCGCCGGGAGGCTGATCGAAAACACGAACGAGGCGAGCCGTTCCGCATGGGGCTTCCCCAGAAGTCCCGAGGCACGAAGTGTGGCGCCGACCACAAAGATGGCGATGAAGGCTTGGAGCGTGGCGGGCATCGGGCGCAGGGTAGCAGAAAACCGCGCACAAGAGGAGGCGTGTCCGGTGTGGCCCGAGGCCGCCTTTTTCTGTGCGCCGGCGCGGCCGGCCTGGTACGATGGCCCCTTTTATGACGCACAGGCAGCCCTCCCCTCACCCGCGACAAGCGGCGATTGCGTTTATTCTCGTCACGGTCGTCCTCGACATGTTGTCGTTCGGGATCATCATTCCCGTCTTACCGAAACTGGTAGAGGAGTTCTTAGGGGGCGACACGCCGAGTGCGGCCGAAATTTACGGCCTCATGGGCACGGCATGGGCGCTGATGCAGTTTGTCTGTTCGCCGATCCAGGGCTCGCTGTCCGATCGATTCGGTCGACGCCCGGTCGTCCTGCTGTCGAACCTCGGGTTGGGCCTTGATTTCATTCTCATGGCGCTGGCGCCGAATGTGTCCTGGCTCTTCGCCGGACGGGTGATTTCCGGTATCGCCTCATCGAGCTTCAGCACAGCGGGCGCGTACATCGCCGACGTGACGCCTCCAGACAAACGGGCTGCGGCGTTCGGCATGATGGGTGCGTCCTTCGGACTTGGTTTCGTCTTGGGCCCGGCCGTGGGCGGGCTTTTGGGAGCCGTCGATCCACGCTGGCCGTTTTGGGGGGCGGCGGCGACCAGTCTGCTCAATGCGTGCTACGGGTTTCTTGTGTTGCCGGAATCGCTTCCGGTCGAAAAACGGGCTCCCTTCCGGTGGCGCCGGGCCAATCCGGTCGGCGCGTTGATCCTCCTGCGCTCCCATCACGAACTCTTCGGTCTGGCGACGACAAATTTCCTGATGAACTTGGCGCACGCGGTGCTCCCCAGCGTGGCGGTGCTGTATCTGGGGTATCGGTATGGATGGGGGCCGTCGGCGGTGGGGTTCACGTTGGCCGGAGTCGGGGTCTGTGCCATGATCGTTCAGGGAACGTTGGTGCGGCCGATTACGGCGCGTCTGGGAGAACGTAGGACCTTGCTCCTCGGGCTCCTGGCCGGGGCGACCGGGTTTGCGATTTATGGGTTGGCCCCCACCCCGCTCATCTACTGTTTCGGCATTCCGGTGATGGCATTCTGGGGGCTTGCGGCGCCTTCATCGCAAGTGTTCATGACGCGCCGTGTGAGCCCGTCTGAACAGGGACAATTACAGGGCGCGATCGCCAGCCTCACCGGAATCGCCGGGTTGCTTGGGCCCACGCTGTTCACCCAGACCTTTGCGGCCTTCATCGGTCCGCAAGCCGACTGGCACCTGCCCGGTGCGCCCTATCTGCTCTCGACGTTGTTGCTGTTGATCGGGGCGGGAACCGCGTGGCGCGCCACGCGATCCAGCTGAGGGAAGCGGCGGTCTCTAGCAGGCTGCGGAACAACTCGATGATTGCGTCACACGTCGCACACGGGCTGTCTCACGTCAGCATCGCCCGCAGGATGCGCAAAAAAGGCCGCCAGCAAGGCCGCAGCGAACGAAGAGGCGAATCGTACTCGTGCCGTACGGTGAGCCTCTAAGCGATGCGAGAACGCCGCTGGCGGACTTTTTCCGCATTCTGCTACCGGACACCGTGGACGAAGAGTTCCCGGCTGCGATAGATCGCGATGGCCCGTGCATCGGCTTGGTCGGCCTCGGCCTGCTGTCCCAATTGTCGATGGAGGTCGGCAATGAGCGACCAGGCATCAGCCTCACCGGCGGGGTCGCGGATCGATTGCGCGATCAACAGGGCACGTTTCGCCAGAGCGAGACGATCGGTGAGCGAGTCTTTGCCCTCGTCAAGCCTGGCAAGTCGGAGTTTGAGCATCCCTTCGAACGGCAGGTGATGTTCCGCTTCGGCGAGGGCCAGCGCCTCGACGTAATGGGTCCGCGCGTCATTCATATGTCCCAGCAGCCAATGGGCGTCGCCGAGCGCGACTGTGGCGGTGAATTGTTGCTCGACATGCCGCCGGTTGCGGGCCTCTTCTGCCGCCTGCTGCAACGCTGAGAGCCCGGCCTCGGTCTCGCCATCGACCACGTGTAACAGCCCTAGTTGCACCAGCGTATCGTTCCGTCCCCTGGCGTTTCGCACACGTGTAAAGAGCGCGGCCGCCTGGGTGAGGGCTTCGCGTGAGACCTCGCGTTGTCCCAGTTGCGCCGCCACG
>ERZ1645185.749-NODE-749-length-13708-cov-5.617080_pt1 | contig 13708 bp, 13 predicted proteins | sample MGYA00575351_ERZ1645185 | MGnify/ENA primary metagenome ERZ1645185 (study PRJEB40838, sample SAMN11284767) | freshwater sediment metagenome | isolation source: river sediment | host: Sediment | place: India: Jana village, Kanpur | collected 2015-12-17 ...
CGCGCCCCCATGATCGCCTGCAGCATCGCGGGGTACGCCTCGTCCCCGTTGCGGAGCACCGCGACGGCGTTCCCGCGCAGCAGCGGGCGCCCGGAGAGCTTCTCGCCCAGTCGCGCGAGGGGTTCGAGGTCCTCCGGCACCGACGAGGCGGTGCCGCTCCGCGCGATGCTCAGCGCGCTCGGGGTCGAGAGGGGGAGCCGCCGGCGGTCGAGGTGCAGCGCGCTCGCCCGCCGCTGGATGCGGTTGAGGCCGAAGGCGGCGTACAGCAGCGGCCCCGCGACGGGGGCGAGCCAGATGAGCCCCACCCAGCCGATCGCCGCGCGGACGTCGCGCTTGCGGACGACGGCGTGCGCGCTCGCGACGAGGCCCATCGCCGCGTGGATCGCGCCGACGGCGTACGGCCACCAGGCCGGGATCGGGACGCCGAGGAAGGTGTCGACCATCTTCTGGAGGGTGCTCTCGGGGAATGTAACGGTCCGCGCGGCCGGGCCGCCGTGCCCCACCCGCGCGTTCGCTCGTCGAATTGCCAACGGGCGCCCCACGGGCGACCTTGGTGCATACCCCGAGACCCCACGATGCGACGCTCTCCCCTGCTCCGGCTGGCCCTGGCCCTCCTCTTCGTCGGCGCCGTGGCCGCGTGCGACTCCGACGAGACCCCGGTGATCGGCCTCCCCGAGCCGTCGCCGCTCAACGACGGGTTCTGGTACCTGCACACCGCCAACGACAGCGCGCCGGGCGACACGATCGCCGCGCGGTCGGTGGGGATCGCGCCGGAGCGCACCGTGCTCGACTCCGCGCGCTTCTTCGTGAACCCCTACGGCGAGTACGAGCAGCGCTACTGGCTGCGCATCTTCCTCCAGGGCGTGCTCGACCGCGGCGAGACGGTGATCGACGAGGGCACGTGGGCGCTGGTGGGCAACCAGTACGTCTTCACGTCGTCCGTGCGCACGCGTTCGTTCGTGGTCTTCCCCACGCCCGACGGCCGCCTCCTCACCGAGGAACCGATGGTCTTCTGGCCGGACGCGCCGCTCGTCGAGGGCGTCTACCGCCGCTCGCGGCCCTGAGGCATCCCGGGGTCGGGCAACCCTCCCCGCACGGAACGCGTACAAAGAGAGGTCCGCCGCGCATTGCGGGTCGCCCCCGCCCGCGCGAGCTTCCAGCCAGACCCCTCTCCGGAGCCGCTCCAAATGAAGGTCACGTTCACGGTCAACGGGACGCCGCGCACGGTCGACGTCCCCGCCGACATGCCGTTGCTGTGGATCCTCCGCGACGTGCTCGACCTCAAGGGCACCAAGTACGGCTGCGGCGAGTCGCTCTGCGGCGCCTGCACCGTGCACGTGAACGGCGCCGCCACGCGCGCCTGCCAGATCCCGGCGAGCGCGATGCAGGGCCGCAAGGTGACCACCATCGAGGGGCTCGACCCCAAGGCGACGCACCCGCTGCAGCAGGCGTGGGAGGAGCTCGACGTCCCCCAGTGCGGCTACTGCCAGGCCGGCCAGATCATGCAGGCCGCCGAGCTGCTGATGAACAACCCCAAGCCGACCGACGAGGACATCGACGCGGCGATGTACGGCAACCTCTGCCGCTGCGCGACGTACCACCGCATCCGCGAAGGCATCCACCGCGCGGCGGCCATCGCCGCGGCGAAGAAGTAGGGGGCCCGCCATGTCCACCGAGACCCGCGACTCCGCGCCGGCGCCCAAGGCCTTCGACCGCCGCGACTTCCTCCGCGTGACCTCCATCGCCGGCGGCGGCCTGCTGCTCGGCACGATCCTCGACTTCGACGGTCCGGCCGTGCTCCGCGCGGCCGAGCTCGCCGGCGACGGCGCCGGGACGGCCGGTGCCGCAGGCGCGACCGGCCTCGCCGACTTCTCGCCCAACGCCTTCATCCGCATCACGCCGAGCGGCGCCATCACGATCATGGCGAAGAACCCCGAGGTGGGGCAGGGCGTGAAGACGATGCTCCCGATGCTCGTCGCCGAGGAGCTCGACGTCGCGTGGGAGAGCATCACGGTGGAGCAGGCCATGGCGAACGAGGCGCTGTACGGGCGCCAGGTGGCCGGCGGCAGCACCGCGACGCCGACCAACTGGGAGCCCCTGCGCCGCGCCGGCGCGGCCGGCCGCCAGCTGCTCGTCGCCGCGGCCGCGCAGCAGTGGGGCGTGCCCGAGGCCGAGTGCACCACCGAGGCCGGCGTCGTCCACCACAAGGCGTCGAAGCGCAAGGCGACCTACGGCGAACTCGCGACGAAGGCCGCCACGCTCACCGCGCCCGACCTCGCGACGGTGAAGCTCAAGGACCCCAAGGACTTCAGGATCATCGGCAAGTTCACGCGCGGCGTGGACAACCGGAAGATCGTCACCGGCCAGCCGCTGTTCGGCATCGACGTCACGGTGCCGGGGATGCTGCACGCGGTCTTCGAGAAGGCGCCGGTGTTCGGCGCGAAGGTCGCGAGCGCCAACCTCGACGAGATCAAGGCGCTGCCGGGCGTGAAGCAGGCCTTCGTCGTCGACGGCACGGAGAACCTCGCGGGCCTCATGCCCGGCGTGGCGATCCTCGCCGAGACCTGGTGGCACGCGCGATCGGCGCGCCGCCGCCTGCGCGTGCAGTGGGCGCAGCATCCCACCGCGCAGCAGTCGAGCGCGGGCTTCGCGGCGAAGGCGCAGGAGCTGTTCGCGGCCGCGCCCCAGATGGTGGCGCGCAAGGACGGCGACCCGGCCGCGGCCTTGGCCGGCGCGGCGAAGGTGGTCGAAGCGCGCTACGAGTACCCCTTCCTCGCGCACGCCTCGATGGAGCCGATGAACTGCACCGCGCGCTGGGCCGACGGCGCGATGGAGATCTGGGCGCCGACGCAGAACCCGCAGCCGGGCCGCATGCTCGTGGCGCAGACGCTTGGCATCGCGCCCGAGAAGGTCGCGATCCACATGGTGCGCGGCGGCGGCGGCTTCGGCCGGCGCCTCAACAACGACTACATGGTCGAGGCCGCCTGGATCGCGCGGCAGGCCGGCGTGCCGGTGAAGCTCACCTGGTCGCGCGAGGACGACATGCAGCACGACTTCTACCGCCCGGGCGGCTTCCACGCCCTGAAGGGGGCGGTGGACGCGGGCGGCCGGCTCGTCGCGTGGGAGAACCACTTCGTCACGTTCGGCGAGGGCCAGCGCTTCGCGCAGGCCGCGAGCATCTCGCCCACCGAGTTCCCCATCGGCTTCATCCCCAACCTGCAGATGGGCGTCTCCACGATGCCGCTCGGCGTGCCCACGGGCTTCCTGCGCGCGCCGACGAGCAACGCGATCGCGTTCGTCTACCAGTCGTTCATCGACGAGCTCGCGCACGCCGCGGGCAAGGACCCGGTGCAGTTCCGCCTCGACCTGCTCGCGCAGGCGGCGACGATCACGCCGCCGCCGGGCGCGCCGCCGGTGGCGGTGAACGCCGAGCGGATGCGCGGCGTGCTGCAGCTGGTCGCCGAGAAGTCGGGCTGGGGCAGGCGCACGCTCCCCAAGGGGCACGGGATGGGCGTGGGGATGCACTTCAGCCACCGCGGCTACTTCGCCGAGGTGGTCGAGGCGACGGTGAGCCGCACGGGCGAGCTCAAGGTGGTGAAGGTCTGGGTGGCCGGCGACGTGGGCAGCCAGATCATCAACCCGAGCGGCGCGATGGCGCAGGTGCAGGGCTCGGTCCTCGACGGCCTCGCCGAGGCGTACAAGCAGGAGATCGCGATCGAGGGCGGCAAGGTCGTCAACAGCAACTTCGACGACTTCGAGCTGCTGCGCATCACCGAGGTGCCGCCGGTCGAGGTGCACTTCAACATCACCGCCTTCCCGCCGACGGGCATGGGCGAGCCGGCGCTGCCGCCGGTGATCCCGGCGCTCACCAACGCGATCTTCGCCGCGACCGGCAAGCGCGTGCGCTCGCTCCCGCTCTCGCGCCACGACCTCAGCTGGAGCTGACGGCCCGTGAAGCAGTGGCTGGAGACGCGGCAGGTGATGGAAGCGATCGGCGCGCTGGCCCGCGAGGGCCGGCGCGCCGCGCTCGCGACGGTCATCCGCGTGCGCGGGTCGGCGTACCGGCACGAGGGCGCGAAACTGGTGGTGGGCGAGGATGACGCGATCACGGGGAACGTGAGCGGCGGCTGCCTCGAGGAGGACGTGCGCGAGGTCGCGCGCCGCGTCATCGCGACCGGCCGCGCCGAGCGCCGCTCGTACTGCGGCGGCACGGACGAGATCTCCGCGTGGGACCTCGGCGTGGGGTGCGAGGGCGAGGTCGAGATCCTGGTGGAGCGGGTCGACGGCCGACGGTGGGCGGCCGGCGGCGCGACCGGCGACGAAGCCTCGCTCGACGCGGCGACGCTGTCGGCGATGCGCGACGACCAGCGCCTGGTGGTCGTGACGGACGTCGCCGCGGTGATGCAGGGCGGTCGTGATGCATACCGGCTCTTCGCCGGCGCCGAGGCCGAGGCGTGGAGCGGCACGGGCGAGTCGCGGCTCGAGACGCGCGACGGCCGCGAGCTGTTCATCGACGTGCTCGTGCCGCCGCCGCGCCTGCTGGTGGTGAGCGGCGGCGACGACGCGCGCCACGTCGCACGCCTCGCCGACGCGGTCGGCTTCCGCGTCGTGGTCGCCGACCGGCGCCCCGGCCTCCTCGCGGCCGACCGTTTCCCGGAGACGGTGCGGCGCGTCGAGACCGACGCCGCGCGGCTCGGGGAGCGCGTGGTCCTCGACGCCGAGTCCTTCGCGGTGGTGATGACGCACCACTTCGCCGACGACACCGACTACCTGCGCTCCCTGCTGCAGAGCCCGGTGCGCTACATCGGCATGCTCGGGCCGCGCGCGCGTACCGAGCGGATCCTCGGCGTGCTGCGCGCGGAGGGTCCGGTCGACGAGGCGCGGATCTACGGGCCGGTGGGCCTCGACATCGGCACCGACGGCGCGGAACAGGTGGCGCTCTCGGTGGTGGCCGAGCTGCTCGCGGTGCGCAGCGGGCGCCGCCCGCGTTCGCTGCGCGAGCGGGTGGCGCCGATCCACGCCGCCGGTGACTGACCGCGGCGGCGCGCCCGTCCGGTCGCGGCCCGAGACGGCGCCCGTCGCCGCGGTGATCCTCGCCGCCGGCGCCTCCACGCGGATGGGGCGCACCAAGCAGCTGCTGCCGGTGGAGGGCGTGCCGATGGTCCGGCGCGCCGCGATGCAGGCGCTCGAGGCCGGCTGCTTCCCGGTGATCGTGGTGCTCGGGCACGACGAGGCGCGCGTCCGCGCCGTGCTCGACGACCTCGACGTCACCTTCGTCAGGAGCCCCGACCCCACCGGTCCGACGAGCGCCTCCCTGCACGCGGGACTGCGCGCACTGGGCCCCGCGATCGCCGCGGCCGTCGTGCTGCTCGCCGACATGGTGCACGTGAGCGCGGACATGGTGCGCGCGCTGCTCGAGGCGCACGCGCGCGGCGCCGCGCCGCTCGAGGTCTCGCGCTACGGCGACGTGCTCGCGCCGCCGCTGCTGTTCCGCCGCACGCTGTGGCCCGAGCTGCTCGCCTGGCACGGCGAGGGGTGCGGCAAGGCCGTGGTGCGAGCGCATCGCGACGTGGCGGGGATGCACGACTGGCCCGCAGCCGTGCTGCAGGACGTCGACACGCCCGACGACTACGCGGCGCTGGGCGGCGACGCTACGGCGTGACGCGCCGTCCCACGTACACCACGCGCGAGTAGAGCGTCCCCGCGAAGTCCGCGACCACCGTCACCGGCAAGTAGGTGGTGGTGGCGTTGAGCACGAGGTAGTCCCCGTTGCCGAGCGACGTGAGCAGGCCGGGGTTCGACGAGCGCCAGGTGATCGCCAGCGGGCCCGGCGGCAGCGGCATCGACGACTGCACCGTCACCGTGATCCGCTCACCGACCGCGTGCGTCGAGTCGGGCGCGAGCAGCGTGATCTCGACCTCGGCGTCTGGGTCGAAGGGATTGGTTCGCGGGAACGGCTCGCGCAGGTCGCACGCGCCCGCGACGACCGTGATGGCCGCGAGGCCGAGGGAGCGGAGCAGGCGTCTCATCGGATGCTCAGGGCGAGGCCGGCGCGGCCGGGTGCGACGAGCGGGATGACGCTGGCCGCGCGGCGGCCACCGCGCGGGGCGCCCACGCCGCGCACGTCGCGCAGCGCGCGGGCATGCTCCCACTCGTGCCAGACGGCCTCGCCGGCACTGAACGCCCAGATGCCCGCCGCGGCGATGGTGGTGACGTTGGCGATCGTGCGCGCGGACTGCGCCCGCTTGTAGAGCGGCCCCGCGCGCGGCTCGGTGCGGCCGTCGTACGCGACGTACTTGGCGTACTCGCCGTCGGCGAAGTCGTGCGTCGCGCCCGCCAGCAGGTAGGCGCCGACGGTGGCGGCGAAGAGCGTGAGCGCGAGCCCACGCCGCTGCGGCGTGGTCCAGGTGCCGCCGCCGGGCACGATGCTGCGCAGCGCGATCCACGGCAGCGGCACGGCGGTGCAGCGCGCCGGCGTCCGCGCGAGCTCGCCCATCTCGCGCAGCGACGGCTGCACCGTCGGCGCGAAGGTGAGGCATGGATAGGCCTCCATCACGTCGGCGACGAGCGACATCGCGGCCTCGTCCTCGCCGAAGGCCGAGAAGACCGAGGCGGCCTCGAGCATCGCGCCGCGGATCTCGCGGCGCGGGGGGAGCGAGCGGTACATCAGCCGCTCGAGCGCGCCGGCCGCGGCGTCGCCGAGCGCGGACGCGTCGCCGCGCGCGCCCGCCTCATAGGCGCGGTGCGCGGCGAGCAGCGCCGAGTCGCGCGGCGCCGCGACCACGAGGGGAGCGGCGAGGCGCGCGACCTGGCCGTCGTCGCCCAGCAGCGTCGCACGCCACGGCAGCAGCTGCTGCCAGACGGCGCGCACGACCTGCTCGGGGACGGGAAGGATCTCCGGCTCGGGGTCGATGGGGTTCCACACGTGCACCTCGACGCGCGCCGCCGTCCCCTCGGCGGTCGGCGCGAAGAGCTCGGGTTCGAGGTAGAGGCGCAGGTGCTGCGTGCCGTCCTGCGCGGCACCGTCGATGCCGACCTTCGTCACCGGCGCGCGGCCGGCGAGCACCGCGGGCTCCAGCAGCCCATCGCGGCGCAGCTCGGCGCGCGCGACGTCGCGCGTGCGCACGTACGCGCCGAACGGGCCGTGCAGCGTGCCGCGCGACAGGGCCGCGAATCGCGCGAGGTTGCCGGCGTGGCAGTCGTAGGGCCGCTCCTCGAGCGGCAGCACGACGAGCGCGACCACCGGCCGCGCGCGCGCCGCGGAATCGAAGGCCGCCCACGGGTCGAGCGCCGCGATGCGCTCCACCTCGAGGTCGCCGATCCGCAGCGCCTTCTGGCAACCGCGCGTCGCCTTGAGGGCGAGCGAATCGGGCCGCAGCGCATCGACCGCCATCGGCGAGAGCACGAGCAGCTGGTAACGAGCCCCCTGCACGAGGAACGAGGCGCCGGCCCGCGCGCGCTCGGCCACCCGCGTGCGCCACTCGAGGAAGCCCGCGTGGCGCGTGCCCGGCGTGAGGACGGAATCGGGACGCTCGGGAAGCGGCGCCGCGTCCTGCGCGGCGAGCGGCGACACGAGCGGTGCGGCGAGGAGCGCCGCGGCCAGCGCGACGACACGCGCGCCCGCCGGAGCGCACGCTGGACGGGACGACCGGGGACCGGGACGCATGCGGATATTGTACGCCGCGTCCCGTCCGCTGTTCAGGGGACGGATCAGGGCCGCCCCGAGAACTTCCCGAACTGCTGCATCGCGTGCGCCACGGCCGGGTCGAGGCGCGCCTCGGTCTGGTAGAGCCCCGCGTTCCCCCACTTCACCGCCGCGACGGTGCGCACGAGGAGCGCGCGCAGCCGCAGATCGTCGTCGCCGCCGGGGGGGACCTCGATGCCGCGCTGCGCCGCGAAGGCGCGGAAGCTCGCGAGTGCGGCGTCGGGGAGGGTGTGCGCGGCCGCGAAGGCGTCGAGCGTGCCGAGCGTGGCGCCTTGCTCCGTCACGTACGTGCCGGCCCAGGTGGTGGGCAGCTCGGCCTCGTTGACGCGGAGCATCCAGCGCGGCGCGTCGGCGGGACGCGGCGTGCGCACGTCGGGGAGGATGCCGCCGCCCCCGTAGAGCGTGCGGCCGCCCTTCGACGTGCAGGTGGGCCGGCCGATCGTGTCTCGCTCGGCGCGCGCCGCGCGATAGTACTCGCGCGAGCTGAGCCCGCGGTACTGCCGCTGCACCGCGCGCCCGCAGGGCGTGCGGATCTGCCCGATGACGAGCACGAGCACCGAGCCGTCGGAGAGCGGGAAGCCGGTCATCATCAGCGACTTGCCGAACGACGGCTGCCCCACGAGCACCGCGCGGTCGTGGTCCTGCAGCGCGCCCGCCACGAGCTCGGAGGCGCTGGCGCTGCCGTCGTCGATCATGACGACGAGCGGATAGGCGCGCTCGCTGGAGAAGAACGAGCGCTTCACGCGCCCCGTGTCGACCGCCGCGGCGCGACGCCCCTCGGAGGTATAGACCACGGTGCCGGCGGGGAGGAACTCCCCCGCCACCGAGGCGGCTTCGGCGACGGACCCGCCGCCGTTGCCGCGCAGGTCGAGCACGAGCGAGTCCATCCCCTGCTTCTCGAGCGACTGCACCGCCTTCCGCAGGTCCTCAGCGACCTTCTCGCCGACGAAGGTGGTGAGCCGGATGTAGCCGACGTCCTTGCTGAGCATGATCGCCGCCGGGACCGCCGACTCCTCGCTGAAGCGCTCGCGCTTCACGACGCGGTCGAGCGACGCGTAGGTGCCATCGCTGCGGCGGCGTTCGAACGTGAGCTTCACCGTGGAGTTGCGCGGGCCCGCGAGCTGGATCTCCAGCTCCACGGGGCTCTCGGCGCGCATCGGCGCGCCGTCGATCGCGACCAGTTCGTCGCCGGGGAGGATGTCCTGCCGGCGCGCCTCGGTGCCGGCGGCCACGCCGGCCACGATCGCCGCGCCGCCGACCATCTGGAACTCGATCGGCACCGGATGGAGCTTGCCCTGCCGCAGCTCCTCCTGCTTGCCGGGGACGAGCCGCACCGCCGGTATGACGTACGAGTGCGGGTCGGTCGCCTGCACCATCGCCTGGATCGCCGACATGAAGAGGCGGTGCGAGTCGAGCGAGTCCGGGTGGTTCACGCGGATCTGGTTGAAGACCTGCGAGAAGAGCTGCAGGTCCTCGGCGGCGGTGCGAGGGCGCGTGACCGGCTTCGCCGGCGCGGCGGCCTGCGCGGCGAGCGCGACGGGGGCCGCGAGCGCGGCCACGGCGGCGAGGAGCCTCCGCCCCACGCGCGCGCTCACTGCGGGAGCGCCGCGAGGCGCTGCTTCGCGACGTCGCGCCGCTCGAGGTCCCGCCGCGGGGCGAGCGCGAGGTATTGCGTGTACGCCGCCCGCGCCCCCGCGGCATCGCCCGTGCGCTCGAGCGCCTGCCCGAGCACGAAGTGCGAGCCGGCGTACATGGGCTCGAGCGTGATCGCCTGCTTCAGCGGCGCCACGGCCTCGGCCGGCTGGCCCGCGGCGACGAGCGTCATCCCCTGCAGGTAGTGCGCGATGGGCTCGTCGGCGGCGAGCTCGGCCGCGAGCGCGAACTCGCTCAGCGCGGTGGCCGTGTCCTTCTGCGTGAGCGCCAGCCGCCCGAGCTCCAAGTGCGCGGCGAAGTACGAGAGGTCCTCGGTGATCGCACGCCCGAGCGCCGCCTTCGCGGAGTCGGCCTGGTTCATCCGGGCGTACAGCACGCCCGCCGAGTGCTCGATGAGCGCCTTGGAGTTGTAGAAGACGACGTCCTCGTCCTTGTCCTCCTCCACCTTCACGTAGGCGTCGGCGGCGAGCCGGAACTCCTCGACGGCCTTGGGCAGGTGGCCCTGCAGCGTCATCACGCGGGCGCGCTCGAGATGCAGCCCGCCCTTGTTCTTCGCGTTCTTCATCGCCATCCCGTACGCCTCGAGCGCCTCGGCCATGCGCCCCTCGGCGTAGAAGGTCCATCCGCGCATGTAGTGCGAGCCGCGGGTGAGGTAGTCGCGGATGACGAGGTCGATCTCCGAGGACGAGGCCGTGGGATACGCGCGCCGCAGGTCGGTGCGGTAGTAGTCCATCAGCATGATGTGGTCGTACTTGCGGAAGTAGAGCGGATCGAGGCGCAGCGCGCGGAACTGCAGCGAATCGATCGCGCGCAGCTCCTTGTTGGCGCGCGCGCGGCGACCGCCTTCCATGTAGAGCTTGAGCGTCGTGGGCTTCTTCATCAGCAGCGCCGCGCGCCGGCCGTCGAGCGCCTCCGCCGAGCTCGGGTCGAGCCGCGCCGCCCAATAGAAGGCCGCGGCCGCCTCCTCAGGCTTCTCCTCGAGCAGCCGGCTGGCGTGCGCGAAGTAGGCGGCCGCGTCGTTGGTGTCCGCGCCCGCCGTGAGCTTGGGCCGCTTCTCCGCGGGTCCGAGCCGGGCTTGCGCCGACAGCGCGGCGGGAAGGCACAGCACGAGCGCGAGCGACAGCGGACGGAGCATGACGACCTCGGGCGGGGGAGGCCGCGGCCGTGTTGGCCGGGGCCCGGCGAACATTCAGCCGGGACCGGACGCCGTCAAGAGAGGTTTTGTGCCACCCCTCAGGGGTCAGCCGAGGACGCGCGCCCGCTGCTCCGGCGTGAACACCACGCAGGCATCGCCGCCGAACGTCAGCCGATGGCGGTTGCGCGCCACGAGGCCGTAGACCGCCTCGCGCAGCGGCCGCGGCACCAGCCGGCCGATCCGCGCCAGCAGCGCCCAGCCGCCGCCCAGGTACTCGGCGATCGCGAGCACGGCGTCCGAGAGCGCGAGCGGATGCTCGACGCCACCGCGGACCTCGACCCAGAGGATCGACTCGACGGCGCGCATCGCCGGATGCCGCTCCCGCACCGCGCGGCCCGCGGGACTCTCGCGCGCGGCGAAGCGCACGTCGCGGCGGCGCACGTCGCGGGCCAGGATGAAGCGCACGCTGCGCGCGCAGAAGGCGCAGTCGCCGTCGTAGACGAGGATCGGGCCGGCCTCGTCCGCGGCGGGGCCGCGGCCGGCGCTCACGGCGTCGCGCCCGCGGGGCTCGCGCTGCCGCTGAGGAACTGCCCCGTGCGCAGGAAGGCCAGCAGCTGCTGGTGCGTGTCGTCGCGGTACATGATGAATGAATGCCCGCCCCCCACCACGATGTGCCCGCTCTCCTCGGCGAGGTGCGTCTCGGGGAGCTTCACCGTGCGGTCGTCGCGCGCCGCGATCACGCCGATCTCCACGCCCTGCACGCGGGGGAGCCGGCGCACCGTGGCGGAGTCGTCGGCCTGCAGCTCGCTCACGGGGCGCAGCAGCCAGGCGGCATACGGCGCGAAGGTGTTGGCGGCGTGGGCCCCCTGGTTGGGCGGGGCGAGCATCACCACGCGCCCCACGCGCGGCGGCAGCGTGTCGCGCGTGAGCACGTAGCGGATGACGATGTTGCCGAGGCTGTGCCCGATGAAGTGCACCCGCGTGTGCTGCGGCCCCATCCGCTCGCCGAGCTCGCGGCGCAGCGCCTCGCCGATCTCGGCGATGGTGCAGCAGTAGCTCGAGTAGCCGAAGTTCATCACCTCGTAGCCGGCGGCCTCGAGGACCTGCTTGACCGGGCGCATCGAGAGGGGCGTGCGCCCCATCCCGTGCGCGAGGACGACGAGCTCGCGTGGCGCCGCGGTGGCCACGCGCGCCGCGGGGACGGGCGCGGCGGCGGGCGCCTGCGCGCGCGCGTCGCGCCACGCGCCGGCGAGCATCGCGGGCGCCGAAAGCAGCGTGAGCAGCGTGCGCGCGAGCCGTCTCAATGCGGCCACACCATCAGCTCGCTCCAGACCTCGCGGGCGAACTCGATCCCCTCGGGGAAGTGCGCCTGCGTATCGGCGCGCAGCCGCGCGGCGTGCGTCGTGAGGTAGCGCTCGAGCGCCTCGTGCTCGGCGAGCTCGTACCGCACGCGGAACCGGCCGTCGTCGGCGCGCAGGAGGTGCGCCCCCTCGAACAGGCCGGTGAGGAGCACGTCGGGGATGTGGCGGTCGCGCAGGAAGACCTCGTAGCGCGAACGCAGGTCCTCGCGAACGGTGGCCGTCACCTCGTACGTGATCATTCCGTGCTCCGATCCATGGGCGGTTCCGTGGGGCGCGGGCGGCCCCATCTTTGGGTGGTACCCCGGAAGCTCGCCCGCGTCCCCCCGGCCCCGCCAGTGATGCCCACCCCCGACCGCCCCGCCGCCGTCCGTACCCGCGACGGCCTCGCGCTCCCGCTGCGCCACTGGACCACGGGCGGCGCGGCCCACGGCACGGTGCTCCTCGTGCACGGGCTCGGCGAGCACATCGGCCGCTACGCGCACGTCGCCGCGCACCTCACCGCGCGCGGCTGGGACGTGACCGGCTACGACCAACGAGGCCACGGTGCCGCCCCGGGGAAGCGCGGCGTGCTGCGCGCCGCCGACGACCTGCTCGACGACCTCGGGCGCGTGCTCGGCGCCGTCCGCACGATGGCGTCCGCGTTCGCCGGGACGGCCCCGGACGCCACGGCGGCGGCCCCACTCGTCCTGATCGGCCACTCGATGGGCGGCCTCGTGGCCGCGCAGTTCGTGGCCGAGGGGCGTGGCGCGGTCGATGCGCTGGTGCTCTCGTCGCCGGCGCTCGACGCGGGGCTCTCGTTCGCGCAGCGCGTCCAGCTGGCGGTGGGGCACGCCCTGGTGCCCGACCTCGCGATGGGGAACCAGCTCGACGCCGAGCGGATCTCGCATGACCCGGCGGTGGTGGCCGCGTACCAGGCCGACCCGCTCGTGCACGACCGCGTCTCGGCGCGGCTCGCACGGGCGCTGGTGGACGGCGGCGCGCTGGTGCGCGCGCGCGCGGCCGCGTGGACGGTGCCGACCTTGCTGCTGTGGGCGGGCGACGACCGGCTGGTCGCGCCGGCGGGCAGCGCCGCCTTCGCCGCCGCCGCGCCGCCGGCCGTGGTTACGGCGCGGCGGTTCGACGGGCTGTGGCATGAGCTCTTCAACGAGCTCGACCGGGCGCCGGTGTTCGACGCGCTCGATGCGTGGATGGAGCGGACCGTCCCGCGGCGCGCCTGACGGCGGCGCGCCGCGGGCGGTCGCGGCCTACGGCGTGACCGTGACCGTGGTGCTCGCCTCGCCACCGCGCGTGCTGAGCGCGTTGACGGTGAACGTGACCGGCTGACCCGCCGGCACGCGCACACGGGTGGTGACGACCTTCGTCTCGAACCCCGCGAGGAAGAACTCGGGCGCGCGCCCGACCACGCGCGCGTTGCTGCCGCGCGGCGCCTGCGTGGTGACGGCGTCGGGCCGCACGATCTTCACCCGCTTGGCCTGCTCGAGCGCCGTGGGGATGCGGCCGGTGTTGCGCACGGTGACCTTGATCTCGTGCGTCGCCGAGTCGGCGGAGGCGCGCACCTTGGCGGCGGTGGCGCTCACGATCTCGATGCGCGGCAGGTCCATCGCCATCGCGAGGTTGAAGAGCGCCTGGTTGCGCGCCCACTTCTCGAGCACCTGCGGCGGGCCGTTCTGCGACCAGAACTTGGGATCGGGCCCGCCCACCTCGACCTCGCCGAGGTCGGGATGCTGGACCTTGGTCCACATCTGGTAGCCGGTGCCGCCGAACTCCTCGTCGTTGTAGCGCAGCACCTCGTACTGGTCCCAGCGCCCGTCGCCGTTGTAGTCGCGCTCGCGGCCGCCGTTCCAGAGCTCGTCG
>ERZ1645185.750-NODE-750-length-13679-cov-7.242073_pt1 | contig 13679 bp, 10 predicted proteins | sample MGYA00575351_ERZ1645185 | MGnify/ENA primary metagenome ERZ1645185 (study PRJEB40838, sample SAMN11284767) | freshwater sediment metagenome | isolation source: river sediment | host: Sediment | place: India: Jana village, Kanpur | collected 2015-12-17 ...
GGAGTGGTTTCTTCCCTCGGGAAAGGGATCGCCTCCGCCTCGCTCGCTGCGCTGCTCGAATCGCGCGGTATCCGTGTCACCCTCTTGAAGCTCGACCCCTACATCAACGTCGACCCCGGCACGATGAGCCCGTTTCAGCACGGCGAAGTGTTCGTAACCGACGACGGTGCGGAAACCGACCTCGATCTGGGCCATTACGAGCGCTTTTCCAGCGCCCGCATGAGCAAGCGCAACAACTTCACCACCGGCCAGATCTACAAGTCGGTGATCGACAAGGAGCGGCGCGGCGATTATCTCGGGGGCACGGTGCAGGTCATCCCGCACATCACCGACGAGATCAAGCTCTCGATCCGCGAGGGGGCCAAGGGTGCCGACGTGGCGCTGGTGGAAATCGGCGGCACCGTGGGCGACATCGAATCGCTGCCCTTCCTGGAAGCCATCCGCCAGATGGGTTTCGAGGATGGTCCGAGAAATACCTGCTTCATCCACCTCACCCTGCTGCCCTACATCCCGACCGCCGGTGAGCTGAAGACCAAGCCCACCCAGCATTCGGTGAAGGAGCTGCGCGAGATCGGCATCCAGCCCGACATCCTGCTGTGCCGGGCCGATCGCGAGATTCCGGTGGACGAGCGTCGCAAGATCGCGCTCTTCACCAATGTGCGCCCCGAGGCCGTGATCGAGGTGCGCGACGCCGACTCGATCTACAAGATTCCCGCCATGCTGCACCAGCAGATGCTCGACGAGATCGTCTGCCACAAGCTCGACATCCTGGCGCGTGCCGCCGACCTCTCCGTGTGGACCCGGCTGGTCGATGCGCTGGAACACCCCCAGCACACCGTCGACATCGCCTTCGTCGGCAAGTACGTCGATCTCACCGAGTCCTACAAATCGCTGTCCGAGGCGATGATCCACGCCGGCATGCATACGCGCAGCCGGGTGAAGATCCATTACATCGATTCCGAGCAGATCGAGAAATCCGGCATCGACGTGCTGAAAGGCATGGACGCGATCCTGGTGCCCGGTGGTTTCGGCAAGCGTGGCGTGGAGGGCAAGATCGCCGCCATCCGCTACGCCCGCGAGAACCGCGTGCCCTATCTGGGCATCTGCCTCGGCATGCAGCTTGCCGTGGTCGAATATGCGCGCGACGTGGCCGGCATGGGCGATGCGCATTCCACCGAATTCGAGCCTGCGACCACGCACCCCGTCATCGGCCTCATCACCGAATGGCTGGATCGCACCGGCCAGGTCGAAAAGCGCAGCGAGCAGTCGGATCTCGGCGGCACCATGCGCCTGGGCGGCCAGCCCTGCAATCTCAAGGCCGGCACGCTGGCGCGCAGCGTGTATGGTGCCGACAGCATCGTCGAGCGCCATCGCCACCGTTACGAAGTGAACAACACCCTGCTGTCGCAACTCGAAGCCCGGGGCCTGGTCGTGGCGGGCCGTGCGCCGGGCACCGACCTGTGCGAAATGGTCGAACTGTCGCAGGACGTGCATCCCTGGTTTGTCGGTTGCCAGTTCCATCCCGAATTCACCAGCAACCCGCGCGCCGGCCATCCGCTGTTCAGCGCGTTCGTCAAGGCCGCACTGGCCTGCCAGGAGGAGAAACGCGCATGAAACTCTGTCACTTCGAGGCAGGCCTCGACCAGCCGCTGTTCCTGATTTCCGGCCCCTGCGTCATCGAATCCGAACAGCTGGCGATGGATACTGCCGGCCAGTTGAAGGAAATGTGCGCGGCGCTCGGCGTGCCCTTCATCTACAAGTCCTCGTTCGACAAGGCCAACCGCTCGTCCACCCAGTCCTTCCGTGGCCTGGGTCTGGATGAGGGTCTGCGCATCCTGTCCGAGGTGAAGAAACAGCTCGGCGTGCCGGTGCTGACCGACGTGCACGAGGACACGCCGCTGGACGAGGTCGCCTCGGTGGTCGACGTGCTGCAGACGCCAGCCTTCCTCTGCCGTCAGACCAACTTCATCCAGAGCGTGGCCAAGGCGGGCAAGCCGGTCAACATCAAGAAGGGTCAGTTCCTCGCGCCGTGGGACATGCAGAACGTCGTCGACAAGGCGCGCGCGGTCGGCAACGAGCAGATCATGGTGTGCGAGCGCGGCGTCTCGTTCGGCTACAACACGCTGGTGTCCGACATGCGCGGCCTGGCGATCATGCGCGCCACCCACTGCCCGGTGGTGTTCGACGCCACCCATTCGGTGCAGCAGCCGGGCGGTCAGGGCACCAAGAGCGGCGGCCAGCGCGAGTTCGTGCCGGTGCTGGCCCGCGCGGCGGTGGCCACCGGCGTGGCCGGGCTGTTTGCCGAGACGCACCCCAATCCCGAATGCGCGCTGTCCGACGGCCCCAACGCGTGGCCGCTGGGCATGATGAAGGAACTGCTGGAAACGCTGAAGGAAATCGACGTGCTGGTGAAGCAGCGCGGATTCGCAGAACACAAACTGATGAAAATCTGAACGGAGGAGCCGGCGGACCGCGCGTCCGTCATCTCCAAGACTTGAACCCTAAGGAAACAAATTGAGCGCAATCATCGATGTCATCGCCCGGGAAATTCTTGACTCCCGTGGCAATCCCACTGTTGAAGCCGACGTGCTGCTGGAATCCGGCGTGATGGGTCGTGCGGCGGTGCCGTCCGGCGCGTCTACCGGCTCGCGCGAGGCGATCGAGCTGCGCGACGGCGACAAGAGCCGCTATCTGGGCAAGGGCGTGCTGAAGGCCGTCGAGCACGTCAACACCGAAATCTGCGAAGCCATCATCGGCCTCGACGTGGAAGACCAGGCCTTCATCGACAAGACCATGATCGACCTCGACGGCACCGAGAACAAATCGCGTCTGGGTGCCAACGCGCTGCTCGCCGTGTCGATGGCCTGCGCCCGCGCCGCCGCCGAGCAGGCCGGCCTGCCGCTCTACCGTTACCTCGGCGGTGCAGCGCCGATGGTCCTGCCGGTGCCGATGATGAACATCATCAACGGTGGTGCGCACGCCAACAACAACATCGACATGCAGGAATTCATGATCATTCCGGTCGGCGCGCCGAGCTTCCGCGAAGCTTTAAGGTATGGTGCCGAAGTGTTCCACGCCCTGAAGAAGCTGCTGGACGATCTGGGCATGGCAACCACCGTGGGCGACGAAGGCGGCTTTGCGCCCAACCTTGAATCGCACGAAGCGGCGCTGAAGCTGATCGTGCAGGCCATCGAGAAGGCCGGCCTGCAGCCCGGCATCGACGTGGCCATCGGCGTCGACTGCGCGGCGTCCGAGTTCTACAAGGACGGCCTCTACCACCTCGAATCCGAAGGCAAGAAGCTCAGCTCCGCCGAAATGGCCGACTATCTCGCCGCCTGGTGCGACAAGTATCCCGTCATCAGCATCGAGGACGGCATGGCCGAAGGCGACTGGGACGGCTGGAAAGTGCTCACCGACAAGCTCGGCACCAAGATCCAGCTCGTCGGCGACGATCTCTTCGTCACCAATGCCAAGATTCTCAAGGAAGGCATCGACAAGGGCATCGCCAACTCCATCCTGATCAAGGTCAACCAGATCGGCACCCTGTCGGAAACCTTCCAGGCCATTGAAATGGCCAAGCAGGCCGGCTACACCTCGGTGATTTCGCACCGTTCGGGCGAAACCGAGGACAGCACCATCGCCGACCTGTCGGTGGCCACCAACGCACGCCAGATCAAGACCGGTTCGCTGTCGCGTTCCGACCGCATGGCCAAATACAACCAGCTGCTGCGCATCGAGGAAGAACTCGGCGACACGGCGAGCTACCCCGGACGTGATGCGTTCCGTCAGCGCGGCTAACACGTGGGACAAACTGGGCACGCGGCTGCGTACCCAGGGCCTCGCCTGGACACTGGGCGCGGCCGTCATCCTGCTGCAATATCCCCTGTGGCTGGGCGAGGGCGGCTGGTTGAAGGTGCGCGCCCATGCACAGGAAATCAGTACCCAGCAGGCATTGAACCACCGCCTGCAAACCCGCAACGCCAGTCTGCTGGCCGAACTGGGCGATCTGAAGCAGGGTCGCGATGCCATCGAGGAACGCGCACGCAACGAGCTGGGCATGATCGCGCCCAACGAATGGTTTGTTCGCGTCGTGACCGCACAATCTCCACAGGCGAGAAAAACGCATGAGTGAATTGCAAATCGGTTTGCTGGCCGTCGGCGTGGTGGTGGTCGTCGTCGTGCTGCTGTTCAACCAGTTTCAGGAACGACGCTTCCGCAAACAGGCTGACCATGCTTTCCGGCCGCCCGAGGTTGATCCCCTCGCGGATGCCGCCGCGCCGGTGGCATCCCACACGCGGGACCGGATCGAACCCGCCTTGCGTGAACCGCGTTTCGAACCGGATGACGACGATGTCGTCATCGAACTCGGCGAACCCCGCCTGCACATCGAGCCCGAACCCCCTGTGGCCGCATCCGCGCCCACTCCCGCGCCCGTGCCTCTGGCCGAGACCCCGCGTACGCCGCCGCCCGTTGCGCCGCGTGCACCGAGCGTGCCGACCGTGGCCCCGCCCGCGCCGTATGACGAGTTGATGGAATACCGGGTCCGCATCCAGGGTGACGGCATTCTTGCCAGTGCCTTTGCCGATGCGTTCAACCAGCTGCGTGGTCTGGGCAAGCTGGTGCGCTGGCACGGCCTGCCGTCTGGTGGCGAGTGGGAAGAGGTCCAGCCCTGGCGCGATGCACATTACCAGCAACTGGTGGTGACCCTGCAACTTGCCGACCGCAATGGAGCCGTGAGCGAAGAACAGCTGGCCACACTGTGCAGCGTGCTGACCGGCGTGGCGAAATCGCACGGTCTGCGCATTGCCTGCGACGACAGCACAGAAGCGCTGGAACGCGCGCAATCGATCGATCGTTTCTGTGTCGATGTCGATGTGCTGATCGGACTCAATGTGGTGGCGCGCGGCGAAGGTGCGGTCAACCTCGTGCGTATCGTGCGCGAGGCCGAGGCTGGCGGCATGGCGCTGGGTGCCGATGGGGTGTTCCAGCTGCTCGACAGCAGGGGCGAACCGCTTTATGCCCTGTGCAACCATGACGCCGAACCGTTTACCGGTGAAGTCCACGAAGGCCAGACCTCACAGGGCGTGACGCTGCAATTCGACGTGCCGCGCGTGCCGGACGGGGTCAAGGTCTTTGACGGCATGGTGACCTTTGGTCGTCGGCTGGCCAATGAAGTGGGCGGCATACTGGTCGACGACAACCTGCGCCCGCTCACCGACAGCGGTATCGAGAAAATCCGCGCCCAGCTCGCGCAGATCTACGAACGGATGGACGCACGCGGCGTGCCCTCCGGTTCGCGGCGAGCCCTGCGCCTCTTTTCCTGATGGTGTCGCCGGCGGTTCTGGCGCGCGCCACGGCGTTGCGCCAGGAAATCGAACGGCATAACCATGCCTATTACGTACTCGATGCACCGACGGTTCCCGACGCGGAATATGACCGGCTGTTCCGTGAACTCCAGTCGCTGGAGGCCGAGCACCCTGAACTCGCCACCCCGGATTCGCCGACACAGCGTGTAGGCGGCAAGCCGCTCGAAGGTTTTGCCAGGCTAAAGCACACGGTGCCCATGCTGTCGATCCGCACCGAGACCGACACCACGGCCGCCGGTGCTCATGCGTTCGATGCCCTGGTGCGCAAGAAACTCGACCAGCTCGGGCGTGCCGGCAAGCTCGACGCCTCGCTGGCGGCACCGCCCATCCGTTACCACGCCGAACTCAAGTTCGACGGTCTGGCGATCAGCCTGCGCTATGAGCACGGGCTGCTGGTGCACGCCGTCACGCGTGGCGACGGCGAAACCGGCGAGGACGTGACGCAGAACGTCCGTACCATCCACGCCATTCCCTTGCGGCTTGCCGGCAAGCCGCCCGCCGTGCTCGAAGTGCGGGGCGAGGCCTACATGCGCCGCGCCGACTTCGAGCGCTACAACGAAACCCAGCGGGCGGCAGGCAAGCCGGCGCTGGTCAATCCCCGCAACGGCGCGGCCGGCAGCATACGCCAGCTCGATCCCCGGCTGTGCGCGCAGCGTCCGCTGGCGTTCTTTGCCTACGGGCTGGGCGATGTGCAGGGCTGGCCGGAGCAGCCGGATACACACAGCGCCACGCTCGACGCACTGGCTGCACTGGGAGTGCCGGTGTGCGCGGAGCGTGCGGTCTGCCTGGGGGCGGACGAGCTGGTTGCATTCCACGACGCCATCGAAGCCCGTCGTAACGACCTGGGGTTCGACATCGACGGCGTGGTGTACAAGGTCGATTCGCTTGCCCTGCAAGCCGCGCTGGGTTTCGCGTCGCGCGAACCCAACTGGGCGGTGGCGCACAAATACCCGGCACAGGAAGAGCTCACCGTGGTCGAGGCCATTGATGTGCAGGTGGGCCGCACCGGGGCGCTTACGCCGGTGGCGCGGCTCGCGCCGGTGTTCGTGGGCGGGGTGACCGTCACCAACGCCACCCTGCACAACCAGGATGAAATCGACCGCAAGGACGTGCGTGTGGGCGATACCGTCATCGTGCGCCGCGCCGGCGATGTGATTCCCGAGGTGGTGGGCGTACTGCCCGAGCGCCGTCCGCAACCCGAGCCGGCGCGCTATCGCATTCTGGAGAACCATCCGGTCTGTCCGGTCTGCGGTTCGCATGTGGTGCGGCTCGATGGCGAAGCCGCCGTGCGTTGTACCGGCGGGCTCTACTGTGCCGCGCAGCGCAAGCAGGCCCTGCTGCATTTTGCCGGCCGGCGCGCCATGGATATCGAAGGCCTGGGCGACAAACTGGTCGATCAACTGGTCGAACGCAGTCTGGTGCATTCGCCTGCCGACGTGTACCGGCTGGAGCCGGCCACGCTCGCCGGGCTGGACCGCATGGCAGAGAAGTCCGCTGCCAATCTCGCGGATGCCATCGAGGCCAGCAAGACCACGACTTTGGCGCGCTTCATTTTTGCACTGGGCATCCGTAATGTCGGAGAGACCACGGCCAAGGATCTGGCGCGGCATTTCGGCCGGCTCGATGCACTGATCGACGCAAGCGAAGAAGCACTCCTCGCCGTGCGTGATGTGGGGCCCATCGTCGCGGAGTCGATCCGGCAGTTCTTTGCCGAACCGCACAATCTCGATGTGGTGAAGCGTCTGCGTGAAGCCGGCGTGAACTGGCCCGAAACCACGGGTGTGCAACAATCGGCGGGTAAGCTTGCCGGCAAGACGCTGGTGCTCACCGGTACCCTGCCCACGCTGACGCGTGACGCTGCCAAGGACAGGATCGAGGCGGCAGGCGGCAAGGTCGCCGGCTCGGTATCGAAGAAGACGGATTACGTCGTGGCGGGTGCAGAAGCCGGCAGCAAGCTGGCCAAGGCGCAGGAACTCGGTGTGGCCATACTCGATGAGTCCGGCCTCCTGGACCTGCTGGCCGGCGAGACACAAGCGGAGCAGAAGAACTTCGATTTTTGAAGCAACCCAGGTTGCCAACCATCAGGAAAGAGACAGATGCAAAAAGTGAAAAAAGCCGTATTCCCCGTTGCCGGCCTCGGCACCCGATTCCTGCCCGCCACCAAGGCCAGCCCCAAGGAAATGCTCCCCATCGTCGACAAGCCGCTGATCCAGTACGCGGTGGAGGAGGCGATGGACGCCGGCATCACCGACATCATCTTCATTTCCAGCCGCACCAAGCGTACTGTCGAAGACCACTTCGACAAGGCCTACGAACTGGAAACCGAACTGGCCGCCCGCAACAAGCATCGCGTGCTGGAACTGGTGCAGTCGATCCGGCCGGCTGGCGTCAATTTCATCTATATCCGCCAGGCCGAAGCGCTGGGCCTGGGCCACGCGGTGCTGTGTGCGCAACCGGTGGTGGGCAACGAACCCTTCGCCGTGATCCTGGCCGACGACCTGCTCGACGGCAAGCCGGCGGTGATGAAGCAGATGGTGGATCAGTACAACTACTACCAGTGTTCGGTTCTTGGCGTGCAGGACGTGCCTCGCGAAGATACCGCTGCCTACGGCATCGTCGATGCCACTTCAATGGCCGAACGGATTTCGCGCGTCAACGCCATCGTCGAAAAGCCCAAGCCAGAGGAAGCCCCCTCCACCCTGGGTGTGGTGGGGCGCTACATCCTCACGCCGCGCATCTTCCATCACATCCAGCATCTCAAACCGGGGGCAGGCGGAGAACTGCAACTGACCGACGCCATTGCCGCACTGCTCAAGGAACAACAGGTGCTGGCCTACGCCTACGATGGCATCCGTTACGACTGTGGCAGCAAGCTCGGCTACCTGCAGGCGACCGTGGAATACGCGCTCAAGCACAAGGAAGTGAGCGAGGAATTTGCCGCCTATCTGAAAACCCGCGTCTGCTGAAATCGCTTCAGGGTTCGTCCTGTCCGGGCGCGGCCAGCAGATCGATGGCAGTCTGCCGGATGGCGGGCGTGCTGGCTTCGCACTGAAGCTCAGCGTGGAAGTGGCCATCGCGATACAGATAGAGGGTCGGCAGATGAAAGATGTCGAAGTAGCGTGCGACTCCCGTGGCTTCGCTTACGTCGACCTCGAATAGCTGTCGGGCAATGCCAGCCAGCGACACGGGCAACAACTTCTTCCAGGCGCGGCAGCTGCTACAGTCCGGATGGCTGAAAAGCACGGCAACCACACCATCCGTGGTTGCCAGATGGCCATGGTAGGCCCCCTCGCCCAGGCGCAGGAAAGTCTCCGCTGTGGCGCTGCTAGAATCGCCGCTCGCATACTTCGGATGGCCGTCCATGCTGTTTCTCGAACTCCTGGGTTATCTGCTGCTCATCCTCGTGGCGGCGGAAATCTTTGTCAACGCGCTGGAACACCTGGGTGAAAGGCTGCGGATATCGGAAGGGGTAACGGGCTCGCTGTTCGCCGCCGTGGGCACGGCCATGCCGGAAACACTGGTGCCACTGCTGGCCATATTCGGTGCCGCGAGCAGCGTCGAGTCCGGTCATGAAATCGGCGTGGGCGCAATTCTGGGCGCGCCCCTCATGCTGTCCACCCTGTCGCTTTGCCTGATGGGCCTGGCCGCACTCGGCCGGCGGGGCCTCAGGGGGCGTCTCATGCCGGAACGCAGCGGCCTCAAGCGTGACCTGGATTTTTTCCTGATGGCGTTTCTGCTGGCGTTTGTGGCCATGTTCATCCCCCATGGCGACGGTCTGGTGCGGGCGGCGCTGGCCTTCGTGATGGTGACGATCTACTTCGTCTACGTGCTGCTGACGCTGCGTGCATCGGCCAGGCTGGTGGAAGATGGCCACGGCACCGAAGCCAGTTCGGCCATGCTGCTGACGCGGCTGGGACTGCCCTACACCCTGTTCAGCATCATCGTGCAACTGGCCCTGGGACTCACCTTGCTGGTTGTGGGAGCCAAGGGCTTCATCCAGGGGGTGGAACAGGTTGCACCCATCATCGGTATCTCGGCCCTGCTGCTGTCGCTGATGATCATCCCCATCGCCACCGAACTGCCGGAAAAGGTGAATTCCATTTTGTGGATACGCAAGCGCAAGGACACCCTGGCGTTCGGCAACATCACCGGCGCGATGGTGTTCCAGGGCACCTTGCTGCCGGCCATCGGCATTTCGCTCACGCCGTGGACTGCCGAGCAGCGCGCGGTCTGGCTCGGTGTGGGCATCACGTTGCTGGCAGCATTCTGGTTGCGCTGGGCTGCGCTGAACGGTGGGCTGCGCGTGTGGCACCTGTTTGTAAATGGCGCACTCTACGTGACCTATCTGGTCGCGGTGTTAGCCTGATCCAAAGAAAAAAGCGGGCCAGGGCCCGCTTGGTTCATGCCGGTCCGAAGGAGTCAGCGTGACCGCCGACGTGCCGCAGCAACGCCCACCAGTCCCAGGCCGGCAAGCATCATGGCCCAGGTTTCGGCTTCGGGCACCGGCGTCACTTCCCAACCCACGTCACGCATGGCGGCGTAGTCGAGATCGGTAAAGTTCTTGCGGGTACCAAACCGGATGGTCGGATCCATGGCCGCTTCCTGGGACACGCCATTGACGACGCTGCGTGTGCCGTCAAACCAGTGCGCCCCGTCGTTCGCCATGGGGACCGCACCGCCGTGCACCGCCATGGCGGCAGGGCCGTAGAAGCTGCCATCCACATAACGGTCAAATGAATCCGACGTGCCGAAGCCCAGGACGTGGGCCAGTTCATGCAGCGCCACGGAATAGAAATCCGACTCCCCGCTTTCCAGACCCGTGGGGGTCAGGCCGAAATGCCAGGAGATGGTGGAGTTGAAGCTCATGGCTCCGCCCCAGGGGGCAAAATCCACGGCGTCGTTACCGCTTATGTCGCCCTCGCCCCGATTGCTGGCATCTGCGCAAAAGCTGCCTAAGCCAGAGCACTGGAATCCGCCCGGACCGCCCACTCCCAGGGTGCTGCCACCCAGATTGGTTGCCCCCACGTAGACACGCACCACGTCGGCCGCGATGCTGGCGCTGTCGAGCGTGATGTTGGTGTTCGGATTGGATGGGTTGAAGAAAACCGTATCGAAGCTGTTGCTGCCGGAAGACACGATCGCAGACAGCGTGTCGGCGAACCGGGTTTCAAAGACGCTGGCCGCAGCATTGAGCGCAGCCTGGCGATCGGCAGATGCAAAAAAGCTGCCGATGTCGTAGGTGAAATCGAACTGGATGTCGATGTTGGCCTGTGCCGTGCCGCTCATGCCGAGCGCCAGGGCTGCGGCCAGATGTGTGGATTTCATGGTTTCCCCTTCAGGAATTGCGAACAACAGTACGGCTCCGCTTGTTTTGCGCGATTCTACGCGCAAGCGATGCTGAATGACGAATAAGGCATATCGATGACAGAAGGCATGGCTCTTATTCCGGCTCGCGCCGGAACGGTCCTTCCATCTCGTCCATGTAGTGGGTGACGGCCTCGGTCTCGCGTTCGAGGAACCGGTCGATCGCCTCGCGGAATTCAGTGTTTTCCAGCCAGTGCCAGGAATGCGTGGCAGTGGGTACCAGGCCGCGCGCAAGTTTGTGTTCGCCCTGCGCGCCGCCTTCAAAGACTTGTAGCCCCCGGGCAATGGCGTACTCGATGCCCTGCTGGTAGCAGGTTTCGAAATGCAGCCCCGGCAGGTATTCCAGCGTGCCCCAGTGGCGGCCGTACAGGCGTTCGCTGTCCTTCATACAGAACGAGCAGGCGACGGGGATGCCGTCGCGGTCGGCGATGACGAGCAGCAGATTGTCCGGCATCGTTTCGCGCAGGGCCATGAAGAAGGCGCGGTTGAGGTGCGGGTCGCTGCGGTGACGGGCGTAGGTATCGGCGTAGCAGCGCAGGAAATGATCCCAGTCGGCGTCGGTGCTCTCCGTGCCTTCCACCCAGCGGAAGCTGACGCCGAGGTTCGCCAGTTTCCTGCGTTCCTGTTTGATCTTCTTGCGCTTGTCGTGGGTGAGCGCGGCGAGGAAATCGTCGAACGTGGTGTAGCCCGCGTTGTGCCAGTGGAACTGGAAACCGCTGCGGTGCAGCATCGGGGCGGCGTGCAGCACCGCCTGGTCGGCTTCGCCGGGGAACAGCAGGTGGAAGGATGAGCATCCACTGTCGTGCGTGAGCTTAAGCGCGGCCTGGATCAGCGCCTGGCGGTCGGCGTCGTTCGTGGCCAGCAGGCGCGGGCCGGGTACGGGCGAGAAGGGCGCGCAGCAGACGAGCTTGGGGTAGTAGTGCAGGCCATGGCGGCGATAGGCGTCGGCCCAGGCCCAGTCGAACACGAACTCGCCCCAGGAATGGTGCTTGACGTAAAGCGGCATGGCCGCAGCCAGCACGCCGTCGCGGAACAGCGCGAGATGCACCGGCTCCCAGCCGATGTGGGCACCGACGCAATCGGTGGCCTCCAGCGCGGCGAGGAAGGCGTGACGCACGAAGGGCGATTCACCCGCCAGCGCGTCCCACGCGCCCGCGTCGAGTTCGGCCATGCGCGTGACGACGCGGACGACCGGTCCGGTTGTTACGGGTGAGTCCACGGCTGCGGCTTCCGCATCGGGGGGGTTTGCTTCAAAATGCACGTTTTGGCGAGCTTCCATACCCATCATTCATGAATCTGCACGAATACCAGGCCAAGCAGATCCTGCGCGCGGCCAACCTTAACACGCCGCGCGGGATTGCAGCCCACAGTCCGGAGGAGGCCATGGCCGCAGCGCACACCCTGGGCGGCGAAGCCTGGGTGGTGAAAGCACAAATCCACGCCGGTGGCCGTGGCAAGGCCGGTGGCGTCAAGCTCGTGAAGTCGCCCGATGCGGTGCGCGACACCGCTGCCGCGCTGCTCGGCAAACCCCTCGTCACGATCCAGAACGCCCCCGACGGCCAGCCGGTGAACCAGGTGCTGGTCGAGGAAACGCTTGCCATTGCGCGCGAGCTGTATCTCTCCCTGCTGGTCGACCGCGAGACCGAACGCGTCGCCATCGTCGCCTCCGCCGCCGGCGGCATGGAGATCGAGGAGGTTGCGCACGCCACGCCGGAGAAAGTGCTCAAGGAATGGTGCGACCCGCTGCTCGGCGTGCAGGATTTCCAGTGCCGCGCGCTGGCCTTTGCGCTGGAACTCACCGGCGACGCCTACAAGGATTTCTGCACGCTCCTGCCTGCGCTCTACCGCGTGTTCATCGCCAACGACTTGAGCCTGCTCGAAATCAATCCGCTCGTCGTCACGGCGGATAACCGCGTGCTGCCGCTCGACTGCAAGATGAGCATCGACGACAACGCGCTGTATCGCCGCCGTGCCCTGGCCGAGATGATGGACATGCGCCAGATCGACGCCAAGGAAGCCGCCGCGCACGCAGCCAACGTGAACTACGTCGCGCTCGCCGGCAACATCGGCTGCATGGTCAACGGCGCGGGCCTCGCGATGGCGACCATGGACCTGATCCAGCTGAAGGGCGGCATGCCCGCCAACTTCCTCGACGTCGGCGGCGGTGCCACGCCGGAAACCGTGGCGCAGGGCTTCAAGATCATCCTGCTCGACGCCAACGTCAAGGCGGTGCTCATCAACATCTTCGGCGGCATCGTGCGCTGCGACGTCATCGCCGAGGGCATCATCCAGGCAGTGAAGGAGGTGGGGGTGCAGGTGCCGGTCGTGGTGCGCCTCGAAGGCACCAACGCCGACGAAGGCCGCGCGCTGCTGGCGCAGTCGGGGCTGGCGATCCTCGCGGCCGAGAGTCTCACGCATGCGGCGGCGCTGGCGGTGGAGAAAGCCCAATGAGCATCCTCGTCGATCAACACACCCGCGTCATCTGCCAGGGCTTCACCGGCAAGCAGGGCACGTTCCATTCCGAACAGGCCATCGCCTACGGCACGAAGATGGTCGGCGGCGTGACGCCGGGCAAGGGCGGGCAGACGCATCTCGACCTGCCGGTGTTCAACACCGTGCGCGATGCCGTGCGCGCCACCGGCGCGCAGGCCACCATGATCTACGTGCCGGCCGCCTTTGCCGCCGACTCCATCCTTGAAGCGGCGGATGCCGGCATCGAGGTCATCGTCTGTATCACCGAAGGTATTCCGGTGCTCGACATGCTTCTGGTTAAAACAGCGCTGAACGTGAAGGCCGCCCTCTCCGCCAACGGCGCAAAACTCATCGGCCCCAACTGTCCCGGCCTCATCACCTCCGGCGAATGCAAGATCGGCATCATGCCCGGCCGCATTCACCAGAAGGGCAGGATCGGGATTGTTTCCCGCTCCGGCACGCTCACCTACGAAGCCG
>ERZ1645185.751-NODE-751-length-13679-cov-4.555711_pt1 | contig 13679 bp, 11 predicted proteins | sample MGYA00575351_ERZ1645185 | MGnify/ENA primary metagenome ERZ1645185 (study PRJEB40838, sample SAMN11284767) | freshwater sediment metagenome | isolation source: river sediment | host: Sediment | place: India: Jana village, Kanpur | collected 2015-12-17 ...
TGTGATCCAATGCCGGGCTCGACCTGGTCGGTGTTCAGCCATTGCAGCGCGGCGAGATCTTCACAGGCTGTTCCCTTTTCCATCACACGCTTGAGCAGGTCACAGACGGACGTCGTCGAGAGGGCAAATTCGGCTCGCGAGTCCGCAAGGATCGCGCGCACCCGCGGCACGCCTCGCTGGCGTTGCGGCGGATAGGCCGGCACGGCAACGACGCCGGCATAGAGACAACCGAAAAATGCGGCGACATAGTCTAGCCCCGGAGGAAAGAGCAACAGTGCGCGAGACCCTTCTGCCCCGTACGATTGCAGCCACGCGGCAATGGCCCTTGCGCGCCGGTCCAATTCACCGTAGTCCCACCGAACCTCATTCCCTTCTCCGTCAAGCAGGTAGCTATACGCATGCCGAGCGGGAGTTTTTGTGCCCCGAGAATGAAGGAGATCTGTGAGTGTCGTGTGCATCCCTGTCACCACACCGTGAAATGGCTTGCTCTAGTTGATAGCCTTGTGCGTCCTCTCTTCTCCTAAGACGTATGGCGTGAGGAATCTTGCATGTTCATCTTCCTGATCCGTTCTGAAACAGCAGGGACCTCTCGCGGTGACTTCTCCGCCGCAGCGGTTCAACAGGAACTTTGAGGAAACGTTCGCGCAGATCGATCGTGAGGCCACTTTCGCCTTCCGACCTTGTACGGAAAAGACGCACTGAGAAATCAACGCGCACATCGCCACCCCATACCGAACAGGAGCATGCGCGAAAGGCGTTGGCCATCAGCGGATCTGAATGTCGTTGAAGCGCGTGGGCTGGTTGATCGTCACAAACCGGTTTGGCTGCTGTATTCTATGTGACGCTCCGATTCCACACGGCAGCTGGGGCGGGGGGAAACGCTGAAGTCACTGGGGGCGGACGGTCTTCTGCCGACCTGAACGCGCAGTGGAGCATGGATTACGTGCCGTTTTGCGAGGTCTTCGTTGGTCAGATTTGGGGATGTCGGGTCTGGAAATCAACATGAGTGGGCAGGTTGGAAATCGGAACCATCGCGATTTGTATGCCGCGATGGTTTTGCAGGGATGGCTTCACGGTCGATGGTAAACGACCAGTGGTCCATCCGGTTATCCAAGCTCACCACAGCGGACAATCACAAACAGATTTGGCTCGCTAGACTGCAATGCCATATCCTGAAGCGGCTGGTACCGACAGTTCAATTCTGTCACTCGGCACCATTAACGGCGGGCATGTGTACGTCATTCTGGCGAGAGTGAGGCCTACACCAACTCCACAACTGCTCGAAAAGCGCTTGCGCTGTAAGGGGACCGAGCTGAGTCGCACTTACCGATGCTCTGGACAGCTCGTTGATGGCCCGAGCACAATGCGGTAGGCGTCCGAATGGTAGAACTCAGGCAGAAGGAAGGAGATCTCGTGCTCGGAGACCGGCAGGGACTGATCGATCGTGACTACCGGCTTCTCAAGTGGAGCCGAACCCACATCGGGAATACGTTCGGCGCAGAGATGCGGTATTTCGTTTGACGCAGACCACACCCGTCCATGGCTGTTCCTAATGACCACTCTGGTCTCCTCCGTTGAGGAGTCCTGATATTTCCCCAGGAGCAACCGCAGAGTGCCGGACGGCTGCTCCAACGCCGCAAGGGCGTGAAGAGTCGGACTGTCCGTCATCGTTGATACCCGCACGCCACGCATATCGGCATACGTCTGATAGATGTGCCAGCCCGGCCGCTTCGACCGGCGGTCGACATACAACAACCCGTCCAGCGTAGGGTTGTCGCAGGTATTCTCCACGGAGCTCCGGCTCATGTCCTGAGGATCGGGCCAGCACGCCCGCATGGCACTGAGGATATCGGCCCGCTCATAGGCGGCAATCACCCCCGCTGTATAACCGGCAATCGTCCACGACTCCTGCCCCAATATCTCGTTCACCGAAATCGGTCTGGCCAACCCTTGCGCGCGCAAATAGCTTCGCAGATCGTCCACGTACCCCAGAACTCCGCCGGGATCGCCGTACTCATGGTACGCCACCACATCGGGAAACACGTCCTGTGACTGGCTCCATTCAAGAAATGGCTTGAGCAGACGGTATCGGCTGACGCTTGGCCCCACGATCTGGGCAGCGGGAATACGCTCCTTGATGCGTCGATAGGCGAGGCGCCAGCCTTCCTTGAGTCGCGCATTGTCATTGAGCGGAAGCGCAGCGAGATCCGGCTCGTTGTAGATATCCCACAACACGTGGAGCCGACGCGCGAGAACTTGATCGATGACACGGTCCACATGGGCCAACCAGGGCGTATAGTTTCCGTCGAGACCGATCTGGTTGATATCAAAAATTTGGAGGGCGAGATGATGAAATACCAAGCCGAGCGTGAGTTGAAACTCCGTCACACCAACTTGGGCGAGACGATCGTAATTGTTGAAGATATACCCCGCATTCCCCCGGAAACTCGTGGGTTTCAAGGGAGCAATGAGGCTCGTCGGAGGCTCCGTCGGTTCTATACTGACGAGATACCCGTTGGCCCGGTGATTCATCGGCCCTTGTTCGACACTGAGGTCCACCACGATCGTGCCGGCCTGGCTCCCCACAATCTGGAGCATCCAGAGCCCAACGGTCGAGAGACAGATCAACACCAGACGCCGAACCATATTGCCTCGCGTAGAGGGTGCGCAGAAAGCGTGGTTGTACTGCGGGGAAGGCTGGTCGGTCAAGCGAGCGGAGAGGCGATCAGGCAGCAGCGCAGAGCTCACGCCAGCCGGAAAGACGGAGAAGACACTGCTCGCGTGCCAAATACTCCTGATCCACACCGGCCAAATCGGCGGTATCGGCCTCGCCTTGCGCTTGTTGCTCGGCGATGGCGTTGGCGACATGCACTGCCGTCACGGCAGTAAACCCTGGCGCCTGACACTCACCCGGATGCTGGTGGAAGGCCACGGCCTCGATAATTCCGTCGCCGAGCCCCCAAATCCCCAGGAGGTAGGCACCCACATGGGCATGATCCGCACCGAACACGTCCCGTTCAGCAGCCCAGTCCGGCATCCGTTGCGTACGCATCAGATCGCACACCCGCGCATAGTCTTCCGGTTTGTTGGCGGCGAGGACCAGGACCCCGACGTCGTGCAGGAGCGCCGCGGTAAACGCCTCATCGATCACCTGTTGGCTGGCACCGGCGTCCTTGGCGATACGACGCGCGCAGGTGCCGGTCAACATCGCATGACGCCACAGGTCTTCCAGGGAAAACGAGGGAAGCCGGCCCTGGTCAAATTGTGCAAACACCTGACTGGAGAGCGCCAACGACTTGATGGTGTCGAACCCCAGCAGGGCCACGGCTTGCTCGGGATCGGACACGTGGGTCCTGAGTCCGAAAAACGCGGAGTTCACGAGCTGAAGGATCTTGGTCATCATGCCGAGGTCTTTGGCCACAATGCGGGAGGCCTTCTTTAACGACGCCTGTGGGGCCTGCATTTCCTGCATGAGGTTCTGATAGATCGACGGCAGGCTGGGGAGCACCTTGATCTCACCCACCAGGCTCCGGAGCGCAGGATTCGCCAACACCGCGCGCAACGCCTCCGCCTGCGCGATGGTCGCTTTTAATACGCTCAGATCAACCGGCTTCTGCAGAAACCGGTGGGCGACAGCGGCGGACCGCAGATGATTCACAGGGCTTTGGTCGCCGGACAGCACAATTCGGATCGTCTCCGGCGAGAGCGTACGAACCTCACTGAGGAATTGGGCACCGTCCATCACCGGCATCGTCATGTCGGACACCACGACGTCACAGGCTCCCTCGCGGATCACAGGCAACGCGGCAGCTGCGGAAGGGAAAAACTGCATGTCCCACTCAGATTGCATGGGACCTAATATTCGTCGAAGATGCTGCAAAATTTCCGGTGCATCGTCCACAAAGATCACTCGACGCATCACCCGCTCCTCCTGAAAGCATGCCCCTCCTCTCTTCTTCGGACAACCAGGGGCTGATCTTGAGTCGGAGTCAGTCGGGTCAGAATGGTGGCATCGAGCCGCAGAAAGCGGCAGGGAGCGGACAAAGCCCATACACGTTCAATAGGTTAGTTTCGATCCAGATCCCAACTGACGATGTCCGCATTCTTGCCGTCTCCCCCGGCGATACCATCGGCGCCGAACGAGAGGATCTCAAATTCTGCGCCCTGCGGAGAGGGAACCGTGTATTTGTAGGGAGCGCCCCAGGGATCGACCGGCACCTTTGGAAGATACCCGCCGGCCTTCCAATTCGGCGCCGCGGGACCCGATGCCGGACGTTCAACAAGCGCCTTCAATCCTTGCTCGGTTGAAGGAAGATTGCCGTTATCCAGCTTGTACAGTTGCAGCGCGCTTTCGATATTGGAGATTTGTGCTTTGGCAGCCGCCCGCTTCGCGTCCTCCGTGCGGCCCATGACTCGTGGAATCAACAGCGTGGCCAGAATGGCCAGGATCACCACGACGATCATCACCTCGATGAACGAGAATCCCCCACAGCGTCTCAGCCGCTCAATCTGACCGCAGCGGAGCGCGGTCGACGGGCCGACTGACCGACTGACTGCCGTTCTGACATCGCGACGCCATCCCATAGACGATCCGCTCCTTCTCGACCGATTCCGGCTTCCCTCTTTCATGTGCAGTTCGAGCGACTCGGAATTGTAACAGGAACTTCGAATGGACTGTAGCTGATTTCCCTGAGACAAGCGAACCTGTTCGTCTCTCTGCATGAACCGGCGTTGGGCATCATACGAGCAGGCCTCACGGCTTGGCGACTTGATACAACATGACTCCCGGCTTCAACTGCGCACGCGGCAGCACACTTTGATGCATGCGAAACGTGGGGAGCGACGCCACCGGCATCATGGCCTGCAGGTGTAATCCGGCCTTTCGACAGCCATCCCCTACCGCTGCCGGCCCCACGATGAACGCCACCGCCCCGGCAGTCAACCGACCAGCCAACCGCTGCATCCGCTGAACGATCGCGGGAGGGTCGTCATATACCCTGAACGGCGTCCATTCATACGCGAGCTGATAGACAAGACCTTCCTCGCCTCCATCCTCAGCCTGAGGCCGCATCGACAGGTGGTTCAGCCAGTCCAATCGCTGCGCGCGCGCCAGCACATTCCATAACTGTTGAGCCTGCCGCTGCGCGAATGCCGGATGCTCGTACCACACCGTATAGACGCGCGGGCGATCATGGCCGATACAGGTCACAATCGCGCTATCGAATCCGGTGATGCATACCCGCCCCGCTCCCGCCACTCGAGCCGCCAGCACGCGATCCTGTTCGAGGAGGTCCTGCAGATAGTCGGCGACAAACGGCTGAGTGGCCAATTCCCCGATCTCCTGCTGATCATCGGGGTAGAATAGCACCGCACCGAACGCGTCCTCGGGACTGACTTGAAGCGAAGCCCTCTTGAAGACGGACAGCCAATCAGAAACCGACTGCACTGCCGAAGGCATCGGTGGGCCGGTAACGGCCCCCCATCCAGTCGGTAACGGAATCGCCCTCCTGGTCGTCCGATCCATCAGCAGCAACCGGTCTCCCTCCACCCCCAACCCACGCTGGCCGGGAGCAGATCCCTGACGGTCGAACGGCTGATAGGACAGGCCGGCCGAATCATCCGAACAAGTGGCCTTCAACACGCGTGTACCTTGTATCGTGACGCAGAGTTTCTGCTCACTATCAACATATCGCCTGGGGGGATCGGGCACCGGCATCCAGCTCACGAGATGCGAGCGCGGTGCATCCATAAAAACCGGGAATGGATCTCCCCCCCCGGGGAGTTGCGGGAAGAAGAAGTTGCTGAAGAGTCGGTACGCCGCTTCGGACGGATAGGTGGGAATTCCACGATAGTGCAGCGCCCGAGGGGTGGAGGCACCACGATTTTGATCGTCATACAGCCCGCGGATCAGTTCGAACAGGGCTGAGCCGGTGCCGGGCAACAGCGAGAGAAAGAGTTCGACGACCGGCAGAAAATCGATCGATTCCCAATGCATGGCGCCCATACAGGCCATGAAGACCTTGCCGTCGAAAGTGCCGTCCGGCAAATGGTAGATCGCGTCTTTGCGATGCCGGATCGTGGCGGTCCCCCTCGCATCAATCGTCATATCCTGGTCGCTGTAAAAGCACCGCACCTCATCAAGCGGAACCCGCATCGCCTGGGCCGCCATGTTTCGAAGGTCGTCGGCCCGCAGCCGCTGCCAGCCAGGCTTTCGCGACAAGTCCAGCGTCATCCTGTTGACGAGTCCGCTCGGAATCAGGCCGACCCACGCTCCCCAGTCAAGATGAACCCTGGCACGCAGAAGGGACCACCTCCCATCGACCATCCCCCACTCACATTCGTGCAACGGGTACCCGTCCGGGTCGGTCGCCAGGATTCGACGACCGTGACTTCCATACAGAGTGAGGTGGCCGGTCGGCTGGCGTACGGAAGAATAGGCAGACGCCGAGAGCTGCGGCTCGTCGGTGAGATTGGCAGGAAACGTGAGCGTACCGGGGCGTCTCAGAATGTCTTGTAAGGAACGCTCGGCCGGCATTTATTCGCGGATTTGGCCGCTCCCCAACACAACAAACTTCGAACAGGTCAGTTCCTCAAGCCCCATCGGGCCTCGCGCATGGAGGCGGGAGGTACTGATGCCGATTTCCGCCCCCAACCCGAACTGGTACCCGTCGTTCAGCCTGGTTGAGGCATTCACCAGTACCGCGCCGGCATCCACCTCGCGTAGAAACCGCATCGCGCGCGCGTAGTCCTTGGTCACAATCGCTTCAGTATGCTGGGATCCGAATGTGGCGATATGCTCCAAGGCTTCGTCCATATTCTTGACCACCTTTACGGCGAGGATGAGATCAAGGAATTCCCTGCCGAAGTCGTCCTCAGCCGCCGGCTTCACCTCGGGGCAGAGCTGAATGGTCTTTGGGCAGCCACGCACCTCGACCTTCGCGGCCGTGAGCCGACCCACGAGATGGGGCAACCAGGTGCGCGCGATCGTTTGGTGTACCAGCAATGTCTCCATTGCGTTGCAGGTGGAGGGGCGCTGCACTTTGGCGTTCAGACAAATCTGCTCCGCGACGAGTGGATCGGCATCAACGTCAACATAGGTGTGACACACGCCCTGATCGTGTTTCAGCACCGGAATCGTGGCGTGTTCGGCGATGGTCTTCATGAGTGATTCGCCGCCACGGGGGATGATGAGGTCGATCCAGCGATCTTGCTTCAGCAACAGTTGCACAATCTCCCGTTCCGGACGGTCGACAAAGGTGATCGCGCCGGACGGCACGCCGGCCTTCTCGGCAGAGTCACTCAGCACCTTGGCGATCGCCGTGTTGGAGTGCAGCGCTTCAGAGCCGCCGCGCAAGAGACAGACGTTACCGGATTTCAGACACAGCGCCGCGGAATCGGCTGTTACGTTCGGACGCGCTTCATAGATGATGCCGATGACTCCGATGGGCACCCGCATCCGCCCGACCTGCATCCCATTCGGACGCGTCCACATCTTGGGCGTTTCGCCGAGGGGGTCCGGCAGACGGGCGATATCGCGGATCCCCGCGGCCATATCGCGAACACGTTCCGCCGTCAGCCGCAGCCGGTCGGCGACCGCCTTTCTTTCGGGGGTGGAGTCGAACGGCTCGAGATCTTTTTCATTGGCAGCCAGTAGTTCGGCTTCCTGCGCCTCAAGGCCGTCGGCCATGGCCAGCAAGGCCTGGTTCTTAACCGCGGTAGAGAGGGTCGCGAGTCGGCCGGCTGCTCCCTTGGCCGTCTTCACCAACGCCGCTACATAGTCTTCGGGAGAGAGCACGTCGCTCGGGGCATCGAGTTCCGGAGCCTGGGTTTCGGTCAGATCTTGTTCCATGTCGTGAAATCCTGCTGTGTGGCAAAGCGTCAGGCGCCGAGGCCGAAGGCTCGACCGATCAAGAGGGTGAACGTCGGCGCGATGGACTATAGCGGGACAGAATACTGTGGGGTTCGGAGTCGGGTCAAGGGTTCCGGGGAGCGCCGGGCATCGGTGGAACGGCTTGCGGGGCAGGCGCTCCCGGAACGGCACCCTGCGCTGCCGGTTGCTGCGGCATGTTGCCGGGCGCCAGGCCCATCATCGGCGGCATCAACATGGATTGCGAAGAGGGATTCGGATGCTGGAAGATCCAATCATGATACGTCTTGCGGCCTTCAAAGTGGCGGACCGCGAGGGGAAAGTCACGTTCTTTGATGGGTTTCGCCTTACTCTTGCTGCGCACCCCCATAATGCCTCCGGTGGGCGCGCGCATGTACTCCCACTCTCCACCGCCGACCGGATCTTCGTAGACCCGGCGAAGGAAGGGTTTCGGCGTACGTGTCAATTCGGCCAAGGACTGAGGATAGATTTCAGCGGGCATGATACGCCCGATCTTCATGTAGGCTGAGTAGAGCGCCAGGGCATTTTGAATCTCGATCCCCTTCGCCATGAGATCGGCTTCTTTTTCCCGTTGAACCATGACGGTCCATTGACGAGCGGCGGCGGAGACGGAGATACCGATCAGCACGATGGAAAACATCAAAGCCAGGTAGGTAATCCCGCGCGTATTCTCGAGGTGGTGCCGCAACCGCATCCTCCTAGTTGGGCTGTCCCCCCGCTCCGGGATCATCCGTGACCGGAATGACCTGCGTGATTTTTGACGCCACGTCTTGCAGCGTGATGTCCTTCTGCGAGACATCCTTGACCAACACCTCGCCGCCGATGACTTCGCCCACCTGCACGACATGCATTTCGTCGTTTTTGACCACCACCGCCATGTTCTTTTTCCTTTGCGTGCCGCCGCCGACCGCCATGAACCCGACATACCGGAACTGATTCAGCTCAGTCGCGATGCGCAAGCGTTCGATCTCTTCCGGTGTGGGACCTTTGGGCCCTTCCTCAACCGGTTCCTCATCCGTCTTGATTTCGGACTGGGGTTCTTCAACCACCTCCTCCGTGGGAGGGGGCGCCGAAGGCTTGGCAGGGCCACGAGACCGCCCACGGCGAGGCGCCGGACTGGGAATCGCTACCGGCTCGACTTGAGGGAGTAGGCTGGCAAAAATGTTGCGCGGGGTGGCAAAGGTGGCGTCCCTTTGTCCCTTGATGGCGGCCAGCCGCTCGAGGTGCACCTGCAGATCGCCGCCGGCGGGCGATGCCGTGGGCTTCCCCGTCGTGCGCTGCCCGCTGACATGGGTCAACGGCACTCGCGCCTGCTCGCTCGAGTGGTCAAACTGCCAGATCAGCAAACCGATCCAGAGTACCACGAGGGACAGCAGCAACAATCCTTGATTTTTGCTGACTCGATTCATGTGCGTTACGGCGTCGTCGGGGATTGCAGATGTTCCCCGCGCAGATAGGTCGAAATTCGAATATTGAACGTCAGTTGCTGATCTTGGACGTTGCCCGAGCGAACCAGGTTGAGGTCCTCAATGAACAACAGTTCTTCCGCCGACTCCAGGTTGTACAGAAATCGACGCAAATCCTCATAACGTCCGGTCACCGTCCCCTGCAGCACGGCTTTACTGGCATCGGGAACCGACGTCTTTTCCGTTTTATAGGACAGAGCCGGTAAGGTGACTTGATCACGCTTCGCTTCTTCCGTCACGCCAAGCGCCAGGGGCGCGAAATCCCTGAACAAGGGCAGCACGGCCCACACCCGCTGGAGATCCGCCTTGGCCTTCTTGGCCTCCTTGTGCCGGTTTAACTGCTGCCGTGCCTTCACCCACTCGCTTTCGAGCCGTACCTGCTCCTCTTCCGTCGCGCCAAGCACCAAGACGTGGATACCATAGCTCAACACGAACAGCCCGGCCACGAAGGCAATCCAAGGAAGAATGGGCGCGTAGGGCTGGCGCCAGGTCAGTTGAAGACGATCAAGGCCTGGAAACATCATTGGTTCCGATTCCGATAGCGCAGGGTCAGGTCGAACTCCACGAGGCCATTGGTCATCACCCGATGCTGGCCTAGCACCGGATCTTTAAACTGGGGATGATCCTGAAATGTCACCGTCAGTGTGGTCACATCCTCCAACGCGCGGGCGGAACCCGTCAGCATGATCGTGGCGTTCGCCGGGTCCAGCCGGATGCTGTTGACGGCAATCCGCTGAGGAATCGCCCGTTCAAGTTCAGTCAGAAATCGCGTCCAGGAGAAACTCCGTTTCTCGATCAAGTGATTGGCAAACTCGATTTCTTTGGGAAGTAGCTGAAGCGCGGCATCCGAGAGGTCGAGCCCCTCCTGTTGTGCCTCCTTCAAGAGCTCCCGATCTCGTTCCTGAACCTGCTTGAGCGCCGTTTCCATTGATTGGACGTCTTGCCAAACCAACCAGGCCTGGGACATGTCCCAGAGCATGGCCACCCCTATCGCCCCCGCCAAGAGCATGATCACCAGCCGAGCCGGCGCCAGATACCACCGGTAGCGGCTGCTCAGGTTAATCGTGAAGAGACCGCTGCGAGCGGCGGGCGGACCGATCCGTAAGGCCACATCACGAAGCAACGATGTCAGATTGTCCAGCAGCATCCCTTAGACGACCCCCGCGATGGCCGGTAGTGCAGCGCTGCTCCGAGGTCCCGTAATCGTACCCCCACCGTACTGCTGCACACGGTCCCAGTCGAGTTCCTGCACGGGAACGCCCTACCCCTTCTCCAACTGCTGTCGCAACCCAGGCCCCATCACGTCGTCGGCGATCAACACGACCTGGCTGATAGACAACTCCGGCACCTGCTGCTGGCAGGCGTAGATCGAATCCGCACACTCTTGCACGATACGATTAATGCCGACTTGCTCCGAACCGGATGGCCACACCCCGCCCGACCCGATACCGCCCTGCAATTTGGAACGGAGAAATACCAACGCCCCCTTGTGAAAGACAAACGCCGTGACTCCGCCATCCGTCGCATTGACCCACAATAAATCGACCGTCGGCTGGGCCGTCCTGGACGCCCCTTGAGACCAGAGGTTATACAGGCGGAGACTCGCGACATCGACCTCCTGCGGAATCAGCCCGGCGGCTTCACAGACGGATTCGTACTGCGCCAACACGGATTCCTGCACCACCACAGCCAACACCGTGCAGGGCCCGTCGCCGGAGGCAGCCGGTTCGGACAAGACTTGAGAAAACACCTTGGCGCCGCTGAGCGACAAGAGTTGCTCCTGTCCCAGACGCCACCGTACCAATGCATCCCGCTCCTCGGAACTCCAGGGAAGATCCTGCAATCGCACGACGGCGAGCCGGACAGCCAGATCCGGCAAAATCACCGTCGCTGCCCGTGGCACACCGGGGGTGGAGGATCGACCGGGAGCCTGCGTGGTCGCCGAGCCGGCAATCGCCCGGATATGCGATTCCAGCTCGTGGGGCAACATGATGTTCTGCTCCAGCGGTGACAGACGGACGATGCCCTCGGGCAGTGCCGACACGACGCACTGATACCGAGGCCGCCCTCGCCAGTTCCGGTGGACTTCCGCCCAGGCCAGATCATGCGAGCCGATTTTGAGGCAATACTGCGGCCGACTGGTAATCCAATCCCACATCGGTTAGCGCTCTTCGCTGAACGTGACGCGATTGATTTCGCGCAACGTCGTCTCTCCGGCCAGCACTTTCTTCACTGCAGATTGACGCAGCGTAATCATGCCGTCCGTCACCGCGCGATACCGGATCTCCGAAAGCGCCCGATCCGCCAGGATCATTTCCTTGATTTCATCGGTCAGATCCAGAAACTCGGTGATGCACTTTCGTCCTCGATAGCCGGTATCATGACACTCCGAACAGCCCTTGCCTTCGTAAAACGGCGCACCCTTGAATTCGTCATAGTCGAGACCGGACTCCTCGGCCAGCGCCTGATCGAGTGGGACCTGATGCCTGCAGTCCGGGCAAATCACCCGGATCAGTCGTTGCGCTAAGACGCAGGTCAACGCCGCGAGGAAATTGTAGGAATCGATACCCATCGAGGCGAATCGACCGATCACATCGAAGACGTTGTTCGCGTGCACGGTCGTCAGCACGAGATGGCCCGTGAGAGCGGACTGAATGGCAATCTGCGCCGTCTCGGCATCACGGATTTCTCCGACCATGATCTTGTCCGGGTCGTGACGCAGAATCGATCGCAACCCTCGCGCAAAGGTGAGGCCCTTCTTTTCGTTGACCGGGATCTGCACGACACCCGGCAACTGGTATTCCACTGGGTCTTCAATCGTGATCAGCTTATCTTCCTGAATATTCATTTCGCTGATGGCGGCATAGAGCGTCGTCGTCTTGCCGCTGCCCGTCGGGCCCGTCACGAGGACCATGCCATAGGGTCGCGTGATGGCGCGCCGGAACCGCTTGAGATCTTCGGGGTTGAACCCGAGCCGATCCAGGCGCAACGTGGACACACCGGTCGTGATCGCCTCCCGATCCAAGATTCTGATCACGACGGATTCGCCGAACACACTCGGCAGAATCGAGACCCGGAAATCGACGGTTTTCCGGTCGAGGCGCATGCGAAAGCTTCCGTCTTGCGGCACCCGCCGCTCGGCGATGTCCAGGTCTGACATGACTTTCAACCGGGACACCAGCGGTGGATGCAGCTTGACGTCGAGCGGGTCCATCGCTGACACCAGAATACCGTCCACGCGGAACTTAACCGTGGTCGCGCGATCCGTGGCCTCGATGTGGATGTCGCTCGCCCGACGTTGCATCGCGCTGAGCATGATGGTGTCGAGCAGCTTAACCACCGGGCTTTGGTCTTCACCAAAGTGATCGACGGTCAGGACCTCTTCCCCTCGCTCGTCTTCCTTGACCAACACCGACCGATACTCGGCTTCCAATTCCCGGAGCGCCTGGCTCGATCCCTCGCTTCGCTCCAGCGCAGCCTGAATCGCGCTCCGCGAGCTCACCACATAGTGCAGCGGCCGATTGAGGAGAATTTCCAACTCATCCAACGCGAGCAGATTCTGGGGATCCGAAATGGCGATGGTCAGGACGCCCGCCTCGTCTTTCACAGGCACGAAAGGGTGGCGTCGCATCAGTTTCACTGAAATCGTGTGATAAAACTCCGGATCCACCCGAAAGCCGGTGAGCTGGTCATACGGCAGCCCAAACTGGGCCGCCAAAGCCTGCGCGAGTTCCGCTTCGGAGATCGTGCCTTCCTCGACCAGTGTTTGCCCCAACGCCGCGGTGCTGCCCCCCAGACGGACTACGACCTGATCCACCGTCCGCCGGGTGAGAATGCCTTCGCGCACCAGCACATCGGACAACGACGGTCGCGTGAGATGACGTTGCATAGCCATGCTACTCGCCTCCGACCGGAATCTGATACCATCGTGAGAAACATCTCAAGCCGCGCTGCCGCATCATTGAATTGTCCCGGCCATTTGAAAGATCGGGAGATACATGATGATCACGATCCCACCCACCAATATGCCCATCACCAGCAACAACACCGGTTCGATCCAGGTCGTCAACTGGCTGAGACGCACATCGAGATCGCCCTCGTAAAACTCGGCCACATCCCTGAGCATGGGCTCCAGCGAGCCCGTTTCTTCTCCGACCGAGAGCATTTCAATCGCCAATTTCGGCAAGATCTTCGGTCGCTCAATCGCGGCGGCCAGCGTGCTACCCTCCCGAATCTCATTCACCGCCGAGACCAACCCACGGGACACGAAGCGGTTGGAGACGGCGCCACGGGCAATCTCCAGCGCTTCAACAATGGGCGTTCCT
>ERZ1645185.753-NODE-753-length-13646-cov-7.683173_pt1 | contig 13646 bp, 11 predicted proteins | sample MGYA00575351_ERZ1645185 | MGnify/ENA primary metagenome ERZ1645185 (study PRJEB40838, sample SAMN11284767) | freshwater sediment metagenome | isolation source: river sediment | host: Sediment | place: India: Jana village, Kanpur | collected 2015-12-17 ...
CCAAGTATGGTTTCGCGGCGTGCGATCGGCTACCCTGCCTCGGCAGTCTCTTTCACCCGTGATCCCGGCAATGCCCCCGATTCTGCTCTTTCTGCTCGCGCTCGTGGCGCTGCTGGTCGCGGCCCACTTTTTCACCGGTGCCGCCGAACGGCTGGGCTTGGCATTCGGCATGTCACCGTTCGTCGTTGGCGTGTTCATCGTGGCCATCGGCACGTCGCTGCCCGAGTTGGTGGCCTCGTTGATTGCCGTGTCGAACGGCACCTCGGAGATTGTTGCTGGCAATGTGCTGGGGGCGAACGCTTCGAACCTGTTGCTCATTCTGGGCGCCGTCAGTGTGGTTGTACCGGCCGGCCGTATGGTGCTGGGGGAGCAGTACCTGTTTATCGACCTGCACTTTCTTCTGGGCTCCATTCTGGCGCTGGGCACGGCTATGGCCGATGGTCTGGTATCCCGCGGCGAAGGGGTGCTGCTGCTGCTCGCCTACGTGGTGTACGTGGCGTACCTCATGGCTGAGGGACGTACCGGGTCGGCCGAGCAGGCGATGGAAGATCGACTTCCGCGCGAGAGCCGGCACCGTGTAGCGTTGGACGCGGCCATACTCGTGGCTGGGGGCGTGGCGATCTACTTTGCCGGTGACCGCACGGTAGCCGCGCTCGAACAGGTGGCCAGTGACCTCGCCATTTCACCGGCCGTGGCGTCAGTGACTATCCTGGCGCTGGGGACGACTCTCCCCGAGTTGGCGGTGAGTGTATCGGCGGCGAGGCGTGGTCTGGCGTCGTTGGCTGTCGGCAACATTCTCGGCTCGTGCGTATTCAACGCTCTCACTGTGACCGGGGCGGGTGCCGTGCTCGGCGGCATTGTCGTACCGACAGATCTGCGACAGTTCGCACTGCCCTTCGTGGCTGCGAGTTCGCTGCTGTTCTATTTGCTCACGCAGGACAAGCGCGTGTCGCGGTGGGAAGGCTTGCTCTTTCTCGTGCTGTACCTGCTCTTCATGGGCAAGATGTCCGGACTCGTTTGATGGGGGAACAGATGCGGCACCTGTATACGATTTTCGCACTGGTGGTGGGCCTGATCACGACGACGTCCTCGTCGGTGGCGGCGCAGCGCCCTGCGGCGCGCCCGCTCACGGCCACTCAGGCGGCGGTCATGGCTGTGGTCGACTCCGCGATGGCCGCGATCAACAGCGGTGATATGATCGCCCTGTCGAACGTGATGACTGACAGCGCGCAGGTATACGCCGCGCGTTTGGTGGCCGGCAAGCCAGGGTTCACCATGCGCACCGCCGCCTCGCAGCGGGCTGCGGGGCGACGGAATCCCATCATCGAACGCGGTTTCGATGCCGACATCCGCGTGGCCGGCGGTTTTGCCGCCGTGTGGCTGCCCTACGACTTGTGGGCGGAGGGGAAGTGGTCGCACTGCGGCATCGACTTGTTCACGCTGGTCCAGGTGGGCACGGCGTGGCGCATCGTGAACCTTACGTATTCGGTGGAACAGCCGCCGGCGTGTCGTTTGCACCCGGATGGTACGCCGCCGGGATACAAGCCGCCGCAATAAGTGTCTGCCGATCGCAGGTTCACCGAGGAGGAAACGGCGCGCATCCTCGAAGAGGCTGCTCGTTTCGAGCAAGACGCCGAGCCTCTGGCCGATGCCGCCGACGCAATGACGTTGCCCTTAGCGCCAGGGCTGTCACTCCGCGACTTGCAAGCCATCGCAGCGGAAGCGGGTATCGATAAGAAAGCAGTCGCGCGCGCGGCTGAAATGGTGGCGCGCGGCGATCTGGTACCAACGCAGGTGAAACTCGAAACCGGCGCCCCCATCGCGCTCGCGCGAACCATTCGTTTCGACTGCGACGTGAACGACGCGACATGGGCGCGCATGGTGGTGCTGTTGCAGGACACCTTTGCTGCTCGCGGTCGGCTGCGTGCGGAAGGTGCACTCCGCGAATGGAGCAACGGCAATTTGCGTGCGGTGCTTGAGCCTACGCCGCAGGGTCACCAACTGCGCATCAGCACACGCAAAGGCAACGCGGCGGCACTGCGCACGTTCGGTAATGTCTCCATGGTGGGCGCGGTGGTGGTTGGCGGCATCATGCTGGCCGTGAACGGCGTGCAAGGGGCGCCACCGCCGGAGGGGCTGCCATGGTTGGCCGTGCTCGTGCCGGGCGTCATGGGGCTCGGCGCGCGCCTGCAAGATGTACTGAGCCGTCGTGCATGGGGGCGTGAGCGCGTGTCGCAACTGGATGCGCTGCCGGCGCAGCTGCGGGCGCTGTTGCCGCCACTGCTTTCCAATGATCAGACACGCGATACGTCCAACTGATTTGCGAGGCGCAATGCCGACTGCATGTGGGAGATGCAAAACGGGGGCGCCTCGAAGGACACCCCCGTCAATGTTCGCGTGGTCGCGCGATTAACGCGTCGAACGGCGCCGACGGTGCGCAGCCGCAGCGAAACCGGCGAGCCCGGTGAGCACCAGCGCCGCTGACGCCGGCTCCGGCACCGAGACCTGTTCGCGCGAACCGATGGTCATGTCGTCGAAGGCGAAGACATCGCTGCTGCTGCCGCCGAGTTCGAACTCAACCGACGTGAAGAGGTTGCTCGTATTGATGTAGCCGAAGTAGAACGCGGACCCGTCGCCGACCGTGAAGCTGACGGGCTGCGTGTCTAGCAGGGTGCTGCCGTTGTAGAAGCGCAGCGCGAGCGTTCCACCGAACTCGCCGATGTCGATGCCGTAGAAGCCGAACGCCGCGATTGCCTGCGAGAAGTTGATGCGGAAATCGCCCGCATTCACTTCGTAGTAGTTGGAGCCGCTCACCGCGTAGCGACCGAACCCGTTGGTCTGCCCGTTCGAGTTGCTGACCTGATTCGAACAAGCCGACCAGCCGATGTCGGAAACGCAGCCGCTGCCGGTGAGCGTTGCCGTGCCCGCGCCGGGGAAGTTGAGCCCGAGCGGTGACGTGGTGCCGCGGGAGAAGCCTTCGAACGTTTCGGTGCCGACGCCGCTCAGTTGGGCTGCGAACTGATTCCGGGCGAGATTCGAATTGGTAAGACTCGACCGGGACGAGGCCGATCCGTCGTTGTCGAAGCCGGCGTACACGCTCTGGGCGCTGAGCGGCACCGACCCCAACGCGCAGAGGACACTGAGGCCAACAGCCCGACGGAAGAACGAGGTCATGGACATAGGGGGCTCGGGTAGGGGGAGCACGGAAAGCCAACCCAAACCGCTCACGGAAGAATCATGCCGCGAACTATGTGCGGTTTGTCACCGCAGAGTCAGAATTTGTGACGCGTAACATATTGAAATGAAATGGTTTGCTGTCCCAAGTGTGACGACTTCGAAATCTCGAAACAGGAATGCGAGCGAGCTCGACCACAGATGCGATGACTCGGCGCCACAGCTGTATGATCTGATCAGCATGAGGGAGTTTTCATCGGCGACGCGCGTGGAAAGGGGACCACTCTGGTCGCGCCTATCCCCTTCTCCGGAGTCATGCCGTGTCAATTCCCACAGCTTCGCGCTGGCTCGCTGCTGCCGCGCTGACGCTCGCGGTGCTCGTCCCCGGCCGCGCCGCGCATGCCCAATGGACCTACACCTTCAATGGGTTCTTCAACAACGAGAACCAGACGGTGTCGTTCACTGTGCAACGCCCCTCGGCCATTGTAGGGCCTGTTACCGCCGTGCCGACGCCCTGCACCATTACCCCGACCGAATACAACGCGGAGACCTACAGTTGCGCGTCCACATCGTTTGGTGAGAACGGATTCGGCACTGGGCTGAGCCTGGTCGACTTCGGCTTCAGCACGATCTTTGAAAACGGCGGCGGCGGTGGGGGGAGCTGGTACTTCTTCGAGCCCGGCATCTTCGCGACGGTGGGCGTGCACAATACGGTGAGCAGCAACGACGCCCGTCTTCGCGTCGACAACCCGCTGTTTATTGCCGAAGACGCCGAGTGTGAAGGGCTCGCCGCGAATGAATGCGAGGACATTCGGCGGCAGTACAACTACTACGGCAGTGCCGGCGTTGCGACGCTCACCATTGCCGGGCCGACCGGGACGCCGGTCCCAGAGCCGAGCTCAGCTATATTGGTCGGCGCAGGGCTCGCAGTGATGGCCGGCGTGGCACGCCGCCGTCTACCGGCGCGGTGAAGAGGTAAGTGGTCGACACGAAACCGGACTGGAGTGCCGCTCTTGCCGCTCAAGAATCCATGAGCGAGCGTTCACGTGTCCGCCCCATCCACCCGGCTGGGGACATAAGCGGGCCGATGCGGCGCGGGGCTCCCGCCCAGCGTTGCTCACGTGCTGCTCCTGCGTTTCGTGTCGACCATGGCCGAACCTTCCGCGCGAGGCGATCGCGACGCCGATCTCACGCAGCTGTTGCGCCAGGCACAAGACGGCGACACCGAGGCACGCGATCGTGCCACCCGTCTGGTGTACGACACGCTGCACCAGATTGCGAGCCGCTACGTGCGCGAAGAACGGGCGGACATCACGTTGCAGCCCACGGCCCTTGTACACGAGGCCTACTTGCGGCTGCTCGGCCAGCACACTCCGTGGCAGAATCGCGCGCACTTCTTCGGCATTGCGGCGCAGACGATGCGGCGCATTCTCGTGGATCACGCGCGCCGCAGCACCGCGGCGCGGCGCGATCATGGACGACGGCAGTCGCTTGACGCACTGCACGAGCTCGTACCAGCCGAGCAGCCGGCCCACTCTCCGCTGGCCGTCGAAGACTCGCACGACATTCTCGGTGTACACGAAGCGTTGGCCGAGATGGAACGCGTGGATCCACGGCAAGCGCAGCTCGTGGCACTGAAGTTCTTCGTTGGCCTCACGCTCGACGAGATTGCCGAGGTCATGGGCATCTCACCGGCCACCGTGTCGCGCGAGTGGAGCATGGCCCGTGTGTGGTTGCGACAGCGGCTCGACGCAATCTAGACGACACTTTCACTCTGCGGCGAACTACTCGATGCGGCCTGCTCTGACGACAGCGGAATGGGCCGAGCTCAAGTCGCACTGGTATGCGATTGAGGAGAGCTCGGAAGCCGATCGCCGCCGCGTGCTCTCCGACCCCACGTTGCCGGAAACCGTTCGACGCGAGCTTGAGCGCATGCTGGCCGTTGGCGCCGATGAGGCCGACTCGCTCGAGCGTTCATCACGTACTGCGCGTGGGTTCGCCCTGCTGCGTGCCGCGCCCACGTCTGCAACCTCGGAGATCGCGGAGTCGCCGACGCTGGTGGGACAACGGGTAGGCCCGTTTCTCGTTACGCGATTCGTCGCGAGAGGCGGCATGGGCGCCGTATACGAAGCGGAGCGCGCCGATCACGCCTACGAACAGCGAGTAGCCATCAAGACCCTGTGGCGAGGGGCCGACAGCGACGAACTGCTCCAGCGCTTCCGGGCCGAGCGACAGATTCTCGCGGGGTTGCAGCACCCCAATATTTCACAACTCGTTGATGGTGGGGCCACGGCAGAGGGGACGCCGTGGCTTGCCATGGAGTACGTGGACGGCGAACCCATTGATGCCTGGTGCGACGCCCGCCGGCTTGACCTCACCGCGCGGCTCGACCTGTTTCGGCAAGTATGCGCCGCTGTGCACCACGCGCATCAGCGACTGGTCGTGCATCGCGATCTCAAGCCGGGCAATGTCTTCGTGAACGCCGACGGCACGGTGAAGCTGCTGGATTTCGGCGTGGCCAAGCTGGTCGCTGGTGCCACCGTCGACGGCTACCATACCCTCACAGATGCCGGATTTTCGCCCCTCACTGCCGCGTACGCTGCCCCTGAGCAGGTGGGTGGCGAATCGGTATCCACCGCCACCGACATCTTTGCCCTCGGCGCTCTTTTGTGCACGCTGTTGACGGGCGAGCCACCGCACGATCTCACGGGGCTCGATGGCGTCGAACGACTGCTGCGCGTGCGTGATGGCACGCCGCGGATGCCAAGCGAGATCGCCGCGAAACAACCGCCTACCGTCGCGGCCGCGCGTGGATTCGAATCGCCAGCGCGCCTGACGGATGCGTTGCGCGGAGAACTCGAGGCGATCGTCCAGATGGCACTCCGTCGCGAGCCGGCGCGGCGGTACGCCAGTGCGGAGGCGTTCGCAGACGATGTGCGCAGATACTTGCGGCGCGACCGCGTGCTCGCGCGTCCGGATACCACGGGCTACCGGTTGTGGACGTTTGCGCGGCGTCATCGGGCCTTCACCATCGCGGCTGGTGCTGTGTTCACAACGTTGCTCGGCGCTGCAGCCATCACACTCCGTCAGGCTACCCGCATTCGGGTGGAGGCGCAGCGCGCGGAGCGAGCGGCCGCATTCCTTTCGGGGATGGTAAGCGGTGCGAACGCCACCTCGTCCGATCCGCTCGTGCGACTGCCGCCGCAGGGAACGTTGGCGCAGCTCCTCGACAGTGCGTTGTTGCGCGTTCCACGTGTCTTCGCCGACGACGCATCCATCCGCGCGCGTCTCTATACCGCCATCGGCGCCAACCTCGCGTCGCAGGGGCGGCTGACGCGAGCGCGTACCGTACTCGACTCGGCGCGGTCGTTGGCCGTGAATGCGGACGGCGCGCTCAGCGCCGCCGCCGCCCGTGCGAATCTCGAATATGCGACGCTGGTGATCGAGCTCGACGGCCCGTGGGCTGCCGACGAGCCATTGCGCGCGGTTGAAGCGTGGACGGTGCGCAGTCGTGACGAGACCGACCTGCCGACACGGCTCGTGCTGGTGCGGGCACTGCAGGCGCATGCGCGCGGTGAAATGCGGCGTGCCGATTCGCTGGCCAGCGTCATCATCGCGCAGGAGCGTCGGTCGGCCGTGCGCTCATCACTGTCCGTGCGGGCGGAGGCGATCCGCATGGCTGCCTCAAGCTGGCTGCGACGCGATCCGCGCGATTACCTGCGCCGGGCGCGCGAAGTCATGGCACTCGCCGATTCATTGGGGTTCGCGTATTCGAACGAGCAGGTGCGCGCGCAGGCCGCCGAAATTGAAGCGCTGCTGGTGCTTGGGCGGGCCGGCCCGGCGGGAGAAGTGGCGCAACGCTGGCAAGACAACTTGAGGGAGAATATGAGTCTCGCCGATGGCGTCGAGGCGGCGATCGCGCAGCTGCAGGGATTCGTCGCGGCTGTTCGTGGGGACTCCGTGGCGCGACGTGAGAATGCCGTGCGGGCGTGGCGTATCGCGCAACGTAGTCCGGACATCCCCATGACGAGCCGCGTGCTTATCGCCAACAGCGCGATTGACGATGCGTTGGCGCGCGGGGATGTGGCGTGGGCGCGCGCAGCCGCCGACAGTTCCGTAGTCCGACTACAGGGCACCCGCTCACCACTGGTGCTGAGTTTTGCGCAACTGTACGCGGGCAGTGCGCGGCTGGCCGCAGGAGACGCCGTGGCCGCCGAAGCGGCGCTTCGCGCGGGGCTGGCGCTCGTGGCCACGGCGTCCGACTTGGCAAGCATGGGGCCGCGTCTTCGCCGGCCGCTGGCCGAAGCGCTTCGGCGGCAGCATCGTACTGCCGAGGCCGACAGCGTGGCCCGATTGGACCCCCCGCGCGCCAGTGTCCCCAAGTGCACACCCGGTGGCGACTGGCGCGGGTGCCCCGATACCATTTGAGCTCGGCGTTCCCAGATCTTGGTCATCAACAGGCGCCCGTTCATCCCGATTTACAGGCACTTGGCCACGATTCGCACGCAGTCCGCCTCGCGTCGACGCATGTTCCATGCATGACTATCCCCATGCTGTCACTGACGGCGACTTTGCTCTGGTCGCTCATACCGCCGGTGGTGTTTCACGTTGGGTGGACCGAACGCGACGGCCCACGGGTTGTCCAGCCACCCCAGGTTTCGGAGGTCGACCGGCTCCACTGGCTCACGGGCTGTTGGCAGCACCGCGTCGGTCAGACGGTGACCGACGAGCAGTGGATGGCCCCCGCCGGACAGGCGATGATCGGCATGAGTCGTACGGTCGGCAACGGCCGCCTGCGGGCCTGGGAGGCGCTCCGCATCGTTACCGATAGCGGGCGTGCGGTGTATATCGCGCAACCGCAAGGCGGCGCAGCCACCCGGTTCATAGCCACGACCATCAGCGACACGCTGGCGGTCTTCGAAAATCCGGCGCACGATTTCCCGCAGCGTATTGCCTACCGCCGCGTGAACGCCGACTCTGTCATGGCCCGCATTTCGGCCACGAAGGACGGCCGCGAACGCGGCATGTCCATACCCATGGGGCGCCGAATGTGCGCGCCCTGAGGCGCCGCGCTCGCACCCTCCTCCGACTACGCTCGCGCCATGTTGTCCCGCATTCTCATTGTCGACGACGAACCGCTGGCGCGTGAACGCCTCAGCGATCTCGTGCGCGCCGCCGCGCCCGACGCCGAACTGCGCGAGGCCAACAGCGGCGAGTCGGCTGTGGCGATGATCGACGCATGGCAGCCGCAAGTGGTGTTTCTCGACATCGAGATGCCGGGTGGCACCGGATTGGATGTGATCGAGCTCGTTGGCCACACCCGCATGCCGTGTACCGTGTTCACGACGGCTCACGACGAACACGCCGTGCAGGCGTTCGATCTCGCGGCAGTGGACTACCTGCTCAAGCCGTTCGACGATGCACGATTTCAGCGGGCGTGGGCGCGCGCGCTCGATCGTCAGACGCGCGACGCCATCCTCGATCAGGCGCGGCGACTGGGGAGTCTGGCGGCAGGGATGCCCACGCGCGAGCCCGTCACTGCGCCCGCGCGTCCACGATACATTGACCGGCTGGTCGTGAAGCACGACCAGCGCACAATCGTCGTCATGCTTGCTGACGTGCAGTACATGGAGTCGGATGGCAACTACGTCATTCTGCATGCCGGGCGCGAGCGCTACCAATTGCGCGACACGCTCACCAGTCTCGAAACGCGGCTCGATCCGCGGCGTTTCGTGCGTATTCACCGCCAGACCATCGTGGATATGCGGGCCATGAAAGAGCTGCAGCCGTGGTTCGGCGGCGATCAGATGATGATCATGCGCAACGGCGAACGGCTCAAAGTGAGCCGCAACCTGCGCGCCGAGGTGGCGAAACGATTGGCCGGACTCGAATGATCGGCCGCCCCACCCCCGAGCAGCGCCTGCGACGGCTCTTGCTCGGCTTCTGGCTCGTGCCAGCCATCGTCGGCACCGTGGGGTTCGTGCTGGTGCCCTCGCGCCTCAATCCCGATCTCTCGCTGGTCGGCATTGTGACTATGCAGCTCGCGATGTGGGGCGGTTGGTCGCTGTGGACGTGGTTGCTGTGGCTCGTTGGCGATGCGCTCGCCGCACGCCGGGTTGGCATGGCGGTACAACTGGTTGTGTTCGCTGGCTGCGGCGCCGTGGTGGTGGCCACGCAGATCATGTGGCAGGCTGCAGTGGCGACACGAGCGGGTATTGCCGAAGCGCGCGGCTTTGAGAGTACGCTGGTAATCGGGTTGCGCACCAACGGCGATTACTTCGTGGTGATGTTTGCCGCACTGGTTCTGGCCCAGAGCGCCATTCGCTGGTTGGCGAGCCTGCAGGCCGAACGCGTCGCGGCGGCGCAGCTTGGCGCCGATCTGGCACGCGCGCAGCTCTCGGCATTGCGAGCGCAACTGCAGCCGCATTTTCTGTTCAACGCGCTCAATTCCATCGTGGCGCTCATCGCTCGTGATCAGGCGCTGGCGCAGCAGGTTACCGTGCAGCTCTCCGACCTGTTGCGACTCTCGCTGCGAACGGGTGAATCGCAGGAAGTCCCCCTGTCGCAGGAGCTGGAGCTCACCCGTCGCTACCTGGCCCTGGAGCAGGTGCGTTTCGCCGACCGACTTGCAGTGGAGTGGCGACTGGCCGACGGCGACGACCCGCTGGTGCCCGCGCTCGCGTTGCAGCCACTGGTGGAGAACGCGCTGGTGCACGGTATCGCGCGCTGTCTGCGCGGCGGGCGCATCACCATCAGTACGCACATCGACGCGCGCGACATCACGCTGCGTGTACACAACACCGGCCCGGGCCTCTGGCCACCATCGTCGGCCAAGGGCAATGGCCTGGCGCTCGCGAACTTGCGTGAGCGGCTCGAACGGCTTTACGGCGATGCTGCGGAGCTACGGTTGCACGACGATAGCGGCGATGGCGTTACCGCGACCGTGCGTGTGCCGCGTCGCGAGCGCGGCGATATCGCCAATCGCAAGAGCGCAGTTGGGGCTGAAACCGGGGCTGCATCACCGGCCGCGAACGACTCCCACGGACTGTTGCCCACGTAGATCACACCATCAGACCCGCTTGCCACGGCGGAAGGTGCGGGGGCGAGATCCGATTGGCGATCGGCCACGCGCACAGAGCGTACGGCACGCAAATCGTCGCTCAGGGTGATAGCGAGAAGTTGCGGTACTCCGGTTCCGTTCTGTACGGCGTAGAGCTGCCCGTCGTGCCAAGCGAGTCCGTCGAGCCCGAGTACGCTGGTGCCTGGAGCATCGGCAATACGCGAAATCGCGAGTCCGTCGAGGTGCACCCGATACAAGCCGTGCGAATAGTCGGCCACCAGTACCACGCGTTGCTCGGCAACGAGGGCCATACCTTGCGGTGAACGGAAGGCGACGTGCGAAATGACCCGCCACGTGGACTCGCGGGCACGCCAGAGATACAACTGCGCCGCGTCGCTGTCACTTACGAGCACATCGCCATTGGGCAGCGCCAGCAAATCACCCGGCATGTGCCCCGAATCGGCACGAGGCAGAACATGCCACTCGACAACGGCGCCGTCGTGGACACGAACACGCGCGATACCCGCTAGCGCTGCAGGTTGCCCGGCGCCCGTGTTGGCACGCAGTGCATGCGCGGCACTGCTCACCCAGAGGAAGGCGCTGTCGGGTGCCACCCGTACCGCGAAGACGGCCTGGATACGCGCGTCTCGTGCGAGCTCCAAGTCGCGCCACGTGCCACCGGTCTCGCATCGCAATACCGAACCGCTGCGAACACTGGTGGCGTAGAGTCGGCCGCTTTGCTGGTCTACGTCGATGCCTTCCACGAATATCGGCGCCGGCGCGTGGGCGGTTGGCACCGCTGAGCGCACGGGTGCCACGGCGCGCTCAAAGTCTCCAAACCAGCCTTCACTTCCGGTCCGTGCAATCCACGAGCGCAGCAGCGAGTCGCGGCCGAGTACCGGTGCCTGTTGCATGGCCACGAGGGCCGCGACCGATCTGCGGAACCGATCGAGGTCGTGCGTGGCAACGCTCGTCGAGGTTTGGGCGAGCCAATAGGTGGGTTGTGATGGCCAGGCTGTGGTTGCCCGCAGTAACAGGCGCGCGGCGTCGTGCGGCGACGCGGTTGCGCGGGCCTCCCGATACGCCGTGCGCGCGACGCTGGCGGAGTCCACCGCGGCATCGCCCACCATGGAAATGCGTTGTTGTTGGGCCGAAGCCGACGCTATCGGCAGGCACAGTGCCGCCGCGAGTGCGAGTGCGCGCACAGTGCCGACGCTCAGTGCGTCTTCAAGGTACGGCATGCGGGTACGCTGGATTGGCAGCAAGTGCTACGGTAGCAGCGCGCTGCAACGCACGAACCACTTCCGTGCTCGCCGGAAAACCCGGAATGACCGGCGGCAGCGAGGCAGGCAACGCGCCGGTGATGCGCTCGAGCAGCACAATCGCCGAGAGATACGTGCCAAGCACGGTCGGGTGCAAACCATCGGCATAGAGAGCGCTGTACGCCGCCGCGTTCGGAACGTCCAGGCCGGAGGTGGCGCGTGCGTATTCTACCCACGCCGCACCGGCGGGCGCGAAGATGCCATTCACCGCCGCCGCCGCTGATCGATACGAGTCGGCCACATTGGGGAAGTCGAAGAGCCGCGCGGTGGTGGGCCACACCATGAACAACACCGGCTCGGCCCCAGTCTCGCGAATGAGGGGCGCGAATTGTCGTGTCCACTCACGCAGGTGCACCTGACTTTCGGGCAGGGCCGACGACCCCTGTTGCAGCACCACATGTGACAGAGTGCGTCGGCGCATCCAGTCGCGCGTGGTACCCTGCAGGAAATGATCGCTGAGCGCGTAGTCGGGGTAGGCGACCACCGCCACGGCGACGGTGGTATCGCCGACCTGCTGCGCCACCGCCTGCATCATGACCGGCAGGCCGTTGCTGTACGTCAGCGAATTGCCGATGAACAGCACCGCATGCGACCCGCGCAGCGGTGGCGGTTCGGCCGGTCCGAGTGCGCAACCGGCCGAAGCCACGGCTGCTACGGCACCAACAACGAGGGACTTGAACATGCGTGACCATACGGTCGCGCCGAGTCGTTCCCTATGGGCGAGGGATCGACGGGGATGCACGCGTGACGAACAGTCGGCCGCCCGTGGTGTTTCGACGGCCTCCGGTACCGCTAGTTCGGCGCGCGCGTGCCGGTGCCACTGTAGGTCCGATTGCCGCCGATGACCGGACCGTTGACACCCACGCCATAGTTATTGTCAATCGACGCCACGAACTGACGAATGCTACCGGGGAAGGGTGTGGTGCGCCCATTCTTTCCGAACGGATCGGTGTACCACTCCGTGCTGCCTCCGTCGTTGGTAATGACGTTGTCGTTCACATCGACCTGGCGACGCGCGCCGTTGAACGGTGAACGCGGATCATCAAAGTTGATGCTCAGCAAGGTACCGTTCACGGTGCTCGTGAGGCCACTGCATTCACTGCTCCGTGCCCTCCGGTCGCCGATCACGGTGGCGCACAACGCCACGGGCCGTCCAACAACGGTGGGATTGGCCGGATCGAAGAATCGGCTGGGGCGAAATACCTGGAAGTACGGGTTGAAAAACGCGAGGCGCTTGCCGTTGGCCGTTTTGATTTCGTTCGACGTTTCCCAGCTTTCGTGCAGACTGCCAAAATCGGAACTGCGAGACGAATCGACCACAATGCGATTGAGAATGCACGACGCATCCGGAATGCGGCGATGACCGCCACCGGCAGGCGCGTTGGCCGGGTTCCCCACGCCGGCCAGCACCGTGCCACCGCACGTACTTACGAACTCACCTGGGCGTCCAATGGCGCTGAGCAGCGTCACGTGCATTTCAGTGCGATCGTTGCACCGAATGTGATAATTGAGCTCGTGCAGGTTGTTGGTGAACGCATCTCGGGAGTGCGTGCCCTGGTGAAGCTTCACCAGCACGTCACAACTCACTTCGAGTACGCCGCCGGAGCCGCCAGGGCGAATGCGCACATCGTTCTCCCACTCGATCTTGTGTCCGACATGATCTTCGTGTCGCTGCATGCCGAGTCCGGCCACGTCGAGCTGCTCGTTGGCGTACCCGAACGCCAAGTCACCGACTTCACGGTACAGCGCCGAACCACGAGGATCGCGCCCATGTTCATGGCCGAACGTGCATCCGCTGAGTGGATCGACCGGAGGATGCCACGTGGGATACTTCTTGCCGTCGGGGCCGAGCGTGGCGTAGCGATTGTGCACGTCGGCCGAGCAGGTATCGCCGCCCCCCGGTGTCCAGATGCCAAAGGCGCGCGCTGGTGCGGCCGCCGCCACAGCGTCGGGAGAGGGCTGCGTGGGGCTGTCTGCGGTGCTCTGACAGGCTGCGAGCGCTATCGCGAGCGCTGGCGCCGCGAGGTAGTGGAGAACGCGCATGGGCGAAGTGGCAGGAAGGTCAAACAGAAGAATCAGCGGAACCACGC
>ERZ1645185.754-NODE-754-length-13639-cov-5.679181_pt1 | contig 13639 bp, 11 predicted proteins | sample MGYA00575351_ERZ1645185 | MGnify/ENA primary metagenome ERZ1645185 (study PRJEB40838, sample SAMN11284767) | freshwater sediment metagenome | isolation source: river sediment | host: Sediment | place: India: Jana village, Kanpur | collected 2015-12-17 ...
GAAGTGCTGGCCACCAACGGCGACACCTTCCTGGGCGGCGAAGACTTCGACTTCCGCATCATCGATTTCCTGGTCGAGGAGTTCAAGAAGGAGCAGGGCATCGACCTGCGCAACGACCCCCTGGCCCTGCAGCGCCTGAAGGACGCCGCCGAGCGCGCCAAGATCGAGCTGTCCAGCTCGCAGCAGACCGACATCAACCTGCCGTACGTGACCGCAGACGCCTCGGGTCCGAAACACCTGAACATCAAGCTGACCCGCGCCAAGCTGGAAGCCCTGGTGGAGGACCTGGTCAAGAAGACCATCGAGCCATGCCGTACCGCCATGAACGACGCCAACCTGCGTCCGGCCGACATCGCCGAAGTGATCCTGGTCGGCGGCATGACCCGGATGCCGAAAGTGCAGGCCGCCGTGGCCGAGTTCTTCGGCAAGGAACCGCGCAAGGACGTCAATCCCGACGAAGCCGTCGCCATCGGCGCGGCCGTGCAGGGCGGCGTTCTGGCCGGCACCGTCAAGGACGTGCTGCTGCTCGACGTGACTCCGCTGAGCCTGGGTATCGAAACCATGGGCGGCGTGTTCACCAAGATCATCGAAAAGAACACCACCATCCCGACCAAGGCTTCGCAGGTGTTCTCGACCGCCGAAGACAACCAGAGCGCGGTCACCGTGCATGTGCTGCAGGGCGAGCGTGAGCAGGCCCGCTTCAACAAGTCGCTGGCCCGCTTCGACCTGACCGGCATCGATGCCGCGCCGCGCGGCATGCCGCAGGTCGAGGTCAGCTTCGACATCGACGCCAACGGCATCATCCACGTGTCGGCCAAGGACAAGAAGAACGGCAAGGAGCAGCGCGTCGAGATCAAGGGCGGTTCCGGCCTGAGCGAGGAGGAGATCCAGCAGATGGTGCGTGACGCCGAAGCCAACCGCGAGGAAGACCGCAAGTTCCACGAACTGGTCACCGCCCGCAACATGGCGGACGCCGCCGTGCACACCACGCGCAGCGCGATCAACGAACACGGCGCTAAGGTGCCGGGCGAACAGCTGGGTGCGATCGAGTCCGCGCTGAGCGACCTGGAAACCGCGATGAAAGGCGACGACAAGGCGCAGATCGAAGCGAAGACCCAGGCCCTGTCGCAGGCGGCGCAGGCGCTGTATGCCGCGGCTTCCGCAGGCGACCAGGGCGGCGCCGAGCAGGCCGCCCCGCAGCAGGCCAATGACGACGTGGTGGACGCCGAGTTCACCGAAGTCAAGGACGACCAGAAGTAATCCGTCACGAAAACGACCCACGCCATCGGCCAGCCCGCTGGCGTGGGTTTCTCCATGTTTACCGGTGAGTGTTTATGAGCAAGCGTGATTTTTATGAAGTGTTGGGCGTTTCAAAAAACGCTTCGGAAGAAGAACTGAAGAAAGCTTACCGGCGCCTGGCGATGAAGCACCATCCGGACCGCAATCCGGATGACAGCAAATCCGAGCATGCCTTCAAGGAAGCCAAGGAAGCCTACGAAACGCTCAGCGACGCCAACAAGCGCCGCGCCTACGACGCGCACGGCCATGCCGCTTTCGAGCATGGCATGGGCGGCGGCGGGCAGGGCTATGCCGACATGGGCGACATCTTCGGCGACATCTTCGGCGACATTTTCGGCGGCGGCCGTGCCCAGCGCGGCCCACGCCGCGGCTCCGACCTGCGCTACGTCATGGAACTCGACCTTGAGGAAGCGGTCTTCGGCGTCGAGAAACAGATAGACATCCCGACCCTGCTGGAATGCGAGGCCTGCGACGGTTCCGGTTCGGAAGACCGCAAGGTGGAGACCTGCTCGACCTGCAAAGGCCGCGGGCAGGTCCGCATGCAGCGCGGCATCTTCGCCATGCAGCAGCCATGCCCAAGCTGCGGCGGGCGCGGCGAAACCATCGCCAAGCCCTGCAAATCCTGCCACGGCCAAGGCCGCAAGCAGAGCCAGAAGGTTCTGCAGGTCAAGATTCCGGCCGGTGTCGACAACGAAGACCGCATCCGCCTGCAGGGCGAGGGTGAAGCCGGACCGGCCGGCGGCGTGGCAGGCGACCTGTACGTCGAAGTGCACGTGCGCGAGCATCCGATATTCCAGCGTGACGGAAACGACCTGTACTGCGACGTGCCGATCCGTTTCTCGCAGGCCGCCTTGGGCGCCGAGTTGATCGTGCCGACCCTGCAGGGCGAGGCGCTGGTGAAAGTGCCGGCCGAATGCCAGACCGGGAAAGTGTTCCGGCTGCGCGGCAAGGGCGTGAAGTCGGTGCGCAGCAACAGCACCGGCGACCTGCTGTGCCGCGTGACGGTCGAAACGCCGGTCAACCTGACCGCAAGGCAGCGTGAGCTGATGCAGGAATTCGAAGCGACTTTCGAGGGCGAGGCGGGCGCCAAGCACTCGCCGAAATCGAGCGGTTTCTTCGACGGCGTGAAGTCCTTCCTGGACCGCATCATTTCATGATCTAGTGCATTCATTTATGCGAAATGGCTCACAATTCTGGAATTGCGTGATTGTCGGTTAAGGTAAAAGCATCAATATTAACGCTATCTTAATGAATTTATTCATATTTGTTCATAAATATGGGCTTGTGTTCAGCCCGCGTTTTCGTTATGTTGGTTATCGTACATAACCCCGCAAAAACATAAGGTATCAGGATGCGATTTTTGCCCGTTTTGGCCTTTTGCCTGTTGGCCAGTACAACCGTAAAAGCCAGTGAAGAATCCCTAATCGCCCGTTTGGCGCCGAAAATCAGTCCTATCGTCATTTCAGAAGCCGTATCGGCCATGAAATGCGCCCAGAACCACGGTGTCGGGAAAAGCGCCAGCCGCATCGCCATCATCGATTACACCATCCCCTCCAAGCAGCCGCGTTTATGGGTAGTAGACCTGAAAGCCCAGAAACTGCTGTTTGAAGAACATGTCGCACATGGACAAGGCTCCGGTGATGACGTCCCCAAGTTTTTTTCGGACCGCAACGGAAGCCATCAGACCAGTCTTGGCCTGTTCCTGACCGACACTACGTATCAAGGCGGCAACGGCTATTCCCTGAAATTGCAGGGCCTCAGCAAAGGATTCAACGAATCCGCGATGCGCCGCCTGATCGTGATGCACGGCGCCCGCTACGTAAATCCCTTGGCCGCCCTCAGCATGGGCCGTCTTGGCAGGTCTTGGGGTTGCCCGGCGGTTCGCACCGAAGTGGCCAAGCCGATGATCGATACGCTCAAACAGGGCCAGTTCATCTACGCGCACGGCCCGGGCACGGCGAAGTTATCGGCCTGCAAAACCGAAAACCTTTCCTTGGCGTTCGTTGGCAGGCCGTCACCCTCGTTCAAATCCGCGCCCTGATAAACCGGCACTTGCCAATAACGACGCAGCGCCCCGTAAAATGAACGGGGCGTTTTTTTTATTGCGTGGCTTCCTCGGCCGGCTATAGCTGCCTGGCGCCGAACGCATCGCACTGTGTGATGTCGCCAGACTCGAAGCCCCGGGTGAACCAGGCCATGCGTTGCTCGGCACTGCCATGCGTGAAAGCGTCCGGCACCACGGTGCCTTGGCTTTGCTTCTGCAGGGTGTCGTCTCCGATGGCCTGCGCGGTGCGGATGGCGGACTCCAGATCGCCCGGCTCCATCCACTGTTCCTGCTTCTGGGCGAAATGCGCCCATAGGCCGGCGTAACAGTCGGCCTGCAGTTCCTGGCGGACCAACAGGCCGCTGTCGCCCTGCAGGGCGCCCCCGGCGGCGCGTGCCGCATTGACTTTAGCGGACGTACCCGTGATGGTCTGCACATGGTGGCCCACTTCATGGGCGATGACGTAGGCCTGCGCGAATTCGCCGCCGCCGCCGAGTTTGGCCTTCATCTCATCGAAGAAGCCGGTATCCAGATAAACCTTCCGGTCGCCGGGACAATAGAACGGCCCGACCGCGCTGGTGGCTCCGCCACAGGCCGATTGCACGGCCCCCTGGAACAGCACCATGGTCGGTGCCGGATACATTGCGCCGTCAGCCGCGAACAGCTGGCCCCAGACATCCTCGGTGGATCCCAGGATGCGGGCGGAGAATTCCTGCGCTTCGGTCCTCGGTGCGTTCGGATCGACGGGTTCGCCGACGGCCTGCGGCGCCTGCGATTGCATCTGCGCCACCATTCCGAGCATTTCGAGGGGGTTCTTGCCCATCACCAGGCCGAGAACGACCACGATGACGATGCCGACGACCCCCATATTCAGGCCACCGCCGCGACGGCCGCCCATTTCGACATTGCTGCTTTCACGCGCGTTACGCCATTTCATGCTTGACCCCGTTGTTGTTCATTGGGCCGGCGTCATCGCATCGGCGTAAAACGGTAGATGCCGCCATCGGCCATCAGCGCGATATACAGGTCGCCTTCCTTGATCACGAAGGAGCGCACGAACGGCAGGTCCTTGACCAGGGTCTGGTAGAGCGAGCCGGGCGGGCAGGCGGCGCGCGTGCTGCGCAACGGCCCGAATTCCAAGCCGGACGGCGGTGTGAAGACATAGACGCCGTTCAGCATGTTGCAGTCGGCCTTGATGCCGGCCGTTCCGTCGGCATTGAACGCCAACGTGTATTTGGCACCGTCGTCCGGGGTAACCGTGGTGTCATCCATGTACTCGATGGTCAGCAGTTGCCAGCGGGTGCCGGCCAAGGGGTCCTTGAGCGGTTTCGACCCATCCGGGGTGCCGGCGCAGGAGGCCAGCATGGATAACAGCATGAGTGCCGCGGGAAAATGCAATGGCGCCTTGCGCATGGGATCTCCTGACTGTCATTGGCGGGTGATTTTCAGATGATACTAGCGGATTCTTCGGGCGCCTGCTGGAACTGCAGCCTGGCCAGCTCGGCGTACAGGCCGTTTTCGGCCATCAGGCTTTGATGGGTTCCGGTCGCGACGATCCGGCCATGGTCCATGACCACGATCCGGTCGGCTTTCAGCACAGTCGCCAGGCGATGGGCGATGACCAGGGTGGTACGGCCCTGCATCAGATGTTCCAGGGCGGTCTGCACGGCGCGCTCCGATTGCGCGTCAAGCGCGCTGGTGGCTTCGTCGAGCAGCAGGATGGGCGCGTTCTTGAGCAGGGCGCGGGCGATGGCTATGCGCTGCTGCTGTCCGCCTGACAGCCGCGCGCCGTGTTCGCCGAGTTCACTGTCGAGGCCTTCCGGCAGGTCCTGGATGAAACCCCAGGCTTCCGCGCTTTGGCAGGCCTTGATGATGTCCTGTTCGCTGGCGTCCAGCTGGCCGTAATGGATGTTCTCGCGCGCCGTGCCGGAGAAGATGAACGGGTCCTGCGGCACGATGGCGATGTGCCCGCGCAGATGCGCCAGCGGCATGCTGTCAAGCGCCTTCCCGTCGATGAGGACCTGGCCCGACTGCGGGTCGTAGAAACGCAGCAGCAGCTGGAATACCGTGCTCTTGCCTGCGCCCGACGGCCCGACCAACGCCACGGTCTCACCTGGCTGGATGCTCAGGGTGAAGTCGGCCAGCGCCGACTGTTCGCGGCTTGGATAGACGAAGGAAACCCCCTTGAAGTCGATCTGGCCGCGGACCGGCATCGGCATCGCTTGCCCGCTGTCCGCCGGATGGATCCTGCTTTGCCGGGTCAACAGGTCAGCGATGCGTGACATCCCGCCGGCGGCGCGCTGCACGTCGGCCCATACTTCCGCCAGGGCGCCCACCGAGCCGGCGCCGATCACCGCGTAGAACATGAACTGGGTCAGCGTGCCGGCTGTCATGGTGCCCGACACCACGCTGCGCGCGCCGGACCACAGGATCAGGGTCACGCCGCCGAACACCGTGATGATGGCGGCGGCGGTCAGCAGCGACTGCATGCGGATGCGCTTGCGGGCCGCGGCCAAGGCGAATTCGATGGCCGAAAAAAAGCGCTGCGATTCGAACGCTTCGCGCACGTAGCTCTGCACGGTATGGATGGCGTTGAAGCTCTCGCTGGCGCGGGCATTGGCGTCGGCCAGGCGGTCCTGGCTGGTTTTGGATGCGCCGCGCACGCCGCGGCCCGACAGCACCATCGGCAATACCATCAGCGGGATGCCGATCAGCACGAACACGCCCAGCTTGGGATTGGTGACCACCATCATGACCGCGCTGCCGGTGACCGTGATGCCGCTGCGCAGCGCGATCGACATGCTGGATCCGAGTACGCTGCGCAGCAGTTCGGCATCGGCGGACAGGCGTGAAATCAGCTCGCCGGAGCGGGTTTCATGGAAGAACTGCTGGTCAAGGTGGATCAGGTGCGCGTACAGTTTCCTGCGCAGGTCGGCGATGACTTTTTCGCCCAGCAGCGACACGAAGTAAAAGCGCGCCGCCGTGGCCAGCGCGAGCACCACGGCCACCGCGAACAGCAGCAGGAACCAGCGGTCGATGGAGCCGTTCCTGGAGAATCCCTGGTCGACCAGGTGCTTGATGGCGACCGGAAAGAACAGCGTGGCCGACGAGGAGAATGCCAGCGCCAGCAGCCAGAAGGCCACCAGCCGCCTGTGCGGTTTCAAAAACGGCAACAGGCCTTTGAGGGTGTTGAACGGGGTTGCGGCGGGTTGGGTCATGGTTTCACTTCAAGGTGTAATTGGCCATCGGCCAGCAGCGCGGTCAGTGCCTCGCCGGCACTGACCTGATGCCTGGAATGGATGACCTGCAGCTCCCGGTTGCGCAGGATGCTGTAGCCGCGGTCCAGGGTCGCCAGCGGGCTCAAGGCGTTCAGGCTGCTGCCGGCTTTCTTCAGGCGCATGACGCGCTGCTGCAGTTGGTGGCTGAAGCTGCTGTGCAGACGCTGGCGCAGCGCGCCGATCCGCACTGCATGCTGTTTAAGCAGGGCTTCAGGGTGGTGCTTGTCGAGACGGAAGGCGCAAGCGCGCAGGCGCTGCAGTTTGCCGGTCAGCACAGCCTGGGTGGCGCGCTGCAGGCGGTCATGCAACTGCTGCAGGTTCTGACGGCCCGTCCGCAGGCGTTGTGACGGTTTCTGCGCCTGCAGCCGCAGAAACGCCAGATCGGCGCGCTGCGCCCTGGCCTGCAGTTGCGCGCGCAGGCTGCGGCTGAGTTTCTGCTGCAGTTGCCCGATCCGCAGCGACAGTTCCGCGCCGGACGGCGAAAGCAGTTCGGCGGCGGCCGATGGTGTCGGCGCGCGGACATCGGCGGCGAAATCCAGCAGGCTGGAATCCACCTCATGGCCGACCGCCGAAATGATCGGGACCGGCGACGCCGCGGCCAGGCGCACCAGGGCCTCATCATTGAACGGCCACAGGTCTTCCAGTGAGCCGCCGCCGCGGGTGATCAACACGGCGTCGTAGCGTCCGCTGCGCAACACAGACTGCAGGGCGTTGCATATTTCCGGCGCGGCGTCGGCACCTTGCACCGGCACCGGCCAAAGCTCGATCGGCAGCAGCGGGAAGCGCCGGGCCAATACCGACAGGACGTCGTGGATCGCCGCGCCGCGCGGCGAGGTGATCAGCGCCAGGCGGTTGACGAATACCGGCAGCGGCTTCTTGCGCTCGATGCGGAACAGGCCTTCGGCATCGAGTTTCCGCTTGAGCTGCTCGAAAGCCAGCTGCAGGGCGCCTTGTCCGGCCGGCTGCATCGACTCGACCGCCAACTGGTAATCGCCGCGTGCTTCATAGAGGGTCAGTCGTGCACGGACCAGCACCAGTTGCCCGTCCTTCGGGGCTGTGCCGAGCAGCGCGGCCCGGCTGCGGAACATGGCGCAGCGGATCTGGGCACGGTCGTCTTTCAGTGTGAAGTACAGGTGTCCGGACGCCGGGCGCGACAGGTTGCTGATCTCCCCTTCAAGCCATATCTGGCTGAAGTTCGATTCCAGTAAATCCTTGGCCAGGGCATTGAGCTGCGCGGGTTTGAAGATGCGCCGCTCGGGAGTGGGGGGTGGATAGGAGCTCACTGCAATAGCATAACCGAGTGCACAGGATTTCGCGATTTCCTTTAAACTATCCGTTCTGGGAGATTGCCATGTCTGTGCAGTTCAAACGCTTATCGTACGGTTTTTCCGAGATGGAACAGGTCCAGGGCCAGGCCTTGCCGAAGGAATCCCGTGCACTGAAGCAGTGGCTGGACAATCTGCCGCGCGGCAACGCCAAGGAAATGGCGGTGGTCCTGCGCAACAGCCTCGCGCTGGGCATCAAGGTCAAGATGGAGGGTTCCGACCGCTTCAACCAGCTGGAACAGGTGCGCGCCGACGTCATTGATTCGGTGACTTGGCTGGAGCGCCAGTTTCTCGGCAGTCCGCTGCCGCTGACCAATGACCGCCTGGCCAACGCGAGCCTGGCGCTGCAGCTGCATACCGTGCTGGCTGACAGTTACCGCCTGGCATGCTATGAACTGTGTTTTCCCAACGGCACCATCCCCTTGCTCAAATCGACCATGGTCGGTACCGCCCTGCAGCGCAGCGTCTGGCATTACCAGCAGACCCTGGTCCTGACCTGGAAGCTTTACCAGAGCTGTGCGCCAGGCGTGTGGCAGGGCCTGCACCGTGTGTATCAGTTCGCGCTGTCCCTGAAACTGGAGTCCAAGGACATCGCCGATCCCTATCTGGGCCATCCGGCGCGTATCCATGACCTGTATGTCGAAACGGCGCTGATGTCATTGATGAACCCGTTCGGTTTCGCGCAGACCGAACAGGACCAGATCAGGACGCTGGCCAAGGCATTCGCCCCGCGTTGCTCGATCCAGCGCTTCAGCGCGCTTGAACACACGGCGAAGATCCCAGTGGACGCCGATCTGCCGGTGGACGCCGACCTGCCCGACGACGAAGTGGCCAAACTGCAGTTCGCCGCGCTGATATCGGCGCTCGAGCATGCGGTGGTGAGCGGCGATGGCGGACAGGCGGATGTGGAAATCACCCGCGGCCACGGCCAGACCCTGCACATCAGCGTATTGAAGAAAGTCCGGCGCGCATTGGGCCTGGCGTCTGCGCGCGGGTTTGCCCGGCTTACCGAGTCGTACGCCATCGAAACGGTGGTGGCGATGAGCGGCATCCATTATTTCGCCGCCGGCCGGCTGGATTTCGAAAGCTTCATCCAGAACCTGTCGCAGATGGGCAACCAAGGCCTCAATATGGCCGCCGATTGGATCAGCATGGGTACCGACACGCAGGCCCAGCGCTCGCTGCGGGCCACGGTGCTAGATCACAGCCTGGGCGGATACCGTCTGCTGTGGACGGCCGACCAGGCGCTGCGGATCAGGGTAGGCGAGATCATCGGCTTGAACGCCATCGGAACCGAACCCGGACCGATCTGGATGGTCGGCGTCGTGCGCTGGCTGCGCTATGAACAGAACGGGTCGGTGATGGCGGGTATCAAACTGCTGTCGCGGCGCTGCAATGCGGTGGCTTTGCGGATAAACCAGGCGGGCAATGTCGGCACCCTGATGCGTGGCCTGGAATTGATGCCGTTGGACAGCCATCTGCCGCGCCGGTTCCTGATGTCGGGCCGCCTGGACGGCCAGAAACAGGAAATCGAGGTCATGTACACTTACGAGCCCAACCGCCTGGGGCCGCCGAGACTGGTCGAACACCTGAAATCCAACGCAACGACCCTGGCCTCGAACATGGACTATTCCGTGCTGACCATCGAACCGTGACGGACCGCATCGCATGACCCAGCATTCCCCCATCACCCGCCGGACCAGCTCGACCGTTTCGGTCGGCCGTGTGCAGGTCGGTAGCGATGCGCCGATCGTGGTGCAGTCGATGACCAACACCGATACCGCCGATATCGACGGCAGCGTCAGGCAGATCGCGCAGCTGTGGCGCGCCGGTTCGGAACTGGTGCGGGTCACCGTCAACAACCTGGAATCGGCCAGGGCCGTGCCGCATATCGCCGACAAGCTGGCGATGATGGGCATCGATGTGCCGATCGTGGGCGATTTCCACTACAACGGCCACCAGCTGCTGAGCGACGAACCGGCCTGCGCCGAGCGCTTGGCCAAATACCGCATCAACCCGGGCAATGTCGGTTTCGGCAGGAAACGCGACAGCCAGTTCGGCGCCATCATCGAGCTGGCCAACCGCTACCGGAAACCGGTACGCATCGGCGTCAACTGGGGCTCATTGGACCAAAGCCTGGCACAGGCACTGATGGACGAGAACGCCCTGCGTGCCGAGCCTTGGCCGGCCATGCGCGTGCTGCAGGAGGCGCTGGTGCGCTCGGCGCTGGATTCAGCGGCACAGGCCGTACAGCTCGGCATGCCCGAAAACCGCATCATCCTGTCGGCGAAAGTCAGCGGCGTGCAGGAACTGATCGCGGTGTACCGCGACTTGGCCAGGCGCTGCACCTATCCGCTGCATCTGGGCCTGACCGAAGCCGGCATGGGCAGCAAAGGCATCGTGGCGTCCACCGCCGCGCTGGCGGTGCTGCTGCAGGAAGGCATCGGTGACACCGTCCGCATTTCGCTGACGCCCGAACCGGGCGCCTCGCGCACGCAGGAGGTCATCGTGGCGCAGGAACTGCTGCAGACCATGGGTCTGCGCGCGTTCACGCCGCTGGTCACCGCCTGCCCGGGCTGCGGCCGGACCACCTCCGAGTTCTTCCAGGAACTGGCGAAAACCGTGCAGGAGCACGTGCGCGCGAAAATGCCGGAGTGGAAGATCACCCATCCGGGCGCCGAGCACCTGACCCTGGCGGTGATGGGCTGCATCGTCAACGGCCCGGGCGAATCCAAGCATGCCGACATCGGCATTTCCCTGCCGGGCACCGGTGAATCCCCGGCCGCGCCGGTGTTCATCGATGGCGAAAAGAAGATGACCCTGCGCGGCGACGGCATCGCGCAGGAGTTCGTGGCGATCATCGATGGCTACGTCGAGGCCAAATACGCCACGCGCTGAACCGGTTCAGACTTTTGCCGCTACCGCCAGCGCCATCAGGAACACCGCCAGATGCAGCCAGGACCAACGCCGGAAACGGCTGGCCAGCTGCTGCGCGGAATAGTTGGAGATGATGAACGGGCCGCCGAAGGATGGCCTGCGGATGCATTGCTTCGCGGTGTCCATCGGCAGCTGACGGCCGCTCATGACATCCTGCTGCGCCTGCCGGCGTGCGGTTTCCCATTCGTGGATGTCGATCACGCCGTTGCCGTCGTCATCGAAGCGGGCCTTCAGCGCATGCTGGTCGTCTTTCCATTCCTGCAGCAGGGCGCCGGCCTGTTTGTCCAGGCTGTGGCCGTCGGTTTCAACCCAGTCGTGCACATACTCGCCCAGCACATACAGCGGTTCGTCCTTGAGCAGCACCGATTCGGTGTATGTCTCATCACCGCGCCGCCAGGTCTGGCTGTGCCTCGAGATCACGCGCGCGCCCTCCGGCAGCACCATCGCGCTCTGGCCGCCGTCGCGCAGGGCGAACGGCATGTCGCTGGTGCCTTGGCGGACGATGCGGCGCTGCTTGCCCTGGCCTTCCTCGACCTTGAAATCGAACCACAGGCAAGGCAGGGCGGTCAGCGGACTGAGCACCGGATACTCGGGCAGGATTTCACCGCGGCCGGACAGCTCCACCTGGCCCTGCGGGGCGGAGGAAAGCCTGGCGGTCGGGATGTCGTCGATGGCCCGGTAATGGCGGCGGCTCTGCGTCCACGCCCACAGGCTGACCGCGGCGGCGGCGAACGCGAACGCCGGCAGCCCGGTGCGCAGCGCAAAGAAGATGCCGAACGCACTGGCCACCGACCAGCCGGCCTCTTCCCAAAGCAGGCGCGAACCCATGTTCAGGCCGATATCCAGGCCTTTGCCTGACCAGGAAAGCATGCCGGTCCAGGTCAGGACTTGAACAATTTCGACAGGTCGACGTCGGCGGTCTGCTCGGTGCTGAATTTCAGCAGCTTGAACGGACCGAAACCGAACAGCCGTGCGATCAGGGTATCCGGAACCTGCTCGATGCGCACGTTGTTGAGGTTGACCGAATCGTTGTAGAACTCGCGGCGGTCGGCGATGGTGTTTTCCATTGCGGTGATGCGTTCCAGCAGATGCCTGAAGTTCTCGTTCGCCTTCAGCTCCGGGTAGGCTTCGGCGACCGCGAATATCTGTCCGATGCCGTTGCGCAGCTGCGATTCGGCGGCGCCCAGGGCCTCGATGTTGCGGCTCTGGCTGGCGGCGAACACCGCCGAACGGGCCTGCATCACTTTTTCCAGCGTGCTCTGCTCGAACTGGGCGTACTGCCTGCAGACCTCGACCAGCTTCGGCAGTTCATCATGGCGCTGCCTGAGCAGCACGTCGATGTTGGCGAACGCCTTGCTCACGTTGTGCTTGAGGCCGACCAGCCCGTTGTACGCCGTCACCGCCCAGATCACGGCGACCGCGGCCAACGCCAGAAAAAACATTCCACCCATGTGCCATACCCCTGATTGAATGCCTCAAGTGTAGCCGAAAACCGGCGGCGTACGCATCAGCGCTTCTGGGTTTCCGACTGGATAAGCGGGTCGGTGATGGTCGGCTTGGCCAGCCGGGTTTCGCGGTGCGCGATGTAGATGGTGGAGGCGAAGATGATCGAAGCGCCCAGCAGCGTGTAACGGTCGACCGGCTCGTTGAACAGCCAGTAGCCGAACGCGCCGACCACCAGCACCTGCAGGAAGCTGATCGGGGTCAGCATCGAGGCGTCGCCGAGCTGCAGGGCGCGCGTCCAGCACATGTGCGCCACGGTGCCGAACAGGCCGCACAGCACCAGCCACAGCCAGGCGATGCCGCTGGGCGTCTGCCAGACCATCAACGCCGGCAGCAGGGACATCGGCACCCACAGCAGGGTGGTGTAGATCACGATGGCGTCCGGTTTCTCGGTGCGGGCCAGGAATTTGATCGAGATCGCCACGCTGGCGCTCATCACCGCCGCCAGCAGCGCGGCCAGGGAGGCCATGCTGAAACTGTCCGCGCCCGGGTGAAGCAGGATGACGACGCCGATGAATCCGACCAGGACCGCCATCCAGCGCCGGACACGCACCACTTCGCCGAGCACCAGCACGGCGCCTATGGTCACGAACATGGGCGTGGAATAGGAAATGGCCACGGCCTGCGCCAGGGGCAGGTGCACGATGGCCCAGAATCCGGCCAGCATGCCGATGATGCCGATCAGGCAACGCAGCGCGTACAGCGGCAGTTTCCCGGTCTTCAGGATCGAGGGGCCGTGCCGGATGAACAGCGGCAGGGTGAACGCGAGGCCGAAGAAATTCCGGAAGAACGCGATTTCGAAGGCGTGCTGGGTTTTCGACGCCAGCCGGATGCAGACCGCCATCAGACCGAACAGCACCGTGCTGAATACCATCAACAGCACCGCGCGGGCTATCGGATGGCGGTGCTTGTCGGGTATCAAAAATCGGCACCGAGTATGCGCGGTTCCGGCTCGAGGGCGATGCCGAATCTGTCCTTCACGGAGGCGACCACCTGGCGGGCGACCTGCAGCAGCTCCTGGCCGCTGGCGTGGCCGTGGTTGACCAGCACCAAGGCATGCTGCGCGGCGATGCCGGCGTCGCCTTGGCGGAAGCCTTTCCAGCCGGCCTGCTCGATCAGCCAGGCGGCCGACAGCTTGCTGAAGCCGGCTTGTCCGGACGGGAAAACCGGCATTGCGGCGTACTGTGCCTTAAGGCCGTCGGCCTGTGTTTCGGGCAGCACCGGGTTCTTGAAGAAGCTGCCGGCATTGCCGA
>ERZ1645185.755-NODE-755-length-13636-cov-5.486857_pt1 | contig 13636 bp, 11 predicted proteins | sample MGYA00575351_ERZ1645185 | MGnify/ENA primary metagenome ERZ1645185 (study PRJEB40838, sample SAMN11284767) | freshwater sediment metagenome | isolation source: river sediment | host: Sediment | place: India: Jana village, Kanpur | collected 2015-12-17 ...
GCGTGTATTCGTGCACGTCGGTGAGCACCGGCACGCCGAGCTGGCGCTTCACTTCGGCGAGCACCTTGAGCCCTTCTTCCAGGCCCGGGCCGCGGAAGCTGGTGCCGGAGGTGCGGTTGGCTTTGTCGAAACTCGATTTGAAGATGAACGGAATGCCGAGTTTCGTGGTGATTTCCTTCAGCGCGCCGGCGGTATCGATCTGCAGCTGCAGGGATTCGATCACGCACGGGCCGGCGATCAGGAAAAAACGGTGGTCCAAACCGACATCGAAGCCGCACAGTTTCATGATTCAGGATCCTTGGGTGGGAAGACCGGATTTTTTCCGGCGCGCCGCCGCGATGAAGCCGCTGAACAGCGGGTGACCGTAACGCGGGGTCGACAGGAACTCCGGGTGCGCCTGGCAGGCCAGGAACCACGGGTGATCGGGCAGTTCGACCATTTCCACCAGCAGGCCGTCCATGGATTGCGCGGAGATGGTCATGCCGGCGTTTTCCAGGGCGTCGCGGTAGGCGTTGTTGAATTCGTAGCGGTGGCGGTGGCGCTCGGCCACCACGTCCTTGCCGTACAGCGTGTGCGCCAGCGTGCCCGGCTTCAGGCGGCATTCCTGCAGGCCTAGGCGCATGGTGCCGCCCAGGTCGGAGTCGGCGCTGCGGCGCTCGATCTTGCCGCTGGCGGTGCTCCATTCGGTAATCAGGGCGATGGCCGGGTCGGCGCAATCGCGGTCGATTTCGGTGGTGTTGGCGCCCGGCAGGCCGCCCCGGTGGCGCAGCACATCGACCACCGCCGCCTGCATGCCGTAGCAGATGCCGAAATACGGGATGTTGTTCTCGCGTGCGTACTGCGAAGTCTGCACCTTGCCCTCGAAGCCGCGGTCACCGAAGCCGCCTGGCACCAGGATGCCGTCGACGTCGGCCAGCACGCCGGTGCCTTCGGTCTCGACCTGCTCGGACTCCAGCCATTTCAGGCGTACGCGGGTGCGTTGGCGCAGGCCGCCGTGACGCAGCGCTTCGCCGATGGATTTGTAGGCGTCCTGATGGTCGACGTATTTGCCGACCACCGCGATGGTGACTTCATCGACGGGATGCTCGACGGCATCGACCACGTCCTGCCATTCGCTCAGGTCGGCCGGGCCGACCTCGTTTTCAAGACGCAGGCGGTTGATGACGATGGCATCCAGGCCCTGGGCATGCAGCCACAGCGGCAATTTGTAGATGGTGTCCACGTCCAGGCAGCTGATCACCGCCTCTTCCGCGACGTTGGTGAACAGGGCGATCTTGCGGCGGTCGCTTTCCGGCAGCGGCTGTTCGCTGCGGCACAACAGGATGTCGGGCTGGATGCCAATCGAGCGCAGTTCCTTGACCGAGTGCTGGGTGGGCTTGGTTTTCAGCTCGCCGGCGGCCGCGATGTACGGCACCAGGGTCAGGTGCATGAAGATGGCCTTGTCCGGGCCGCGTTCGCTGCGGATCTGGCGGATCGCTTCCAGGAACGGCAGCGACTCGATGTCGCCGACCGTGCCGCCGATTTCCACCAGACCGACATCGAAGCCTTCGGTGGCGGCGTAGATGGCCTGCTTGATCTCGTCGGTGACGTGCGGAATGACCTGCACGGTGCCGCCCAGGTATTCGCCCCGGCGTTCCTTGCGGATCACGTTCTCATAGATGCGGCCGGTGGTGATCGAATTCCTGCGGGTCAGGTGCGTGCGCACGAAGCGCTCGTAGTGCCCGAGGTCGAGATCGGTCTCGGCGCCGTCGTCGGTGACGTAGACTTCGCCGTGCTGGAAGGGCGACATGGTGCCCGGATCCACGTTCAGGTAGGGATCGAGCTTCATCATGGTGATTTTGAGGCCACGGGATTCAAGGATGGCCGCCAGGGAAGCGGCAGCGATGCCTTTGCCCAGGGAGGAGACCACACCGCCGGTTACGAAGATTAGACGCGTCATGGGAAATAGTGGCGTTGGAAAGCACCATTTTACCGACTTGCGCGCCAAAACGCACCTTTTAAATGACCGCTTGACCTAAATCCGCGTAGATTGCATTCTGAACACAGACAAATCAGCACAGCCCATCCATGAATACACGCTACAACGCCGCCGATATTGAAGTCCTGTCCGGCCTCGACCCGGTCAAACGCCGTCCGGGCATGTACACCGACACCACCCGCCCGAACCACCTGGCCCAGGAAGTCATCGACAACGGCATCGACGAGGCCCTGGCCGGGCACGCCAGGTCCATCGAGGTCAATCTTTACGCCGACGGCAGCTGCGAGGTCATTGACGACGGGCGTGGCATGCCGGTCGATATCCACCCCGAGGAAGGCATTCCCGGCGTCGAGCTGATCCTGACCCGCCTGCACGCCGGCGGCAAGTTCAGCAACAAGAACTACACCTTCTCCGGCGGCCTGCATGGCGTCGGCGTGTCGGTGGTCAACGCGCTGTCCAGGAAAGTCGAGGTCGCCATCAAGCGCGACGGCAACGAATACCGCATGGAATTCCAGGACGGCTTCCGCTCCTCGCCGCTGGAGACCATCGGCAGCGTCGGCAAGCGCAACACCGGCACCCGAGTGCGTTTCTGGCCGGACGCCAAATACTTCGACACCAACAAGTTCGCGATCAAGGCCCTGCGCCACCTGCTGCGCGCCAAGGCCGTGCTGTGTCCCGGCCTGAACGTGTCGCTGTGGGACGAAAGCAGCGGCGAGCGCAACCAGTGGTTTTACGAAAACGGCCTGCCCGATTACCTGCACGGCGAACTGCAGGGCCGGGAGCTGCTGCCGGTCGAACTGTTCACCGGCCATCTCGACAAGGAAAGCGAAGTGGTCGACTGGGCACTGGCCTGGCTTCCGGACGGCGAACTGGTGCAGGAAAGCTACGTCAACCTGATCCCCACCGCCCAAGGCGGCACGCACGTCAACGGCCTGCGCTCCGGCCTGACCGATGCCCTGCGCGAGTTCTGCGATTTCCGAAGCCTGCTGCCGCGCGGCGTCAAGCTGGCGCCGGAAGATGTCTGGGACCGGGTCAGCTATGTGCTGTCGCTGAAAATGACCGACCCGCAGTTTTCCGGGCAGACCAAGGAAAGGCTGAGTTCGCGGCAGGCCGCCGCGTTCATCGAATCGGCCTCGCATGATGCCTTCTCGCTTTGGCTCAACCAGCATGTCGAGGCCGGCACCGCCATCGCCCAGCTGGCCATCGACCGAGCCGCCGCGCGCCTGAAAACCGAAAAGCAGGTGGTGCGCAAGAAGATCACGTCCGGCCCCGCCCTGCCCGGCAAGCTGGCCGACTGCACCTCGCAGGACCTGTCACGCACAGAGCTGTTCCTGGTGGAAGGCGATTCCGCCGGCGGCTCGGCCAGACAGGCGCGCAACAAGGAATTCCAGGCCATCCTGCCGCTGCGCGGCAAGATCCTGAATACCTGGGAAGTAGCCAGTTCCGGCGTGCTGGCCTCGAACGAAGTGCATGACCTGGCGGTCGCCATCGGCTGCGATCCCGGCGTACAGAACATCGAGGGCCTGCGCTACGGCAAGATCATCATCCTGGCCGATGCCGATTCCGACGGCCTGCACATCGCCACCCTGCTGTCGGCCCTGTTCCTCAAGCATTTTCCGTCATTGGTCAATGCCGGGCATATTTTCGTGGCGATGCCGCCCCTGTTCCGCGTCGATGTCGGCAAGCAGGTGTTCTATGCGCTGGATGAAGAGGAAAAACGCATCCTGCTCGACCGTATCGAGCGCGACAAGATCAAGGGCCAGGTCAACGTCATGCGCTTCAAGGGCCTGGGCGAAATGAACCCTTCGCAGCTGCGCGAATCGACCGTGCATCCCGACACCCGCCGGCTGGTGCAGCTGACCGTCGATGACGTCGCCGGAACCGATTCGCTGATGGACATGCTGCTATCCAAGAAACGCGCGCCGGACCGCAAGCAATGGCTGGAAACAAAGGGCGACCTGGCCTCGCTGGAAATTTGATTGAGCCCTGCGGGGGCATGGCATGCCGCGCCTCTATGGTTGTACGGCGGCATCCAATGCAGCACGCATCATCCGTTCAATCAATGCCTGCACCGGCGCGGCTTTTTCCGCATCAAAGACCGTCATCGAATCTTCCATGTACGCGCCCTGCGAAAGCTCCAACTGAAACGCAAAAATGCGTTCATCGGGCTGCGCGTAATTGCGGGTGATGTAGCCGCCCTTGAAGCGTCCGTTACTGACCCAGGAATAATCCGATTGTTCGGCCAAAACCGCTTCCACGGCCGCCAGGGCGGCATCCGGAAAACTCGCGCCGCCGACCGTGCCGAGACTGAAATCCGGCAGGCGGCCTTCGAACAGGTACGGCAGTTCCGGGCGGATGGAATGCCCCTCCCACAGCAGCGCCTTGCCATGCTGCTGCTTGATGCGCAGTATTTCGGCGCGCAGCGCGCCATGATAGGGCTGCCAGTAATGCGCGCGCCGGTGCACGATGTCGTTGTGGTCCGGCTCTTGGCCGTCCAGATAAATCGCTTCGCCGCTGAAAGCGGTGACCGGGCAGAGGCCGGTGGTGTTCTGGCCCGGATAGAGGGATACGTCATCCGGCGGCCGGTTCAGGTCGATGACATAGCGCGAATAGCGCGGCTTGAGGATGGATGCGCCGAACTCCCTGGCGAAGCCATACAGCCTGTCGACGTGCCAATCGGTATCCGGGGCGCCATGCGCGGAAGGCTTCAGTCTTGCACGGATGGCTTCCGGGATTTCCGAGCCGTTGTGCGGCAGGCTGACCAACAGCGGCAGCGTGCCCTGATGCAGCTCAAAGGTGTGCATCAGAAACGGCCGGCGCTGTATGGCGACACGTCGATCGAAGGCGTTTTTCCGGTCACCAGTTCCGCGATCAGGTGCCCGGTCACCGCGCTCATGCTCATGCCCAGCATGCCGTGCCCTGTGGCAAAGAACAGATTGCCGTGCCGGGGCGACTTGCCGATGATCGGCAGATCGTCATAGGTCATCGGACGCCAGCCGAACCATTGTTCCTGGACCTCGGCGCCGACCGGCTGATGCAGGAATTCGCGGGCACCGAGCTCGAGCGCGGCGAGCCGTTTCGGATTGAGGCTGTCGTCGAAACCGGAGAACTCCATGGTGCTGCCCAGGCGGAAGCCATCCGGCCAGGCGGTCACGCACACGCTGCGCTCGCTGAGCACCAATGGCGTGTTCGGCGCCAGTTCGGGCCTGCTGTAGGTGATTGAATAGCCTTTGCCCGGCTGTATCGGCAGGTTGACGTCAATGCTTTTCGCCATTGCGGCGGACCATACCGCCATCGCCACGACCACCGACTCGGCCGAAAAGTCGCCTGCATCGGTTTTCACGCTCCGAACGCGGCCATGTTCAATGTCGAGGGCCAGCACCTCACGGCCCTCTTCGATGACGCCGCCGAGCGCGCGCACGGTCCTTGCCAGCTCTGCGCAGTAGGCATCCGGGCGCAGATGGGCATCGCCGGGGAAGAACACGCCGCCGGCCATGCACGGCTTCAGGGCCGGTTCGCGCGCAGCCAGCTGCCCGGCGTCGAGCACGCCGGCGGTCACTGAACACTCACGCAGCAGCGGCAGTTCCGCCAGCATATCGTCCAGGCCCTGCTGCGTGTTGAAGGCATACATCACGCCGGTGGTTTCGAAGGCGCACGCCAGCTGATGGTTTTCGATGGTTTCCTGCAGTATCGTCCGCGACGCGTTCAGCAGGCGGGCTTTGGCCAAGGCACCTTGGCGCTGGTCCTTGGCGTTGCAGCGCAGCGAGAAACGCAGCAGCCACTCCAGCAGGCCAAGATCGGTGGACGGTTTCACGTAAAACGGCGCATCGGCCTGCCGCATGTATTTCAGGGCCTTGCCGATCATGCCCGGGGCGGCCAACGGCAGCGCATGGCTGGGTGTTATGGTGCCGCAGTTGCCGTAAGAAGTCGCGGCGCCGGCGGTGTTCCTTTCCAGCACCCGCACCGAACGGCCCTGCTTCAGCAGGAACAGCGCGCAACTCAGGCCGATCACGCCACCGCCGAGGATGAGAACGTCTTGCTTGGAGTTTGTCATGGCAGCCAGAAGAAAGGGGGGCGAGCCTTATGATACAAACTTTGGCCGCTTGCCGTAAGTGAGCCAGCGCCAGATATATTCGACGGGGCCCATGCTGAAGCGCTCCAGCCACCATGTGCTGTACGCCATCTGCAGCGCGATCAGCGCAAGCGCGAACGGAATATGCCAGACGCGCGGCAGCTGCTGGTAATACCCCAGGCCGTACCCGTAGAAAACCAGCGTGCAGATCAGGGAATGCGCCAGGTAATTGCTGAGCGCCATGCGTCCGAGCGGCGCCAGCTTCCCCAGCACGCGCTGCATGCGCGGCAGCGGCCACAGACTCCGGAAGGTGAAGAAATAGCCCAGACACATCAGCAGGCTGCCGATGGCATTGAGCACGAACACCTGCGCGAACACCGGCCCGCCGCCCAACGGATTCACTTCCGGCGCGACCTTGACGCCCAGCAGGATGACGGCCAGCCCGGCGAGCCAGAACAGCAGGCCGTCGCGCAGGGCATGGCCGGTGAACGTTGCCGGCGGCGCCACCTTGCCGGTACGGTACAGCCGCGCGCCGAGCGCGAACATGGCGGTCACCATCGGCAGGAAAATGACATTGAACGCCATAACGCCCGGCAGTTCCTTCAGCCGCCATTGCAGCACCTGGGCGTAGCTGCCGTATCCCATCACCGCGGTTTCCTCGCTCATTTGCGCGAACAGATCCCGGTTTCCGGTTTCCGATACCGGCGCGAAAATGCCCGACAGCCCGATGACCAGCAGCGGGGCCGCGTACAACAGGACGACAGTGGCTAGTTTCGGCGCTGCCGGCGTGCGGAAAAAATAGAAGAAAACGAACCCGGCAAGCGCATAGGTAAGCAGAATATCGCCTTCCCAGATCAGCAGCGCATGCACCAGGCCGAAGGCCAGCAAAGACCAGAGCCGGCGTCGGTAGACTGCCCGGAAATCCCCGCCGCGGACCTGAAGGCGGTCGAACATCACTGCGAAGCCGACACCGAACAGGGCCGAGAACAGGGTCCAGAACTTGCCCTGCACGAAAATATAGATGAACGCGTCGCTCCAGCGGTCGGCACCATCCAGGCGGCCGTTTATGCCGGTTATCGCCTGCAGTATCGGGCCGGTGAAGGCTTCGAGATTCATCAGCAGGATGCCGAATAAAGCGAAGCCCCGAATCGCGTCGAGCATGTCGATGCGTTCGGGGCCGGTAATCGGACGGAAGTCCGTGTTGTTGTCGGTCATCTCGGGTTCCCTGCGGTTTTCCTACTGTAACCGCAGGTCCCGCATCACACCATGTGCCGGAAGTTTAGTGCTGCACACCGCCATCGCCGTGTGCATGGCCATGCGCGATTTCCTCTTCGCTGGCGGCGCGCACGTCAAGCACGTCAACCGCGAAATCGAGCGATTTGCCGGCCATCGGATGATTGAGGTCGACGTCGACGACGCTCATGCCCACCTTCAGCACGGTCATCGCGCGCTGGCCCATTTCGGTCGGCAGGACGACCTGCATGCCCGGCGCCAACCTGGCGTTCTTGAACAGCTTCTTCGGTATGCGCTGGGTCATGCCCTCATGGCGTTCGCCGTAGGCCTGGTCGGGGCTGATGGTGACCAACACCTGGTCGCCGGCCTGCTTGCCGATCAGGGCTTCCTCCAGACCAGGAATGATGCCGCCGTGCCCGATGAGAACGCTCAATGGCTGGCTTTCCTGCGAACTTTCCAGTTGCTCCTTGCCGGTTTCGGTGACGCTGTAGTGGAATTTAACCACCGAGTTTTTTTCGATATTCATATTCAATCCAGATCCAAAGGTGACGAAGCGCCCTGATTTGGGCACAATGAAAGACCGCCCATTATCCAAGTTAGCACGCCTAAATGCCAGCAAAATCCGCGACCAGACTCATTTTCACCGTTTCGGCCCTGCTGTTGACGGCCTGCGCCAGCGGACCCGATCGCGGCGAAGGCATGCATCACCCGGAAGCGGCCGGGCTTGGCTACGACGACTCGGGGGTGCCCGCCAGCCTGAAAGGGGCGGCCAATGACGTGCTGTTCCAGGCCATCAGCCTGGTCGGCACACCCTACCGGTACGGCGGAAACTCACCGGAATCCGGCTTCGACTGCAGCGGCCTGATCACCTACGTTTTCAACAGCAGCGCGGGACTGAGGCTGCCGCGCAGCACCCGCGAACTGATCGACATCGACGCGCCCCGCATCGACCGGGACCGCCTGTATCCCGGTGATCTGGTGTATTTCAATCCGGCCGGCGGCCGGGTCAGCCACATCGGCATTTATGTCGGCGAACGCCGGTTCGTGCACGCGCCGGCTTCCGGCGGCACAGTCCGCATGGACAACCTGGACCTGCCGTATTGGCGGAAGCATTATGTCGAGGCGAAGCGCGTTCTGGAATGAAATCAAGGGAATAAGCGTGGAAGCTGAAGCGGATATTCAGCATTTACTGGCTATTGCCCGGCACATCGCCTATACTGCGGACTGAAAGAAACGGTTCGTCTCCTAATCTCTGTGCTGTCGTCAACGCACTTACTCCGCACGAATCCACTCTCAGGCGCGTCTTGCGCATAGTTTAGCAACGTGGTGTTAGGAACGTTGCGTGTAGGAGCTACAACCATGTCATTTGAAACCCTCGGGCTGTTGCCTGAGCTTGTCCGTGCTTTGTCTGAGAAAGGCTACACCGAAGCCACCGCCATCCAGAGCCAAGCCATTCCCTTAATCATGAACGGCGAAGACGTTCTTGGCGGCGCCCAGACCGGCACCGGCAAAACCGCCGCGTTCACCCTGCCTGTCCTGCAGCGCCTGGTCGAACATCCCAATGCCAAAGCCAAGGGACCCCGTGTCCTGATCCTGGTCCCTACCCGTGAATTGGCGGTGCAGGTCCACAACAGCATCCGTGAATACGGCAAATACCTGCGGATCCGCTCGGCGGTGATGTACGGCGGCGCCAGCATGAATCCGCAGATGATGGCCCTTGGCCGTGGTCTGGATATCCTGGTTTCCACCCCAGGCCGCCTGATGGACCACATGGAACGCGGCACCGCGAAATTGAATCAGGTGGAAACCCTGATTCTTGACGAAGCCGACCGCATGCTCGATATGGGCTTCCTGCCGGCCATCAAGAAAATCCTCAACCAGGTCCCCAAACAGCGCCAGACGCTGCTGTTCTCGGCGACCTTCGATGCGCCAATCAAGCAGTTGGCCCTGCAGTTCATGAAGAACCCGAAAGAAGTCCAGGTTTCCTCGCAGAACACCGTGGCGCAGACCGTGACGCATATCGCCCACCCGGTCGACACCGCCAAAAAGCGCGAGCTGCTGATGGACATCCTGACCGAGCGCTACCAGGACCAGATCCTGGTGTTCATCAAGACCAAGCATCTGTGCAACCGCATCGCCGAACAGATCAGCAAGGACGGCATCCCGGCTTTGGCCATCCATGGCAATAAAAGCCAGGGCCAGCGCCTGAAAGCGCTGCAGGACTTCAAGTCCGGCAACGTGCGCGTTCTTTGCGCCACCGATGTCGCGGCCCGCGGCCTGGACATTCCGCTGCTGCCGCTGGTGATCAACTTCGACCTGCCGATCATCGCCGAGGATTACGTGCACCGCATCGGCCGTACCGGCCGCGCCGGTGCCAACGGCGAAGCGATTTCACTGGTGGCCACCGATGAGGGCGGCCTGCTGCGCGCCATCAACCGACTGCTCAAGCAGGACATCGAGCTGTCGCCGCGCGCCGGCTTCGAACCGAAGAACGCCATGCGCATGGACATCACCCCGGCCGGCCGCGGCAAACCGACCGGCCATCAGACACCGCGCCGCAAATCGACCCAGCCAGCGCATCTGAAAGGCCACGGAATCGCTTCGCAGAAACCGAAAACCGGCGGCGGCGGCAGTCCTTGGCGGAACCGCGGCGCCAGCTGACCCGGCGCACGGTACCAAATCGGAATAGAATGAATACCGCATCCCATATGCGGTATTCTTTTTTATGGACCTTTCGAAAAAAGAAAAACTGTTTTCGTTCGCGGCCGCCCTGCTCGCCGCGGCCCTTTCCATCGCCCTGTTCACCCTGCTTTCCTACTGGCTGGAGCAGAAAAAACAGCACGATGAACTTCGGGCGCTTTCCGAAAACGCGTTCGAAAGGACCCGTTCCGTGCTGCTGGAGTTCGAATCGGGGTTCAAATCGCTGGCGTCGGTCCCCGGCAGCGGCTGCAGCGACGCCACCCTGGCGCGGCTGCGCACCACGGTCAAAAACAGCAAGTACCTGAAAAGCGCGTCGATCGAGCTTGGTCAGAACATCTACTGCTCCGACTCGGGGCTGATTTACCGCGACAAGCCGCGCCCCGACTACATCACTCAGGGCGGCGCGTCGGTCTGGCTGAACAGGCAGAACCTGTTCAGCCCCAAGCTGAATACCGTTTACATCCAGCGCGGCAACATCATCCTCAGCACGCTGCATGCGCTGTTCCTGAACGTCATCACCGACGACAGGACCGGCATTGTGATGTTCAGCTCCAAGTCCCGGCAGATCATCGCCCGATACCCGGAATCCGCGGTGATCGATGCGGCCATCATGGAAAGCCTGTCCGGAATGGACAAAGGCCGGAATGATAAACTTCGCCTGTACAACGCCAACCACGACGACACGCTGGCCTTCACGGTGATCGCCTTCAAGGACAAAAAAACGCTGGCCGCGCATTGGCGCGAATCGATCTGGCTATGGCTGCCGATCGGCCTGCTCAGCGGCCTGTTGGCGGGCTATGCGTTCTTCAAACGCATGGAGCTGCAGTACACACCGGTGCAGAAGCTGGCCAACGCCATCAAGCACCGGCATTTCCTTGTCCATTACCAGCCGATCGTGTCCCTGCATAACGGCAAGTGCATCGGCGCGGAAACCCTGATCCGCTGGAAGGGCCTGGACGGCGTGATGATCCACCCCGAAATGTTCATACCCTTGGCGGAGGAATCCGGCCTTATCGAATCATTGACCGACATCATTTTCGAGAACGCGATGCAGGACATGGCCGGGCGCCTGAAGACCGGCGATTTCTACATCTCGTTCAATCTGTCGGCGCATGACATGGCCAAGCCGCGCTATTTCGACATGATCAGCGCACGCCTGCACACGCTCGGCATCGCACCGGCCAAAATCGCCATCGAGGCCACCGAGCGCGGTTTTTTCGACGTCGCACAGGCCAACGACGTCATCAAGCTGTACCATGAAGCCGGCCACTCGGTGTTCATCGATGACTTCGGCACCGGCTATTCCAGCCTGTCCTACCTGCAGAACCTGGCTATCGACGTGATCAAGATCGACAAAACCTTCGTCGACGCCATCGACACCGGGTCGGCGACCAGCTCGGTGATCATCCACATCATCGCCATGGCCAAGCAGCTGAACCTGAAAATAGTCGCCGAGGGCGTGGAAACCGCCGCGCAGGCGGAATTCCTGAAGCAGCACGGCGTCGACGCCGGCCAGGGCTTTCACTTCGCGCAGCCGATGCCTGCCGAGGCCTTTCTGCGCTATATTGACCAGGACCGCGATCTGGCGGACTTATGAGCGCCCCGCCGATGCTGCGAAAAATCCAGATAGACAAACCCGGCGGCTACGATGCGCTCAGGCTGGTCGAGCTGCCCATGCCGGAACCCGCCGACGACCAGGTATTGATCGAAGTCAGGGCCTGCGGGGTCAATTACGCCGATGGCATCATCCGCATGGGGCTGTATGCCTCGGCCAAGGAACTGCATGGCTACCCGATCACACCGGGATTCGAACTGGCCGGCGTGGTCGTGCAGGCCGGCAGCGCGGTCACCGCGTTCCGTCCCGGCGATGAGGTCGTGGCCCTGACCCTGTTCGGCGGTTATTGCTCGCACATCGCCTTGCAGGAAAACCGCGTGTTCCGCAAACCCGCCAACCTGAGCTTTGCGCAGGCCGCGGCGTTGCCGACGGTGTTCCTGACCGCATGGTTCATGGTGCGCGAACAGGTCATGCCGAAAGCCGGCGACACCTGGCTGGTGCATTCCGCCGCCGGCGGCGTGGGCTCTGCCTTATGCCAACTGGGCCGGATCGCGCAGTGCGAGGTCATCGGCGTGGTCGGCTCCAGCCACAAGTGCGAAGCCGCCCTGGCCATGGGCGCCACGCATGTCATCGATAAATCCACGCAGGATTTATGGCGGGAAGTGGAACGTCTGGCGCCGAACGGCTGCCAGGCGGTATTCGATGCCAACGGCGTATCTACCCTGAAACAGAGCTACGAGCACCTGGCGCCGATGGGCAAGCTGTGCATCTACGGTTTCGCCAGCATGCTGCCGAACAACGGCCGCCTGAACTGGCTGAAGATGGCCTATGACTGGCTGCGCACGCCGCGCTTCAGTCCGTTGGACATGACGCAGAGCAACCGAAGCGTACTGGCCGCCAACCTGAGTTTCCTGTCGGAACACGCCGGGCTGCTTCGCGCCGGCATGCGCGAGCTGCTTGAACTGTTCGAAAAAGGCTATTTGAGCGCGCCGCCGATCACCGAATTCGCGCTGGCCGACGCCGCCAAGGCGCAGGCTTCGATCGAATCCGGAAAGACCGTCGGCAAGCTGGTGTTGATTCCAGGCGCCATTGCGTAAGATTGACGCAAGAAAGACGTAACATTGACGTCACGGTAAAGGCCGAGTGCTCTCACAATCCTTCTGTCACAATGTCGTGCGGAGGAGAACCAGGATGAACAATGACATGAACCTGAATACCGACATGATCAAAGCCGAACGCGAGCGTCGGGCATGGAGCCAGAGCCACCTCGCAGATGCCGCCGGCATCAGTCTGCGTACCATGCAGCGTGTGGAGGCGACCGGTACGGCATCCAAAGAAACAACACTGGCCATCGCATCGGCGCTCACCACCAGCGTTGAATGCCTTGCGGCGGCAAAGCGGCGTGCGCCTGACCCGCGTGGCGTGGCGCGCTTCACCTGGCCGGCAGCCATGGCCGCCAGCTTGGCCATAGGGTCGATCTTAATCGCGCAACAAGCGTTCGCCCGGCAACTGATGCTCGATGTCAGACTGGGCATAGACGGCCAGCAGCCCCAATCCAGCCGCTTGATCATCGATGCCGGAAATCCCGCGGAAATGCGCGTTGATGGAGAAATCAAAGTGGTCATAACGCCGACACTGAAGGACAATGGCGATGTTGTCCTGGCGACGAAAATCTACCGATACAGCAACGGCGGTTACGCGCTCGTGGCTGAACCGACGTTGATCATCAATGACAATGCCGAAGCCAAGGTCGTATCTGACCAAGGCCCGGATGCAGGGTACAGCCTGTCGATTACCCCGCATGTGCTCAATACGCCCTAGAACGGCTTGGCGATCACCAGGTAAATGGTGAAGAACAGCAGGAACACCGGCAGTTCGTTCATCACCCGCAGCGCGAACGGGCTCGGCAGCGCTTTGCCGGCCTGGGCTTTCATCAGGCGTTTATAGCTCCAGATGTAATACGCGAACAGGATGGCGACCAACAGCAGTTTGGCGTGCAGCCATGGCCCTAAACCCGCGAAATGGAACAGACCGACACCGAACAGCAGCGCCAATGCGAACATGATGTGGCCGAATTTATACAGGCGTCTGGCCATCA
>ERZ1645185.756-NODE-756-length-13617-cov-8.953915_pt1 | contig 13617 bp, 12 predicted proteins | sample MGYA00575351_ERZ1645185 | MGnify/ENA primary metagenome ERZ1645185 (study PRJEB40838, sample SAMN11284767) | freshwater sediment metagenome | isolation source: river sediment | host: Sediment | place: India: Jana village, Kanpur | collected 2015-12-17 ...
GCGCGGGCGTCAGCACCTCCGCCGGGGCGCCTTGCGCCAGGCAGCGGCCATCCGCCAGCAGCAGCAGCCGGTCTGCCACGCGCGCGGCGGCCTGAAGGTCGTGCAGCACCAGCACCACTGCCGCCCCGGCATCGGCGGCGTTGCGGAACAGCCGCAACGCGTCGACGGCATGGCGCGGATCGAGATTCGCCAGCGGCTCGTCCGCCAGCAGCAATTCCGGCTCTCCGGCCAGCACCCGCGCCAGCAGAGCCCGCGCCCGTTCCCCGCCTGACAGCGCCAGCACCGGCCGGTCCGCCAGCGCTGCCACATCCGCGGCTGCCATGGCGCGGGCGATGGCCGCCCGGTCCTGCTCGGATTCGCCCGCAAAGGCGCCCCGGTGCGGAAGACGCCCCAGCGCCACCAGCTCGCGCACCCGCAGGTTCCAGTGAACCGCGCCCCCTTGCGGAAGATATCCGATCCGCCGCGCCCGCTCGCGCAGCGGCATGTCGGCCAGCGCCACGCCGTTCAGCCGCACCTGTCCGGCATCGGCTGTGCGCAGGCCGGCGAAGGCGTCCAGCAAGGTGGATTTCCCGGCCCCGTTCGGCCCCAGGATCACGCTGACGCTGCCGGGCGCAAACGCCGCCGACACGCCGGCCACCACCTGGCGCCCCCCGCGCGACAGCGAAAGGCCATCGATCTCCAGCGTCATGGCGTCATCTCCCGCCCGCGCCACAACAGCCACAGGAAGAAAGGCGCGCCCAGCAGCGCCATGGCGATCCCCAGCTTCAGTTCCCCTGCCCCCGGCGACAGCCGCACCAGCGAATCCGCCAGCAGCAGCAGCAGCGCCCCGCCCAGCGCAGAGGGCAGGATCAGCGCCGAGGGCCGTTCCCCCGCGAAGGGCCGCAGCAGGTGCGGCACGATCAGCCCCACGAAGCCCACCACCCCGGTCACGGACACGGCGGCCCCCACGCCCAGCCCGGTGCCCGCGATCACCAGCCAGCGCGTGGCGCGCAGATCGACGCCCAGCGACCGGGCCGCCGGTTCGCCCAGCGCCAGCGCATCCAGCGCCCGGCCCGTCAGCAGCAGCAGGCCCAGTCCCAGCGCGGTGAAGGGCGCGACGATCCGCACCTGCGGCCAGCCGCGATCCGTCAGCGCGCCCATCAGCCAGGTCACGATTTCCTCCAGCGCGAAGGGATTGGGCGCCAGGCTGATGAGCAGCGCCGTCAGCGCGCCCGCAAGGCTCGACAGCACCACCCCCGCCAGCACGAAGCCGGTGGCGCTGGCGGACCGCCCCGCCAGCAGCGCGAGCAGCGCCATTGCGGCCATCGCGCCGCCCATGCCGAACGCCGCCACCAGCAGCGGCGTGCCCGCCAGCCCCAGGAACAGCGCCAGCACCGCCCCCAGCGCCGCATTGGCGGAAACCCCCAGCACCCCGGCATCGGCCAGCGGATTGCGCAGATAGCCCTGCAGCACCGCGCCGGAGGCCCCCAGCATCGCCCCGATCAGCAATCCCAGAAGCGCGCGCGGCAGCCTCAGTTCGGTCATGACCAGCGCTTCGGGCGTGCCCGCAATCAGCCCCCAGGGCGCGATCCACGCCTTCCCGGCCATCAGGCTCAGCAGGAAAGCCACGCCCACGCCCGCCGCCAGCAGCGCCAGAAGAGCCGGGCGCTTCACGGCCGCGCATCCCGGATCGCGGCCAGCCGCCTGGCCGCCGGGATCAGGCTGGGCCCGCCGCAGTTCAGCAGCTGCCGGTCGAAAGCCTCCACCGGCACCCGCAGCCGCCGCAGCACCTGCGGCACCGCGTCTGGCCGGTCGGTGATCAGCAGCGGCGGCGGCTTCAGCGCCAGCGGCTCCAGCGCCAGCACCCCGGCATGGGCAAAGCCATAGTCCCGCGCAACGCTGTCGAGCCCGCTGTTCGCCATCAGCGCCTCCGAAAGGCTGCCCGGCCCCGGCACCAGCCCGGACGCCATGCGCATCAGCGCCGGGCGGGGCGATGCCCGGTGCGCCGCCGCGAGCGCCCCTTCGATCCGCCGCACCAGCGCCTCGCCGCGCGCGCCCTGCCCGGCCGCGACCGCGATCTGCCGCACCTGTGCCAGAGACTCCGCGATCGTGGCCGGCACCCCCACCGACACCATGTTGAACCCCAGCCGCCGGAACGCCTCGCGCGTCGCCATCGGCGTATAGGGGGTGATGAACAGCAGGTCCGGCCGCTTCAGGATCACCTCCTCGGCCGTGCCCCCGTGCGCCGGGAAGCGCCGCGCCAGATCCACGGGCGCGGAACTGCCCGCAGGATCGTGGGACCAGTGGCTGATGGCCGCGATCTGGCCCGGATCGGCCACCGCCAGCAGCACGGCATCCACGCAGGGGTTCATGCTGACGATGCGCTGCGGGCGGGCGTCTGCCGCACCCGCCCACAGCGCGATCAGCGCGGCGAAGGCCCTAAAGCCTCGCACGAACCCCCACGAACGCCTGCCGCCCGGGCGCGCCATAGAAACTCGCCGTCTCGTACCGCTCGTCGAACAGGTTGGTGATGCGGCCATACAGTTCGAACCGCTCCGCGAAGCGGATGCCGGCGCGGATGTCGGCCGTCAGATAGCCGGGGATGCGGCGGGTGTTGGCGGCATCGTCGAAGCTCGACGAGACCTGCGCCAGCGTCGCCCCGACGGACCAGCCGGCGGGCGCCTCATAATCCGTCACCAGCGACAGCGTCTGCGCCGGCCGGCGGGCCAGCCGGTGGCCCTCGTTCGCAGAGCCTTCGGTGCGGTTGCGGGCATCGATCCAGCTCGATTGAACCCCCAGCGTGAAGCCCTCCACCGGCTTCATATTCAGCCCCAGTTCCACGCCCTTCGCACGTGTGCGGGCCACATTGTCATAGGTGCCCCACGGCCGGTTTGCGCAGATCGGATCGCTCACGCCCCAGCAGGAGATGAAGTCGATCTGGTTGCGCGTCACCCGCTGGAACCAGCTGGCCGATGCGGTGAAGGCCCCGTCCAGCAGGCTCAGTTCCGCGCCTGCATCCCAGCCCTGCGCCGTTTCCGGCTTCAGCGCCTCGTTCCCATAGTCGGAGAACAGCTGATAGAGCGTCGGCGCCTTGAAGCCCTCGCCCCAGCTCGCCTTCAGACGCAGCGGCTCGACCGGCCGGTAGGATCCGCTGAGGGCAAATGTGGTCGCCCCGCCGAACCGGCTGTGATCGTCGCGGCGCACCCCGGCCTGAAGGTTCAGCCCCTCGGCAGGCGCCAGCAACGCCTGCCCCCACAGCCCCTGCAACCGGGACCGCGCCTCGAACGGCGCGGCCGACCATTGGTCTTCCGTCGTGATCCGGCTGATCTCGCGCTCGGCGCCGCCCGCCAGCGTCAGCCAGGTTGCCGCGCGCCAGTCCCCGCGCAGGTCCAGCCGCTCCAGCCGCCCGTCTGATGTGAAGGTCGTCTCCGGCGTCGCGCCCGGCGTATAGCTGCGCCGGTCGATGTCGGAAATCTGCCACCCCCCGCGCACCTGGAAGCCGTCGCCGCGATAGGTGAGCCCGGCCACGCCCGAAAGCTCGCGCGTGCGTTGCCGGTCATCGGTGTCGGCCAGATCATAGGCCGGTGGCGGGAAGCCATCCAGCCCGACATCGGCGTGCTGGAAGCGGCCGCGCAGGTCCGCGGTCAGGCCGGGCACGATCTCCACATCGGCCCGCACATTCGCGCCATAGGTCTCGAAGTCGTCGCGTTCGGTCGCGCCGCGCGCTTCGGAGGCCGCCGAGATCCCGTCCGTCCGCTGCCAGTTCAGCCCGCCCGACAGCGCCGCCGGCCCCAGCTTGCCCGACGCATCCGCCCGCGCCAGCCAGCTGCTGCGGGAGCCTGCTTCCACCCGGGCGTCGGCGGCGGGTTCGTCTCCGGGCGCAGCCGTTTCCACCGCGATCACCCCGCCGATCGCCTGGCTTCCCCAGGCGAGGCTCTGCGGCCCGCGCAGGATCTCCACCCGGCCCACATTGGCGGTCGTCAGATTGGCGAAATCCGCTCCGCCGCCGGGGCTGGCGGTGTCGGCCACCTTCACGCCGTCGATCACCAGCGTCGTCTGCTCGCCCTCTGCGCCGCGCAGGCGCACGGCGGTGAATCCGCCGGGGCCGCCGTTGCGGCTGAAGGTCACGCCCGGCTGGAGTTTCAGCACATCGATGAGAAGGGGCGCCTGCAGCCGCTCCAGTTCGGCCCCCGTCAGCACGGTGACGCTGCCGCCCAGTTCGGCCGCCGTCACCGGCACGCGGGCAGAGACCAGAATCGTGTCGGGCGCGTCGGCCAGCACCGGGGCGGCAGCAGCCGGAATCGTGGCGAGAACAGCAAGATATTTCAGCATTTCAATCCCTTCGAGCGGTTCGACAAATGTCGCCCGTTCGAGGGAAGAAGGCCCACCGTTGAGATGGCGCCGCCTTCGTCTCGGTCGCGCCGGTATTCCCGCCGGCAGGACTGGACGACCGATGAAGGCAGGTCTCCTGGCTTCCGGGATATCGGCTCGAAGCGCCTTCCCGCCCGTGGCGGACCTTCCGGTCCCGGGGCAGTGGCATATGGCTTCGCGCCATCCCGGTTACAGTTGCGGGTACAGCGCCGGAGTGGGGGATTTCTCCCCGCACCGGCTTCCCTTTTCACCCCGGCTCACGCCGCGGCACCTTCACCGATGTGGGCGGGCTAGCGCCGCCTGCCGCCCGTGGCAAGCCCTACACGAACTTGCCGGGCGCGGTCGGGTGGCTCGAGGACAGGCCGCCATCCACCGCAATCGCCTGCCCGTTCACATAGCTCGCCGCGTCCGACGCCAGGAAGATCGCAACTGCCGCCTGCTCGTCGGGCGTCGCATAGCGCTTCAGCGGGTTCAGCTGGCCGATCCGGTCTTCCCGCCCCCGGGCCCGGGCGCCGTCGAACATGGGCGCCGTCATCCCTGTTTCCGTCAGGCCGGGGCAGATGCAGTTCACGCGAACGCCGGTTCCGCCCAGCCAGTTCGCCGCCGTCTGCGTCAGGTTGATCACGCCCGCCTTCGACGCGGAATAGGGGATCCCGCCCGCGCCCGACCGGATGCCCGCCACGCTGGCAGTGGACACGATCGCGCCCTTCCCTTGCGGGATCATTACCCGGCTGCCTTCGCGGATCGCCAGGAAAACCCCGATCAGGTTCACTCGCAGCACCTTTTCCCATTCATCGACGGACAGCTCCGCCAGCGGGGTCAGACCGCCCGAAATCCCGGCATTGGCGAACAGGGCGTCCAGCCGCCCATGGTCGGCCACCGCCCTGTCCACGGCGGCCTTCACGAACGCCTCGTCGCCGGCATCCCCCACCAGCGCCTGCGCGGCGCCACCGGCCGCCCGCACCGCCTCCACCGTGGCCGAAACGGCGTCCGACCAGTCAGCCGCCAGCACCGTCGCGCCCTCGGCCGCAAACCCCAGCGCGGCCGCCCGGCCGATGCCCGAAGCCGCGCCCGTCACCAGCACCACCCGTCCGTCGAAGCGCATGTTCCTCTCCCTGCCCATATTCACCTGTCCCGCCGCATCGTCGGGGCTTGTCTCGCGCCCCGCAACCCGCCAGCAATGGCAGCCATGGGAGAGTTGATCCTCGCCGTCGACAGCGGCACCACATCCACGCGCGCGCTCGCCTTCGACCTGACGGGGCGGATCGTCGCCGTCGCGCAACACGACCTGACGCAGCACTATCCGGCGCCCGGCCATGTGGAGCATGACGCCGCGGAGACATGGCGGCTCACCGACCGGGCCATCCGCGAAGTGATGGCGAAGGTGGGCGACCGGGTGCGCGCCATCGGCCTCACCAACCAGCGCGAGACGGTCGTGTTCTGGAGCAGGCGCAGCGGAGAGCCGCTCGCCCCGGCCATCGTCTGGCAGGACCGGCGGACGGCGGACCTTTGCGCCGCCTTGCGCGAAGCCGGGCATGAGGCGCGGGTGCAGGCAACCACCGGGCTGCTGCTCGACCCCTATTTTTCCGGCAGCAAGATCCGCTGGGCGCTGGAGAACTGGCCGCAGGTGAAGGCCGCCGCCGACAGCGGCGATCTCGCCATCGGCACCGTCGAAAGCTGGCTGCTGTTCAAGCTGTCCGGCCAGCATCTGACAGACGCGACCAACGCATCCCGCACGCTGCTGATGGATCTCTCCACGGCGCACTGGTCGCCAGAGATGATCGACCTGCTGGGCATACCGGCCACCGCGCTGCCGGCCATCTGCCCAACGGCGGGGCTGCTCGCGGAAACCCGCCTCTATGGCCGGCCGCTGATGATCGCAGGGCTTGCGGGGGATCAGCAGGCCGCCACCATCGGCCAGGGCTGTTCCCGGCCCGGCATGGCGAAATGCACCTATGGCACGGGCATCTTCATGCTGGCGAACGCCGGCGCCCTTCCGCCCGCCAGCAGCAACCGGCTGCTCGCCACCTTCCTCTCCTCCAGCCCCCGCGCCTATGCGCTGGAAGGTTCGATCTTCGTGGGCGGCAATGCCGTCAAATGGCTGCGCGACGGCCTCGGCATCCTCGACACCGTCGCGGAATCGGCAACGCTGGCGGCCTCCGTGCCGGACAGCGGCGGGGTCAGCTTTGTGCCGGCTTTCGCGGGGCTTGGCGCGCCGCACTGGCAGCCGCTGGCGCGCGGCCTGCTCACCGGCCTCACGGCGGGCACCACCCGCGCCCACATCGTGCGCGCCACGCTGGAAGCGATGGGCCAGCAGACGGCGGACCTGATCGACGCATTCGCGGCAGACGGCGTCAGCCCCAGCAGCCTGCGCGTCGATGGCGGCATGGTGGCCAACGAATGGCTGTGCCAGGATCTGGCGGATGCGACCGGCCTGCCGGTGGAACGCCCGCGCAGCATCGAGACGACAGGCCTTGGCGCCGCGATGCTGGCGGGCGTCGGCGCGGGCCTGTTCCCGGCGCTCGCGGATGCAGAAGCGGCGATGGTCCATGCGGACCGCCGCTTCGAACCCGCCATCCCGGCCGAGGCCCGTGCAATCCGCCGCAAGGCCTGGGGGCAGGCCGTCGAACAGACGCTGGCCGGGCTGTGACGGGCCTTTTCTATGGCCTCGCCATGCTGGGCGCCTTCGCGCTGGCGCTGGGCGGGCTGTGGATGTGGCGGCGCAACCGGCTGCGCGCGATCCTGTTGCTGCTGGTGGCGGCCATCACCCTGTTCAACGTCTGGAGCTGGTCCACCCTGCCGCTGCCGGAAAATGTGGCGGGCCGGCCAAACCCCTGATAGGGCGGCAATCATGCGCATGCGCGAACTGGAAAGGGCAAGCGGCGTCTCGCGGGAGACGATCCGTTTCTACATCCGGGAAGGGCTCCTTCCCGAACCGGACCGCACGCACCGCAACAGCGCCACCTACTCCGACGAGCATCTGGCCCGTCTGCTGACGATCCGCCGCCTGAAGGACGAGCGCTTCCTGCCGCTGTCCGTCATCCGCTCGCTGTTCGCAGGCGATCAGCCCGGCTGGCTGGAGCCGCAGATGCTGCCGGAAATCGATCATCTGCTGCGCGCCCGGCTCGATGCCGAAGGCGAACGGCTGGATGCCGTGGCGTTCGCGCTGGCCAACGGGGCAGACCCGGATCATCTCGCGGATTCGATCGCGGCGGGCGTGATCGCCCCCTCGGCGGACGGCACCATATCCCCGCGCGACCAGCGCATCCTGCGCCTGCTGATCGATGCCGCAAAGGTCGGCTTCACGCGGGAGCGCGGCTATGCCGGAACCGACATGGGCCGTGTCGCCGCCGTGATGCACGAACTGGCCGACATCGAGCTGAAGGAATTCTTCGCCAACGTCGCCCCCCATGTGGGCGAGCTGGAAGCCGTGGACATGGCCGAACGCGGCATCGGCATCCTCAACCAGCTGATGGCCGAGCTGTTCACGCGTGAAGTGCTGGCGCTGTTGACGGAACGCCGCCGCATCGCCAACGACAACCGCAGCGCCGAAGCGCAGGGCGCCGGCGACGCGCAGGACGCGGACCAGGCGTGACCGACACCCCGCCGCCCGGCACCCACATCCGCTATGACCTCGGCAGGGCCGATCCGCACCCCTGGCGCGGCATCGGGCCGGAACTCTATCGCTGGGCCTCGCAGGCGCTCTTCGCGCTCGTCGGCTGGAAGGTCGCGGGCGCCTTTCCGCATCACGACAAGGCCGTCATCCTCGCTGCCCCCCACACCTCCAACTGGGACGGGCTGTGGATGGTGGCGGCCGCCGGCATCTATCGCGTGCGCCTGCGCTGGATGGGCAAGGCCAGCCTCGCCCGCTTCCCCTATGGCTGGCTCGTCCGGCTGTCCGGCCTCTATCCGATCGATCGCTCAGGCGGGAAGGATCTGGTGCGCGCCACCGTCGACGCCTTCGAGGCGAGCGACCACCTGCAGATGGCGATCGCGCCCGAAGGCACGCGCGCGGCGGTGGGCGAATGGAAATCCGGCTTCTATCACATCGCCCGGCTGGCGGGCGTGCCAATCGTCTTTGCGGTGATGGACTATGGCACCCGCACCGTCCGCATTTCCGGGGAGATCTGGCCCAGCGGCGATTATGAAGCCGATCTCGCCGTGATGCGCAGCCACTATGCCGACGCGCGCGGCAAGCATGCGGGGCGCTTTTCCGTCGGCTCCGGCAAGCAGGTCTGAACCGGCTCAGAACTCCCCCGCCACCGTCAGCACCGGCCCTGATCCGGGCACCGCATTTCCGGCCAGCTTCGCGCGCCAGTCCACCTGCGCATAGAAAGGCCATGGCCCCACCCGCACCCGGCCCGACGGCCCGATGTCCAGGCGCGAGGCCGCGACGCCATAATTGCGCTGCCAGCCGCCCCACACGCCGGCGCCCGCGTCGATCCGCGTCTGCCCCAGCGTGATCAGCGGCACGGCGCCGCGGCCCTGCCCGCCCGCATAGAGATCGGGCAGGCTGGTGAAGCCCTCCACCACCCCGCCCTCGCCATAGGCCTCCAGCTTCAGCCGCGCGCCGCGCACCCACGTTTCCCCCTGCGCCCCGCCGGACAGGCGCGCCGCCCAGGCGTTGCGGGCATAATGGCCCAGCGCGATCCGCCGCTCCACATCCAGCGCGACGGGTACTTTGCGCGAAGGCTCCCACCTCAGCCCGATCGCCGCCTCGCTCGTCTCACCGTCCAGTCCGCCCTGCGGCGCAGCGGCTGCCGAAATCCGCCCGATCACCGAAACCCGCTGCTTCCCCAACGGGTTCAGCCGATAGCCCAGCGCAACGCCCGCCTGCCCGGCCCCCAGCACCGGCGAAGCCGCCAGCGCGTCGCCGCCACCCGCCCCCTCGCGCGTCAACACATAGCCGCCGCCCGACCAGCGCCGGGTCAGCTGCCGCACATCCGCCTGCCATTGCGTCGCCTCGGGCGCGTCGGGCGCCATGGCCGACGCGGCCTTCAGCAGCGCCACGCCCTGCCGCAGGTTTCCGGCACGGATCGCATCATAACCCGCTGTCGCAGCCGCATGAGCCTTTGGCGGCGTGGCGGGTGGTGCGGCAGGTGCCGCCGATGGCCCCGGCGCCGGATCATGGATCGGCGCAGCGGCAGCCTGCCCCGGCGGCAGGCTGAAGCCATACCAGCCACCCGCCGGCGCCTCGGCCACCACCCGCACGGTCGTCTGCTGCGGCGGCAGCGCGCGGGGGGCTTCCAGCACGATCCGCTGCGAACCGCCGTCAGCGCCCGCCGGGGCCCAGCCGGCCGCCAGCAGGCGCGCAACGGTCGCATCCGCCACCTCGGCCGCCACGCGCGCGGCGATCTCGGCCGATGCCCGCACCATCTCGGCGTCGGCCGGCTTCGCGGCGGCCGGGCCGACAGGCGACAGCGCCGCCGCCAGCGCCGTGGCTTCCGCCGTCTCCGCCTCCAGCCAATGCGGCATCCGGCCGAGCGCCCAGCCGAACGCCAGCACAAGGATCAGCTGATAGCTGCGCAGCGCCCGACCCGATGAAACCGCCTCAGCCACGCGCCACCTCCACATCCGCGTCAGGAAATCTGTGATCCGTCTTGCCCCAGGCGGGCGCGACCCCGCTGTCCAGCGCGGCGCGATAGCGCTCCATCGCCCGCAGCGCCGCGAGGAAGTTGATCGCATTCGCCATCAGTGCGCGCGGAATCGCCCAAAGCCCCTCGCGCCAGCCATAGGCGCGGCCGGTGAAGCCCGCGCGCAGGCCCAGCCGCCACATCAGCAGCCCGGCGTTCAGCGCCAGGAAGCCCGGCAGCGCCGAATCCGCCGGCCCCAGCAACGGCGGCAGCGGCGCGCCCGTCCGCGCCGAAACCCAGGCCCTCAGCGCCAGTTGCGCCAGCAGCAGGATCGCCGCCACATAGCCCAGCATCGCGACGGCCGCCGTGAACATCCCCTTGCGGTCGCGCAGCAGCATCCAGCGGGTCGCAAGCCCGCCGGACCATCCCAGCCGGTCCCAGCCGGACAGCGCGATGCCCGCCAGCCAGCGGCTTTTCTGCTGCACGGCGGTTTCGATGGTCGATGGGAAATAGGCCCGCGTCGCCACCAGCCGCCCGTCCGCATGCGCGCGCACCATCCGCGCCTGCAGCCCCAGTGCATGGACGCGGTGGCCCATCTCATAATCCTCGGTCAGGCTGGCGGCATCGAACGGCGCATTGCCCGGCCCGGCCAGCCGCGCCAGCACATCGCGGTCGATCGCGGTGCCGACGCCCGCAGACGGCACCGGCGCGCCCAGCAGGCCGCGCACCTGCATGTCCTTGGCATGGGCCTGCGCGAACTCGTCGCAATAATGGCCCGAAACCCAGCGCGTCGCCGGGTCCTGGATCGGCAGCACCGGCACCTGCACCATCGCCAGCGCGGGGATCCAGCGGTCATAGAGATCGAGGCTGGCAGGATCGACGACATCCTCCGCGTCGTGCAGCACCACCGCCTTGAAACGCTCGCCGGTCGCCGCTTCCTGCTTCAGCACGCCGCGCCAAAGATGGTTCAGGCAATCGGCCTTCGTCGTCGGCCCCGGCGTGCCCGTCGGCACTGCCCGCACCCGGGGGTCAGCCACTGCCTCCACAGCCGCGAGCGTCGCGGGATCGTTGGCATAGACGCCCACGAACACCCGCAGCCGGTCGTCGGATATGGTGCTGCACAGCCGGGCCAGCATCGCGCCGATCACCGCCGATTCGTCCCATGCGGGCACGATCAGCGCGAATCGCCCCGGCTCGGCGGGGGCGGGCGGCAGGGGCGCTGGCCTGCGAAAGGCAAAGCGGCCCAGCCACAGCGCATCCACCGCCATGTCATCCAGACTGGAAAGGAAGATCCCCGAAGCCGACAGCCACAAAAGCTCTCGCGTCAGCACGGCCAGAATGGCCAGCACAGGTACAAACTCAACCAACGGCCAACGCCCCCAGGGCAAAAATTTGGCCGACCCCCTAACCGGTTAGCTAGCACAGCAAGGCCTTGTGGCAAGCCCGGACGTCACCGGTTTACCATGCTTCTTTCCCCGCCCTCCGCATTGCGCTAGCAGCCGATGGCATGACATCCCCGCACCCGGAATCCGCCGTCCTCGATCTCATGCGGCAGGTGTGGACGAAGGGCAGCGAGCGGCGGGACCGCACCGGGGTCGGCACCCGCGCCCTGTTCGGCGCGCTCCTCAGGTTCGACCTGTCGGATGGCAGCGTGCCATTGCTCACCACCAAGCGCGTGTTCTGGAAATCGGCGGTAAAGGAGCTGGTCTGGTTCCTCGACGGGCAGACGAACATCAAGCCGCTGGTGGAACAGGGCGTCCACATCTGGACGGACTGGCCCATGGAACGCCACCGAACCGCCACCGGCGAAACGCTCACGCGCGACGAATTCGAGGCGCGCATCCTCTCTGACGAGGGCTTCGCCGCCGAATGGGGCGAACTCGGCCCCGTCTATGGCAAGCAGTGGCGCCGCTGGCTGGGGCCGGACGGCAACACGCACGACCAGATCGAGGCGCTGCTCCACAGCCTGAAACAGAACCCGGCCAGCCGCCGCCACATCTTCACCGGATGGAATGTCGCGGAGCTGGGGCAGATGGCGCTGCCGCCCTGCCACATGACCTACCAGTATTTCGTGGAGCCCCGGTCGGACGGCCCCGATCGCCTGTACGGTATCCTCTATCAGCGCAGCTGCGATCTCGGCCTCGGCTTCCCCTTCAACATCTTCGAAGCTGCCCTCCTCGTCCGCATGCTGGCCGATCAGTGCGGCTATGCGCCCGGCGAGATCGTCTGGATGGGCGCGGATGTGCACCTCTATCTCAACCATTCGCATCTGGTGGAAACCATGCTCGCGCGCGACCCGCGCCCCTTCCCCACCCTGTCGCTGGCCCCCGCGCCCAGCCTGTTCGACTATCGTCTGGAGCATGTGCGGCTGACCGGCTATGATCCGCACCCTGCGATCGCAGCGCCAGTGGCCGTCTAGAAGCCCGCGCCCTTCGGGAGAGACAATGAGCACCCCCATCCCCGTCATCTCGGCCACCGGCCTTTTCACACCCGCCGACAGCATCTCCAATGAAGAGCTGGTCGAAAGCTTCAACGCCTATGTCGCGCGCTTCAACGCCGGCAACGCCGCCGCGATCGAGGCCGGCGAGGTGCAGCCGCTTTCCCCCAGCTCCGTCGAGTTCATCGAGAAGGCCAGCGGCATCAAGGCCCGCTACGTGCTGTCGAAGGCCCCCATCCTCGATCCCGCGATCATGTGCCCGCGCATCCCGGAGCGCCCGGATACGGAGCTTTCGGTGCTGGCCGAAATCGCGGTTAAGGCAGCGACACAGGCGCTTGCCCGCGCCGGCCGCGACGCGGCGGACGTGGATGCCGTGCTGTGCGCCTGCTCCAACCTGCAACGCGCCTATCCGGCGATTGCGATCGAGGTGCAGGCGGCGCTGGGGATCGAGGGCTTCGCCTTCGACATGAACGTCGCCTGTTCCAGCGCCACCTTCGGCATCCAGACAGCAGCCGATTTCATCCGCGCCGGCCATGCGAAAAGCGTGCTGGTGGTGAACCCTGAAATCTGCTCCGGCCACCTCAACTGGCAAGACCGCGACAGCCACTTCATCTTCGGCGACGTGGCGACGGCCATCCTCGTCGAATCCCGCGACATCGCGCCGGCCGCCCACTGGGAGATCCTCGGCACCCGCCTGAAGACCGAATTTTCCAACAACATCCGCAACAACTTCGGATTCCTGAACCGGGCCGCGCCCGAAGGCATCGGCCAGCCCGACAAGCTGTTCCGCCAGGAAGGCCGCAAGGTGTTCAAGGAGGTGGTGCCGATGGTCTCGGACATGATCGTCGCCCATATGGCCGATCTGGGGCTGGAAGCCGGCAGCCTGCGCCGCATGTGGCTGCACCAGGCGAACGCCAACATGAACCGGCTGATCTCGTCGAAGGTGCTGGGCCATGAAGCGAGCCCGGATGAAAGCCCGACGGTGCTCGACACCTATGCCAACACCTCGTCGGCGGGCTCGATCATCGCCTTTCACCTGAACAGCGACGATCTGGCGGCAGGCGATACCGGCCTCATCTGCTCGTTCGGGGCAGGCTATTCGGCGGGCACCGTTTTCCTGCGAAAGACCGCTTGAACCGATGGGGCGCGCCTGCTAGGGCGCGCGCTCACCAGTCGGCGGGGCACCCCGCTTCAGGCATCGGCGTGCGGTCGTGGCGGAACTGGTAGACGCGCAGCGTTGAGGTCGCTGTGGCCGAA
>ERZ1645185.757-NODE-757-length-13617-cov-5.665389_pt1 | contig 13617 bp, 14 predicted proteins | sample MGYA00575351_ERZ1645185 | MGnify/ENA primary metagenome ERZ1645185 (study PRJEB40838, sample SAMN11284767) | freshwater sediment metagenome | isolation source: river sediment | host: Sediment | place: India: Jana village, Kanpur | collected 2015-12-17 ...
GCGCTTCACCGATCGCGGCGGCCGCATCACCATCTCGGCGCGCATCGCAGGGGACGAGGTGGTCGTCGGCGTCGCCGACACCGGCGCGGGGATCCCGCCGGCGAACATGCCGCTGATCTTCGAGCGCTACTGGACGGTGCGCGGCAACGCGCCGAAGGGCGGCACGGGTCTCGGCCTCGCGATCGCGCGCAGCATCGTCGAGGCGCACGGCGGTCGCATCTGGGCCGAGTCGGAGGTCGGGACGGGGAGCACCTTCCGCTTCACGCTGCGGATCGCCGGCTGAGCAGCGCGCGGTAGCTGGCGTCGAGCCGGTCGAGCTCCGCGTCCCACGACCGCGACTCGGCGGTGGCGCGCGCGCCGCGCCGGAGGGCCGCGTGCAGCGTGGCGTCGGCCATCAGCCGGCGCATCGCGTCGGCGCAGGCGGCGGCATCGCCGGCCGGGAAGGCGAGGCCGTTGATCCCGTCGCGCAGGTGGTCGGCGACCCCGCCCGCGGGCGTCGCGATCACGGGCGTGCCGGACGCCATCGCCTCGAGCACGACGAGGCCGAGCGTCTCGGTGGTGGACGCGAACAGGAAGGCGTCGGCGCCCGCATAGAGCGCGGGGAGCACCTCCTCGCGGTCGAGCGTGCCGAGAAAGGTGACGTCCGCACCGGCGCGCGCGCGAAGCTCGGGCAGGCTGGGCCCGGTGCCGGCGACGATGAAGCGCACGGGCCGCGCCGCCGTGCGCCGCACCGCGGCGAACGCCTCGAGCAGCGTGGCGACGCCCTTCTCGGGCGCGAGGCGTCCGACGTGCACGAAGGTGAAGGCCTCGCCGAGGCCGACGCGCTCGCGCGCGTCGCGGGTGCGCTTGTCGGGATGGAACTGCCGCACGTCGACGCCGCGCCCCCAGACCTCGACGTGCGGGACGCCGAGGGCCGTGAGGTCGTCGCGGGCCGGGGCGGACGGCGTGAAGGTGCGCGCGGCCGAGGCGTGGAAGCCCGCGATGTTGCGCTGGATGGTGTCGCGCAGCCACGGCACGCCGTACGACGCCGCGTAGCGCGCGAAGTCGGTGTGATAGGAGGTCGTGTAGACGGCCCCCGCCTCGCGGGCGGCCCGCCGGCCGAGCCGGCCGACGACGAACTCCGTCGCGCTGTGCACGACGTCCGGGGCGAAGATGCGCGCGACGGCCCGCACGTGCCGCCAGGCGAGGGCGGCGAGCCGCACCTCCTTGTAGAGCGGCAGCGGGATCGAGGGCAGCGTCGTGCGCCGCGCGCCGCCGTCGTCGAGCGCGAGTCCGTCGCTCCCCTCGGGATAGCGCGGCGCGATGACCTCGCACGTCCAGCCACGCTCGGCGAGGCCGCGCACCGAGAGGGCGGTCACGACGCTCACGCCGTTCACCTGCGGCGGATAGGTGTCGGTGCAGAAGAGGATGCGCATCCCATGAACGTCGCGTCCGCGTGTCACCGCGGGGTGACGGCCGCGTCACGGCCGTGCCCGCGTCGGAGCGCCCTCGCGGCCCGCCGGCGTTACGAAGGCGCGACCGCGCGCCCCTCGGTCCGATACACGCGCCCCCGAGCTTCCGTCGCGATGCCACTCCTCATCCCATCCCGCCCGGAGGCCCCGTGTCGCGCGTGACCCCCGTCCGCCGCGTGATCCTGCTCGTCCTCGATGGCCTGCGTCCCGACGCGATCCCGCGGTTCGGGCTGTCGCACCTCGCCGCGCTCGCGCGCAGCGGGGCGAGCACCAACCTCGGCCGCACGGTCGCGCCAAGCGTCACCGCCTGCGCGATGGCGTCGCTGCTGACGGGGGCCGCGCCCGAGCGGCACGGGTTGATGGACACGCGCTTCCGCATCCCGCGCCCGCGCGGCCCGCTGCATCCGCTGCCGCGCGTCCTCGCCGAGCACGCGCATCCGACGTCGGCCTTCCTCGCGCGCGTGCCGCTGCTGCTCTCCGGCGTCGCGCACCGCATCGCGTCGCACGTGGGCGTGGGCCAGGCGCGGTTCTCGGGCACGGGCGCCGCGGAGATCCTCACGGCCGCCGCCGCGACGATCCGGGAGCAGCGGCGCGGGCTGATCCTGCTGCACTGGCCCGATGGGGATGCCGCGGGGCACGCGCACGGCTGGATGTCGGACGGCTACGCCGAGGCGGCGCGCGCGATGGACCGCGAGACGGGGCGCCTCGTGCGGATGCTCGACCTGGACGACCCGTCCACGCTGCTCGTCGCGCTCGCCGACCATGGCGGCGGCGGGGCGCGCGTGGACCATCACGACAGCGAGCATCCGCTGGACCGCACGATCCCGATCATCCTCGCGGGCGGTGCGGTGCGCCGCGGCCGGCTCGCCGCCGGCGCCTCGCTGCTCGACGTGCCGGCGACGATCTGCTGGGCGCTCGGGATCCCGCAGCCCGAGAGCTTCGCCGGGCGGCCGCTGACGGAGCCGTTCGCGCCGGTGGCGACGTCGGCGACGGCGGCGGCGTCCGACGCGTCCGCGGCGGTGGCCGCGTGAACGCGCGCGCCTCGCTGCTGCACCGGCTCGACGCGCGCGACCGCGCGCTGCTCGGGCGCTGGGTGCTGGACGAGCTCACGCCCGCGCGCGCGGCGCGCGCCTGGCGCGGGCTCACGCACGCGGGCGGGCTCCGGGTCTCGGTGCTCGCGGTGCTGGCCCCGGGCTTCCTGGGCGCCGGGGCGGTGCGCACGGCCGCGGTGGTCGCCGGCCTGGCGCTGCTGCTCTCGCACCTCGTCGTGCAGCTCGTGAAGCGGCGCGTCCTGCGCGCGCGGCCCACCGCGCACGCCGCGCACGTGGCGCACGTCGAGGTGCCCGACCGCTTCTCCTTCCCGTCCGGCCACTCGTGCGCCGCGATGAGCGTGGCGTTCGCGTACGCGGCGGCCTTCCCCGCGCTCGCGGTGCCGCTCACGCTGCTCGCCACGCTGGTGGGCTTCTCGCGCGTGCGGCTGGGCGTGCACTACCCGGGCGACGTCGTCGCGGGGCAGGCGATCGCGATCGCGACCGTGCTCGCGCTGCGGGCGCTGGGAGCGGGGGCATGAGCGCGCGCGGCCTGCGCCTGGCGCTCTTCACGGACACGTTCGCGCCGCAGGTGAACGGCGTGTCGCGCACGCTCGAGCGGCTCGTCGCGGCCGTGGAGTCGCGCGGCGGCGCCGTGCACGTGGAGACGGTCGACGCGCCCGGCGCCGTCGCCGACCCGCGCGTGCATCGCGCGGGGAGCGTCCCGTTCTGGGCGTACCCGCAGCTGCGCATCGCGGCGCCGTCGGCACGCGCCGCCGTCGAGCGGCTCCGCCGTTTCGCGCCGACGCTCGTGCACGCCACCACGCCCTTCGGCGTTGGGCTCACCGGCCGGCGCGCGGCGCTGCGGATGGGCGTGCCGTTCGTGACCTCGTACCACACGTCCTTCTCGGCGTACCTCGCGCACTACGGCCTCTCGGCGCTCGACGGCGTGGCGTGGCCCTACCTCCGCTGGTTCCACGACAGCGGGCGGCGCACGTTCGTGCCCTCGCGCGCGGTGCGCGACGAACTCGCGCGGCGCGGCTTCCGCGGCCTGCGCCTCTGGTCGCGCGGCGTGGACGCGGCGCGGTTCTCCCCGGTGCACCGCTCGCGCGCGATGCGCGCGCGGATGGGCGCGCACGACGGCACGTTCGTCGTCGCGTACGTCGGACGCCTCGCGCCGGAGAAGGGCGTGCACCGCGCGCTCGAAGCGATGCGGCTCGTGCTCGCGCGGCACCCGGGCGCGGTGCGGTTCGTGCTCGCGGGCGACGGTCCGGACGAGGCGCGCTGCCGCGCCGAGGCGCCGGAGGGCACCTGGTTCGCGGGTGCGCTGCACGGCGAGGCGCTCTCGCAGTTCTACGCGTCGGCCGACGCCTTCCTGTTCCCGTCGCGCACCGAGACGTTCGGCAACGTGGTGCTCGAGGCGATGGCCTCGGGGCTGCCGGTGGTCGCGCCCGACACGGGGGCGACGCTCGAGTGCGCGCACGAGGGGACGGCGCTCACGTTCCCCGGCGACGACCCGCACGCGATGGCGGGGCGCATCGAGTGGCTGCTGCGCGACCACCGGCTGCGGCACCAGCTGCGCATGGCGGGCATCGCGGCCGCGGAGGCCCGGGCGTGGGACGGCGTGTGGGACCGCCTGCTGGCGGACTACCGCGAGGCGATCGCGCAGCCCGCACCGGCCGCGCCCGCGGCGGACGTGCCGGTCGACGAGGCACCGGTCGGGCCGCCCCCAGCGCGCGCCGCGTAGCACGCCTCCCACACGATCCGCGCGAGGTCGGCCATCAACCGCTGCGCCTCGGCGCGCGCGGGGATCGCGCGCGTGAGGATCACGAGCACGAACGGCGCTCGGCCCTCGGGATAGACGATCGCGGCGTCGTGCGTGGTGGCGGTGATCCAGCCCGTCTTGTGCGCCACGCGCGTGCCCGGCGGCAGGCCGGCGGGGATCTCGTCATTGAACTCCTGCCGCATCAGCGTCTCGCGCATCGCCTGCGTCGCCCACGCGCTCGCGACCTGGCCGCGCTCGAGCGCGGCCAGGAGTTTCCCGAGGCCGCGCGCGGTCGTCACGTTGTTGAGTCCGGCACGGAAGGCGGGACCGTCCTCGACGCCCCGGCGGACGAGCACGCCGTCGCCGCCGAGGGTGCGTGCGAACGATGTCACGCGCGGCGCGCCGAGCTGGTCGATGAGCACGTTCGTCGCCAGGTTGCTCGAGCGCACGATCATCCGCTCGTTGAGCTCGCGCAGCGCGATCGGCGCCCCGACGCGGTCGTACAGGGCGTCGTCGGAGTCGTCGGAGGCCGAGAGGGCGTAGGGCGAGCCGTCGACGATGGAGGCGAAGCGGTTCGCGAGCGGGATCCGCGCGTCGAGGTCGAGGGTGCCCTCGTCGGCGCGGCGGAAGAGCTCGAACATCACGGGCACCTTCATGGTGCTCGCGGCGTGGAAGCTCGCGGTGTCGGCGATGCCGAGGGTCGCGCTCGAGGCGAGGTCCTCGAGCCAGAGGCCCACTTCGGCGCCCGGGGTGCGCGCGATGCGCGCCTCGAGGGCCGAGCGGAGGGTGGCGGGGAACCCTTGGGCCGCGGCCCGGGTCGAAAGGACGGCCGTCGCCGCGGCGAGGGCCAGCAGGGGAGCTATTGGGAGGCGCACGGGGCGAATATACTCCGTGCTTGGATCACCGGCGCAGCCGCGCCAGACAGCCCATCGTCCTGGAGGAGTCCGTGGCCGGAATGCGCAGCGTGATCGTGGTGGCCGCCGTCGTGACGGCCGGGTGCATGCACCCGGCGCCGCTGGTGCGTGGGGCGTCGGGACCGGCCCCCGAGCGCGGCGCCGCGACGGGCCGCGACCCGGCGCCCGCAGAGACCGGCACGGCCTCTGCGGGGACCGGCAGCGAGGCAGCGGTCACCGCGGCGCCTGCGCTACCGGCCGCGGCGCAGGTGGTCCCTGCGGCCGCTCCCGCGGCCGCGATGCGCAGCGAGGGAGAGGCGCCCGCCCCGGCGTCCGCCGAGCCCGAGGCCCCGCCGCCGCCCGCCTGGGACATCGAGGTCGCGCCCTACGAGTCGCACGCGCGCGTGGAGTACTTCGTCGGCCGCTTCAGCGGGCCGATGAAGCCGACCTTCGAGGTCGCGCTCGCGCGGCAGTCGCGGTACGAGACGATGATCCGCGAGAAGCTGCGCGCGGCCGGGCTGCCGGAGGACATGGTCTTCCTGCCGCTCATCGAGAGCTGGTACGACCCGCACGCCTACTCGCGCGCCGCCGCCGTGGGGATGTGGCAGTTCATGACGACCACCGCGCGCGGCGTGGGGATGCGCGTCGACTGGTGGGTGGACGAGCGTCGCGACCCGGTGCGCGCCACCGACGGCGCGGTCGCGTACCTCAGCGAGCTGCACCAGGACCTCGGCTCCGTCTACCTCGCCGCGGCGGCGTACAACGGCGGCTCGGGGCGCGTGTCGCGCGGGCTCGCCAAGCACGCCTCCGCGCTCGAGGGGGTCGAGGGCGAGGACCTGTTCTTCGCGCTCTCCGACCAGAAGGCCCTGCGCACCGAGACGAGCGACTACGTGCCCAAGCTCATCGCCGCGGCGCTCGTGGGGAAGGACCCCGTGCGCTACGACGTGCGCGTGACGCCGCAGCCGGCCTTCGCGTGGGACTCGGTCTCGGTGCCCCCCGCGACGCCGCTCGCCGCGGTGGCGAAGGCGCTCGACGTCCCGCTCGACACGGTGCGCGACTACAACCCGCAGATCCTCCGCGGGATGACGCCGCCCGCGGGCCCCGGGGTGTGGCTGCGCGTGCCCGTCGGCACCGTCGTCGGCTTCGAGGAGCGGTTCGCGGCCATCCCGGAGGCGGAGCGCACGGGCGTGAAGCGCGTGGTCACCAAGGCCGGCGACTACATGACCCGGATCGCGAAGGCGCACGGGCTCACGGCGAAGCAGCTCAACTGGTACAACCCGCAGGCGACGCGGCTGAAGAACGGCAACCTGCACGCCGGCCAGCGGATCCTCGTCCCTCGGCTCGACGTCGTGCGCGCGGCGCGCGACGTGCCCGACCCCAAGATCGAGCGCTACGGCACCTCGGCGACGGCCGTGCACGTGGTGAAGCGCGGCGAGTCGCTCAGCGTGATCGCGCGGCGCAACGGCACGAGCGTCGCCGCCCTCAAGCGGCTCAACAAGCTGAAGGGCGACAACATCCGCGCCGGCCAGCGCCTGCGCGTGCGCTAGTCAGGGCGCGCGCCAGGGCCCCGACTTCCCGCCGTCCTTCTCGAGCAGGCGGATCCCCTCGATCCGCATCGCCTTGTCGGCGCTCTTGGCCATGTCGTAGACGGTGAGCAGCGCCACCGACACCGCGGTGAGCGCCTCCATCTCGACGCCGGTCGGGCCAGCCGTGCGCACCTCGGCCTCGCATCGCACGGCGCGCGCCTTGGGCTCGAACGCGAACCGCACCTGCACGTCGCTCAGCGCGAGCGGATGGCAGAGCGGGACGAGGTCCGCGGTCCGCTTGGCGGCCATCACGCCGGCCACGCGCGCGACGCCGAGGACGTCGCCCTTGGCGACCTGCGCGCCCCGCACTGCCTTGAACGCGGCGGCGCTCATCACGATGCGCCCTTCGGCGAGCGCGCGGCGCGTGGTGGCGGCCTTGGCGCTGACGTCGACCATCGCGGCCTCGCCGCGGCGGTCGAGGTGCGTGAGCTGGGCGCGCGTGGTGGGGCGACGGGTGGTCATCGGCCGGCCTGGGCGAGTTGGTCGAGCAGCCGCGCGGTGACGAGCTGCGGGTTGACGTTCCCCTCGGCGCTGCGCTTGGCCTCCTCCACCGCGGGGACGGCCCTCACGGCGGCGCGCGCGGCGCGCTCGTCGCCGCGCGCGGTGGCCTCGCGGGCGCGCGCGTGCAGCAGCACCGTCATCGCGTCGAGCACGTCGGTGAAGACGCCGCGCGACTTGCTGCTGCCGGAGGTGAAGGCCGCGCGCAGCGCCTGCTCGCGCCCCGCGTCGGCCGCGGCGAGCAGCGCGCGCGCCCGTTGCACCGCCGACGCGCGGTCGGCGGCGCCGATCAGCGAACCCGGCGCGCCACCCGCCATCCGCACGAGGTCGTCGGGCGGCTGGTTGGGGAGCGCCGCCGCCGCGTAGGCATCGCCGACGAAGCGGTGCATCGCGGCCTCGGGCAGCGGCGCCACGCGCACCGACACCACGCGCGAGCGGATCGTCGGCAGCAGCAGGCCCGGCTCGCTCGACGTGAGGATGAAGTACGTGTCCGCCGGCGGCTCCTCGAGGAGCTTGAGCAGCGCGTTCGCGGCCTCGGGGTTCGCGGCCTGCGGCACCATCCGCTCGGCGTCGCCGATGATGAACACCTTCCGCCGCGCCATCGCCGCCGATCGGCTGGCCATCTGCACGAGCAGGCGCGTGACGTACATGTAGATGCCCATCGAGCCGTCGGGACGCGCGTAGAGGCCGTTGGCCTCCATCCGCTCCTTCACCGCGACCTCGTACTCCTCCTGCGCCTGCTCCGGCTCGGTGTCGCTGCCGAGGTTCTTGCGCGGGAAGAACCAGCGCAGGTCGGGGTGCTGAAGCGGGAGGGCGTACTTGCACTGCGCGCAGAGCCCGCAGGGCCGCTCGTCGTCCTCGCCCTGGCAGAGCAGCGCCTGCCCCAGCCACAGCGCGAGGCGCTGCTTGCCCACGCCGGCCGGCCCCTGCAGCAGCAGGCTCTGGGGCAGCGTGCCGGCGCGCGCCTGGTCGCCGAGGCGCGTGCGCAGGGTCTCGTGGCCGTAGAGCGGGATGAGAGGCACGGGCGTAAGATAACGTGATGCGAACCCACCGCCGCCACGCCCTCCGCGCGCTCGCCCGCGCCGCCGTGCTCGCCACGGCACTCGTCCTCGGTCCCGACATCGCGTCCGCGCAGCTGCCGTCGCGCCCGCAAGCGCCCGCCGAGGGACGCGCCCGCGCCCGCGACCTCGGCGTCGCGCCCGGCGTCTTCGCGCCGGGCCGGCACAACGCCATCACCGACGTCGCCGGCGTCCGGGTGGGGCACACGACGCTCATCGAAGGCGACCGCGTGCGCACCGGCGTCACCGCGATCCTGCCGCACGGCGAGAACGCCTACCTCTCGCGCGTGCCGGCCGCCCTGCACGTGGGCAACGGCTTCGGCAAGTTCGCCGGCGGCACGCAGCTCGCCGAGCTCGGCGAGCTGGAGACGCCGATCCTCCTCACCTGCACGCTGTGCGTGTGGAAGGCCGCCGACGCGATGGCGGAGTGGATGCTCGCGAAGCCGGGGATGGAGAACATCCGGTCGATCAACCCGGTGGTCGGCGAGACGAACGATGGCGGCCTGAACGACATCCGTGCCCGCCCCGTCACCGCGGAGGCCGTGCGCGCCGCGCTCGAGTCGGCGGCCGGCGGGCCGGTCGCCGAAGGGAGCGTGGGGGCGGGGACCGGCACCGTCGCGTTCGGATGGAAGGGCGGCATCGGCACGTCGTCGCGCGTGCTGCCCGCGTCATTGGGCGGGTGGACGGTCGGCGTGCTGGTGCAGAGCAACTATGGCGGCGTGCTGCAGGTGATGGGGGCGCCGGTGGGCCGCGAGCTCGGGCGCTTCGCCTTCCAGCGCGACGTGAGCTCGGCGCCGGGCGGGGACGAGGCGCCGCTCGGCGCGCGTCGCCGCGCGGGCGGCCCCGCGGACGACACCGGCGACGGCTCGGTGATCATCATCATCGCCACCGACGCCCCGGTCGGCGACCGCAACCTCGGCCGCGTGGCCGCGCGCGCGATGATGGGCCTGGGGCGCACCGGCAGCTCGGCCTCGAACGGCAGCGGAGACTATGCGCTCGCGTTCTCCACGGCCGCGAGCGTGCGCCGCGCGTGGGACGCCCCGCGCGTCGCCGCCACCGAGCTCGCCAACGAGGAGATGAGCGCCGTCTTCCAGGCCGCGGTGGAGGCGGTGGAGGAGGCGCTCTACAACGCGCTGTTCATGGCGACCACGATGCGGGGCAACGGCCGCACCGTCGAGGCGATCCCGCTCGACCGCGTGCGGGAGGTGCTGCGGGCGCACGGCATCGCGCCGCGCTGACCGTGGCTCACTTCGTGCGCGCCTCGCGCCCGAACATCTCGTCGATGTGGATGCGGAAGATGATCGCGCGGTCGGGGAACGGGTCGTCCGGCGTCATCGTCTCCGGCACCAGGCGGCGCAACACCTCGACGCCGCGGTCGTAGATCTCGCGCTCCGCCGCGCTGCCGTCGGCGCGCAGCATGTAGAAGCCGCCCTTCACCACGACCGAGCGCCAGTCGAAGAGCGCGTCGATCTCGTCCACCTCGAACGCCACCCACCGGTTGTGCGTGAGCACCTCCATCTTGGTGCCCGGGCCGGTGCGGCCGTAGAGCCAGCCGTCGTGGTGGACGTAGTGGATCGGCTCGATGTCCACCATGTCCTTGCGGCCGAACGCCATGCGGCCCACGTGGTGGCGGTCGAGGATCGCCATGCACTCGGTGGGGTCGAGCTCGCGGAAGGTCGGGCGGGGCGTGGCCATGCGTCCTCCTAGTGCGAGAGTGCGCGGAACGCGGCGAGGACGCGGTCGAGCGCCTCCTCGGGCGTGGCGCCGTCGGCGGAGAGGTGTCCCATCTTGCGGCCGGGACGCGCCTCCTTCTTCCCGTACAGATGCACGCGCACGCCCGGGATCGCCAGCGCCCTCGTGAAGTCGGGCTCGCCGGCCGCCCAGAGGTCGCCGAGCAGGTTGTGGATCGCGGCGGGCCGGACGATCGCGGTGGAGCCGAGCGGCAGGTGGCAGATCGCACGCACGAGCTGCTCGAACTGGCTCGTCGGATGCGCGCGCTCGCTGTGGTGATACGTGTTGTGCGGGCGCGGCGCGAGCTCGTTGACGAGCAGCGTGCCGTCGTGGAGCACGAACATCTCCGTCGCCAGCAGCCCGACGATGCCGAGCCGCTCGGCGATGCCGAGCGCGAGGGCCTGCGCGCGCCGCTCGAGCTCCTCGTCGGCGCCGCTGGGCGTGACGGCCCACGTGAGCACGCCGTTGGTGTGCACGTTGCGCGAGGTCGGGTACGCGACCGACGCGCCGTCGGCCCGGCGCGCGACGAGCACGCTGATCTCGGTGGCGATGTCGAGGAAGGCCTCGACCACGCAGACCGGCGCGCCGAGCGCCTCGAAGGCAGCGCGTCCTTCGTCGGGGGTGCGCACCCGCACCTGCCCGCGGCCGTCGTAGCCGCCCATCGCGCTCTTCACGATGCTCGGCCCGAGCGCGGCCACGGCGTCGGCGGTGGAGGCCGCGTGGCGCACCGTGCGGAACGGCCCGAGCGGGAAGCCGTTGGCGGCGAGCCACTCCTTCTGCCGCGCGCGCTCCTGCACGATGAACACCGCCTCCACGGGCGGGCAGAGCGGCGCCTGCGCGGCGGCGGCCTCGAGCGACGGCCGCGGGATCTGCTCGATCTCGAGCGTCACCGCGGCGCAGCCGGTCGCGAGCTCGCGCGCCGCGTCGGCGTCGGCCCACTTGGCGGTGATGGTGCGGTTGCTGACGAAGCGCGCCGGGCAGTCGGCCTCGGGGTCGAGCACGCGCACGTCGTAGCCGAGCGTGCGGGCGGCCATCGCGGTCATGCGGCCGAGTTGGCCGCCGCCGAGGAAGCCGATGGTCGCGCCGGGCGGGACGGGGCGGCCGCTCACGGCAGCGTCTGCGAGCGGACGTCGGCCGCGCGGCTCGCGCGCCAGGCGCGGAGCTTCTCGCGCACCTCGGGCCGGTGCGTGCCGACGATCTCGGCGGCGAGGATTGCCGCGTTGGTCGCGCCCGGCTTGCCGATGGCGAGCGTGCCCACCGGCACGCCGGCCGGCATCTGCACGATCGACAGCAGCGCGTCGAGGCCGTTGAGGGTCGTCGCGTTCACGGGCACGCCGAGCACGGGCACGAGCGTCTTGGCGGCGACCATGCCGGGCAGGTGGGCCGCGCCACCCGCGGCGGCGATGATCACCAGCAGGCCGCGCGCTTCGGCCTGCTCGGCGTACTCGAACATGTAGTCGGGCGTGCGATGCGCCGAGACGACCTTCGCCTCGTGGGGCACGCCGAGGTGCTGCAGCAGTTCGATCGCGGGCGCGAGGTGCTCGTAGTCGGACTTCGAGCCCATGATGACGCCGACGAGCGGGGTGGCGGAGGCGGTCATGCGCGAAAGTTACCGACGGAGGCGGGGCGCCGCACCGGGCGGCGGCCTCTCAGGCCGCGCCGCGCGCGATCGCGAGCAGCGTGCGCACGGTGTTGAGGTTGCGGCCCGTGCCGACGTCCGCGAACGGGATCTTCAGCCGCGACGTGCCCATCCCGTCGGGGAAATGGATGAAGAGCTCCCGGCCCACGACCGCGAGGCGCTCGCCGCCGGGGATGCGCCAGCCGGCGAGCGCGTCGGGCGCCGGCGCGGCGTCGAGGAACAGGACGAGCACGCGCTCGGGCGGCGCCTCGGGGAAGGGCTTCGCCGCGAGGGTCGCCTCGACCTCGGCGGCCGTGCGGACGAGCACGCCCACCGGCTTCCCCATCCGGCCGGCGAGCGCGGCCGCGAGCGCCGCCTGGCACTGCCGCGCCGTCCCTGTGCGCGCGGCGACGAGGTTGCCGCTCTGGATGTGCGTGCGGACGTCGGTGCATCCGGCGTCCGCGGCGAGCGCGCGCAGGTCGGCCATCGGCAGCTTCCCGGTGCCGCCGACGTTCACGGCGCGGAGCAGGGCGATGTAGGTGGGCATCGCCGGGGAAAGCTACTGCGTGCGGAGCGCCCCCATCCCGCCGTCCACGGCGATCACCTGGCCCGACACCCAGTCGCTCGCGGGGTCGAGCAGCCAGCGCGCCGGCGCGACCACGTCCGCCGGGCGCCCGATGCGGCCCACGGGGTGCATCGCCACCGAGACTTCGAGCGAACGCGGGTTGCCGGTGATGCGGCCCGCGAGCGGCGTGTCCACCAGGCCGGGCGCGATCGCGTTCACGCGCAGGCGGCGCGGGGCGTACGTCGCGGCGGCGCTGCGCACGAGCCCCGCCACCGCGCCCTTCGCCGCGGCGATCGCCTCGTGGTTCGGCAGGCCCACCGTCGCCGCGCTGCTCGAGAACAGGAGCACGCTGCCGCCGTCGGTCATCACGCGGCCGGCTGCGCGGACCGCGGCGAAGGCCGTCTGCAGGTTGAGGCGCACCGTCTCCATCAGCTCGGCCTCGCTGGTCAGGTGCGCGGGCTTGAGGAGGATCGAGCCCACCGCGTTCACGACGCCGGCCACGCGGCCGTGCGCGTCGCGCGCGTCCGCGACGAGCCGCTCGACGGCCGTGAAGTCGGCGGCGTCGACCTGGTGCGCCGTGCCGCCGAGCTCGGCGGCGAGGTGTTCGAGCATGGCAAGGGTGCGCCCGGCGAGCACCACGCGCGCGCCGTCGGCGGCGAGGGCTCGGGCGATGGCGCTGCCGATGCCGCCCGCGGCACCGAGGATGACGAAGGCGCCGGCGTCGGCGAGCGAGGTCGCGTGGGAGGTCGCATGAGAGGTCATGCTGGGCGAATGGGGCGCCGGTGGTGCCCGTTCCCTCACACGCCGCGCGGGAATCGCCGACTTGTCGCCTCGTCCGGGGGAGTCCGAATTGCATCGAGGGACGGCCCCTCCGAGCGGACCGGCCGCCCCGCGTCGGCGCACGCCACCCCAACCCCTCGACCCATGCGTTCCTTCACGCTCCACCGGTCGCGGCGCCTGCGCACGGCGCTCGTCGCCGCGCACGCCGTCCTGCTCGCCGTCGCGTTCCCCGGGCGCGTCGCGGCGCAGCCCCAATCCCAGCCGAACGCCGAGCTGCGCGCGCAGCGCGAGGCGCAGCTCCGCGAGCTCGACCGCGTGGCGATCGTCGAGCGCAAGGTGATGATCCCGATGCGCGACGGCGTGCGGCTGCAGGCCGACATCTACCGGCCCCGGGCCGCGGGCGCGAAGGCGCCGGTGGTGCTGAGCCGCACGCCGTACAATTTCAACTGGTGGGACGTGCGCAACGCGATGCCGCGCGACGTGGGCGCGGCGCTCGACGCGGTGAAGCGCGGCTACGCGTACGTCGTGCAGAACGAGCGCGGCCGCTTCTTCTCCGAGGGCGAGTGGGACATCCTCGGTCCGCCGCTCACCGACGCCGATGACACCTTCAGCTGGCTCGCGGCGCAGCCGTGGTCCAACGGGAA
>ERZ1645185.758-NODE-758-length-13615-cov-9.147935_pt1 | contig 13615 bp, 9 predicted proteins | sample MGYA00575351_ERZ1645185 | MGnify/ENA primary metagenome ERZ1645185 (study PRJEB40838, sample SAMN11284767) | freshwater sediment metagenome | isolation source: river sediment | host: Sediment | place: India: Jana village, Kanpur | collected 2015-12-17 ...
AACTCACCGACATCCAGGTGGCCGCCCTCTGCTGGCTGGGCCAGCAGCGCCAGTTCCATGACCTTGCGGCCCGCTTCGGCGGCCGCATCCGCACGCTGAACAGCGAAGATTTGATGGCGCGTCCGGCCGATTCATTGGCCGCCCTCGCAACCCATTTTGCCCTGAACCTCGATCAGGCCGCGATCGAGGCCATCGTCTCCGGGCCCGCCTTCACCCGCAACAGCAAGACAGGCGACAACTTCTCCGCGACTGATCGCGCCGCCGACAAGGCGGCCGGGCTGATGGCCCATGCAGACGAGGTAGAGAAGGTCCACATCTGGGCGCAGGAACTCGCCCGCACCCACGGCATCCAGACAGAGCTTCCGGGCCGCCTGCTGCCCTGAGCAACCTGCGCCCGCCCGGACCCATACCGCCAGGCCCGCCAGGTCCCCGCATCTTCAGGTCCGGCCCCGCCGGGCCCTGGCACGTCCATGCGTCCATCACGCGCACGCGCCTCCGGTCGCGTCCCCCATGCAGAAAGGGGCGGGCCTTTCGGCCCGCCCCCTCTGTTTCCGGTCAACAATCCGGAACGTCCGGTCCGCTTAGAAGCGGATGCGGGCGCCCACGTTGAAGCGACGGCCCAGCGCGTCGTAGGTCGACGGATAGACGTTGCCGCTGTTGAACGAGGTCGAACCGATCGAGTTCCCGACCACCTTCGGCTGCTTGTCGAAGAGGTTGGAGATCGCGAAGGTGAACGAGAAGGTCTCGCTCGCCTGGAACCGCGCCGACAGGTCGAAGATGTTGTACGCCGGGATGCTGTTGAAGTCAGCTTCCTGGCCAGCCAGGTTGCCGCCGACCAGCGTGCCCGTGAAGGCGTTCGGCGAGTCTTCATAGGTCACGCTCGACAGGTGCCGCCACAGCAGCGAGATGTCGAAGTCGCTGATCGAGAAGGTGTTCCGAACCGACCAGGACCAATCCGGCTGGATCGAGCCGCAGCTGGTGCCGAACTTGCCCACGCAGTCGATCGGCGTGGAGGTCGGCGAAGCCTGGAAGATCGACTTGCCCGTCCAGTTGCCGGTGATCGCCAGCTTCCAGCCCACGGCGCCGAAATCGGTGCCATAGTTCAGGGTGAAGTCCACGCCGTCCGTTTCCAGGCGGCCCAGGTTCGAGGTCGCGAGGAACAGGCCCGGAACTTCAGCCGAGTCGCCCGAAAGCGTACCGGTGATGTTCGAACGGCGGATGATCGTGCAGGCGTCGGTGGTGGACGCGCCGGCCGGCGGGCTCAGCGGGTTCGCACCGAAGCAGGCTTCGATCGCGTCGTTCGGGGTCGGCGACGACACAGCGTCGGTGACGACGATGTTGTAGTAGTCGACCGTCAGGCTCAGGCCCGGGGCGAACTCGGGCACGAACACCGCACCGAGCGTCCAGGAGTTGGAGGTTTCCGGCTTCAGGTTGACGTTGCCGCCGAAGGTTGCGTTCGCCTGACCGGCCGTCGGCACCGAGATGGAGCCGATGGCGTTGGCGGGCGCGCCCTGCGCAAGGCAGATGGCCAGCAGTTCACCCGTCGGAACCGGACGACCCAGCGAACCGCCCTGGTCGTTCAGGTTGGCGCAGGGATCGTCGCCCAGGTTGGTCAGGCCCGTGTTCACCGGCGAGAAGAGCTCGGCGATGTTCGGGGCGCGGACGGCATGGGCATAGGCGCCGCGGAACTTCAGGCCACCACCCGGCGACCAGCTGCCGCCGATCTTCCAGGTCCAGGTGTCGAAGCTCGGGTTCGTCGGCGCGTCGACCGTGTACTTGGAGTAGCGGACGCCGCCTTCGAGGGTGAGTTCCTCGACGAAGGGCTTGTCCTGAACCAGCGGCGCGATGATTTCGCCATAGAGTTCATAGACATTGAAGCCGCCCGAGATGTTCGGGGCCGCGCCGCCGGCGCCACCCAGGTCACCCGATTGCGACAGCAGGTCCGACTTCTGCTGGGCCGAATAGTCCCGCCATTCGGCGCCGAGGGCGAAGGCCACCGCGTCCGAAGCGAAGGGGATACCCACGCCGAAGTCGCCGGAGATGCTGCCCTTGACTTGCGTCAGGCTGAACTCGTTCGTCGTGACCGACGATTCGCCCAGGAAGTCGTTCATGCCAGGCGTGATCGAACCGGTGGCGCCGAACAGGTTCAGCGGAACGCAGCCGTTCGACGTGTCGAAGCAGCCGTTGCCGTTCGACAGCATCGACTGACGAACGCGGGAGTTCAGCCAGTAGCCGTCAGCCGCAGCCGAGTTCTCGGATTCGCCGTAGCTGGCCGACACGTCATAGTCGATCGTGCTGGTGATCGCGCCGCGCAGACCCGCCTGATAGTCGAAGAAGGTGGTGTCGTAGGTGGAGATCCGCGGACCGCCTTCCACGTTCCGGCGCGAAACCACCGCGGTCACGCTGCGGTAGGCCGCATCGCCCGGCTGCAGGTTCGGGTTCGCCGCAGCGGCGCACTCGGCAGCCGTGAAGCGCGGCGTGTAGCCGGCACCCGGGGTGGTGTCGAAGTTACAGAAGGCGTTGCGCTGGGCCGCCGACAGGAACGGGTTGTTCAGCGGAACGTCCACGGTCAGGCCGAACGCGCCCGACGGGGCGATGATCGTCTGCACCTTGTTCTTCGAGAAGATCGCCCGGGTGTAGAACTCCAGGTTCTCGTTCACTTCATAGCGGCCGTTGGCATAGATGTTGAAGCGCTTGAACGGCGTCTGGAACACGTTGTACGGGTTGAAGTTGAACGCGTTGAACGCCGTGCTGGTGTTGAACGCAGTGCCGTCGGCCGTCACCTGGCGCTGACCGCCCTGCACGTTCGCGCCGCCCGTGATGCTGTCCGAACCCGTCGGGTTCACGCCGGACCAGCGCGAGGGGTTGGACGTGCCCGAACCACCAGCCGAACCGATGAAGCTGTCATAGGACCAGCGCGAGAAGTCGCGGTCGTCCTGCAGCACCTGGTCGGATTCCTGATAGCCGATGCCCAGGGTCACGTTGCCGCGGCCATCGTCGAAGCCGGCGCCCATCACCATGTCGAGGCGGAGCGTCTGGCCGTCACCCTTTTCGGTGATGCCGTAGCCGCCCGAAACTTCCACGCCGGTGAAGTCGCGGCGGGTGATGAAGTTCACAACGCCCGAAACGGCGTCGGCGCCGTAGGTGGTGGAGGCGCCACCGGTCAGCACGTCGACACGCTCGACGAGGGCCAGCGGAACGTTGTTAAGGTCGAAACGGCCGTTCAGTTCGGCCGGCACCAGGCGCTGGCCGTCAAGCAGAACGATGTTCCGGTTGGAACCCAGGCCGCGCAGGTTGACGAACGACGCGCCGCCGTTGCCGTTGTTCACGGCCGAGCCGATCGACGGCACGATGCCGGGGATGTCGCGCAGGACCTGTTCGGCGTTGGAGATCTGCTTCAGATCGATTTCGTCGGCCGACGTCACCGTGACGGGCGTGGCGCGCTCGAGGTTCGGGTTCTTGATGAGCGAGCCGGTCACCACGATGGTTTCGGCTTCAGCTTCAGCGGCGGCGGCAGTGGACTGCGCAAAGGCCGCGGGGCCCGCAAGCATGGCGATGCTGACGGCGGCGGTGGCGACCGAGCCCTTCAGGGTGGCGCGCTTGTGCCAGAGTGTTTGGGTCACGTGTGTCAGTCCTTCCTTTGATGCGCTTCCAGATGGTCCGGCCGGAACCGGATATCCCTCCACCTGGATGACGCCTTTGCTTGTCCCGAACAGTCCGCGCGCGCTGTGTGCAGTCATGTGCATCTGCACCATCAACGCGACGCAATCCGACCGGTCGCCTTTAGGCTTGGTGGCGGTTTCACCAAAAAGCCCCCTTGCTGTAAAGGAGCCGTCGCCTTCCGGCGGATTGTTGCGCGCGCCTGTTGCTCAAGCGCCACAGTATACGATTCGCCCGATGCTGCAGCGCAATGTTCAGATCAGGCCCTTTTCCCGCGCCTCGGCATAGCGGCCGGCGGCCGCCTCGGCAGAGGCATAGGGCTCCTGCAGCTCGTGGCTCCAGTAGCGCAGCGCCTGCAGCGGGATCTTCTGCCCGGTCACGGCGCACAGCACATGGTCGCCGTCGGCGATCACCTTGAAGCTGCCGGACAGATATCGAAGCCTTGCAGGCCGGCCGGCGGAAAAGTTCAACATGTTCGGATCCTTCAGAAAAGCTGGCCCTGCGGCCCGCCGGGGGGCGGCTCCGCCGCTGGTTGGGAACGGGCCGTGGCCAGTGTGGCAGGTCGCGCCACCACCTCGCCATCGGCAAAGACGATCCGCAGCTGCGGCGCGGCCCCGGCGTCGGCCGCATGGCGGGCGATCGCGCCGTCCGGCAACCGCACCAGCGTGAACCCCCGCGCCAGCACCGATTGCGGCGACAGCCCCTCTGCCAGCCGGAATCCGGCGGCCAGCGACGCCCGCGCGGCAGACAGCCGCGCCCTCAGCAGCGCCGGGTTCGGCGTCACCCGCGGGGAGGCGAGCAGCGCCCGCTCCCGCGCCAGATGATGCGCCAGCAGCCGGGGCGTCAGCCGTCCGCCCGCCGCCGCCAGCCGCGCGCCCAGCAGGCGCGCCCGCGCCATCAGCGCCCTCGGCAGCCGCTCGCCCGCGTCGTCCAGCCGCTGCCGCGCCAGCCCCGCGATCGCCTGAGGCCTCGGCAGCCGCGCCGCCATCGCCTGCAAACGCTCCGCCCTCAGCAGCCGCGTGCGCCGCTCCGCCCGCTGCGCCCGCAGCCCCAGGTCGGCCAGCGTCTCCAGAAGGTCCGCGCGCACCGGCACCGCCAGCTCCGCCGCAGCCGTCGGTGTCGGCGCCCGCAAGGCCGATGCGAAATCGATCAGCGTCGTGTCCGTCTCGTGGCCCACCGCCGAAATCAGCGGAATCCGGCTCGCCGCCGCCGCGCGCACCACGATTTCCTCGTTGAAGGCCATCAGGTCCTCGATCGATCCGCCGCCGCGCGCCACGATCAGCAGGTCGGGCCGCGCCCCGTCGGGCATGGCGTTGAAGCCGTTGATCGCCGCCGCGATCCGCGCCGCCGCGCCATCCCCCTGCACCGGCACCGGCCACAGGCTCACCCGGCGCGGAAACCGGTCGCGCAGGCGGTGCAGGATGTCGCGGATCACAGCCCCCTGCGGCGAGGTGACGATCCCGATGTGCGCCGGCAGGAACGGCCGCTGCGGCTTGGCCGCGCGGTCGAACAGCCCCTCCGCCTCCAGCCGCCGCCGCCGCTCCTCGATCTGCTTCAGCAGCGCGCCGACGCCCGCCACCTCCATCCGCTCCACCACCAGCTGATAGCGGGAGGATTTGGGATAGCCCGAAAGCTTCCCCGTCGCGATCACCTCCAGCCCGTCCTCCGGCCGGAAGCCCAGGCGCTGGAAATTGCCCTTCCACATCACGCCGGCCAGCACGGCGTCGGCATCCTTCAGGTCGAAATAGGCATGGCCCGATCCATAGACCTTGAAGCCCGACAGCTCGCCCCGCACCCGGACCAGCGAGAACCGGTCCTCCAGCGTCCGGCGCACGCTCTGCGCCAGTTCGGAAACGGAAAATTCCGGAATATTGGGCGCCTGCGAAGCCATGCCGAACGCCATACCGTCGCTTCGCGGCCACTTCAAATCCGCGCGCCCTTCCCTCTGTGGCGAACAGCGCCTAATCGGCGGCCCATGTCCAGCACAGCCTTTCCCATCCTCCTCCTCGGCAGCGGCGGCCGCGAACATGCGCTTGCCCTGAAACTCGCCGCCTCGCCGCTGTGCAGCCGGCTGATCGCAGCGCCCGGCAACCCCGGCATCGCGCAGGTCGCGTCGCTCGCACCGGGGCTCGACATCCTCGATCCGGCCGCCGTCACCGCCTTCGCCCGGGCCGAAGGCGCAGGCCTCGTCGTCGTCGGGCCGGAAGCGCCGCTGGCCGCCGGCGTTTCCGATGCGCTCCGGGCGGCCGGCATCCCCGTCTTCGGCCCCAGCGCCGCCGCCGCCCGCCTCGAAGCCTCCAAGGCCTTCACCAAGCAACTGTGCGACGAAGCCCATGTCCCAACTGCCCGCTACCGCCGCTTCGATGCGCTGGAACCGGCGCTGGCCTATTCGGCCGCCCATGCCCTGCCCGTCGTCGTGAAGGCCGACGGGCTGGCCGCGGGCAAGGGCGTCACCGTCGCCCTCACCCATGGCGAAGCCGAAGAGGCCCTCAGGGACCTGTTCGCCAGCCCCGGCGCCGAAGTGGTGATCGAAGAGTGCATGACCGGCGAGGAAGTCAGCTTCTTCGTGCTGGCCGACGGCAACGCCGCCCTGCCGCTGCTCGCCGCACAGGATCACAAACGTGTGGGAGACGGCGATACGGGGCCAAACACCGGCGGCATGGGCGCCTATGCCCCGGCCCGGGTGTTCACCCCCGAACTGCAGGCCCGCACCATGGCCGAAATCATTCAGCCCACGCTGAACGCGATGGCCGCACGCGGAACCCCCTTCGCAGGCGTCCTGTTCGCCGGCCTGATGCTCACCGAAACCGGCCCCAGGCTGATCGAATACAATGTCCGCTTCGGCGACCCCGAATGCCAGGTGCTGATGGCCCTCCTCGAAACGGATCTGGCCGCGCTTCTGCTGGCAGCCGCCCGGGGAGAGCTCGCGGGCCGCGCCGCCACCTGGAAGCCCGGCACGGCGGCCGTCGTCGTCGTGGCCGCGCGCGGCTATCCCGGCACGCCCGCAAAGGGCGGCCTGATCGCGGATCTCGAAGTCGCCGAAGCCACCGGCGCGATGGTGCTGCACGCCGGCACCGCGCTCGATGCCCATGGCCGGCTCGTCGGCAGCGGCGGGCGGGTGCTGGGCGTCACCGCTGCCGGCCCCACGGTGGCCGAAGCCGTCGCCACGGCCTATGCGGCCGTCGAAAAGATCAGCTTTGCCGATGGCTTCTGTCGCCGCGATATCGGCTGGCGTGAAATCGCCCGCGAACGGGCAGACGGCTGACCGCGAAGGCCAGCCGCCAAGGGAAGGATCAAGGGATGGCGAGCCGCCAGGAACAGTTTTCGGGCACGACAGAGGTGCGCGAAGCCCACCGCTTCGACGAGGCCGCGCTCGAAGCCTGGATGCGCGACAATGTGCGCGACTATCAGGGCCCGCTCGAAGTCCGGCAGTTCAAGGGCGGCCAGTCCAACCCCACCTACAAGCTGATCACCCCGAAGCGCTCCTATGTGCTGCGCCGCAAGCCGCCGGGGCTGCTCATCGCCTCGGCCCATGCCGTCGATCGCGAATATCGGGTGATCACCGCGCTCTTCGCGCAGGGCTTCCCCGTCGCGGAAACCTTCGGCCTTTGCACCGATGAATCCGTGATCGGCACCTGGTTCTACATCATGGATTGCGTCGAAGGCCGCATCATCTGGGACGGCACCTTCCCCGATGTCCCCACGTCCGAGCGGCGCAAATATTTCGACGCCATGAACGACACGATCGCCCAGCTGCACAGCATCGACCCGGTCGCCGCCGGCCTCGGCGACTTCGGCAAGCCCGGCAATTATTTCGCCCGCCAGATCGGCCGCTGGTCGAAACAGTATCTCGAGGACGAGGCCGCCGGCCGCGTGCCGGAGATGGACAGGCTGGTGGAATGGCTGCCCGCCAACATCCCGCCCGGCGACGAAAGCGCCGTCGTCCATGGCGATTACCGCTGCGACAACATGATCTTCCACCCGACAGAGCCGAAGGTTCTGGCGGTTCTCGATTGGGAGCTCAGCACGCTCGGCCACCCGCTGGCGGATTTCTCCTATCACCTGATGATGTACCGCATGCCGCCCACCGGCACGGTCGGCCTCACCGACGTCAACCTGTCCGAGATGAACATCCCGACCGAGCTGGAATATGTGGAGCGCTATTGCGCAACCGTCGGCCGCAACGTGTCCGATGTCACGGCGAACATGGATTTCTACATTTCCTACAACATGTTCCGCCTCGCCGCGATCGTGCATGGCATCCGCGGCCGGGTGGTCAGGGGCACCGCCTCGAACGCGCATGCCAAGGCGATGTCGGCGACGGTCGAGCCGCTGGCGAAGCTGGCCTGGGAACAGGCGCTGAAGGCGGGCGCGAAGGGCTGAACCGCCCTCAGGCCGGGTCGTCCGGCCGCCTCACCTGCGGGTCGCGGACCAGTTCGCCGTCCAGCACGGCGCCGGGTCCGCGCATCCCGGGGTCGCGCTCCAGCTCGGCCCCCATGTCCCGCAGGCCGTCCACGGTGCGGCTGCCCATCCAGGCAAAGGCCAGGATCAGGCCCATGCCCATCAGCCAGAAGATGATCACCAGCCCCTGCGCCAGCCCGCCCGCCATGGCGAGCCCGTCCGCCAGCCACTGGGTCCGGGCCAGGTCGATTTCCAGCCAGCGGCTCACCGTCGTCACCGCCGCGCCGCCCGCCCCGGCGACGCCGTGCAGCAGCCAGGCAAACAACGACCACAAGGCCGCCAGCAGCCCGAACAAGCCCCAGACAAGTCCCTTCATGCCACCTCCACACGGGATACGATCAGCTTGTCGATCTTCCGCCCGTCCATGTCCACCACCTCGAAGCGCCAGCCGCGCGCATTCACCGATTCACCCGTCGTCGGGATGTGCCGCAATTCGGCCAGCACAAGTCCGGCGACGGTCTGGTAATCCCGCTCGTCGTCCAGCCTGAAATCCAGCCGCTCCGCCAGTTCGTCCGCCGCGACGCTGCCCGATACCAGCCAGCTGCCGTCCTCGCGCTGCACCAGCGCCGGATCGGTCTGGTCGTCCATGTCCGAACGGAACTCGCCCGCGATCGCCGCGAGCAGGTCGGCCGGCGTCACCACCCCTTCGAAATGGCCATATTCGTCGATCACCACCGCCATCGGCACCTCGGCGTCGCGCAGGGCGGCCAGCGCCGCCGTCGCTTCCGCCACGTCGGGCACCACGGGCGCCTTGCGCACCAGCCCGGGCAGCCCCAGCGGCTTGCCCTCCAGCAGGGCGGCCAGCGCATCCCGCGCCTGCACCACGCCCACGATCCGGTCGATGGAGCCTTCGCCCACCAGCAGCCGGCTGTGCGGCGTGGCGATCAGCCGCGCCCGCACTTCGGCCTCCGGCGCGTTCAGGTCCAGCCAGTCCACCTCGGGCCTCGGCGTCATCACGCCGCGCACCGGCCGGTCGGCCAGCCGCATGATGCCCGAGATCAGCTCCCGCTCCTTGCCCTCGATCACCCCGGCGACTTCGGCTTCCTGCACCACATGGCGCAACTCCTCCTCCGTCACGCTGTTGTCCGCGTCCCGCCGGATCCCCATCAGCCGAAAGATGAATCCGGTGGAAGCGTCCAGCACCGACACGAACGGCCCCGTCAGCCGGGTCACGAACTGCATCACCGGCGCCACGATCACCGCGATCCGTTCCGGCGCGCGCAGCGCCAGCTGCTTGGGCACCAGTTCGCCCACGATCAGCGACAGATAGGTCACCACCACGATCACCAGCACGAAACCGGCATTGCCCGACCAGCGCGGGGGCACCCCCAGCGATCCCAGCCAGTCCGCCGCAGGGCCCGCCAGGCTCGCGCCCGAATAGGCCCCGTTGGCGACGCCCACCAGCGTGATCCCGATCTGCACGGCAGACAGGAAGCGCCCCGGATTCTCCTGGAGGTTCAGCGCGGTTCGCGCGCCGCGCACATTTGCGCGCTCCATCACCGACAGCCGCGGCTTGCGCGCAGAGACAATCGCCAGCTCGGCGCCGGCAAAGAAGCCGTTCAGCGCAATCAACGCGAGGATGATCGCGACATCGGTCCAGGGAAAGGCCATGATCGGAGGGGTTATGCCGGTAGCCGCGGAATTTCTCAAGCCGGCCGGGGCGGCCGTCCATTCGGGATAGTCAGCGGAACTTCAACGGTCTATTCAGCTTGTTGCCGGGGCAGGTCGCAGGCTGTCCGTCAGCCTGCCGCACAGCCAACCGGCTGAGCACAGGTCTTGACAACAGGGACTGAGGAGAGAGGCAAATGGCCATCCCGGCACGCAGGCAGAAGTCGCAACTGATGATCGGCGGGGCGCTTGCCGCGCTTCTTCTCGTCACCGGCTGCACCACCGATCCCGTCACCGGACAGCAGACGATCACGCGCGGCGGCAAGGGCGCGCTCGCGGGCGGGTTGGGCGGCGCGCTGCTCGGCGGGCTCATCGGCGGCAACACCGGCGCGCTCATCGGCGCGGGCGTCGGCTCCATCGCGGGCGGCGGCATCGGCTCCTACATGGACAAGCAGGAACGCGAACTCCGCCAGGCCACCGCAGGCACCGAAATCCAGGTGGAACGCCAGGGCGACGAGATCAAGCTGACCTTCCCCGACACCATCACCTTCGATTTCAACTCCTATGTCGTCCGCCCGGAAATGCGCGGCCAGCTTCAGGAAGTGGCGAAGGTGCTGAACGCCTATCCGTCCACGGTCATCGGCGTCTTCGGCCACACCGATAATGTCGGCTCGGCCGAGGTCAACCAGCGCCTGTCCGAACAGCGGGCGGGGGCAGTCGCCGGCACGCTCGAAAGCTTCGGCGTGGCGCGTGCCCGGATGCAGCCGCGCGGCTTCGGCTTCACCCAGCCGGTCGCCTCCAACGACACGCCGGAAGGCCGCGCCCAGAACCGGCGCGTGGAAATCCGCATCATCCCGGTCAGCCAGGAACAGATCCAGCAGGCACAATAGCCGTCTGACACGTCGAAGGGCGGGGTCCGGCCCCGCCCTTGTTTCCTGTCCAGGGGTCCGGCGGCTCAGCCGCCGGCCTCACCGCCCGGATTACCCCCGCAGCACCGCGCCGACCTTTCCGGCGGCCGCCACGACAGCCTTGCCCACCGCCTCGATCTCGGCGTCGGTCAGCGTCTTTTCCACCGGCTGCAGCGTCACCGTCACGGCCAGGCTCACCTGCCCGTCGCCCACGCCCGCACCGGCGAAGCGGTCGAACAGCCGCGCATCCACGATCAGCTGCTTGTCGGCGCCCTTCACCGCGCGCACCAGCGCTTCGGCCTGCACGGTTTCCGGCACCAGGAAGGCAAAGTCGCGCGTCACCGGCTGCAGGGCCGGCGGGCTGAAGGCCGGGCGCGCCCGCTTCCCCCGCCGCTCCGGCACGGCATCCAGATGGATTTCCGCCGCAGCCGCGCCCGGCAGGTCGCCCAGCACGTCGGGATGCAGCTCGCCGAATTCGGCCAGCACCACCTTGCCCAGCACCAGCTTCGCAGAGCGTCCGGGATGATAATGGCCGCTGGCCGGCTGCACCGTCTGCAACCGCTCCACCGGCGCGCCCGCCGCCGTCAGCACGGCGATCACCTCGGCCTTCACGTCGAAGGCGTCAAAGCTCCGCGCCTTGCCCGTCTGCCAGCCCTTCGGCTGCGCCTCACCCGCCAGCAGCAGCGACAGCGTCGGCCGCTCCCCGTCCGGCAGATAGCGGCGCCCATATTGGAAGAAGCGCACGCCGGCCGCACCGCGCGCCAGGTTGCGCTCCGCCGCCGCCACCAGCCCCGGCAGCAGCGACGTACGCATCACCGCCAGTTCGGCAGACAGGGGATTGTCCAGCTTCCAGTGAAAGCCGCCGAACTTCGCGGCCTCGGCTTCGGAAATGAAGCTCCAGGTGATCGCCTCGTCCAGCCCGCGCGAAGCCAGCAGCCGCTTGCACCGGCGCTCCAGCTTCTGGGCAGCGGTCGCGGTGGGCGTCGCCACGCCGTCCACCCGCGGCAGCGGCACAGACTGCACCTTGTCCAGCCCGTGCAGCCGCACGACTTCCTCGACAAGATCGGCCGCCCCGTCCACGTCGCGCCGCCAGCTCGGCACCGTCACATCCCAGGGAACATCGCCCGAAACGCCAAAGCCCAGCCGCTCCAGGATCGCCTTCTGCTCCGCCGACGGCACATCCAGCCCGCCCAGCGCCAGCGTCCGCGCCGGATCGAACCGCACCGTCTTCGCCACGATCGGCGCCGCACCCGCCCTGGCGATTTCCGAAACGCGTCCCCCGCACAGCCCGGCCACCATCGCAGCCGCCAGGTTCAGCCCCGGCTCCACGAACGCCGGATCGACGCCCCGCTCAAAGCGGGACCGCGCGTCCGATGTCAGCCCCAGCGCGCGCCCGGTCTCCCCGATCCGCGCCGGATCGAAATAGGCCGCCTCGATCAGCACATCGGTCGTCGTGTCCGAAACGCCCGATTCCATGCCGCCCATGATGCCGCCGATGTCATGCACATGCGCCTCGTCGGCGATCACCGTCATGCCCTCGTCCAGCGCATAGGTCTTGCCGTTCAGCGCCTCCAGCGTTTCGCCCGCCTTCGCCCGGCGCGCCACCAGCCCGCCCTTCAGCTTCGCCACATCATAGACATGCAGCGGCCGGCCATGGCCGATGGCGAAATAGTTGGTCACGTCCACCAGCGCCGAAATCGGCCGCAGCCCCGCCTTCGTCAGCAGGTCCTGCAACCACTGCGGCGAAGGCCCGTTCGCCACCCCGGAAACCGATCGCGCATAAAAGGCCGGGCAGCCTTCGGGATCGTCGGTGCGCACCGCCACCGCGACCGGCCCGCCTTCCGCCAGCACCGGCGGCGCCAACGGCTTCAGCGCCCCCAGCCCGGCGGCGGCCAGATCGCGGGCGATGCCGTAAACCCCCATGCAATCCTGCCGGTTCGGCGTGATCGCCACCTCGAACACGGGATCGTCCAGCCCGGCCCAGGCCGCAAACGCCGCGCCCACCGGCGCGTCGGCCGGCAGCTCGATGATGCCGTCATGGTCGTCGCCCAGCAGCAGTTCCCGGTTGGAACACATCATGCCGTTGGATTCGACACCCCGGATCGCGGCCACCTTCAGCACCACGTCCAGCCCCGGCACATGCGCGCCCGGGGGGCCGAACACCCCCACCAGCCCAGCACGCGCGTTCGGCGCGCCGCACACCACCTGAAGCCCGGCCCCGGCGCCGGTATCGACAGACAGAACCTGCAGCTTGTCGGCCTGCGGGTGCCGCTCGGCCGTCAGCACCTTCGCGATCACGAAGGGCTTCAGCGCATCGGCCGGGTTTTCCACCCCTTCCACCTCCAGCCCCAGCCGCGTCATCGCGGCCGCCAGGTCTTCGGCGGTGGCCGTCGTCTCCAGATAGCGCTTCAGCCAGCTCAACGGAAATTTCATGCGCCCACTCCCGCAGACAGGGTCGGCACGTCGAGCGCCGCAAAGCCGAAATGCTTCAGCCAGCGAAGGTCGGCGTCAAAGAAGGCGCGCAAGTCCGTCATCCCATATTTCAGCATGGCCAGCCGATCGATGCCGCAGCCAAAGGCAAAGCCCTGCCACTCGTCCGGATCCAGCCCGCAGTTTTCCAGCACCCGGCGATGCACCATCCCCGCGCCCAGGATCTCCATCCAGGAAGAGGTCCCGCCGATCTTCAGCGTACCGCCCTCCCACGAACAGCCGACATCCACTTCCACCCCCGGTTCGGTGAAGGGAAAGAAGCTCGGCCGCAGCCGCAGCGTCACGTCATCCACCTCGAAGAAGGCCTTCACGAAGGTCTCCAGCGTCCATTTCAGATGCCCCATATGGATGCCCCGGTCGATCACCAGCCCCTCCACCTGGTGGAACATCGGCGTGTGGGTGGCATCCGAATCGGATCGGTAAACCCGCCCCGGCGCAATGATGCGGATGGGCGGCTTCCCGGCCATCATCGTGCGGATCTGCACCGG
>ERZ1645185.759-NODE-759-length-13611-cov-3.960018_pt1 | contig 13611 bp, 13 predicted proteins | sample MGYA00575351_ERZ1645185 | MGnify/ENA primary metagenome ERZ1645185 (study PRJEB40838, sample SAMN11284767) | freshwater sediment metagenome | isolation source: river sediment | host: Sediment | place: India: Jana village, Kanpur | collected 2015-12-17 ...
ACGCGGCTGTCACGAGAGAGAGCGAATGCAAGCATGAACGACGTAATGACATAAGAATCTCCGTTGCGTGGTCTAGAGGGTGATTATTCCATGCGGTACGAAAAGGGTAGATCCAGTTCAAGTTTTGACTGCGCCATTTCATGTTTCACCTTGAGGGGAAAGGCATTGCGCACCATGTCGAGCGTGTGGCGATCCAGCACTGAATGGCCGGAACTTTCTTCCAACGACAAATTGAGCAAATGGACCGCCGCGCCGCGCTGTTCGATCGTGAGACGAAGGATGACACGGCCCTCCCAATGGTTTCGCTTGGCTTCGGCCGGGTAACGCTTGCGTTGATCGACCGAGGACCACAGTGCTTGAGAAAGCCAGCCGTAGTCCGGGCGCTCCCCTGGGCGCGTGTGAACCTCCCGCTGTTTCACGACTCGCTGCTGCACGGTTTGAACCGGGCGCTGCACGATCTCCTGTCGGATGTGCGGTGGAGCCTCGACCGGGGCGGGGGCCGATTCCACCGCCGGCACGTCGCTGACCACCGCCGCGACCTGCGTGCTGGCCTCGACTTGTCTGGTCACCGGTGCGGATGAGGCGACTGCTTGGGGTGTCGAATACTGTTGTATGACGGGAGCCGTTTCCGAAACGACCGCGGTGGTGTCCACGACCGTCTGCACGACTTCAGACGTAGGACTGACCGTTTCCTGAATTGTCTGCGCGACGGTTTCGACCTGTTGAGTCGTGACCTGTTGCACGGTCTGTGCGGTTTGCACCGGCAGGCTTTCTAGGACCGGTTGCACCTGCTGAACGGGTTGGATCTGCTGAATCGGTTGCGGTTGTAGCACCTCCTGTACCTGCCGGACGACGGGCTGCACCTTGGCGACCGGCACCTGCTTGGGCTTGGGCGGCGTCACCGGCTGAGGCGTAGGCGGCGGTTGCGACTCGACTGATGGCGGGGGTGCTGGTTCCGCCGCAGGCGGCGGCGTTTGCACCACGGCGACATCCCACTTGAAGACGGGTGGGGGCGGCGGCGGCATTTCCGTGAGCAACAAGACCGCCATGCCGACGAACAGGCCGTGGATCGACATGGAGAAGGCCCAACAGAGCGAGGCCCGTTGGCGCTGTGAAGAATCTAATGGTAGCGCCAGGCTCATGAGCGAACCACCTCGAGATTGACCTGTTGAAAGCCTAAGCTGCGGATCTCATCGACAACGGACACAAATCTGTCCAGGACGGTGACTCGATCGGCGCGTACCAACACGGACGATTCCCGCGACTGTGAATTGAGCACGATCCGCAGTCCGTCCGGTGGCACCGGCTGGTCGTTCATGAACAGCGACCCCTCCGCTGTGAGGGTAATCACCAGCGGGACGTCCTTGCGGTCGCCTGATTCCTTGGCCTTCGCCAGCTGGACAGGTACCTGGCCGGTGGTGATGAATGTCGCTGTGGTCAGCACAATCACCAACAACACCAACATCACGTCGACCAGAGGAATCACGTTGATCTGGTCGATATCACGTCCCATGTTGGACCTTAAACTGGGTCATCAACTCCGTGACTCGGCGACGCAGCACATTGTTCAGGACGACACAGGGGATCGCCACCAACAGGCCGACCGCGGTGGCTTTGAGCGCAAGGCTCAGGCCCACCATGATGGTCTGAACCGCCATAGTGCCGGACGACCCCATTGTGTGGAATGTCAGCATGATGCCGAGCACCGTTCCCAACAGGCCGATGTACGGGGCGTTCGCCGCCACGGTGCCGATCACCACCAACCGTTTGGTGAGCGCCACCTCGAATTCTTCCTCGGAGCGGTATCCCCGGAGGTCGATGCGCCGATAGAAGATCCAGCGCTCTGCGGCCACCGCCACCGCCCAGAGGCTCAGGGCCAGCAGGAGCCCGATAATCCCGTAATCCACAACGTGCTTAAGGCTGTCCACTTGGTAATCCTTTAGAAGGTTAAACCCCTTATCCCGTGGCAAGACGAAAGTCGAAACACAGGTTCATCTAGTTATGACGTATGAGATGCTGGATTCTGCACCACATTGGGAGGAAAAAATTTTTAATGTGTATATTCAATGCGTTGTGGACAATATCTCGCCCTCTCATTGAGATGAATGCGCCTGATGCATCGATGAATGCCTTTGGCACCTGTTTCACCCACGGTTCAGTGCTGACAAAGGAGGTACGTGATCGCATGCGCTTCGAGAATCCGGGATTTCACGCGGCCCACATATTCCGCATGGATCCCAGTGCATGAAGCCAGACAGGAGAACAATAGTTTCTGAGGAGCTGTAAAGGGAATGCTCGATTGCCGGAGATTGTGTTTCAGTAGGCCTAAGCGAAGAACCAGGGGCTCAGCTACTCGGGTTCGATGCAGTCGAGGTGTTGCGGGCCTTCATGAGCGAGGCGAGGGTATCCTTGGTCGCCCCGCAGTTGATGCAGCGCCATTTGGCCTCTTTGGCATAAAAATCCAGCACGCGCTCGATGATCATGTATCCACTGCATTTCAGACAATTCATCGTCTCTTCCTTTCGTGTGAAAGTAGATCGTTCTGATTGCCCCGTCGCGATCGTTCGGTCAATGGCCGTCCCCAGCCACTCGATCAGCCAAGGTTCGCCGGACCTTGATCGTCATGGCATTTGGGTCCTTCGAGCAGCCGGCGATAGGAGCCGCGTATGGGCTCTTACTGCAGTAGACGTATCAATCGGGCAATTCCACACATCCAGGCGAGAGATCGTCAACAGGAAGCGGCCTGAGGGAGGGCGACGACTCATTGTCCTACAAGCTGCAGCACATGCGGATCAGGATGCACAGGTCGTTAGCCGGTCATTGCGGAATAAATGTCGCGAGGCAGTCGTTCAAGTGTCTTAGCGATCGGAAGGGAAGAGCATGAACTCGCGTGCAGAAATCGATCGTTGTATTGACCGTTGTGAAGTCTCTTCTTAGACTTTGGTTCGCTCACCTCACGTGCCTGTGCGCTGTGCTCGATGGAGAAGATCCCATGCCGCGTGATCCCTGGTCTCATGCCATGATGTTTCTGCGCGCGACCCTGTTTCTTGATCAGCCACTGAAGTCGAAGCAGTTGTGTACGTTCGTGACGATCCTGCTGGTCGCCTTGATCGCCGGCTGCAAGGGGACTGGACAAGCGATACCCGAGCCACTTCCGGCAGATGTGCTGGATGAGGTCCCCGGTCGTATTCCCCTGAACGCCTTTGCGTCCCTCCCGCTGGTACGCAGGATGACGCTGTCGCCGTCGGGGGAGCATATCGCCTCCATTCAAAATACTGCCGCGGGTAAGACCTATCTCGTGGTGACGACCTACGACGGCAAGGATGCTCGAAGACTCTTGGCGAGCGACAACAAGCGGTACTCAATTCGATGGTGTGACTGGGTCAATGACGAACGGTTGCTGGTGGGCGTGGGGGCAGATGATGGGTGGAGCAATCTCCGATGGACGGAGACACGCCTCTTCGCCATGAATCGCGACGGGTCGAATCTCAAGACGAACCTGATCGCTCCGAGTCGCGACCATAATTTTTTTGCCAGGGAGTATCTCCCGCAGTTACAGGATAGGGTCATCGGCAAACTTCCCGGGGACAACCGATCCGTCCTGATCGCACTCGATCTCGACCACCACACCTATCCCGATGTCTACAAATTGGATGTGTACACCGGCAGCCGGGAGTTGATCGAAAGGAGTACGTATGGGATGCGGTATTGGATGGCGGACCGGCAGGGGGTTGTGCGGTTGGGAACGGCCGTTGAAGGGACCATCGTCCACATCCTGGTGAAACCGGTAGGCCAGGATCGCTGGCAGACGTTGCGGAAGTATGATGCGCTGCGTGAACCGGAGCTCACCCCTCTGGGATTTGACGAGGATCCCAACATTCTGTTTGTGGCACAACCTCTCGATGGAAGAACCGCAGTCTACAGCATCAACCTATCCGAACCGCATCTGCCGCCGATACTCCGCGCATCCCATGCGACGTACGACATCGAGGGCGGTCTCATCTATTCGTCTTGGCTCAAACGCGTCGTCGGGGTTCACAGTCGTTTCGACGAATCTGCCGGCCTCTATTGGAATCCTGATGCGAAAGAACTGCAGACCCGGGTTGATCTGGCCCTTCCTGGACGCATCAATGACATCCAGGACAGCAGTCGGGATGGTCGCCGACACATCGTCGTGTCCAGCCATGCGACGCAACCGCCTCAATGGTATCTGTTCGACGAGGATCTCAACCGGCTCACGTTGATGGTGGATGGGTATCCGAAGCTGGTCCCGAAGGAACTGGTCAAACCCATGCCGGTCACTCTCAAGGCCAGAGACGGCACGGTATTGCATGGGTACGTGACTCGTCCGACTCAGGAACGGCAGCATGGGCCCATGGTCTTGTTTCCCCATGGTGGTCCGGCCAGTAGAGACGTGCTGGATTTCGATTACTGGACCCAGTTTCTCGTGAGTCGCGGCTGGGCCGTGCTGCAAGTGAACTTCAGGGGGTCCAGCGGTTACGGCGGGGAGTTTTTACAAGCGGGATTCAAGCGCTGGGGACTCGACATGCAGGATGATCTGACGGATGCCGCACGCTACGCGATCGAGCAGGGCATTGCGGACCCTGAACGCATCTGTATCGTGGGTGGAAGTTATGGGGGGTACGCGGCATTGATGGGAGTCGTCAAGACACCGGAACTCTTTCGTTGCGCGGTGAGCTTTGCGGGAGTGTCGGACCTCCGCGCGTTGCTGACGGACAAACGGCAGTTCCTGGGGTATGAGCTGGGAGCGGAGCGGCAGTTAGGCGCCTGGTGGTCCGATCGCGATCGGCTGAAGGCCACCTCGCCGGTCAACCATGCGGACACGATACGCACCCCGCTCCTGATCGTGCATGGGGCGGAGGATCGGGTTGTGCCGGTGGAACAATCCCGCGCCATGGTCGAGGCCTTGAAAGATGCAGGCTTCACCCGCCTACGCTATGTCGAACTGCCGGACGGCGATCATCACCTCAGCCGTCAAGACGACCGTGTCACGTTCTTCCGTGAGATGGAGCGGTTTCTGATCACTCATTTGGATGGGGCGGAAAGGTCTGAATAAACTCGACCATGCATGCTGAGGGGGGCGTCCGATTCATAGACTTCTTCTCCGATCTCTTCTCCGGGCTTGATGTTCATCAACACCAGTTGGGAGTGCTGCGGCGTAAAGAGTACCCGGCGGTCATGCTGGTTGTCGCGTGTCGCGTCTTCGATGTGAACGAGATAGCCTTTCATGGGAATCTCTTTGGCGAGGAATGGGGGCAAAATGTGGGTGGCGTCGGACTCGATCTGGAGCGCGATGTATGCTGGCCGAATCACAAGATCGAGTCAATAAGCAGAGATAGGCGTCTCCGTTCGTCAGGGCTCAGTGGGATGCTGAGGTATCGCCTCTGGAGCGTTGCGGCGGCTGACCGTCGACATAGCGATAACCTTTCGCCTGCATGCATCCGCTCAAGTTGATGCCTCCGGCCATGGTGTCTTTCTGATGTTCCTGCCCCGAGAGCACCTCCGCCTTGCATTGCTCCCAATCGTCCTGCGTGTGCGCGTCGGTTTTGCCCGCTTGCACCCACCGGCCTTCGGCGCAGCCGGCCAGGAGTGCAAGCAGCAGTCCCCCTCCCAACAAGATCCGCGGCATGGTTTAGAACCTCAAGCCAACGGTGGCCAACACGGTGCGCGGCTCGCCGTAGAAAAATGTGTTGGACCCGTTGTAGGAGGTGGCGACGTATCGCTGATCCAAGAGGTTTCTCAGATTGAGCGCAATATGCGCGCTCTTCGCTCCCACCCAATTGCCCTTCTGCAGGTCATGATTGTAGTAGAGGGCCGCATCGGCGCGGATGTAACCCGGCATTTCGGTTTGGTCTCCAAAGATCGAAGCATTGCGGCTCGTGTAGGCGAAGAGTCCTCCGCCGACGCCGAAGCCTTTTAACGGTCCATCCTGGATGTGGTAGGTCGACCACAGGGTGAACTTGTTATAGGGCACGTTGGCCAACCGCTTGGCCACCAGCGAGGTGTCGTTATCTTTGGTCACCTCGGCGTCGGTATAGGCATACCCGGTGATGATGTTCCACCCCGGCGAGAGCTGCGCGGTGATATCTAACTCGATGCCTTGGCTGCGTTGCTCGCCCGTCTGGACCGAGAAGCCCTGCAGCGCGAGGGCCGGGTCGGGACTCGGCGTCACAAGGTTTTCACGGGTCAGGTGAAACCAGGCCAAGGTGGCCGACACGCGGTTGTCGAGCAAGAAGGTCTTCACGCCGACTTCGTACTGCGTCGATCGTTCCGGCTTGAACAACTCGCCGTTCGGATTGAAAGCCGCGGCAGAGCTGGGCTGGAAGCCTTTCGTCCATGATGTATAGAGAGAGACCGGTTCGATCGGTTGGTACACGAGGCCGAGTCGCGGGCTGACCGCGTGGTTGTCCGAGGTCTGCTGAGGCGCACCCACGGATTGTTGAAATTGGTGGACATAATCGACGCGAAGGCCGCCCATAAATTTCAGATTGGGCAGAATCGTGACTTGATCTTGGAGATAGACGGCCGCCGTCTTGTTGTCGGCTCTGAAGCTCACGCGATCCCCCGTGAAGGGGAGCGGAGGCAGCGAGTAATCGGGAGCGAAGAGGTCCAAGGGAGGCGCTTCGGCAACGGTGTAGATCGACTGGTCGGTTTTCTCCTGTCGTAACTCCACACCGGTCAAGAGCGTGTGCTCCATGTCGAACAATCGGAAATGACCGACCAGGTTCGTGATCATCGAATTGGCGTGCCTCCTGGCGACGCCGGGCTGCAGGACCTGGAAGCGCTGGATAGTGCGGAAATCCGGTTCGAGGACACCGCCGAATCCAGCATAGAGATTATTGCGGTCGTCCTCCGCGATCGTATGCCGAAACGCGTTACGCAGAGACCACTTGTCATTGAACTGATGTGTCAGGTCATAGCCGAAACGATAGGAGGTGCGGTTGAACGTGCTGAAGTCGCCCAGGGTGGTCGCGCGATTGCGCGGAATCGTGCCGTTCGGATTCGGCAGGAACGTGCCCTGCGCCGGGAGACCGTAGGGATCGTTGCTCCAGCGGCGTAAGTAATCGGCCTCGACTGTCAGCGTGGTCCGTGAACTCATGAGCCACGTGATGCTCGGCGCAATCGCGGCCATGTCGCGATTGGCGTAGTCCATGAAACTGCCGGCCTTTTGCCCCGCCACGTTCAACCGATAGAGGACCGTCTTGCTGGCGTTGAGCGGGCCAGTGGCGTCGAGTTCCGAGCGGTAGAAGTGGAAATTCCCCAATGTCACATTGGCCGAATAGGCCGCGTTCGGCAACGGCTTGTTCGTCACAATGTTGATCACTCCACCTGGATCTCCCTGTCCGTATAGGACAGCGGCCGGCCCCTTCAGCACTTCCAGCCGGCGAACATTGTAGGTGTCTGAGGCCGTAAATTGTGCGAACGGATCGAGTAGGCCGTTTCGGAAGTAACTGCGCGAGGTGGCGTCGAATCCTCGGATGATCAATGAATCGTAGAGTGACGCAGCGGATTCCGTCGCATTGATGCCCGACACGTTTTGCAACGAGTCCTGCAACCGGAACGTGCGTTGCTCTTCGATCACCTTGCGTGTGATCACCTGAATGGATTGCGGGACATCGCGAATCGGCGTGTCGGTCCTGGTGGCCGTCGCGGATTCCTCGGCCACATAGGTCTGCGCATCGTCGTCTCGCTCATGGATGTCCTTCACGACGATTTCAGGGACTTTCACCGATTGCTGTGCGGCCGGTCGAGACGAGGCCTCGGGAGCCGCCGCGAGGATCGGCGAACCGGTAGAAGACAGGGATTGAGGGCCGGACATCCGTTCGAGCGTGATGCTGCCCGATGTCGTGGTTCGCGGGGAGAGCCCCGTGTCCCGGAGGAGAATCCGGAGGGCCTCCTCGGGCGCGTATTCGCCCGAGACGCCCTGCGTCGCGATGTCGCGCGTCATGGCCGCGTCGTAGAGCAACTCGATTTGCGTCATGCCGGAAAATTGCAGCAAGGCGGAAGAGAGCGGCTGCGGCGTGATGGCGAATGCCTGCGTCGATGACGCAGGCGCGGGGTTGTCCTGCGCCCAGAGGTTCGGAGCCGCGGAGATCATCAACAGGCCCCAGAAGAACACTGTTACGAACATATCTCGTCCTTTCCGTCGTGATACCAGAGATGGGTGAGCCGGCGCGCGGCTCACTGACTACGACGGACGGACACAGAACAAGGTCTAGTGTGGAAAGAAAAAATTACGATTTTGTGATGCGGCTTCGATACAGCAGGATGAGGCGGTCGGCGAAGGTCACGATGCGGATCGGGAGGCTTTCCTCAAGGGCGGGAAGGAAGCGGTCCAGTCGCTCGGTATCGAAGGAACCAGTGACCAACAGCTTGTTGAGTGACTGATCTCGCAGGAATACAAACCGGCCTGAACGATAGCGGGCGACTTCCTCCAGCACTTCCGGCAACGGTTGATCCTCGAACACGAGGCGATGCTGTTGCCACGCCAAGGTGCGGTTCAGGTCGATTTGTTCCACTGATCCAAGCCATCCGTTCGGCTGATAGCGAAGCTGTTCGCCGGCTTGGACGTCCATGGGCGGTTCGTGCCCCACGCGAATGCGCACACTATGTTCGGACACCGTGACCGTCGTCTGGACCCCGTCCGTTCGGACGTTAAATGCGGTGCCCAACGCGCGGATGGTGCCCTCACTGGCCGTTACCTCGAAGGGGCGGGCCCGATCCGGGGCGACGGTGAAGAAGGCTTCCCCGCGGTGGAGGGTGAGGCGGCGTGTGCCATCGGTCATGGCGATCGACAGTGCGGTGTCGGTGTTGAGTCGCACCATTGAGCCGTCGGGTAGCGTAATGGCGCGCTGCTCTCCCACCGCGGTGCGATAGTCTCCGAGCGGCCAGAGGACGAGCGCCAACCAGAGACCGGCACCTGCGACCAGCAGGACGCAGGCGGCCATTGCGGTGAGTCGCCGCCAGGAATGCGTTGCTCCGGGCCTCTCGGAGTCCGACTCTGGAGGCAGGTATCGATCCAGTTCGCGGATATCGTCCGGGTTTAGGCCATCTAATGAGCGCCAGAATTGTTCCGCTTCACGATAGGCGGCGGGATGGGCCTGGTCTGCGGCCAGCCATTCGGCAAAGCGCCGACGCTCGTCGGCCGTGACGGTGCCGGTTTCAATCCGGACCAGCCAGGCGGATGCCGCTGACGCAACGCTGTTGGGTTCTGCTGTGCCCATCGGGTGGGTCATGGTAGCGCCACTACCACTGCCTTGTCACGTTGGCGTCTCAACCGGATCCCCATAATAGTGGAGACGCGTCACGGCGCCTGAACATCCATGTGGCTCCGGCATCTGCGTTACGGCCTGTCGAGTCGAGTCCGACAAAAATCCACCGCCTTGATCATATGTTTGACGACCGTACTCTGGGAAATGCCCAGTTTGACTGCCACCTCCGCATGGGTGAAGTGGTGAAATTTGATGAGGAGAAACACCTGGCGACACTTCGGGGGAAGTTCCTCAATGGCCTGTTGGAGGCGTGCCACCTGCTGCTTCGACCACACGACCCGTTCAATGGAAGGACTGAGGTCCGCCTGATCGAGCGGGCGATCAGGGTCATCCAGTGTGACGGTGTCCCGGTGTTGCTGACGACGGTGGTGATCGATGAGCAGATTCGTCGCCACCCGAAAGAGAAACGCGCGCGGGTTACCGAGGACCTCGCTAGACCTGTTCTGCAGCACGCGTACAAACGTGTCTTGCACGAGATCCTTGGCCGTGTCGACGCAGCCCAAGCGCCGGGTGAGGAACTGCTGCAGATCCGGCCCGTGATCGCGGACTAACGCCGACAGGTCGTGCTGTGTCAATTCCGACATGCGGTGGATAGTAGGTGCCCCGTAGTCCGAATGGGAATGCTCATTTTCCAGACCCGTTCGGCCCTAGTCATACGTCTGGGTATGGAGATCGCTAGCTCGTGCGTCTTACTAAGAGGAGGCGGTGCAGACAGCCCGTCTACCGGGCTCGACCATTCAGGAGAAGCGCCAAATGAACGTAGTGACCCGGTTGTCTCGAAGCAACCGCCAGGAACGACGGTTAGACGAGGGCATTCAACGCATCCGGACAAGTTTTGGCCGGACGCGGCTGAACTGGAGCCTGCAGCGTGAACGCATCGTCCAGGCCTTTCTGCAGGAAGAGCACATCACGATTCGCGAGTTGTATCGCCGGCTCAATCGGCAGGGCCAGCGTGCGCCGCTGAACACGATCTATCGGACGATGCGAGTGTTGTGCGACAAAGGCTTTGCGCAGGCTCGTCGTTTCAATGAAGAAACCCAGTACGATAACCTGTTTGCAAAAGGGGCGCACGATCATCTCATCTGTACGGGCTGCGGACACATCGTCGAATTCGAGGATCCGACCATCGACCGGCTGCGGCAGCAGATCGCGTCAGCGAATGGATTCCATCTGACCGCGCAGAATTTGGAGCTCTATGGGCTTTGTGCCGACTGCCGCCCGGTCAGTGTAAAGGCGTTGGGGCGCTAACTTTCCCGGCGACGCCGATGGGCGTCTTGTTTCAACCACCACATCCGCAATGCCGTCACATAGAGCGGCAGCGGCGTGAGCCCGGCGACAAGGATGAGCCAGCGGCCGGTCAATCCAAACGCTTCGCCGTTATGGAGCGGGAACAGCCAGGCGAGAAAGGTTTCTCCGCCGGTGAACTCCCGCCAGTCCTGCGCCCGAAGCACCGCGCCGCTGTATTGATCGATCCAGACTTCGGTCTGCCCTCCTGCCTGACGGATCTCCTCCGGTTGTCTCAGCCCGACCGAATAACTGTCCCGCTCATGCTGCGGCAGGCCCATCCACATCGGTCGAGCATCGGGGAAGGTGGCGCGGGCGATCGCGATCGCCTGTTCAGGAAGAATCGTCGGCACTCCAGCCTGCCACTCGGATTGCGGCTGGTCTTCAGGTCCGGTCTCTCGAACCGGTGAGAACCATTGCACGACCGAGGTGACGGCGTCGGGAAACTCCAAATAGAAGCCTGTCAGGGCAAGTAGCATGAGGAGGATTGCTCCGACCAGACCGGTGAGCTTATGCAGGTCATAGTGTTTTCGAATGAGGCTCCCGTCGGTCTGAAACGTCAAGGCACGACGGAGCTTCCCCGGACTCGGCCACCAGAGATAGAGGCCGCTTCCGATCGAGAGGAGAAGAAATAGGGCCAAGATGCCGACGAAGATCTCGCCAGGTTTTCCCAGGAGCAGCTCCTGATGCAGTTCATAGATGAACGAGACGAAGAAGTTGCCCCATTCCCGGTTGCTGAGGGGGCGGGCAGTCGAGGGATCGACGGCGACGACATGCCAACGCACTTTGGGTGGAGCGGACGCAGGATCCTTGAACCAGGCATGGAACGTGTCGCGCTCGTGGAGTGGAAAGATGAGGGTGTCAGGAGGGGACCAATCCGGGTGTGCCGTCTTGGCTCCCGCGACGATGTCGCTCAGAGGTTGATCGGTCCCGACCGTTCGGATCACCTGCTCCGGATTCAGCCATTCATCGATGGTTTTGTAGAACACCAGCAGGCTGCCGGTCAGACTGGTCAGGACAAACAACCCTCCTCCTATCAACCCCACATATAAGTGGACGCGCAGCCAGATTTTTTTCCAGGAACGGAGGGGGGGTGGGGGCATGCGGGTTGACGGGGCCGGATGTGCAGCGGCAGGCCGCTGCGCCCCCGAACGGAGACGGACCGGATTGAGTTCTTGTACGATCATCTCGTCCCTTCGTCGCGGTTCTCGTGCTCAACGATGTTGTATAGGCGCACGAAGCCGGAGCACCTGCTTCGGTCCTACAATAAGAGACGTACGACGGGCCGGAAACCACACCTGACCGCATGGATGCGACCTTGCCGGACCACGCCGGCATGATGGATGGGCGGAGAAGGGGGGCACCCCCGTCCGGCCTTTCGGCGGACGAGGGGTCGTCTGAGAGGGGCTTCGCCTAGAACGTCCACTTGGCGCCGGCTTGCCAGAGCGCCGGGAGGCCAGGATAGATGCCGCGGGTTCGATCCATGATGGTGGCTTGATCCAGCATGTTCTTGGCGACGAAGAAGAAGGTCGTGTTGATCTTCTTCACATACTGGTTGACCGATGCGTTCATCATGCACCATCCCCGGACCATGCCCCGTTGTCCGTTCGCCGTCGGGGCGACAATGTTCCGGTCGTCTCCGAACTGATCGCTGATGCACTGCGCTTCCAGCCTGGCATTGAACGCGCCGAGGCTGAATGCCCGGTTGGTAAACCCGATCCCCGCCGTCAGCAGATGTTTGGGCGAGTAGGGGAGCCGATTGCCGCTCACACTCACGACCGCCGCTTCCGTGGGCAGGAGCGCCCCACCGGTGATCGAGCTGTTGCGCGTGCCGATGAACTCGGCCTGAGCCACCCAGGTGTAATTCAAATCGAGCGTCACATCCTGGTCCTTATCCCGTCCCTTCATCGCATCCCAGAGGTCGAGGCTGGTGGCGAATTCGATGCCGCGGTGCCTGGTCTCTCCCGCGCTCGTCAGGGTTGCGCCGGTACCGCCCGCCGCCGACTGCGAGATGATCTGGTTATCGAAGTCCATCTGGAAGAGGGTGAATTCATACCCGGCCCAGTTGGCCAGGTTGCCCCTGGTGCCCAACTCGTAGGTCCAGCTCAATTCCGGTCCCAGATCGACGACGGCCCCGGTTCCCGTGATGGCGTCCGAGACCTGCGGAGGCGACATGCCGCGATGCGCGCCGAAGAAGAACGTGTGGTTCTTGAATGGCGCATATGTGACGCCGATTCCCGGCAGCACTTCGGTAAAATTGGCTTTCCCGAACGCCCCGTTGCCGCTGTTCTGCAGCCGGTCGTATTGGTCGTAGTTGATGTGCTCGACGCGCACGCCGGGGGTAATTGTAAATTGACCGAAGATGAGGCGTTCCTGGAAGAACAACGCATAGGCGTTGGTCGTCCGCAGGTTGTTTTCGTTCAAACAGGTGGCGCCGGCCACGGCCAAGAAGCAGCTCGACGTGACGCCTATGCCTGATCCCGTATTCCGAAATTGCTTTCGATCCGACTGCTCGTACATGTAGCGTGCGCCGAAATCGGCCGTCGCGTTGACCCCGAGAATTGAATGATCGTACTTGAAGCGCGATTCGACCCCGTAGACCCAATACTCCCGTTCATTGGTGAACCGCGCATTGCCGGGGACAGCCCCGAAGGCGGTGGCGGGAATGGCGTTGCCGAACTGCAGAGCGCCGTTGAGGCTCCCATCGGCGTTGACTCCCTGTGTCGTCTGCCTCGTCCAGTCGCGGGACATGTAATGGCCGAAGAAGTTGGTGGTCGACGTCAAGTTGGCGGTGAACATGTGGTTGACCGCCACATGCGCGCCCATCCGGCGAAAATCGAAGTGATCGTTCTTGAACAGGGTCTGCCTGTTTTGGCCGCGTGGAGAGCCCCATTCAGATTCGGTCAACCCTTGGTAGCCGATGCCGGAATCCTCGCGGTAGTAATTGAACTTCGCCATGATTTGCGTCCGGTCGCTCAGCTCTTGGACCGTCTTGAACGTGATGTCGTCCACCTTGGCCCTGACATTGGTGAAC